>Ga0314772_1001001_pt1 | contig 13508 bp, 10 predicted proteins | sample MetaGCBIW2018_FD_204520 | JGI IMG/M metagenome (GOLD analysis project Ga0314772, IMG submission 204520) | Cryopeg brine microbial communities from Beaufort Sea near Barrow, Alaska, United States - CBIW 2018 | ecosystem: Environmental > Aquatic > Marine > Coastal | place: USA: Alaska | collected... | reverse complement strand
ATCAAAAACCGATTTAGACTCCTCCTACTAACGGTAATGAAGCTGGAATTCACCTTTGAATCAACTCTATCTCTTAATTCTAACAGGTAAGCCTATTCCTAAAACCTAGTTTTAGGAGCGGACTCAAGGACCAAATTTTTAATTTACTGCAAAGATTCAAACATGAAAAAGTACAGCTTCCTTTCTTTTCTTATTAGCGCAACTCTTGCGATTTCATGCACCGCAAAGTCAGAAAAGGAAGTGCCCATTTTCGATTTACATGATTTGATCGCTGACACACTTTATTTGGAGAAGGATACGCTAACAAAAGATTTGGGTACAAATTTCAACTATATCAAAAGAGGAGATAATGAGTATCTCATAACCTCCAAACAGCATAGATATATGGAATATAGCTATCCAGAAGGAAAACTTATTGGTGATCAGTTCTACGTTGCTGAGGGTCCAGATGGAATTGGTAATTATTTGCAAGCTAACTTCACAGACGACTCATCTGCCTGGTTTGTATCATATCAGAAGTTGATACGAGCTGATCTATACGGTAAAGTACTGTCCAGATATGACCTACCTGAGAACCCCACAGGAAGACTAGCAGTCAATTACAACACGTTGTCGGGAACAAAAGCTATGAACATCAATGGAAAGATAATTATACCTGATGTACCGTTTGTGCTAAAAGAACCCTTGCTTGATTACGAAAACTGGTTGTTGGAATTTGATACAAGTGACAGCTCCATTACCTATGTGAAATTCAAATACCCAAAGAAATATTTGGACTTTCTGGATGATCCAACATTCGCCACTTACCAAAATGGATATAATAAGACCGACGATTTGCACTTAATTTCCTTTCCCGCAGATGACTCACTTCTGGTCATTTCCCCTAATTCTCAGAGATGGGTATATGCAGGCGTTAGTGATCGCATGGAGTTTTTGGTCGGCAGAACTGAGCAAAAAGGCGAATACACCGCTTTTCTGCCAAACGGTAAAACTAGCAAATTCAGTTGGGTGGATTATGACCCAACCGCTGAGGTATATCTTCGTGAGGCCATAATAACGGTGGGTAGTAAAAAAAACCGTGATGAGGGCAAGAAGCCACTTACCAAACTAATAGTACTGGATAAGGATTTTGAAAAAATAGCAGAAGTGATATTGCCCTTACTTACCCGAGGATTTTCAACTCCTTACGGCTATTATTTATATATAGGATATCCACATTCCGAAGATGAAGTAGCTTTTGCTAGATTGGATTTCGCTAGAATCAACTCTCCTAAATAAATATTCAATTATCGAAAAGTGAGGTTCTTCATTGAAATAAAGCTGCCATCAAGGCATTGAGAAAAGGTGGGGAAACTCAGCCCTTGTAATGAATGACAGTCAGGTGGGTGGATTATTTTAGCTTCACTTCTGAAAACTTGAACCAAATTTAGGAACTGCGAACTTAGCTAAACCTTTGTGCGCTTAGCGGAAAACAACCTTTGGATTTCTTTACCCCAAGCTTGACTAGATTCACCAGTTTGGTCTTTATCCGTTTCCATTGTTTCCAAATAACCATCCTGAGTCTTCTCCTGTACCACTCGTCGACTCTTTGTAACAGGCTATTCATGTCTACCAACTTAAAGTAGTTTACCCAGCCTATACTATACTGGCGGAGGGCTTCCTTCCTGCGGGCATTGCCACAGCCGTTGCCGCGGGATGTCAGCTCCTTGATTTTGGCTTTCATTTTTGATACACTTTTTGGGTGTATCCTTAATCGCCCTTCTCCTTTTGATTTGTAAAAGGAATATCCAAGAAACTTGACTTTCCTCATTGCAGCTAGCTGACTTTTCTCCCTGTTGACTTTTAAGAGAAGTTTGTTCTCAATAAAGGAAACAAGCGTACTCATCACCCTTTACGCACTGCGTTTGCTCGTTGCATAAAATGATCCATTCTTGCTTTGACACCCTAAAGCGTACAGGTGTTGTTTTCAACTATCCCTCAGATTGATAATCACTCTTGCCTAATTATTCGGATTCCGTCCTGCTTTTCAGCAAGGAGCCTCTCTTCGAGCATCTGCTTAGGTGATCTTCGGGTAGCATTCATCCACTGACCTATTGCAAGGTTTGGCCCTTCCCAAACCCTCCCGTGGTTCGGTACTTTGACCGCTGCTGACTTCTCACAGCTAGCTTTACTCCGTGCTTCTTACGCTGTTTCCACACCTCCGTGAGATCTCACGCGGTAAGACAATCCACTTTCACTCCATGTCCCCGCCATATTTACCCCCCGATGTCCGTGTAATCTTTGGACTTTGACTTGTTTGGTAGTCTCATCCCATCGGTTATCCCTGATATGGTTCGTATTGATGGGGGCAGAGTTTTGCCGCCAGCTTCCTTCAGCTTCCTGCTCACCAAGGACACCCTTGCTATTGGCTAGTGGTTGGCAATTACAAACCCCACAGTGGACTTACACCTCCTAGTGAAGTGCCATGCACGGCACACCCAAAAAAAAAGCGAGACTATTCAGTCTCGCTTTTTACATGTAGTTCGATTTCTTCTCCAGATTCATCTAAGAACCTGTATTCCGTCACGGGTAGTGAAGAATCTTTGATCAGTTTTATCCATTTGTAATACTTGAAAAACCACTTTACTCTACGGCTAATTACACCTGTAGTAAAGTATGCGTGCAGATAGGGGTGCAGCCCAATTTGGATTTTGCTCACGTTTTGGATAGTGGCAATATGATCCAGGTCTTTTTCTAGCTTATCAGCTACCAAAATCGATGCTTGGATTTTGCCGGTGCCGTTGCATGCCGGGCAGGTCTCTTTGGTCACAATATTGACCTCTGGCCTCACTCGTTGTCTGGTGATCTGCATGAGCCCAAATTTGCTCAGCGGTAAGACAGTATGCTTAGACCGATCAAATTTAAGCTCTTCCCTCATCGCTTCGTAGATGGCCTTTTTATTTTCGGCTTTCTTCATGTCGATAAAATCGACCACGATGATTCCTCCCATATCCCGGAGTCGGAGCTGTCTGCCTATTTCTTTGGCAGCAACCAGGTTAGTGTTTAAAGCTGTTGATTCCTGATCGCTTTCTTGGTTGGACTTGTTGCCACTATTCACGTCAATAACGTGAAGAGCTTCTGTATGCTCGATGATCACATAACCTCCTTGAGGAAGGCTGACAGTCTGTCCAAACAGGCTTTTAATCTGTTTTTCTATCCCAAAACTTTCAAATAATTTAGCCTTACCGTTGTAAAGCTTGACAATTTTTTCTTTTTCAGGAGCTATCCTCCTGATGTAGGATCTGATCTGATCGTAGGTAGATTCTTCTTCTACGGTGATTGCGTCGAATGATTCGTTGAGCAGGTCTCTCACTAGTGAGGAAGCCATACTCATCTCTCCGATAATTTTGTCGCGACTCTTGGCTTTCATCAATTTGGCCATGCCTTCTTCCCAATTGGTCAAAAGATTGCGAAGGTCTTTATCCAAATCCATTACGGATTGGCCTTCTGCCACTGTCCGGATAATAACTCCGAAATTGGCTGGCTTAATAGAATTGATGAGTCTCAAGAGACGTTTTCTTTCTTCATTGCTTCGAATCTTTTTAGATACGTTGACTGAATCTGAAAAAGGAACCAGCACGAGATAGCGACCGGGTAGAGAGAGCTCACAGGATAGTCGAGGCCCCTTCGTAGAGATGGGTTCTTTGACGATCTGAACCAATATTTGTTGGTTTTTAGAGAGAGGATTGGAGATTTTTCCAATCTTCTCTATTTCAGGTTCGTTTTGGAAACCCTTCAGGTTATAATCGCCATAGTTGTTGTTGCGCACCATTTTGGTGAACTTCGTCAAGCTGTTGAAATGTGGCCCGAGATCTTGGTAATGGAGAAAGGCGTCTTTCTCATACCCAACGTCAATGAAAGCTGCATTGAGCCCATTGACAATTTTTCGGACTGTCCCGAGATAAATATCCCCAACTTTAAACGAATTGTCCACTCCTTCGGAGTGCAACTCAACCAAGCTCTTATCTTGAAGAAGAGCAATTCGACTTCCATTCTGAGCAGAATCGATTAACAATTCCGTACTCAAAAGTTTGTCTTATAGTAATATGTAAATGAACGTGTACTAAAACGACAAGAATAAGAAGTGTATTACTTCTTATTCTTGTGTCTGTTTTTTCTTAATCTCTTTTTACGCTTGTGCGTAGCGATCTTATGTCTCTTTCTTTTCTTTCCGCAAGGCATAGTCTTTGGATTTAATTGTGATAAAATTAATTAAAGCTTGTCCAAATATCCAGAGACACTATCCAGAATCATAGGATCCTCAGTCATGGTCTGTACTTTTTCAAACTGTTCTTTTGCTTTTCTCTTCTGATTTGCTTCAAAATAACTCACTCCAAGATAAAACTGCCCCTGTAGATTAGTTGGATGATACTCATTCAATTCCTCAAATCTTTCAATGGCTCGCTTATATTGTCCTGATTGCATCGAAAGTACGCCCATGTTGAACAATCCCTCTTCATTGTGTGGATCCTGCTCCAAGACTTCTCTCAGCATCGTGATTCCCTGCATAGGATTAGAGGAAGACACATAGGTCATCGCAATCTTTGTTTTCAAATCTAATCTGCTAGGATCTTCATCCAGCACCATACTCAAATACTTCCTGGTCTGCTCGGCTGTAGAGGTTACTTTATCCGGATCTAAAGCGAAGGTAAAAGCTTCGTAGTACGAATTGCCTGCCTTCTCTTCAAAACCATCGCCCGGCTGCTGATCTGCTGCCAAAGCTAAGTAATATCCTGCACTGTCATACTTCCCAAGTTCCTGATAGATTTCTGCCAATTTCTCCAAAGAAGAAATACTTCCTTCTCCTTCAGAATTTTGCTTCACCTGAAGTTTCAAAGTATTAATTTGAAGCTTCTGATCAGGGCTCACCTCGGTTACATGCTCGTTGATTGCGTCTGATGTTTGAGTCTGGGCTGCAGCAGCGTCTTGAGCGACTCCTTCTGCCTGACCCTCATTATCCACCACCACGCTTGGTAACATATACAATATTGCGACTGCAATGATTCCAACTACGATAAGAATGAGCTGAGTTTTTTTCATTTTAGATATCCTAAAGACTTAGCCTTGAAGAGCTAATTCTTTAATCTTTTTACTGTTTTTGATCTTCTCAACAAACACCTTAGACGGCTTAAATGCCGGAATGTAGTGCTCATCGATTACGATCGCTGTGTTTTTAGAAATGTTCCGGGCGATTTTTTTAGCTCTCTTCTTATTGATGAAGCTACCAAATCCTCTCACGTAGATATTGTCTCCTTCGGCCATTGAATCCTTCACTACTTTGAAGAACGCCTCGATGGCTTGTGTAACATCATCCTTTTGGATACCTGTCTTGTCGGAAATCTTGGTGATTACTTCTGCTTTAGTCACTTTAATATTAATTTAGAAATTACGAAATAAGCTTAACAACCTATTAACCAAGTGTTTTTGGGATTGCAAATGTAAGACAACCATTGCAATTAAAAAACAATTTCGTAAAAATTAGCTTGATTTGTAAGTTAGACCAAAACCCTACATGACTGAGAATAGTACTGATTATCAGAGATTTTCATCACAAATCATACGATGGTACAGGGAAAATCCGAGAGATTTACCATGGAGAGAAACCAATGATCCATACAAAATTTGGTTATCAGAGATCATTCTTCAGCAAACAAGAGTCGCTCAAGGGCTGCCCTATTATCGGGATTTTGTAGCCACCTACCCTACAGTGAAAGATCTTGCTATGGCACCGGAAGAAGAGGTGCTTAGACGTTGGCAAGGATTAGGGTACTATTCCCGGGCCCGCAATTTACATTTCTGTGCGAGAAATATCTGGTTTGATCTGGAAGGCAAATTTCCAGATACTTATTCAGAGCTTATCAAATTAAAAGGAGTAGGCAGCTATACCGCCGCTGCCATAGCCAGTTTTGCATTTGACAAAGTTTGTGCTGTAGTGGATGGAAATGTATTTCGCGTTTTAGCCCGATACTTTGGCATCGAAACAGATATTGCAAGTGGCAAGGGAAAAAAACAATTTGAAAGCTTAGCCAACGAGATTATTCCAGTGGATCAACCTGCGGAGTTTAATCAAGGTATGATGGATTTCGGAGCCCGTCTCTGCACCCCAAAAAATCCCTCTTGCTCTTGCTGCCCATTAAATAAGTCTTGCTTTGCCCTTACTCATGGGATGGTGACGGCGTTGCCTGTCAAAGCCAAAAAGATAAAAGTAAAGGAACGGGAGATCCATTATTACGTGATAAAGTGCGGAGAAAAATGGGTTTGGAAAAAAAGAGGTTCTGGCGATATTTGGGAAGGTTTGTTCGATTTTCCACATGCTGAATTATCAAAAGAATTACAACCTGATATTTCGAACATACCTTTGGAAGCAGAAGAAAAAATTCGCAAAATCCCAAAAGAATATAGACACATATTGTCACACCAGCGACTCAATGCCTCCTTTTCCGAAATAGTTATTTCTGCGAATAGTATTGAAAAACTGGAAGAATGGTGTGAAAAGGAGGGTTTTATGCTAGTCGCTGAAGACCAAATAGAATATTTAGCCAAACCAAAGTTAATCGTGAACTTTTTGAACGATCAAGGGATTTGAGTACCTTCAACTTAGAATTTTTTTCTATCTAAAATAAAAATATATGGCAGGAGTAAACAAAGTAATTCTAGTAGGCAACCTTGGAGCAGATCCTGAAGTGAAATATCTTGAAGGTGACAATGTAGTGGCGAATATGAGAATAGCAACCACTGAAGCTTACAAAAACCGAAATGGAGAGCGCGTAGAGCAGACTGAGTGGCATGACTTGGAAGTTTGGAATGGTCAGGCAAAAATAGCCGAACAGTATCTCAAAAAAGGAAGCCAGATATATGTTGAGGGTAAGATCAAAACGGATAGCTGGCAGGATGAACAAGGACAGAATCGATATAGAACCAAAATCAGAGTGCTAAACTTCACTATGCTTGGTGGCAAACCTGAAGGAAATGGCGGGGTGGGGCAAAATCAACCTTATCCAACCAATACTAATACAGCGCCCAAATCATCAAATGCGGCAGCTGAACCATCAAAGCCCAATATGGTACCGGATACACAAGACGATGACGATCTACCGTTTTAACATAAATAATTCCCCTGCAACCTATTGTCAGGGGAATTATTTAATTTTGCAATAACCTTCTAGGTTTATTTCATGGACGATCCCTATTCGAGTTTCCATCTACTCGGTCAGATTAACGCACCTACCACCAGCTACCTGATTATAAATGGATTTATTTTTATCTTATTGTTAATGGGCTCAGCATTAGTGTCAGGCTCAGAGGTGGCATTTTTCTCTTTGTCAAATGAAGATCTCAATCAAATCGACGAAGAAAATTCAGTTCGCGGCAAAAAAGTATTGCAATTAGTAGCATCACCTAAAAATCTCCTAAGCACAATTCTGATTCTCAACAACCTGATTAATATCGGGATAGTGACCTTGACGACTTTTGTGGCTTGGTCCATATTTGGGGTAAACAATGCCGGCATCATTGTCATCTTGGTACAAACAATCGGAGTTACATTTGCCATCGTGTTTTTTGGTGAAATAGTGCCAAAAGTCTATGCAAACAAGGCAAAAATCGCATTTAGCCTGGTGATGGCGCCTACCATAAGTTTTTTCTCTACGATACTCAAACCTATCTCAATCATACTGATGGCGTTTAGCAATCTGATAGAAAAAAGAATTGAGAAGAAAGCCTACTCCCTTTCTGTCAATGAACTGAACCGAGCGTTAGACTTAAGTACCGAAGATGCCCCAAACGAAGAGAAAGATATTCTCCGAGGAATTGTAAACTTTGGCACCCTCACTGTCAAGCAGGTGATGATGAGCCGGATGGACATCACAGCTATTGACATGGATATTGATTTTCATGAATTGATGGATAAGATAAACAAAAGTGGCTATTCACGAATTCCTGTTTACGAAGAAACCATTGACAATATTCGGGGAATTCTTTACATCAAAGATTTACTGCCATTTATAGAAAGGGATGAGGATTTTAAATGGAACGAGCTCATAAGATCAAGCTTTTTCGTGCCAGAAAACAAAAAAGTAGATACCCTATTAAAGGATTTTCAGCAGAAAAGGGTGCATATGGCAATAGTGGTGGATGAATATGGAGGGACCTCTGGATTGGTTACGCTAGAAGATTTGATCGAGGAGATCATTGGTGAAATAAATGATGAATTTGATGATGCAGACGATATCTATTTTCAAGAGATTGATCCATCTACTTTTATTTTTGAGGGCAAAGTTTCATTAAATGATTTTTGTAAAAAATTGGATTTAGATTCCCAAATTTTTGATAATGTAAAAGGAGAAAATGAATCTCTAGCAGGATTGTTACTGGAGTTGAACTCGAAGCTTCCAAAGAATGGAACGAAGATTATTTATGATGAATTTACATTCACCATCCTTGCAGTAGATGCGAGAAAAATCAAAAAAGTAAAGGTTCAAATCGCGTCAGATAAAAAGGATAATATTGGGCTTTATACCGACTAAATATTTGGTCATAGTTATTAAATTATATCTGTTGTGATTCTCTTTTCTTGCACATAAAAGTAACCTTCTGAGAATAGATCCACTTAAATCCATTGGCAATACCACAACTAAAATCTTATACTGGTTTTCCATTGATCAACCCAAAATGCAAACTATAGGCATACTTAAGCCTACTACTATTTTCGATACGCATTTGCGAAGTTGCACCAATAGCTCTATATAAGTCAGCATTTCGATACGCTAGCTTTATAGCATGAGAAAGAAAGACCAACACGACCAACTTTAGAATTAATTCTAGCGTTTTTGCCTATATCTGCTTAGTGGCAGTCATCCGAATTAACATAAATTTTAAATCAGTTATCCAATAGCTTGATTCAAAGTTGCTTACAGGTTTATATTTTTTATTAAAAAGCTTTATAAATTTAGGTAATGCCCCAGCCAATTTTAGTTTCATAATCACCTAGGCTTACGGTGACAAGTACTGCAGATCTACTCGGTATCCGGAATTTTCTTTGACTATTGTGACATGAGATTGTGGCTACACTTCGCACTGTCTATAGTTTATCCTAGAAAATAAAATGTAGGTAGCCGAGTGGCAAATTCAAGGAGTTCACCTGGTGATAGAAAGCTGAGTATAAAAGTTTTTTCAAAGAATTAAAAAAATATAACCGGTCAGATATTTGTCACTTAAAAAATCGGTGTATCCGAGATCTTCTATTATTTGAAAGATAGCAAGGACTTTGAGAGCAAAATTCACTTTTATCAAAAAATCAATAAAGTCAGGATTGGCGAAAAATAATTCATCAAACCCCCCGATATTTTACGTTAATTTTAACGATACAATTTTTTTTTGTAAATTTTGGAAAATTTGAACCTATTAAATACTTATAAAATGCAAGAAGGTTTGTATCGATCAGAGTTTGAGCACGACTCCTGTGGTATCGGTGCGGTTGTCGATTTGAGTGGATCACCCAGCCACGAGACAATTAGCGATGCCTTATATATGCTGAGTAATATGGAACACCGTGGTGGTCGTGGATCTGATCCTAAGACTGGTGACGGCGCAGGTATTCTCATTCAAGTGCCACATCAATTTCTGAATGACATCACGGCCAGATCGGAGATTTCTCTTCCTGAAGCTGGCGCTTATGGAGTGGGCATGACATTTTTCCCGAAAAACAAGCAGCTCTTTCAAAAATCCAAAGCTTTACTCAATCAACTAATAGAAGAGCTAGACTTTGAGTTGATCGGCTACAGGAATGTCCCAGTAGACGAAACTGTACCTGGATCAGGTGCGCTTGAGGTAATGCCTAACATTGAGCAGATTTTTGTGAAACATAAAAAAGGACTCACAGGAATCGAATTAGAACGTAAACTATATGTACTTAGAAACCACTCTACTTCAGAAATTAATACCAAAATTCCTGGTGTAAATCAGGCGTTCTACTTTGCAAGTTTAAGCAGCCAAACACTAATATATAAGGGTCAGCTGCGTACCGATCAAGTTTTGCCATTCTACAAAGATCTTCAGAATCCTAGAATGCAATCAGCTTTTGCAATCGTGCATTCTAGATTCTCTACGAATACTTTCCCCAATTGGAGGCTGGCACAACCTTTCCGTTACCTTTCACACAATGGTGAGATCAATACCATTCGTGGTAATCTCAACAAAATGAAGTCCAAGGAGAATCTCATGAAGTCCAAGTATTTTTCGGACGAGGAGCTATTCAGGCTGATGCCAATTACCGATAAAACTAAATCAGATTCGGCAAATCTTGACTCTATGGTCGAGCTGCTCACGCTGAGTGGTAGATCATTGCCTCATGCCATGATGATGCTTGTGCCAGAAGCATGGCAGGATAATGAGGTCATGGATAGGGACCGAAAATCGTTCTATAAGTTTCACGCTTCCCTTGTTGAGCCTTGGGATGGGCCTGCTGCCTTGCTATTTACGGATGGCAAATCGGTGGGAGCTACCTTAGATAGAAATGGACTTAGACCCCTCCGATATTTCATCACTGAAGATAAACGGCTTATCCTTTCCTCTGAGGCTGGAGCACTTCCTATCAGAGAGGCAACTATAGTCGAAAAAGGTAGAATTAGTCCAGGAAGAATGATCTGGGCTGATCTTGAAAAAGGTAGAGTTATATTTGATGAAGAGATAAAATCTGAAGTGAGTAGAAGACAACCTTACGAACAGTGGGTGGACGATCAGAGAATAAAACTCCGTTTGCAGGATGATCCTAAGGAACTGACGCATCCATACTCTACCAAAAATATCAAGAAAAGTCAGACCATCTTTGGTTACAGCTCAGAAGAGCTAAAGATGGTATTGAACCCAATGGGGAATACCGGTTATGAAGCCATCGGTTCAATGGGTGCAGATACGCCACTGGCAGTGTTATCAAAAGAAAGCCAACACATTGCTAACTATTTCAAGCAACTTTTTGCGCAGGTAAGTAATCCTCCGATCGACCCGATACGTGAGAGATTAGTGATGTCCCTGTTTACAAGACTTGGAGTGGGGCAGAATATCTTGGAAGAAAGTCCTAAACATACTCGTCAGATCCATATTTCGCAGCCAGTTTTTCTAAATGAAGATTTGGAAAAGATTCAGAGGATGGAAGGTCAGGGATATAGAAGTGCTACGCTAAAAAGTCATTTCACCGCCGACCATAAGCCTGGTAGACTTCTGGAAGCATTGGATAAAATCTGTAATGAAGCAGAGCATGCTATTAATGAAGGAAAAAATATCATCATTATTTCTGATCGAAACAGTACCGAAGAATGTGCTCCAATCCCTTCTTTATTGGCAATTGGTGCCGTTCACCATCACCTGGTCAAAAAGAAAATCAGGACTAGTGCTGGATTAGTGCTTGAATCAGGAGATATCAGGGAAACGCATCATTTCGCAACAGCGATAGGCTATGGAGCTTCTGCCATCAATCCTTATATGGCCTTGGAATCTCTCTTAGAGATGTTTGAAAAAGGAGAACTTCAGAATGTTAAAGATCAAAAAGAGCTTTTCTACAATTATAAGACAGCTATTGGAAAGGGATTATTGAAAGTCCTTTCCAAAATGGGCATCAGTACCTTACAATCTTACCAAAGTGCCCAGATCTTTGAGGCATTAGGGCTTGGACCTGAAGTGATTGATAGATGTTTCAAAGGTACAGTATCCCGAATCAGCGGTATTTCCTTTGACGAGCTTGCAGAAGAAGTGATGATCCGTCACCGAGCTGCTTATGGAACCTCCTCTCCAATTTTGGAACAAGGTGGAATTTACCAGTGGAAAAGAAGAGGTGAGAAACATCTTTTCAACCCTACGACAATCCATTTGTTACAGAAATCCACCAAACTCAATGACTACTCACTTTATAAAAAATTCGCAGCGAAAATCAATGAGCAAAGTAAGGATGCATTAACCCTAAGAGGTCTTTTCGAATTCAAAAAGAGAATCTCTGTTCCTATCGATGAGGTGGAACCAGCGGCTTCGATTATGAGAAGATTTGCTACTGGAGCGATGTCGTTTGGATCTATCTCACATGAAGCGCATTCTACGTTGGCCATTGCCATGAATAGAATGGGAGCAAAAAGTAACTCCGGAGAAGGGGGAGAGGATGAAATCCGTTTTGCTAAAAAAGATAATGGAGATTGGGAACGATCGGCTATCAAGCAGGTGGCTTCGGGAAGATTTGGTGTGACCAGTAATTACCTCACCAACGCAGCCGAACTACAGATCAAAATGGCTCAGGGAGCTAAACCTGGTGAAGGCGGACAGCTTCCCGGACATAAAGTAGATGATTGGATAGGGAGAGTACGTCATTCAACTCCTGGAGTAGGGCTGATTTCACCGCCACCACACCACGATATTTATTCAATTGAAGATTTGGCTCAGCTGATTTTCGATCTAAAAAATGCCAATAGAAAAGCACGCATCAACGTAAAGCTAGTCTCTCAGGCGGGAGTTGGTACAGTGGCTGCCGGTGTAGCAAAAGCTATGGCAGACGTGATTTTGATCTCAGGCGCCGACGGAGGTACCGGAGCGTCTCCTTTGAGCTCGATCAGACATGCTGGATTACCATGGGAGCTAGGTCTCTCTGAAGCGCATCAGACGTTGGTGAAAAATAATTTGCGAAGCAGAGTGGTATTACAAACTGATGGTCAACTCCGTACAGGACGTGATTTGGCAATAGCCACGCTCTTGGGAGCAGAAGAGTGGGGAATCTCTACCGCCGCCTTGGTTGTAGAAGGTTGCATCATGATGAGAAAATGTCATTTGAATACCTGTCCTGTCGGAATCGCAACGCAGAATCCTGAATTAAGAAAACTATTTACCGGAAATCCAGAGCACGTGGTTAATTACTTCCAATTCTTAGTACAAGACTTGAGAGAAATAATGGCTTCGCTTGGATTCAGGACCATTGATGAAATGGTAGGCCAGAGTAATCTTCTTCAATCAACAGGACATCTCAACCATTGGAAATGGGATAAGGTAGATCTAAGCCCAATTTTTCACAAAGTTGAGGTGCCAGATCATGTTGGAATTCATAAGCAGATTGATCAGGAGTTTGAACTTAAGCATGTGCTGGATAGACAACTCATCAAAGCTGCGCATCCTTCTTTGGAGCAAATCATGCCTTCTTCTGGATCATTCCAAATTAAAAATACGGACAGATCTGTGGGAGCAATGCTTTCTAACGAGATATCCAAAATTTATGGCAGCCCCGGACTTCCCGAGGATACCATCAACTTCAAATTCCATGGATCGGCTGGGCAGACCTTCGGAGGATTCTTGGCAAAAGGAGTGAATTTTGAATTGGAAGGAGAAGCAAATGACTACTTCGGCAAAGGACTTTCGGGAGGAAAATTGATCATCTATCCTAGCCGAAATGCAAAATTTGTCCATGAAAATAATATTATCATTGGCAACGTAGCATTCTA
>Ga0314772_1000995_pt1 | contig 13548 bp, 10 predicted proteins | sample MetaGCBIW2018_FD_204520 | JGI IMG/M metagenome (GOLD analysis project Ga0314772, IMG submission 204520) | Cryopeg brine microbial communities from Beaufort Sea near Barrow, Alaska, United States - CBIW 2018 | ecosystem: Environmental > Aquatic > Marine > Coastal | place: USA: Alaska | collected... | reverse complement strand
TTATTCTGAAGGTCATCATAAATACCGGAGAAGTCATCTGCGATATTGGTATCCCAGTTCTCGAAAGAAACTATATTTCCGCCAGAGATAGTTAGGGAATTCTCGTTTAACTTTAAAGATTGAAGAACCCCTCCATCAGTATTAATATCTAAAAGAATATTATCAATTTCATCAACTGTATAAAAGTCTGGCATTTGGGAAGGGGAGATTTTACCAGTAAAGGAATCGGCAGATTTTGCATGTAATGCGTAAGGCACGCTTAGCATCTGACTAATACCATTAATTTTATAATTTGAATTGCCTTTAGGATCGACAAGGGTTTCTATGAAGAACGGTCCTTGCGCCCAGTTAATCTCATTAAAAAGTCCCTTTTCTATAGATCCTGAACCAATTTCCAAGGATAAAAGGCCATTTTTATTAGTCGTTGTGTTATGCGTTTCTTCATAAACGCTGGAACCATTCGGAGAACCCTGTCTAAGAATAATTTTTAGATTCACATTGGAATTTTTAAGCAGCACATCTGAATTATCTCTAATTACAGCCTGATAACTCATTTTTTCTGGAGTTTGTCCAAAAACGCTAATATGAATTAACGTTAACAGTAAAAATTTAAATAACCATTTCATAATTTTAATCTTTTATAATTTTAATTGTTTTTATATACTTCCCATTATCTGATATTCTTAGTAAATAGATCGCTGCCGATAAATTGGAGACATCTACTTTTGCGGCGGATTTTCCAATCCGGTCTTCTTTTAATAATCTACCATTTAAATCCATTAAATGATAACTTAAAGACCTGCTGTCATAAGTGGAAGCTTCTATTATAAAATAGTTAGTACTTGGGTTTGGATAAGCTGCCACCTTGAAGCTTTCTTCTTCCTTTTTATCTATAGGTGTTATGGAAATTATAAGAGGTTGCTGGATACCTTCTGTAACATAATCTTTCTTGCCATTGAGAGATAAATAGAAAACCTGACCTATAGAATAAGATACACTGCCTTCTTCGCTAGATATATCCCCGCCGGTTACATTAATAGAGGAGTGTAAGTGAATGTTTTTAGGAATTTTGTTTTGAGTGGTCTGGCTTTTGCCTACTAATGGTATGAGGGAAAAAAGTACCATAATAATGTTTTTCATAATGATGTGGGGATAGGGGGCATTCTACTAAACTTAAACTTATTTGGCTAAAATTGGATCGTAAAAATAATTAATTATATCGACAAAACAAGTAATTAAATGGATGAAATACATTCTTCTTGTCTTTAAATCAGATTCTTGCAGAATTTGTAAGAGAATACTTATAATTTCAACATACTATTTATATAGTCAATATGATGCCAAAAAGACTAGTGTATTAATTAATAAAATAGAATACAGGAATTATAGGCTCTAACATGCAATAATTTTTATTTAGAAGAATTAATCATTATTACTTAAAGAGAATAATTATGTGGATTTTTGAATTGTACCGTGTAAAATATCCACACAATCAACAATGGATGTTACAACAGTTTTTTAAAATGAAGAATAAATAATTATTACCGAAAAAAATGATTTAGCGGGTGAGAATAGGCATTGTAGCTCTTAAAAAATTGGATAATATTCAAAGAGTATTACTTAATGAAAAACTAATAGAAGAATCACAGAAGAAAATGGTATTATAATTAAAGAAATTAATATAATCCTTGAAAGCTTTTCAAATTAGGGTTAAATCTATATATAAGTTTTGCTTCACTGTTCGAATTATAATATATATCCAACAACATCATACCTAATCGCTTCCCTTGATATTCTAAGATGAAATCGCATGGATAATCTTCGTGAAAGATTTGATTAGAATTTTGCATTGCATTGGATAGCTTTTTCGAATCGATTGGTAATTCTAATATTCCAGCAAGCACAGATCTTATAAAGGGAGATGCTGAGATGCCGTTCTCTTCTTCCAGAAGGCTACTTATACTGGCATTTGGTTTTTGAGGAAAGCTTTGAGGCCTGAAAACAAGCCTATTCCAAAAATTATTCAGAAAGTTAAAATATTTGATCTTTTTTATTTTAACTTCTTGAGAAAAATCTATAAGTAATTTTTCTTTTACCGTTTTGGAAAGTAAGCCTTCATCAAATAAATAAGAGTTTTCAACAGAATTATCTAGTAAATCAGAATTACTCTTCATTGATTAATCAATTTTATCAAGGGAATGTATAAAAAAAATCTGAAAAAATACCGTAATTTTAATATTTTTACGTTTAGTTTTTTAATTTAATAAATTCTGACAACAATCAGATAACGGAAAAGTGAAGCGTTTTCACACCTTCCAAATTCTAGATTGTTCTGCTAAATCATTGTTAAAAATGTTTGATAATCACATTGATAAAGAGGCGAAAATCACTACTGACAAGTGGAAAGGATACAATCAGATTGCTAATAATTATGATATAACACATATATTAAGTAATAAAGGCCCAAATTTTAAAGTCTTGTATGTGATGATTCATCAGGTTAAATCTTGGATAAGAACAACTTATTCTTGGGTAAGCAATAACAATATTAATAGGTATTTTGATGAGTTTTGCTAGCGAATTAACCGTTCTCAAAGCAAAGACATAATAGTTAACAATTTAATCAAAAGAATGGTAAAGGCAGATAATATTATCCATAGAGAAATAATATGTTGCTAGACACCGACCTCAAAAGAATAATATAATTTTTAAATTCGTGTAACCCTACCCAAATAAGTCAATTTAATTCCTTATCTTCATTTTATCGCAGATAAATGCACGTTTTTATATTTTCTGAAATTTCTTTTCATTAAGAATAATATTTTGTAATTTAAAACAAAAAAAATCTTTTGTGAAAGTGATTTTCATTTTTCCCCACCATAATTCCCCACTTAATATCCCAGCAAAATGTTTTTTCTGAACAATGGAAAAAACCTCTTGTTAACTTTTTTATATGCTCTATTTATTTGGCAATTGTCAAATAAATAGCCAAATGGCCAGATATACTGTTAGTTTTTATTATCCCTTCGTCCCGTTGTATCCAATTACGGTTAAAGGGGCTTATCGAGAAGAAATCTAATTGTATTATGCTCATTACATTATAAAAAAAATTTGACCTACAGCATTGTAAGTGTTCACTTTTTTGCCACTTAAGTGCTGACTGAAAACTTTGGTTTTTAGTAAATATATAGAGAAACTGTTTTTAGCTAATCATGTTAAATGATGCTGAAACCCCACTATTTCTAGATATATAATTTTTTATGACCCTACTCGTATTTCCCAAGTTTCATTCTTGTTTATATTTTTTAGTCTTGAAAAATGAAAAGGTCGTCTTTAATTATTCCATTAACCATTGTTTGGCATTTAACTATAATGAACCTTGTTTTATATTTTTTAACTCCGGTTACATATTTGGATTTTTCAAATATTGTTTATTATAATTTGTCATGGTTGCTTATTTCTTATGGTATAAACTTTTATCCTATCGGGAGAAATGAACGGTTTAGATCCAGCTTGAACAAATTGATTTATCAATATTTAATTTTTGGACTTGCTTATTTTGCCTTCTTTGGGTTTAAGGACATCTCCAATGTATCATCTGAATATCAGCTATATGTTCTTTTTATAATATGTTCTACCATAAGTTTTAGCAAATGGGTATTTCATATGGTCATAAAGGTATATAGAATAGAAGGAGGAAATTTCGTAAATGTTGTTATTGTGGGAAATGATAAAAATTTGGGAAAAATGCTAGATGTGTTCAATAAGCCTGAACTGGGCTATAGATATAAGGGTTATTTTGACAATAAAAAGTCGGAATGCGCATCATACCTAGGGTCAATTGAAGATTCTTGTCAATACATTATTAATAATGGAATTGATGAAATTTATTGTACAGCTTCACAACTTTCTTCATCGGAAATTAAAAACCTGATAAATTTTGCCGATAATAATCTTAAAAAGTTAAAAATAATTCCTGACCATAAAGATGTTTATACCCGGGCTATGGGGGTAGAACTTTTCGGGCTAATCCCGGTTCTTAATTTAAGAAAATCTCCCCTGGATTCAGATTTGGCCAAGATAGGTAAAAGGGGATTCGATATTATTTTTTCAACACTTGTAATTATTTTACTGCTTTCCTGGTTAACTCCCTTATTATTTATTTTGCTAAATATTGAGTCTAAGGGGCCTGTGTTCTTTAAGCAACGAAGGCATGGGTGCAATAAAAAGGTTTTTTGGTGTTATAAATTCAGATCAATGTCCCCTAACAAAGATGCAGATCTTACAATGTGTTCAAAAAACGATCGCAGGATTACAAAAATAGGAAGAATTCTCAGGAGGACAAGTATTGATGAACTTCCCCAGTTTTTTAATGTATTTTGGGGGGATATGAGTGTAGTTGGCCCAAGACCCCATATGCAAACCCATACCCACCAATACGAAACCTCTGTAGATAAATACCTTGTCCGGCATTTTGTAAAACCGGGAATTACCGGTTTGGCACAAATAAAAGGATACAGAGGAGAAATAATAAAAAAGGCAGATATTATCAACAGGGTGAGAATGGATGTTTTCTATATTGAAAAATGGTGCCTTATGATGGATGTTAAAATTATATATTCTACTATTTTTAATGCCCTTAGGGGAGAAGAAAAGGCATATTGATGGCTAATCAAATTCAATAAGATGTTCTTCCAGCAGAATTCTTAAAAATAGGTACCAAAACAAATTGTTGAATGATTTAAGTTATAAAAAATAATTATAATATTTTCTAACTCTTTAAATCTACTTTATCATTTAAGAATAGGTGAACTATTCCTTGGTCCAATAAGAACACACAAATGCTTTTTACCTTAATTAATGGCATTCGCCCATTTTGTATTATTTTTTTTTAATCATATTTATTCTAATTTATTTCAACTAAACTCGGAAGACATGGTACATCATTACAATCTTAAATTTCCAGGCTTATTTCTGTTATTGGGCATGAGTATTACCCTCTTGCTTAATAGTGAAATGAACGCCCAGAGTTTCTCTCAAAGTAATATCAACTTTAATGGGAATGGTTCGGTATCCAATGGAACTTCCCTTATGTTTGGCCCGGATGGGCGGCTTTATGTAGGGCAATATACCGGTGCCATCAAAATATTCACTGTGGTGCGCAATTCAGCAAACAATTATGTGGTCTCCGCTTCAGAAACCTTGAATGGAATAAATGGAATTAAAAATCACAATGATAACGGAACGACAGATTTATCTACTTTACGCCAATTTACTGGTTTTACCGTTGCTGGTACTGCTACAAATCCTGTTATTTACGCTGGATCCAGTGACTTTCGAATAGGTGGTGGAGGTGGAGGAGGAAATGGGGATCTAGGATTAGATACCAATTCCGGAGTGATTACCCGATTCAGCTGGAATGGTACTACCTGGGATGTGGTGGATCTCGTGCGAGGCCTTCCCCGATCTGAAGAAAATCACGCTACAAATGGAATGGAATTCATTACCGTGAATGGCACTAACTATCTAATTGTTGCTCAGGGTGGTCACACCAATGCGGGATCACCTTCAGAAAATTTTGCTTATACTGCAGAATACGCCCTTTCTGCTGCCATACTTTCGGTAAATCTTACCTTACTCAATGGAATGCCAATAAAGAATGACAATGGCAGGAGCTATATTTACGACCTTCCCACATTGGACGATCCTACGCGTGCAAATGCGAATGGAATCACAGATCCGGATACTCTCGGATATAATGGAATTGATGTAAACGATCCATTTGGTGGTAATGATGGGCTCAATCAAGCGATGATAGTTCCCGGAGGTCCGGTTAAAATTTTCTCCCCTGGCTATCGCAACGCTTATGATCTGGTGATAACTCAGAATGGTTCTGTGTATGTTACCGATAACGGTGCCAACCCTGGATGGGGTGGATTCCCGGTCAATGAGGGTGGGGGATTAGCCAATAATGATTATGACCCGGCAGAACCCGGTAGCAACTCCCCATCGGGAGGAGAACAGATAAACAATAAAGATCACCTCAGTTTGGTGACAACCAATATACAAAACTATAGTTTTGGAAGCTTCTATGGGGGGCATCCCAATCCAACAAGAGCGAACCCCTCCGGGGCTGGTCTTTACACAAACCCAGCTGTAACTGGTACCGTGGGAGCTGTTTTCCGCACCAAGGTGTACGACCCTAATGGTTCCAGGCCAAATTCAACTACGAACCCCAACCTTGGACTACCGGCGAACTGGCCACCTGTACCCTTGGCGCAGGCCAATCCTGTGGAGGGTGATTGGCGTGGTCCCGGCATTGACAATCCAGATGGTGTCAATGATGCTCTTGTATGTACATGGGGAACAAATACTAATGGGATAGATGAATATACCGCCTCTAACTTCAATAACGCCATGAAGGGTAATTTAATAGCAGGTGTAAATACAGGAGTGCTCCGCCTGGTAGAACTAAACCCAAATGGTAGCCTTAAAACCCTTACTCCATCCTTTGCATCCGGAATTGGGGGTGATGCACTTGGGGTTACCTGTAATAGTGATACAGATCCGTTCCCGGGAACAATCTGGGTGGCTACACTTAATGGGAAACTGATTGTCCTGGAGCCCCAGGATTTTGGGATTTGCCTTCAACCTGGTCAGCCAGGCTATAATTTTAATGCAGATTATGATATGGACGGTTATACAAACCAGGACGAAATTGATAATGGCACTAACCATTGCAACGGGGGCTCCCAACCAAATGATTTTGACAAATCAGCAGGTGGTACGCTTATTTCTGATCTGAACGATCCAGACGATGATAATGACGGGATTCTTGATGCTAATGATCCCTTCCAACTAGGCGACCCAAACAAAGGGGGAAGCGATGCTTTTGTATTACCCGTTATCAACGAACTTTTTTCCTCCAATACCATATTAAAGGGCTATATGGGCCTTGGACTCACCGGGCTGATGAACAAAGGAACCTCAGGCCCTAACTGGTTAAACTGGCTAGACAGACGTGACGATCCGAATGACCCCAACCCGAACGATATCCTTGGTGGGGCGATAGGTGCTATGACCATGCATATGACGTCAGGTACTGCACTTGGAAATAGTAATACCCAGGAAAAAGGATTCCAGTATGGTGTACAGGTTGATGGAAGCACAGGTGTTTTTACAGTTTCAGGTAGCCTTTTTAATTTCAATGCACCCCTTCAACTATATGGTCATTCCGGTGTTCCAAATGGGGAGCTGGGAATTTTTATAGGAGATGGGACACAGAGCAACTATATTAAATTTGTAATTACAAAAACTGGATTAACCGCCCAACAGGAAGTAAATAATGTTCCACAAACACCAATAAATCTTGTGATTGCTACAGGGAATCGGCCTAACAGTGGTGTGACATTATTTTTCGTGGTGAATCCAACCAATGGGGTGGTAGCCTTGGAGTATGCCTTTGATGCTGGCACACGTATTTCCTTCGGAACTCTAAGTGCACAGGGCAATATTCTTAAAGCTATACAACAGTCCGGTACCGATTTAGCTGTAGGACTCATAGGAACTTCCAATACTGCCGGGAAAGAAGTGGAAGGTACTTGGGATTTCCTTAATGTTATAGGAAGTAAACCATACATAGTACAAAATCTTCCGGATATTGAGAGGTCTATCGGATCGGCGATTGAAAATATCAATTTAAATAATTATTTCAATGATGACAAAGGTGTTGGAAACCTAACTTATACAGTCCGGGGGAATACAAACACAAGTATTGGAGCCGTTATTTCAGCAAATATACTTCGCCTGACTTATCCATCATCTCCGGCTGTATCAAATATCACACTTCGTGCGACCGATTCGAATGCTAATTTTGTGGAACAGGTTTTTAAGGTAACAATCAGCCAAGTCCCGGTATCCACGGTGCTTTATAGGGTGAATTCAGGTGGGCCTGCCATTAGCGCAATTGATGGAGGCCTTGATTGGGGTGCAGATACATCCACCCAGAAATCCCCATACCTTATTGTGCCAGCTCAGAATAATGTTGGAAAATTTAGCATGAGTGGTTACACCTCAGGGGTGAATCAAGCTACAACTCCCCTGAGCATATACAATTCAGAACGTTTTGATAGTAGTCCGGGAGCACCAAACATGACCTATTCCTTCCCGGTGAATCAACCCGGCAGCTATGAGGTGCGTTTATATCTTGGCAATGGTTATTCCGGTACATCCGGTTCGGGCCAGCGCATTTATGATGTATCGATTGAAGGGGTAATTTATCCGGAGTTGGATAATATTGACCTTTCGGGAACCTTCGGATCCGGGATAGGAGGCATAATAACCCGGTTTGTTAATGTGACTGATGGATCCATAGATATCTCTTTTATTCACGGGGTAGAAAACCCTCTTATCAATGGGATAGAAATCTTAGGGGCGGGTAGTTCGAATATACCTATACAGGTAAGCCCGATTGCCAATCAGACAAATACCATCGGGGATGTACTCGATGGTAGCATGGTGGTTTCTGCCAGTGGGGGTGAGGGCAATTTATCCTATTCCATCACTGGTGCACCTAACGGAATTGTGATAGAACCCACAAATGGACAAATTGGTGGAACAATAGATCAAAATGCACACCTATCAAGTCCATATTCTGTTAGCGTTACCGTAGATGACAGTGATGGACAGACTAACGATGCTGTTACCGTTAGTTTTACCTGGACAGTGAACATTGTTGCGTATAATCTATGGGTGAGTAAGGATGAGAATGAAAACTATACAGCAAGACACGAATGTTCTTTTGTGCAGGCAGGGGATAAATTTTATTTGATGGGAGGACGTGAAAATGCAAAAACAATTGATATATATAATTATGCTTCAAATTCCTGGACCTCTCTGATAAATTCGGCACCTTTTGAATTCAACCATTATCAAGCTGTGGAATACCAAGGGCTTATTTGGATAATAGGAGCATTCAAAACCAATAATTATCCGTCAGAAACTCCGGCTGATAATATTTGGATATTTAATCCTGTATCTCAAGAATGGATTGAAGGGCCGGAAATTCCAATTAACAGAAGAAGAGGTTCTGCTGGATTGTCTGTTTATAAGGATAAATTTTACATAGTTGGAGGAAATACTATTGGTCATGACGGGGGATTTGTTTCATGGATGGATGAATACGATCCTGCCACTGGAATTTGGACTAGCTTGCCGAACGCACCAAGGTCAAGGGATCATTTTAATACTGCTGTAATAGGAGATAAGCTATACGCAGCAGGAGGTAGATTGTCGGGAGGTTCAGGAGGTGTTTTCAAACCAGTAATCGCAGAAGTTGATGTATATGATTTTTCTTCAGCGAGCTGGAGTACCCTTTCAGCAGCTGGGAATTTACCAACACCAAGAGCAGCAGCTTCTGTCGTGAATTTTAAAGATAAACTCTTAGTTATTGGTGGAGAAGTAAGTTCTGAACCGGTTTATGGTATTACAACAACCGGTGCCCTTAAAATAACAGAGGAATTTGATCCTGTAACGGGTGTCTGGAAAAGGTCAGAAGATTTGAATTTTAATAGACATGGAACTCAAGCCATAGTATCTGGTAATGGAGTATTTACTTTGGCAGGATCACCTAACCTAGGAGGAGGGTCTCAAAAAAATATGGAATATCTTGGCCAGGATTCACCCCAGGGCATACCTGCCATCAATAGTAATATCTCTGTGCCAAATCTTGTAACCATTATAGTGGGCAGCCCTTCTCAAATTGAATTGCAGGTTGTTAATGGCAATGAGGGTGTTTTTATTAGTTCTGTTGTGCTTTCCGGCCCTGATAAGGACAAATTTCAAATAATTTCGGGTAGTTTAAATAAAACCATGTTAAAGTCGAATTCTTCCCAAATTATTGTAATAAAGTATATCGGATCTATTGATAATGCTGCTGCTACACTGGTAATTAATCAGGGGGCGTCCCAAAGCACAACAATAGAATTGATAGGAACACAGGGTCAAGCTAAACTAGCTGCAGAACCAGTAGCTACATTGAATTCCAAAATAGGGGAAGAAGAAATTTTCGATATATCGACTTATACAGTAAAACTTTTCCCAAACCCAGTTAATTTTGAAGCATTTCTCCAGGTTTCAGATCCGATATTGGAGATTAGGGCAATTGGAATGTACGATAATAATGGTCGGTTCCTTAAAAATTATTATTTGGGGACAGACCTGATTCATTTAGGAAGTGGAAGATATCAGTTTGATGTATTTGGATGGCCGGCCGGAATCTATCTTCTTAAACTTGAAACCAATGTCAATCATATTTTTACGAATCGGTTGATCATTGAAAATTAGTTTAAACATCTGTAGACAAGTACCTTGTCCGGCATTTTGTAAAACCCGGAGTTACCGGCCTGGCGCAAATAAAAGGTTACAGGGGAGAAATAATAAAAAAGACCGATATTATAAACAGGGTTAGAATGGATGTTTTCTATATCGAAAAATGGTGCCTAATACTGGATATTAAAATTATCTTTTATACAATTTTAAACGGCATTAGTGGAGAAGAAAAAGGCATATTTATCTCTCAATAATTTGGAAAATAAATTAGCCTTTCGGAAAAATTGAACTTAGGTATTCGCATTTTGATTTGAATATGCGAGGCGACTTTTCTAACTGATATCTTAAATTTTAAAATCCCGTTCAGATAATTCTGGCGGGATTTTTTAGTTTTAATTTATGGAAGGATTTTCGCTTGGTGTTGGTTTAGGAACTGGTACTTTCCCCATAATAATAATAATAATAATAAAGCCAGGTTCCGTGGTCAAAAAAAAATGGGATACCTGATACCGATATAAATGGCTTTCCTAACTCAATATTTCTGTTTATTGGCATAAGCAACCAGTGAAAGCATCACCGGAACTTCTACCAAAACCCCCACCACACAAACCAATGCTGCCGGACTTTGAAGTCCAAATAGACCAATTGCTACCGCAACTGATAGTTCAAAGAAATTACTAGCCCCTATTAAGGCAGCAGGGGCGCAAACAGGATATGTGAGTTTTAATTTTTTTCCGGAGAACCAGGTCGCAAAAAAGATAAAGTAGGTTTGGATGATCAGGGGCACCGCGATAAATAAAATAATAAGCGGATTATTGAGTATGTTTTCTCCCTGAAAAGCAAAAAGCAGAATCAAAGTAAGCAAAAGTGCTATTATACTGAGCGGTTTTAGCTTGGGTAAAAAATCGGTTTTAAACCAATCTTCTCCGCGGGATTTGATGAGCATTTTACTGGTAATTATTCCTGCAACCAACGGAATAACCACATATATCAAAACACTTAAAATAAGGGTTTCATAGGGAACAACTACATCGGTAATTCCAAGTAACAATCCAACAATGGGTACAAAGGCAAATAAAATAATGAGATCGTTTACAGATACCTGCATAAGGGTGTAATTGGGATCTCCATCGGTTAAATAGGACCAAACAAAAACCATTGCAGTGCAAGGCGCGGCTCCAAGTATGATGGCTCCGGCAATATATTCCCCTGCCAGGGCAGGATCAATAAATGCAGCGAAAATTTTTGTGAAGAAGATCCAGGCAAAAAATGCCATTGTAAAGGGCTTTATCAGCCAGTTCATCACCACGGTTAAAATAATTCCTTTTGGTCTCTTTCCCACCTCTTTAATACTGGAAAAATCAATTTGAAGCATCATGGGATAGATCATCATCCAGATGAGGATGGCAATGGGAATGTTTACCTGATATATTTCCCAGGTACTCATGAACAGCATGGCATCTCCGGCAACAAATCCAATTAAAATACCTCCCGCAATACAGAGAGCTACCCAAAGGCTTAAATATTTTTCAAAAAATGCAATCTTTTTCTTTTCAGCCATTTAGTTAATTTTTGAAAACACATAAAAAAGTTCTGTTGCTATTTGCAAACTACGCTCCTGATATTTTGCTTCCTGCTGCGTAGTACCATCAAATTCCTTGGGATCATCATAGGTGATAGGGATTCGCTTTTCAGCACCTGCAATAAAAGGACAACCGGCATCTGCCTGGGAACAAGTTAAAATAGCTGCAAATTCAGACTGCGGATTGAAATTATCGTCATAAGTCTTGGAAAAACCAATAATTGGATGTTCGTTCTTATCATACTTAATGCTGTAAACAGGATTTATGCCTTCAGCAATGACCCTGACCTTAAAACCGGATATTTCAAGGGTTTTTGCAACCATTGGAAATAAGGCTGTTGCCGCTGTTCCGCCGGAATAACAAAACACGTTTTTAAGTTCAAAATGAGAGGCTATTGCTTGTGCCCATACCTGAGACAAATGACTTCTCCTTGAATTATGTGTGCAAATAAAATTGAGCCTTAACTCTTGTTGGCTTGATATTTTGGCTTGAATATATTCAATAAGGGGTTGCAAAGTAGATTTTCGGTCATTAGAAATAATCGTAACATCAAGTGATTCAATTATATCTTTAATTTTTTTAAATACCATCAAAATAAAGGGGGTTAGAGATTGGTTAATGAAATAAAGGAAGGATCAAAACAATCTATTGGAAACAAAAATAAAACAAAAATTCGTATAATGCACCTGCTTTTGCACAACCTATGCATTACAATTATGTTATCTTTGCCAAGTGAAAATTATCGCACTTATATTATCTGTTTACATTCTAGGGCTTAACTTTATGCCCTGTAATGATAGCAGTATAGATGTGGATAATTCCCAAATAGAAGCAGCATTTAATACAGATTTGGGTCATAGTCATAGTGCTTTTGTCCTTTGTCCTCCCTTTTGTACTTGTCACTGCTGTCACGTGCATACAATAGATTTTGGTTCTTCCAATTTTAAACCTATAATTTCAGAAATTTCTTCCGAAGTCTTCGGCCATATCGATAATCTAGGCCAAGATATTTCCCATTCCCTATTACAACCTCCAAAAGTTTAATTCAGTTTTTTTAGGATAGCTATATCCTTTTCCGGCCAATATCCATGGTCAATTTTCATTTCGAGTGATTCCTTAAAAGCGGTTTTTTATCGAGAAATTTAACTGAATTAATTTTTTTACATGATAAATAAAATCATCTCATATTCCATTAATAATAAATTTGTTATTGGGTTATTGATAGTGGCCCTCGTCGGGACGGGAATATGGTCCATGACCACTATTAAATTGGGTTCTGTACCCGATATTACAAATAACCAGGTACAAGTAATTACCGTAGCCCCAAACTTGGGAACCGAAGACATAGAACAATTTGTAACCTATCCTGTTGAGCTCGCAATGGCCAATTTACCCGATGTGATCGAACTGCGTTCGGTATCTCGTTTTGGCCTTTCGGTAGTAACCATTGTTTTTAAGGATGAAATGGGTACCTATCTGCCCCGTCAATTAGTACAAGAAAAATTAACGGAAGTCAGCGAAGAAATTCCGGAAGGCTTTGGATCTCCTTTTATGGCGCCAATAACAACCGGGCTGGGAGAAATTTACCAATATTCACTAAAAGTAAAAAAAGGCTATGAAGGGCAATATGATGCCA
>Ga0314772_1000994_pt1 | contig 13550 bp, 16 predicted proteins | sample MetaGCBIW2018_FD_204520 | JGI IMG/M metagenome (GOLD analysis project Ga0314772, IMG submission 204520) | Cryopeg brine microbial communities from Beaufort Sea near Barrow, Alaska, United States - CBIW 2018 | ecosystem: Environmental > Aquatic > Marine > Coastal | place: USA: Alaska | collected... | reverse complement strand
TCAGCCATCTGAACATTCCACACGTTGAGCATGCCTTGGAAGCTCTCTCTGAGCTTCGGCAACGCCTCCTCCGCTGGCTTGCCCAAAATCTGATCAAGACTCCATAGCTGCATGGCTTCACGCCGGGCACCCAGATGGCGAGCTGACGTATGTGGAGCGAGTCTTCGAAGTCGAGCAGCGTGTATCCGAGGAGTTGGAAGAGCGTATTCCTGATCCATGGGTTCGTGAGCCGTTCGCTGGTTTTGCAATCAATTAGGACATCTCCGACCATCCAGTCAGCGTCCGCGCCACCAACCAGATCACTTCCCACGAAGTTTGGGTTGGGTTCGAAGCGCGCGCCATCCGTGACCTCCGCGTTCCAGCTATTGACCTGAGGAACTGCACTGACCCTCAGCGCCGCAATGTCTGCGATCATCCTCGGTTCGATGGAATCTAGGAGCCCCGCGCCGTTCTCGGCCGTGCGTAGCTGCTTACCCAAGTTTCCGTCGACGACAGTTCCGATCCCGGCCCTGTAGAAGCTCTCGCACCAGGCGAGGACCAATGACATTCGGTCTAGATCCCCTTCATTTCCCGTCTCAACTTTCTGGCACGAGAGATCCAAAGCTTCAGTAAGCACTTTGGCCATGTGCCTGCCTCGCCTGATCCCCTTAGTGCGCTGCTGGAAGTACTACAGACCGGTCATGGCCACGGTTTCCTCCAGAACGAAGTCACCAAGCATCATCCGGGCTCTGTAGCCGAAGGCTGTGCCTACGGGTGCTGCATGGAGTCGCTTGTCCTTGACTCCCTCCGGAATCGGAATGACCAGGTCGTGAGCCAACAGCTCATCGAAGCGAAACTCGGCGGCCACTCCCCTGCCGACAGTCCCTCGACTTCCTGCGAGGCGGAGGCGGGGCGAGCTCTCATATAGGAATTGACGCACCGGAGATCCCGAGCTCTTGAGGTGGTGGGTCAATGCCATTGCTGCCTCCGTCGCACTCCGGTTTCGGCGAGCGTCTCGATCCTAGCTGCCGCTCCGCGTGCCAAAAGATTGAGCTGAGAAGGTGGCACCATTAGCCCGCGGCGGGACATTCATGAGACCGGCCAGGAAGAAGGGCACCTCATCAAAGCGTTTGGCCGGGATTACACTTCCATCACTGAGAAGAGTCCAGATCGAGTCAGGCTCAATGAAATAAGCGGAAGCCGTACGCCGTGGTGCCGGGCCGCACTTCATACGGGTCAGCAGTCCTTGAGGCGATGCCCAAACCAAACGGACTGATGCTGGAAACTCGCCCTCACCGATTCGCTCCCAACATCGGTTCTCCGCATACAGCGTTGCCTACTCGGGCGGCCAGCCCTTGAGACCATACTAGGGCCATGGATCACCGTTCTGATGGCACTGAGATTGACCGTACCGATTCGCTCGAGCTCTGGGCGTCTGTAGCGTACGACACGCTTAAAGAAGTCGCCCATCGATACAATTCCACGATCAGTTACAAGGGCCTCGCTCTGCACGCCCAAGAGGTCACCGGCGTCGAAACGGACCAATTGATCATGAACTGGTTTTGAGGGCGGCCTGTTCCGGGCTGCGTAGTAGGTTTGCGGGGCGATCGGCAGTTGGCTGCAGATCGGCTCGACCCCGAATTCGTCCTTGTTCGCATCGATGTAATCGATCATCTGTTGTGTGGGCGGTCGAGCTCCGCCGCGAAGAAAGCCGACGCGCTCCGCAGGATCGCATTCGCCCGACGCAACTCGCGATTCTCCCTCTCAAGCTAGATCAGCCGGGCCGCGTCATCGGTGGTCGTTCCTGGCCGGGTACCGCTATCAATCTCCGAGCGTTGGACCCAGCCTCGCAGCGTGTCGGAGGGAATACCGAGCTGCTGGCCGATACGCGAGCATGCACCGCGGTCACCGCCGGGACCACCACTCGCCTCGGTCACGAGCCGGACCGCGCGCTCTTTCAGCTCGGTCGGATACTTCTTCAATGCTGGCATTTGGTTCTCAACCTTTCAGGTGATCAAGAACCTCCATTAAACCCGGGGCGCAACAACCTCGTCGCGCGCGACTGTTACCCGCACGTGCGCGATCATCAGCACGAACAGGGCGACCATCACAGCGATGGCTATGGAGGTGACGAGCGTCACAACAACCTGCATCCCGGTTGCGGACAGAATGCCGGAAGCGATGACGATTGTCGCGATAGCGCACCAGATCGATCTGGGCCATTGCCGGATCGAGCTGATCGGCATCAACGACGACGCCGACGTCACTACCGGGAGCATGGTGCCGCCATCGCGGGTTTCCGGCTACCAACAATCTTTGTTGGCGGCGGGCATCGCTGTCGAAGACGAGCTGCAGCAGTTCGATGTATATTCGGTGTCCGGCGGAGCAGCAGCCATGACCGGGCTGCTGTCAGCCCCGGCCCGTCCGACGGCGGTCTTTGCCGCATCGGATGAGATGGCTTTTGGGGCCCTCGACGTGGTCCGCTCGGCAGGAAGGGATGTTCCCGGGGATGTCTCCATCGTGGGGTTCGATAATCACGATCTTTCCGGAGTCATGGGCCTGAGCACCATTGACCAGAACGTCCGGGGCAGGGTCGAGCAGCAGCTGAACTGCTGCTCGACGCACTGCACACCAACTCATCGGTCGGAACTGCCGGGGCGACCCGAATGATCGCCACACATCTCGTACTACGCCGCAGCTCGGCCCCGCCGCACACCAACCCTGCTGCACTCGCGGCAATTACACACCCCGACAAGGAAGATGACTAATGGAATACCGCAAACTAGGATCCTCCGGCATGTACATCAGCGCGCTGGCGTACGGAAACTGGGTCACACACGGTGAGCAGATCGATCAGGACGCGGCCACCGCCTGCGTTCGCAAGGCACTGGACCTGGGCATAACCACCTTCGACACGGCCGACGCCTACGCCGGCACGCGCGCCGAAACCGCCTAAGGTGAGGCACTGCGCGGGACCAGACGCGAGAGCACCGAAATTTTCACCAAAGTCTATTTTCCCACCGGCGAAGGCAAGAACGATCGCGGCCTGTCCCGCAAGCACGTCATGGAATCGATCAACGGCTCGCTCCGGCGCCTCGGCACCGACTACGTTGATCTCTACCAAGCGCACCGCTACGACTACGAGACGCCCCTGGAAGAAACCATGCAGGCCTTCGCCGACATTGTCCGCGCAGGCAAGGCCCACTACATCGGCGTCTCCGAGTGGACCGTGGAGGAAATCCAGGCAGGTGCAGCCCTCGCCAAGGATCTGGGCATCCAACTGATCTCCAACCAGCCCCAGTACTCCATGCTGTGGCGGGTCATCGAGGAAGAAATCGTGCCCACCAGCAACGAGCTCGGAATCGGCCAGATCTGCTGGTCCCCGCTCGCTCAGGGTGTGTTGACCGGAAAGTACCTTCCTGGCCAGAGCGCCCCGAAGGACTCCCGGTTCGCCGGGGACAACGGCACTCTCAAGGAGAACCGCTACCTCACCGACGACATCCTCACCAGGGTGCAACAGCTCAAACCACTCGCCGACGAAGCAGGACTCTCCGTGGCCGGACTCGCTGTCGCCTGGGTTCTGCAGAACAACAATGTATCCGCCGCGATCGTCGGCGCCTCACGGCCCGAGCAGCTGGAATACAACGCCAAAGCCGCGGGCGTGAAACTGGACGAAGCACTCATGGCCCGCATCGATGAGCTGCTCGACCCGGTCGCCGAACGTGACCCCACCAAAGTCGAATCCTTCAAGGAACGCGTCTAGGCTGCGGGACGCCAAGCAATCCGATGCCGGGGACCTACGCCTTGACGTACTCGTTGGGGTTGAGTACGTACTTGGTCGCTGCTCCGGCGTCGAACTCGGCGTAGCCGCGCGGGGCATCCTCCAGCGTGATGGCCTTGGCGTTCACTGCCTTGGCGATCTGCACCTTGTCGTGCAGGATCGCCATCATCAACTGGCGGTTGTATTTCATCACCGGGCACTGTCCGGTCGTGAAGGAGAGGGACTTGGCCCAGCCGAGCCCGAGCCGGAGCGACAGGTTGCCGGTCTGCGCTGCCGCGTCCTTTGCACCAGGATCGCCCGTGACGTAGAGCCCTGGGATGCCCAGCGCACCGCCGGCCGCCGTGACGGTCATCAGGGAGTTAAGCACGGTCGCCGGGGCCTCGTGGGACGCATCCTTGCCGTGTCCTCTGGCCTCGAACCCGACCGCATCGACTCCGGCATCGACCTCCGGGACGCCGAGGATCTGCTCGATCTGGTCCTGCGGCTCGCCCTTGGTCAGGTTCACCGTTTCGCATCCGAAGCTGCGGGCCTGTGCCAGGCGCTCCTCGTTGAGGTCGCCGACGATGACGACGGCGGCGCCGAGCAGCTGCGCGGATACCGCCGCGGCCAGGCCGACGGGGCCGGCACCGGCGACGTAGACGGTGGAGCCGACGCCCACTCCGGCGCTGACCGCTCCGTGGAAGCCGGTCGGGAAGATGTCGGAGAGCATGGTCAGGTCCATGATCTTCTCCAAGGCCTGGTCCCGGTCGGGGAACTTCAGCAGGTTCCAGTCGGCGTATGGCACGAGCACGTACTCGGCCTGGCCGCCCACCCAGCCGCCCATGTCGACGTAGCCGTAGGCGCTGCCGGGACGGTCAGGGTTCACGTTGAGACAGATGCCGGTCTTGCGTTCCTTGCAGTTCCGGCACCGACCGCAGGAGATGTTAAACGGGACGGACACGATGTCGCCGACCTTGATGAACTCGACATCCGGCCCCGTCTCGACCACCTCGCCAGTGATCTCATGGCCGAGCACCAGATCTACCGGGGCGGTGGTGCGCCCGCGAACCATGTGCTGGTCCGATCCGCAAATGTTCGTGGTCACGGTCTTCAGGATCACCCCATGCGGCACCTTGCGGCCGACGTTGGCCGGATTGACTCCCGGCCCGTCTTTCAATTCGAAGGTGGGGTAGTCGATGTCGATGACCTCGACTACTCCCGGGGCCTTGTAGGCAACAGCTCTGTTTCCGGTCATGAAAGTACCTTTCTGGTGTATTCAGCCGCCCGGGGATCACCTAGGCCGCGCATGGAATTACCTAATTCGTGCCCTTCGATTCCACTACAGGTCGGCCGGATGCGCAACCCTTCGAACGATTCGGATCGCGGCCTACTTCCACACCCTGGCTAGCGAAGACTGAGCTAATTTAACCCGTCAGTTGAAGAGTGCCGCGGCCTTGGCCATGGTCTGGATCACGCCGTAGAGCAGCGGGATGCCGACGAGCGCCCAGACGACCGCGAGTTGTGCTTTCTTCATGTCAAACCTCCGCTGTGATCTTGAGGTCTTCCGACCGGGACGTGGGTGGTTCGTGGAACGTGGTATGCACAGGCCGCACCAGGAGGTTGGCTATGAACCCAACGACCAGCAGCCCCACCATGGTCAGCAGTGCAGGCTGATAGGCCGCTGCTGTCAGTTCTCCCGGGGCGCCCTGGGCGTCCAGGAAGCCGTTCACGATCAGCGGGCCGGCGATCCCCGCCGCTGCCCAGGCGGTCAGCAGCCTACCGTGGATGGCCCCCACCTGGAACGTGCCGAAGAGATCGCGCAGGTACGCCGGTGCCGTGGCGAAACCGCCGCCGTAGAAGGAAATGATGATGAACGCGAGCGTCACGTATACCACCGTCGTGCTGGATCCGACCAGCGCCAGCAGCAGGTACAAGGCCATGCCCACGCCGAGGTAGATCATGTAAATGTTCTTGCGCCCAGTGACATCCGACAAGGACGACCACACGAACCGGCCACCCATGTTGGCGATCGACAGTAGACCGACAAATCCGCCGGCCACGGCGGCCGTGACCATGGACTGGCCGTCGGGCTGACGGAAGAAGTCTTGGATCATGGGTGCGGCCTGCTCGAGGATGCCGATGCCCGCCGTGACGTTGCAGAAGAGCACAATCCAGACGAGCCAGAACTGGCGGGTCTTGATCGCGCTGGCCGCCGAGACGTGGTTGCTGGTGACTAGGGCCTTCACCTTGACTGTCGCCGGGTCGAAACCGGCTGGCTTCCAGCCGATGGCGGGCACCCGAATCGTGAACGCGCCGAACATCATGAACGCGAGGTAGACGAGCCCAAGTGTGAGGAACAACTTGCCGACCGCGTCACCGCTGGCCACCCAGCCGGTCACACCCGAATTGGGATCATAGAAGCTGAGCAGTCCCGTCGAGACGGGGCTGGCGATCAGTGCGCCGCCGCCGAACCCCATGATGGCCATGCCGGTTGCCAGGCCCGGGCGGTCCGGGAACCACTTGATCAGTGTCGACACCGGGGAGATGTAGCCGATCCCCAAGCCGATGCCACCGATGAAGCCATAGCCGAGGTAGACCAGCCACAGCTGGTTGGAGAAGATGCCGAGCGAACCGATCAAAAAGCCGCTCGACCAGAACAGCGCGGAGACGAACATGGCCTTGCGCGGGCCGCTCCGGTCCACCCACGTTCCCATGACCGCGGCCGACAGCCCGAGCATGACGATGGCGATCGAGAAGATCACGCCGATCTGGGTGAGACTCACATCGAAATGCGTGACCAGTGCCGTTTTGTACACGCTCGACGCGTAGGCCTGGCCGATACTCAAATGCACCGCCAACGCGGCCGGCGGAATGAGCCAACGATTAAACCCGGGAGGTGCGATGGTGTGTTCTCGATCGAGCAAACTCATGGATGATCCCCTTCGTCACATGTGAGCGTGTAACGCAGCAACGCTGCTGTCGGCAATTCGGCCGCGAATCACAGAGTAACTGTTTATCCCACAAATTTTGTACATCAGATCCAGATTGTTTACGAATTCTCATCGATTGCGTGCAGGATGGAGATATGAAACGTGGAGCACCGGTCGAGGACATCAACGAGAACAACCTGGTCGTCAAGAAGCCGAAAGAATCCGCGGCCGGGCTGGAAGCCGTGGTCGTGGCACTGGATCGTGGGATCGCGCAGGCGGGCGTGACCCGAACCGCGCGCTCGTTGTTGCGACTGAACCAGCGCGACGGCACGGACTGCCCCGGCTGTGCTTGGCCGGAGTCGCAGGGCCACCGCAAGGCCGCGGAGTTCTGCGAGAACGGCGCCAAGGCCGTCGCCGAGGAGAGCACGCTGCGCACCGTGACCCCGGATTTCTGGGCGGAACATTCCATCGCCGAATTGTCCGAAAAGACCGAGTACTGGCTGGGCAACCAGGGCCGGATCACGCATCCGGTTGTCATCCGTCCCGGCGACACGCACTATTCGCAGATCTCCTGGAACGATGCCTTCGAACTCATCGGGGAGAAGATCCGCGCCACGACCCCGGAGCGCACCGTCTTCTACACCTCCGGCCGCACGGCCAATGAGTCGGCATTCATGTACCAGCTCTTCGCCCGCTCGATCGGCACCAACAACCTGCCGGACTGCTCGAACATGTGCCACGAATCATCCGGCTCCGCCCTGAACCCCACGATCGGCATTGGCAAGGGCACAGTCTCCCTCGAGGACATCCATCAGGCCGAACTCATCTTCGTCATTGGCCAGAACCCGGGCACGAACCACCCACGGATGCTGTCGGCCCTAGCCGAATGTAAGGACAACGGTGGCAAGATCGTCGCCGTGAACCCGCTCCCCGAGGCCGGACTGTTCAACTTCAAGGACCCGCAGACTCCGAAGGGCCTCGTCGGCGGCGGCACGAACCTTGCCGACGAGTTCCTGCAGATCAAGGTCGGGGCAGACCTAGCGCTGTTCCAGGCCCTCGGCCACCTGCTGCTCGAGGAGGAAGAACGGGTCCCCGGCTCCGTCGTCGACCAAGAGTTTATCGCCGCCAACACCGACGGCATCGACGCCTACCGGGCCGCCCGCAAGACCATCGACTGGGACGAGACCGAGGCAGCGACCGGCCTGTCCCGACTGGAGATCGCCACGGTCGCCCGGATGATGGTCGACTCAAAGGCGACGATCATCTGCTGGGCGCTCGGCCTCACCCAGCAGCCTCACTCCGTGAACACGCTCAAGGAGATCATCAACCTGCTCCTGCTGCAGGGCAACTTCGGCAAGCCTGGCGCCGGTGCCTGCCCGGTGCGCGGCCACTCGAACGTGCAGGGCGACCGCACGATGGGCGTCTGGGAGAAACCGCACAAGTGGATGCTGGACGCCCTCGACAAGGAGTTCGGGATCGTCGCCCCGCGCGCGCGCGGCCTCGACTCGGTTGACACGGTCGAGGCGTTCGAGAACGACGACGTCGACGTGTTCGTGTCGATGGGCGGAAACTTTGCGCTCGCTGCCTCTGACACCGTGGCCCTCGGTGCCGCGCTGCAGCGGGTGGGCCTGACCGTGCACGTGTCGACCAAGCCGAACCGTTCCCATGTGATGCACGGGCTCACCTCGCTGATCCTGCCGACGCTTGGCCGCACGGACACCGACGACAAGCATCCGGGCGGCCGCCAGGTGCTCTCCGTTGAGGACTCCATGTCGGTGGTGCGCACCACCCAGGGCCGGCTGAAGCCGGTGTCGGATCACCTGCTCGCCGAACCGGTGATCATCGCCCGGATGGCCAGCGCCACCCTCGGCGAGGACCACCCGGTGGGCTGGAAGGCGATGGCGGAGGACTATGACGTCATCCGCGACCACATCGCCCGCGTGCTGCCGGGCTTCGCGAACTTCAACACACGTCTGAAGACGAAGAACGGTTTCGTGCTGCCCAACCCGCCGCGCGACACCCGCAGCTTCGCCACCGACATCGGCCTGGCCCGGTTCACGGTCAGCCCGCTGGAGTACCTCACGCCGCCGCCTGGTCACCTGATTCTGCAGACGATGCGCAGTCACGACCAGTACAACACCACATTCTACGGTCTGGACGACCGCTACCGCGGCATCTCGGGTGGCCGTCGCGTCATCCTTATCAACAAGGACGACGCCGCCGACATGGGCTTCGCCGACCGCGCCCTCGTCGATGTGATCAGCACGTTCCAAGGCGAGGAGCGCCGTGCGGACAAGTTCCGCCTAGTCTTCTACCCGACCCCGCGGGGCTGCGCGGCAGCCTATTTCCCCGAGGCGAACGCCCTGATGCACCGCGAACTGGTTGCCCGCGAGTCGAACACGCCGGGTTATAAGGCGATGGCGGTGCGGTTCATACCGGGCACGGAGGACACGCCGCAGATGAGCTAGCGCGGGCGGGCGGGCTCGGCCGCTGAGCGGGCGCGGGCCGACTCGCCTTGCGTGATGCGTTCCTGCCCGGCGTAGAGCACCATTGAGTTTCCGCGCAGGAAGCCCACGAGCGTCATGCCGACCTCCGTAGCAAATTCCGCGGCAAGTGAGGAGGGCGCCGACACGGCGGCCAGAACCGGGATGCCTGCCATCATGGCCTTCTGGGCCAGTTCGAAGCTCGCCCGGCTGGACACCATGAGCACGGTTCCCGACAGCGGTAGGCGGTTCTCCTTGACAGCCCAGCCGATGACCTTGTCGACCGCGTTGTGCCGCCCCACGTCCTCGCGCAACACCAGCATCTCCCCGGTCGCGCCGTCGAACAGCGCCGCCGCGTGCAGCCCGCCGGTCTTGTCGAACACGTCCTGCGCTTCGCGCAGCCTCTCCGGGAAGGTCGTCAGCAACTCGGCGTCGATCCGCGCGGTATCCTCCGCGACAGAGAAGACCGATTTTGTGCGCACCGCGTCAATGCTCGCCTTGCCGCACAGCCCGCAGGAACTGGTCGTCAGGAACGACCGCTCCAGGCTGGGATCGGGCGGAGCCACGCCCGGCGCGAGGGTGACATCGAGCACGTTGTAGGTGTTCAGCCCCTCGACGGTGGCGCCAGCACAGTAGCGTGCCGCGAAGAAGTGCTCGCCCGATGTGATGATTCCCTCGGACACGAGAAACCCGGCGGCAAGGTCGAAGTCATCGCCGGGGGTGCGCATCGTCACCGCAAGCGAACGCCCGTTGACGCGCATCTCCAGCGGCTCCTCCACCGCAAGCACGTCCTCGCGAGAGATCGCGGGCGCACCAACACTCACTCGGGTGATCTTGCGTCGTGCCGTGATTCTGTTCACTCTGTCTGCCTCCTCATGAGCTCCAAGATTTCTGCGCAGACCATGTGTCGAGACTATCTCGGTGACGGCGATGAGGACAGGAGCCGACGCGACTCATCTGAAGTGCCCGTGGGCTGATCGTGATGCCATGATAGCGCTTCGCACGGAGGGGAGTTCCCAGGTCGAGGTGCCTTCCAGCTTGTCGGATTGTGACGCTTATTGCAGCGTCAATTAGAGTGGCTGCATGCTGATCGATGCAGCGGTACTCGCCGGAGGTCGCTTCTCCCGATTGGGGTCCGTTGCCAAGGCGTCGCTCCAGGTGGATGGTCACAGCCTTCTTGAGCATGCCGTATCCGCAGCGTTGAGCGTGTCACGCACATGCATCGCCGTAGGCCCCATCGACCCTGGTCTTATCAGCACTACGGTGTTCATCACGCGGGAGGATCCTCCATTATCTGGCCCAGCGGCTGCGCTTGCCGCAGGCGTTCACCACCTCTCGACCAACGGCACGAGCGAGAGCGACGCAATCCTGGTCCTCGCATGTGATATGCCGGGGATTGCTGCCCAAGTGCCGGTGCTTGCTGCTGCACTCGCCTCTGCACCAGCAAACGTGGATGGCGCAATTTCCGTCGATGTGTTTGGCCACCGACAGCCTCTCGCCTGCCTGTACCGCAGCCGCGCACTAGTCGGCGCGATCTCGCGGTTTGCTGACGTCGGTCTGAGCGGGCTCTCGATGAGAGAGCTGATCGAGCCGCTTACTCTGATACCGGTTGCGGCACTGCTCGGAGCGACCGATGATGTTGATACGTGGGAGGATGCGGCTCGCCTTGGCGCAACCGACCCTGCTACTGAAACGAAAGAAGCAGCAGAATGAACTCAGAAGAACACCAACGCCTCAGCGACTGGGCAGTGCGCCTCAGCGGTGACTTGGGCATCGACAGCGATGAGTTTCGCGCCGCGGTAGATATCGATGGAATTCTGGACTTGGCCGGGGTCGCAGCGCACACGGTGCTCAGACCAGCGGCTCCCGTCACAACGTTCCTTGTCGGCTACGCTGCAGGTTTGGCCGCGGCAGCCGGAACTGACCCGTCCTCGGCAATCCGAAGCGCGGAGGCAACCTCGAGAGCTGCCCTAGCGGCCGAGAGCGACCCGAACCAGCCCTCTGCGGCACCGTTGGGCACGGCAGAACAGTGACTGCGTCGCTCAGCCCAGAACGTCTGATTCGCTATTCGCGTCAGCTTGCTAATCCCCATTTCGGTGAGACCGCACAACGTCGACTCGCAAACTCGAGAGTGCTCGTTGTCGGCGCTGGCGGGCTCGGGAGCGCCACAATTCCAGCCTTGGCCGCGATGGGAGTGGGCACGATTGGTGTGATCGACACGGATGTGGTTGAGCTGTCAAACTTGCACCGCCAACTCGCACATGGCCTTGCAGATATCGGACGCAGCAAACTAGATTCTGTTGCCGACACGGTGGCACGAATCGACCCTGAGATTGAAGTCCACCGTCACAGCGTTCACCTGGACTCGACCAATGCCCTCGAATTGTTCAGCGGCTACGATCTGGTGCTCGACGGGAGCGACAACTTCGTCACGCGCTATCTGGTCAATGATGCGGCCGCCATCACCGGAATCCCGTTGGTCTGGGGAGCGATCCTGGGCTATGGCGGTCAGGCAGGTGTGGCCTGGGCAGGTCACGGCCCTACCTATCGCGATCTGTTTCCTGTTCCCCCTGCACCGGGCACCGTACTGTCCTGTGCCGAGGGTGGAGTTTTGCCGACGGTGTGCGCCACGATCGGTGCCATCATGTGCTCGGAAACGGTGAAAATTCTCACCGGCATTGGCGAGCCTCTGATCGGCCGGGTGACAAGTTACGACGCTCTATCCGGCCGATTCCGTGAACTCGAATACACCGCAAGCGATGAAGTGGATCCCATCACTGAGCTGGTTGATTATGAGGCCTTTTGTGGTGTGAAAACAGACCAGAACGCGTCCGCTGCCCCGAACTCTTCGAACGCCCCCAGCGACACCATCGGTTCTCGCGAGCTTGCGACGCTTCTCCACGCTGGAAGTCCCCTCCAGGTGATTGATGTGCGGGAACCGTTTGAGCGCGCCATTGTCACGATTGACTCATCTGAGCTAATTCCCTTAGGTGGGCTGGAAACGCAGCTCGGCGACATCCGCACAGACGTTCCAGTTGTGTTGTACTGTCACCACGGCATGCGGAGCGAGCGCGCCCTGCGTCTACTTCAGGGTGCCGGATTCACCAACGTGCGCCATCTGGTTGGCGGCATCGACGATTATGCACAGGTCATTGATCCTGCGCTGGCGAGGTACTGAGCATGAACGCTAATGGGCTGGTGAGCGTCGCGATAATTACGGATGCCGTGATCGATGAGTCAGCAATTCGACGCGCTGTGGAGTCCCCCGCTTCGGGCGCGGTTGTGGTTTTTTCTGGTGTTGTACGTAACCACGATGGCGGTCAGGAGGTGTGGTCGCTCGAGTACCAAGCACACCCTGAGGCACAGAACCTTTTTGCGCAATGTTGTGCCGAGGTGGCGGCCGAAACGGGGCTAGCAATCGCGGCGGCACACCGGATTGGTCAGCTTGAGATCGGTGACGTTGCTCTGTCTGCCGCCGTGTCGGCGGCACACCGCCGTGAGGCTTTCGATGCGTGCGAATTGCTTGTCGAACGCATTAAATTGACGGTGCCTATTTGGAAACGCCAGAAACTTGCCGACGGAACCACCGAGTGGGTCGGGCTCTAAAAGAGTCGGTCTAGCCGCCCGCGAACGGTGGCAGCACGTCTACGCGTGAGCCAACCGCCTGTGCGGGGTCGCGGCGCACGACACCGTCGATGAGGAAGGAGCCCGACTCTACGACGCGCTGCATCAGTTCGCCATACCGGTCGACGAGCATGATTTTTAGCGCGCCAAGGGTGGCACCATCTTCGAGTCCGATGTGCTCTTCGTCGCGCCCAGCGGCGTCGGCTGCGGCGGCAAAGTAGCGTATGTGGAGGGTCATGTCAGCCACCAATGTAGGACATCTCGATCTTCTTGGCGCCCTTAGTGGGTCGCTTTGTGTTGAGTGAGCGTAACTCTGAGTAGCGGTCGGTGCGTTCCCGCCAGATTTGTGCCATGACAACAGATAGTTCGTCGTCTGAGCATCCTTCGCGCATCAGGGCGCGGAGATCGTGTCCGGAGCTCGCGAACAGGCATGTGTAGAGCTTGCCATCGACCGAGATTCGCGCCCGAGAGCAGGTGTGGCAAAAAGATTGGGTGACGCTGGAGATTACGCCGATTTCTCCGCCGCCGTCTCGATAGCGCCACCGTTGCGAGGTTTCGCCGGTGTAGTTGGGTTCGATTTCTTCTAGGGGAAGTTCGGCGTTAATGCGGGCGATGACTTCGGCTGATGGCACGACTTCGCCGAGTTTCCACCCGTTGGTGGTGCCGACATCCATGTATTCGATGAAGCGCAGAATGAAGGGTGTGTCTTTGAAGTGACGGGCCATCGAAACGATGTCTTGATCGTTTTGGCCCTTTTTGACGACCATATTAACT
>Ga0314772_1000993_pt1 | contig 13555 bp, 12 predicted proteins | sample MetaGCBIW2018_FD_204520 | JGI IMG/M metagenome (GOLD analysis project Ga0314772, IMG submission 204520) | Cryopeg brine microbial communities from Beaufort Sea near Barrow, Alaska, United States - CBIW 2018 | ecosystem: Environmental > Aquatic > Marine > Coastal | place: USA: Alaska | collected... | reverse complement strand
TGCCCCACATGGCCAATCGCGAGTCGAGTCGAGGATTGGCATCGATCGCGGCCTGAAGATACTCGGCGAGTACCTGCTCGCCCGACTCTCCCGCGAAGATCGTCACTAGGCGAGTACGGGATTCCGTGGGAAGTCCTTCAGCAAGTTTCGCGTAGAAGTCATCGAAGAATCCGGCGCTGAGGTAGGCCGTAATCAAGGATTCGTACCAGTCTGTGCCGCGAGAAATGCGCTCAAACTCATCGAAGGCGTCCGTAAATGGGTCCATCACGTCGGCAGGCGAACCGCCCGCTTTGGTGATTTCGGCAACGAGGGCGCGGTGCTTACCCAGCGACAGTTCGGCAGCTTTGCCAATCGCAGTCTTGGCCGCAGTCGTTGGCGCGTTTGTGATGACGCGAGACAGCGTCTCAAAGATCTTGAGTTGCACGTAGGCTGCGCGCCCCAAGAAGCCCATGACGTCCGGGGCGAACTCGGCGAGGGCTACTTTTTCGGTTGGCAAAACGTTGGAGCGTGACCGAAGGCGAGGCACTTCGATGCGTACTGACTTACCTGAAAACCACTTAACCACGCAGCCAGCTTAGAGCGTGTTCGTGCTAAGCGTGGCTGTGACAACTCGCCTCGCCGCCCCAATTCACGGCACCAACCCAGCGCGACCCGCTAAACTTCGGGCATCCCCCCGAATCTGGAGGGGGTCCGGCGCCCCAGGTCAAAAAGGGCGCATCGCACCTAGACGGGCTTCATACGTGACTTTCTCAGAACTCAACATCGATCAGGACATGGTTGATGCACTTGCCACCAAGGGCATCCTCGAACCATTCCCCATCCAAACTCAAACAATTCCGATGGGACTGGCAGGCCAAGACATCATCGGGCAAGCCAAGACTGGTACCGGCAAAACTCTCGGCTTCGGACTTCCCGTGCTGCAGTCGCTCGGTCTCGACCCCGAACCCGGCGTCAAGGCGCTCATCGTTGTGCCTACCCGCGAACTGTGTGTTCAGGTCGCCGAAGACCTCGTGCTTGCAGCGTCGAACCGTTCAACCAAGATCGCGGCCATCTACGGCGGCAAGGCCTACGAGGGCCAGGTTGAGCAGATCAAGGATGGCGCTCAAGTCATCGTTGGTACGCCCGGCCGTTTGCTTGACCTTGCCAGCCAGCGCATGCTGTCGCTGAAGGACATCAAGGTCATGGTCTTGGACGAGGCAGACAAAATGCTTGACCTCGGTTTCCTTGCCGACATCGAGAAGCTGTTCGCACAGACTCCGCCGACGCGCCACACCATGCTGTTCTCCGCCACGATGCCGGGGCCGATTGTTGCTCTCGCTCGTCGCTTCATGAACAAGCCGATCCACATCCGTGCCACCGACCCCGATGAGGGTTTGACGCAGAAGAACATCAAGCACGTTGTTTACCGCGCCCACAATCTCGACAAAGACGAGGTCATCGCCCGCATTCTGCAGGCCGACGGTCGCGGAAAGACCGTTGTCTTTACTCGTACCAAGCGTGCAGCGGCCAAGTTGGTTGAAGAGCTCAACGATCGTGGCTTTAACGCGGCGGCCGTTCACGGTGACCTCAACCAGGAGCAGCGCGAACGCGCCATGGCATCGTTCAAGGCTGGCAAGAAGGACATTCTTATCGCGACGGATGTTGCGGCTCGCGGTATTGACGTCAACGACGTGACCCACGTAATCAACCACACCATCCCCGACGATCACGACACATACCTGCACCGCGCTGGCCGTACCGGTCGCGCAGGTAAGACTGGTGTTGCAGTGACGTTCGTCGATTGGGCTGACATGCTCAAGTGGACGCACATCAACAAGGCTCTCGATATGGGGATCCCCGAGCCGACTGAGACCTATTCGTCTAGCCCTCACCTCTACTCAGAGCTTGAGATTCCGGAAGGAACGAAGGGCCGCCTTCCTGGTTCGCACGCCCCTGCTGTGCGCGCCGCAGCTCCTGCTAACGCACGTGGTGGTTCTGGTGGTGGCCGCGGCCGCGACTCGCAGCGCTCAGGCGATTCCTCGTCACGACCGCCGCGTAATCGTTCACGTTCCACCGGATCTGATTCGGGTCCGAGCAGCGATACCGCTTCCGTCACGAGCTCACGGGCAGCTGACGAGACCGTTCGCCCCGAGGGTGGCGGCACCCACGATGGTGGAGCGCCTGCTCGCCGCAAGCGCACTCGTCGCCGTCGCGGTGGCGAAGGCGCACCGATGGCACCTCCCACCGCGTAAGCCTCGATCCGCCGAGCGGACTTGGGCTACTCCGGGGATTGCGGAATCAACGCTTTCCTCGAGCCGTCACTCGCGTCAGCGGTCGGCCCACACGTCGGCGATCGGGATCGTCCGTTGGAGGATGTTCGATGCTGCGCGGTGGCCGGAGCACAAGGCCGCTGTGACCGTTGCTGGGTCATCCGTCCAGGTCGCCTCACCGGCGATGTGGAGAACCCCACCGACTGCTGTCGCGAGGTCGTCGTGGTCCGCCGTCGTTGAGCCACCCGTCATATACGCGTAAGAACCGCGAGCGAATGGGTCGTCTTGCCACGCAGTGATGTGAACGCTGGTCGGCTGCTCCACCCGGTCGCCGTAGAGGCGCCGCAGCTGCGCGAGAACCGAGTCGACAACCTGTCCCTCATCCCATTGGCGGATCTCTCTGGCCACAGGCCCTGCGGCGAAGGTGAGCAGTGTTGGTGTCCCGTGCAGTGCCGTCAGGTCGTACCAGGAGTGCCACGCGCGGCCCTCGGGTCCTTGTTGTCGGATCGCATAGACCCCTTCGTCCCAGAATTTTGTCGGAAACCGCACGACGACCTTCTCAAAGGCGTTCATCTCGAGTCGCCCTAGGGCTCCAGCGTTCGGTTCGGGGAGCGGCGGATCGATGGTGAAGTCCCTCGACTTGAGCACCCCGATCGGCACCGTTACGACGGCAACGTCTGCCGTCAGCGTGCCGTGATCCGTCGTGACGGTGACTCCCCCGGTGGACCATCGCACCTGGGTGACGATGTGCTCAAAGCGTATGTCGAGTCCGGCCGCGAGATTCTGAGGAAGCGAGTCGTAACCGTCAGGGAAAATTACCTCGTCGCCGTCGATGACGTCATCATCGAGACCGTGCGCGGCAAGGTCGTCGATCCACGCGCCGTATTGCTCTTCGCTGCGGTGCCGCAGGAACTCGCGGACGCATTCGGCGCGATCATGGTCCCATCCTTGGATGGCGAGCGCCGCCTCTGTCACATCCAGGTATGAGGCATCCGCATCAGACGCAGCGACAACCGTCACGAGTGCTGCATCGATCGTGTGGATGTCGGCTGCGAAGGCCTGCGCGGCAACAGCGTCTAGCCGCTCACCGTTCGGTCCGTAGTAGGCGATCGGGCGACTGTCTGGTTGATATCCTCCGACCGTAAATTCCACGGTCGGCATCCCGAATGCCTCGGCCGCTGCTGCGACGGGGTTGGCGGTGATTCCGTGAATCCAGGATGCGCCGAGATCAGTGACAAGCCCGTCAGTGCGATCAGTCCACACTCGGCCACCCACGCGGTCACGGGCCTCGAGCACCACGACTTGGCGGCCAGCATTCGCCAGTAGCCGAGCTGCGGTTAGCCCCGCGACCCCAGCGCCAATCACAATCGCATCGAAATGATCCATTCGAGACCTTTCTCCCCAGCGCACGCCCCAGTGGCGCTCTCTGACGTTATCGATCCCACTGCCGCAGCGCAAAGCGCCAATCCGGCAGCTCAGCCGTCAGAGATAGCCCGTTCGGCCGCGACTAGGCGTGCGACTTCTCAGCATGCACGAGGGCGGATTCGCTGCGACATCCGACAATCGCAGGTGCCTGACGAACGAGTCCATCGTTGCGAATTGCGTCGACCATGAACAGCGCGAAGTCCACGCGGCGAGTGAGGTTGCTTGCGAGAATAGGCGCGCCAACAGAATTGCTCCACACCGGAAGCCCCTGGCTTTCGCCCTCTTCAAGGTCGCTGCCGCGCACGAGCGTCCACCGAGTGTCGCTGGCAAAAATGCGTTTGGCTGCGCGCACTTGATCGTCGATGTCGACGGCGCGTACGAGCTTGGCCAGCCACGAAACGACCGCGATTGTCGTCACAAAGCGACGAGAGTAAATATCTGCGTCGCTGGCGCGAACGTGCCACCCACAGGAGAAGATGAGTCGCGCATTCGGCTTGGCGAAATCAATGACGGCTTGCGCAGTGCGCGAAGAATAATTGCGCACACCCCAGGGCGCGAGCACGGTGAGTACCGCGTCGCAGCCTCGAACGGCTCGCTCGATTACGGATCGATCGGACATCTCCCCCGGTATCACTGTGATGCTGTCACCAAAATGAGCGAGCTTGTTGACGCTCTTGGGCCGGCACACTCCCACGACCTCGAAACCGCGGTCGAGTGCATGTCGAGCCATGTATTGGCCGAGTTTTCCTGAGATGCCCACGATGCACACTCGGGTGGCTGCTGCGGACGTGGCTTCTTGGGCTGATTGGTTGGCGGTCATTGTGAACCCTTTCGATCGTAACCTTACGATGTAAGATAACCTTACACAGTAAGATAGTCAATACCCGAGTCAACTAAAGGAGAACGCGAGTGAGTGCACGCACGACAAACCCGGCAGCAACGCCACGCGCACGCATCACGAAAGCCTCAGTGCTCGACGCTGCCCTCACCCTCGCCGACACTGAGGGCGCTGAAGCCCTCGCGATGCGAAAACTTGCCGACCGCCTCGGTGTCGAAGCAATGTCGATCTACTATCACGTGCCAAACAAAGAGGCGATTCTCACCGGACTGATCGACATCGTCTTCGCCGAGATCTATCTCCCATCGCCCACAGACGAGTGGCGAAGCGAAATGCACGCTCGAGCGGTCTCCGCTCGCGACACCCTCGTACGGCATCCGTGGGCAATCGGTCTCATGGACTCGCGTCGCGACCCCGGGCTCGCGACGTTACGACACCACGATGCCGTCATCGGAACACTTCGGGCCGGCGGATTCTCGATTGCCGGCACAGCCCACGCCTTCGCTGCCCTCGACAGCTACATCTACGGCTTTGTGCTCCAAGAACTCAGCCTGCCGTTCAGCACCGAGGATGAACTCTCCGACGTCGCAGACGCGATCGTGCGCGACATGCCCGTCGACGCGTTTCCGCACCTGACCGACATGGCCGTCAACCACGCGATGCTGCCCGGCTACAGTTTTGCCAATGAGTTTGAGATCGGGCTCGACCTCATCCTTGACTCACTCGAACGACGCCGCTCCACCGGAGGCTGGGGCGAAACGGCTCACGCAGACTAAGCCTTAAGCGCGGCAGCAAGCTGGGCAACAATGCGCTCAAGAATGGGGCGTGCGGTCGCAAGATTCACGCGGATATGCCCCGCCCCGACCGCGCCATAACCAACACCACCATTGACCCGAATGCCGGCTTTCTCCGCCAGCCACTCGGAAAGCTCCGGCTCATCCGAATACGCGCGCAGGTCGAGCCACGCCAAATACGTTCCCTGCATCGGTGCCATGCGCACCTCGGGAAGCTGCTCGGCAAGAGCCACCCTCAGATACTCAATGTTGCCCTCAATGTACTCGCGCACCTCGTCGAGCCACGGCTCACCGCGAAGGTACGCCGCCGTATTTAGGCGCATGCCAGGGGTGCTCGCCCCGTGCGACGCGACCCAGCCAATCTTCTCCCAGCGCTGACGGTCGGCATCGTTGCTCAAAATCAACTGCGAACACTTGAGCCCGGGCAGATTGAAGGCCTTCGACGTGCTCGTGGCGGTGATTGCCACTCGCGCTCCGGCATCTGAGACATTCGCGAGCGGAACATGGCGATTGCCGAATAGCGTCAGCGGTGCATGGATCTCATCGCTGAAGACACGGGCGCCGTGAGCATCGGCGACATCGGCGAGCGCCGAGAGTTCCTCAGCCGTGTACACCTTGCCCGTGGGGTTACCAGGGTTAGCAAGCACGAGCAGGTTCGCGCCCGCGGTGAAGTGCGTGGCGATGTCGTCGAGGTCGAGGGCAAAGCTGCCGTCTTCGCCACGCAACATTGGCGACTCAATGACCTCGCGGTCGAGCCATTTTGGCAGCATCAGGAACGGCATGTATGCCGGGGTCGGCACAATCACAGGGGCACCGGGCGCACTGAACTCGGTAATCGCCAACTCAAGACCCTTGAGCACGTCGGCGAGGGGGGCAACATCTGAAGCGTCGACGGCCCACCCATAGTGCTCTCGGTGCCATTTCGCCGTCGCAGCGCTCATCTCGAGGGCAACGGACGCTGTCGGGTACCCAAAATCGAGACGCTCAGTGATTGATGCCCACTCGTCGAGCACTGCCGGTGCAGTGCCAAAGTCCATTTCGGCGACGCCGGCACACAGTAGCTCCCCCTCAGGAGCTGTCCACTTGTTGCTCCCTCGACTGCGCAAAAGTTCGGGGGTGAGTGCGTTCCATTGCTCGACATTGGTGGCCATGTGTTCTCCTACTCGGCGGGCGCGGATGGGGTGAGTTGCGGGACAGTGTTGGTGCTGACTGATGTTTGGTGCGCGGCCCTACTCGTCAGCGAAGTACGGTTTCGAACCCGTCGCGCGCGCAATAATCTTGGCGAGCACTTCTGGTTCGGTGGTATTTTCTGCGAGCTGGTTTGGCTTTCCAACGCCGTGATAGTCGCTAGCCCCGGTGGCTTCGAGACCATATTTGGCGCACAGTCCGAGCAGAAATTCGCGTCCCTCTGGCAAGTTATCGCGATGGTTCACTTCGAGTCCAAAGAGTCCCTCGTCGGCAAGCGACTTGATTACTGAGCCGGTCAGCTGTCGGTACTTTCCGTGCGCCGCCGGATGCGCGAGCACGGGCACTCCGCCGGCCGCAACGATCATCTTCACGCCCTCAAGCGGACTCGGGGCATAGTACTTCTCGTAGTAGCCGCCCTGCCAGTGCAAGATGCTTTCGAACGCTGCACTGCGGTTGATTACGTGCCCCCTGCGCACGAGCGCGTCGGCAATGTGGGGTCGCCCGAGGGTGGTTCCATCTGAGGACTCAGCGAGTACGTCATCCCACGTCAGGTCATAGTCCTGAGAGATTTTATCGACAATGCGTTCCGCACGACGCAGGCGTCCATCCCGGATGCGCGCAGTCTCAGTAACGATCGTGCGATCGAGCGGATCGAAGAGGTATGCGAGCACGTGCACGCTCGCCGGACCGTAGTTCGTACTCAACTCCATACCCGGAATCACGTTGATTCCCGCGGTGCGTGCCGCACCGATTGCTTCTTGCCATCCGGCCGTGGAGTCGTGGTCGGTGATGGCCACCGTGCCGAGTCCAGCACGTTTGGCGGACCGAATCAGCTGTGTAGGAGTTTCGGTGCCGTCAGACACCGCACTGTGAGTGTGCAGGTCGATCGGAGTGTTGCGCATTGTGCCAGCCTATTGCTCTAGGCTCAGGTCGCCATGTTTCAACGCATCCTCAGCGCGACCTTTATCGTCGCCATCGCCGCCGCCCTCATCATTGCTGCGTGGCCTCAACTCTTTTCGCTTGAGCAGACCCTGGGGGTTGCCCAAGTGGTATCACTGCGCGGTCTGGCTGCGGCCGTCGCCTTTGTTGCGGTTGTTGGCCTGACGCTGATCTCGCTGCTTTCGCCACAAATGCTCCGGTTCACGGCATCACTCGCGGTTGTTGCTCTCGCGTTCAGCGCGCTCTCCTTGGCTGTTCAGGCCACTCGCGGTTTTGGAAGCCCCGGCTTTGAGACCAAAGCAGACGGCGATGTCACTGTGTTGTCGTGGAACACGCTTGGCGAGGCTCCTGGAGCGTCCACTATCGCCGATTTGGCGATAGCCAACGACGCGGACATCGTAACTTTGCCCGAAACTTCCCGCGAATTCGGTATCGAGGTTGCCCAGCTGCTGTCAGAAGCTGGCCGCCCAATGTGGGCACACACCCTCGCTTACGATGAGGTCTCAAAATCTCGGTCGACAACGGTGCTCATCAGCGTTGATCTTGGCGAGTACGACGTCGATACCTCGACTCGCACCACCTCAACTCTCCCGAGTGTTGTCGCGACGCCTCAGAACGGTGAAGGACCCACGATTGTTGCCGTGCACGCGGTTGCACCCATCAGGGGCGAAATGGCTAATTGGCGCAGCGACCTCGAATGGCTTGCCGAACAGTGCAGGGCAAGCAACGTGATTCTGGCCGGCGATTTCAATTCGACGATCGACCACTATGCCTCGCTTACTGATGGCGGCGAATTCGCGCTGGGAAGTTGCTTGGATGCCGCATCGGTCACCAACAACGCAGCGGTCGGAACTTGGCCGACACAGTTGCCGTCGCTGCTTGGGGCGCCGATTGACCACGTAATGGCATCGAGCAACTGGACGGCGACGGGAATGCGCGTCGTCGAGTCTCACGATGGTTTCGGCAGTGACCATCGCCCCATTGTGGCGATCCTCTCGCCAACCCAATAGTGCGTTTTGGTCTCTCCCGAGAGACACTAGAGGTATGGCAGATTCTTCGGCTCCGAGCCCCCGCGCGACCTCTAACCGTTCTACCACTCCGCAGTCTTCGGGCTTCAGCGAGTACATCTCCTCTGGGTGGGCTGAACGCGTCGACGTTGAGGTAGTTCCTCGCGAGCAGTCACCATTTGCGGCTGACCGCCGTGCGCGCCTTTCGCAGCTTCACACCGGTAAGCGCCTCATTGTTCCTGCCGGTGCCTCTAAGGTTCGTTCGAACGATACTGACTACCCGTTCCGCGCTCACTCCACGTTCGCTCACCTCACCGGGTGGGGTTCTGATGTTGTTCCCGGCAGTGTGCTCGTCATGGAGCCGACCGACGCCGGCCATACCGCCACCGTCTACTTCCGTCCGGCTGCTGGCCGCGACACCAGCGAGTTTTATGCGAATCCGGATGTCGGAGAATTCTGGACCGGACCGCGACCGTCTCTCGATAACGTGGCTACCGATCTTGGTCTCGCGACTCTGCCGCTTGCAGAGTTCGACACCGTCCTCGATCTCGTGGATGCGAACACGCTGATCGTTCGCGACGCTGACCGCGACGTGACAGATCAGATCGATGGTCGTCGTCTGCTTACCGCCGATTCTGAAGCTCTCGAGCACGATGGTGACGATGAGCTGAGCCGTGACTTGAGCGAGCTGCGTCTCGTCAAGGACGCCTATGAGGTTGCCGAGATGCGCGCGGCAGTGAATGCAACCCAGCAGGGTTTCAATGACGTCATTTCTGATCTGCCAAACATCGTTGAGCACACTCGAGGTGAGCGTCTCGTTGAGGGCACGTTCAATCGCCGCGCCCGTGCTGAGGGAAACACCGTCGGCTACGACACGATCGCCGCCTCTGGACCGCACGCGTGCGTCTTGCACTGGACTCGCAACGACGGCCCGGTGAAGCCTGATGACCTCATTCTGATTGATGCTGGCATCGAGCTCGACAGCTACTACACCGCGGATATCACTCGCACGCTTCCGATCAATGGAACGTTCAGCGAAGTGCAGCGTCGCGTATACAACGCCGTGCTGGAAGCTGCAGACGCCGCATTCGCGATCGTGCGCCCCGGAATCAAGTTCCGCGACGTGCACGCCGAGGCAATGCGCGTGATCGCGGAGAAGACCGCCGAGTGGGGCCTGCTGCCTGTTTCTGCTGAGGAGTCCCTCAAGCCAGACAACCAGTTCCACCGCCGCTACATGGTTCACGGAACATGCCATCACCTCGGCATCGACGTTCACGACTGTGCTGCAGCCCGCCGCGAGATGTACCTCGACGGTGTTCTTGAACCCGGCATGGTCTTCACGATCGAGCCAGGGCTTTACTTCCAGCCCGACGATCTCACTGTTCCCGAGGAATACCGCGGCATCGGTGTACGCATCGAAGATGACATCGTGGTGACAGAAGACGGTGCCGAGAACTTGTCGATCAACATCCCGCGCAGCGCGGATGCCGTCGAGGCTTGGATCGCGCGGGCTTAGCTGGCCTTGTCGGCTTAGCTGGCTTTGTCGGCTTAGTCGGCAGTGTCGTTGCCGGCAAGCACGCCCTGCGCTTTCGCAGTAAATTCTGGCGAAATGATGATTTCGTAGCGTTCGGCGATGAGCTGCGACGTTGCCGCGTAGTCGCGACGCTTGCGCATCATCGAGTAGTTGACCACTCCAAAGATCATTCCGATTCCGGCACCCGTGAGGATTGCGGCGAAGAAGATTCCGATCTGCTGCGTGCTCACAGGGGCAATGATTGTTGAGATGAGCCCAAAGAAGAGGCCAAGCCACGCACCGGTTGTTGCACCGGCGAGAGCTCCTCGTCCATAGCTCAAGCGCGCGGTGACCATTTCGACTGTGGTGAGGTCGCGCCCAACGATGGCAATGTTCTTGACATTGAATTCGGCCTTGGCCAGTCGGTTGATTACATTCTGTGCATCGGTGTAGCTTTCGTAGCTGCCGAGAACATCTCCGCGCGGCACGCTCGACTGTTGCTGTGCACGGCGGGAAAATCCACTGAAGTTACTCATCAGTTCATTGTCCCATGCAGCGGTAGAGTTTTAGTTGTGAGCACATCAAGAGTATTCGTCGCCCGATTGGTTGGCTGCTCCGTTTTCGACCCCAATGGCGATCGAGTGGGCAAAGTCCGCGATGTACTCGTCGTGGAGCGGTCTGACGCCAGCCCTCGCGTTATTGGAATGATTGCCGAAGTTCCAGGCAAGCGTCACGTTTTTCTGTCGATCGGCCGCGTTACGAGCATTGGTTCTGGCCAGATCATTACGACAGGGCTGCTGAACCTCAAGCGTTTTGAACAGCGCGGCGGCGAGATCCGGGTCATGGCAGAACTGTTAGGTCGCCGGGTGAGCCTGCGCGATGGTTCAGGCGAAGCCCAAATTGAGGATGCGGCCATCGAAGAGGTCGACATTGGCGAGTGGCAAATCTCGCAACTCTTCTTGCGTCGCCCCAAGACCACCGCATCTCCATTCGCGAAGGGTCCTACAGACTTTGCGGCCTGGGATGAGCTCAAGCACACCACTCACACCGGCGAAGCGCAGTCGGCAACCCAGCTGGTCGCCAGCTTCTCTGACCTGCTCCCCGCCGACCTCGCGAACGCGATGCTTGAGCTGCCAGAACAGCGCATGCTGGAAGTAGCCGAAGAACTTTCGGATGATCGTCTCGCCGACGTACTTGAGGAGATGCCCGAAAAAGAGCAGGTTGACCTGCTCAACAAGCTCGACGATGATCGTGCCGCTGATGTGCTCGACCAAATGCAGCCCGATGACGCTGCCGACCTCATCGCCCACCTCAGTGACGAGCGCGGCGAGACTCTTCTCGACCTTATGGAGCCAGAAGAAGCCGAAGACGTACGCTTCTTGCTCAGCTACGACTCCGACACCGCCGGTGGCCTGATGACAACCGAGCCAATCATCGTGTCTGCTGATGCAACGGTTGCTGAAGGTCTTGCCCTGATCCGTCGTCACGAACTTGCCCCAGCATTGGGTGCCGCAATCTGTGTCACCCTGCCGCCATACGAACCACCTACGGGCCGTCTGCTCGGCATGGTACATTTTCAGCGGATGCTGCGCTACCCGCCAAACGAACGACTCGGTGCGCTAATCGACCAGTCGCTTGAGCCGGTACGCTCGTCGACAACGGCGGCGGAAGTTTCGCGCATCCTCGCCAGCTATGACCTGGTGTCAGTTCCTGTGGTTGATGACAACCACCGACTGCTCGGGGTGGTGACCATTGACGATGTGCTCGATCATCTACTTCCCGATGATTGGCGAAGTACCACTGACGAGTCGGCGAGCTTCGACGAGACTTCCACTAGACCGCTAACAATCGTTCAGCAGAAAGCAATACGGGCAGGGAGGGCACCACGTGGCATCAGCTAAGCGTTCACCACGTTCTCAACGCAACGACGCCCGCCTTGACACGCCCAAGGGGCTGCGCAGCGGATTTCCGATGTTCCAAAGGCGCGACCGTATGGGTCGGTATTCTGAGGCCTTCGCCCGCGGCATGGGTACTCCCTGGTTTCTTGTTGGGCTCTCCGCCTTCGTTGGGATCTGGTTGATTTACAACACCAGCGCGCCCATCGGTGCCCAGTTCGACCCCCGCTCAACGAACTTCACACTTCTCACGCTGATCCTGTCGCTGCAGGCGTCCTACGCAGCACCGATGATCCTGCTTGCCCAGAACCGTCAAGATGACCGCGACAGGGTGCAGATCGAGCAAGACCGTCAGCGTGCTGAGCGCAATCTCAACGACACCGAGTACCTTGCGCGCGAGGTTGTTGCCCTTCGCTTGGCGATGACTGATCTGGCAAGCAAAGACTTCATCCGCGCTGAATTGCGTGCCCTGCTCGAAGAACTCGACAAAGATGCCGACGTCGACGAAGACACGGCAACGCCGTGACCGCTGAGCTCGAAGCGGCGGTTCTGCAGTCTCTCGCCTCCGTGATCGACCCCGAGATTCGTCGACCGGTGACGGAACTCGACATGATTTCTGGCGTCTCTGTTGATGACTCGGGTGCCGCATCCGTGGGTCTCACTCTGACGATTGTTGGCTGTCCAGCTGCCGACACCATTGAACGCGACGTGCGAGAAGCGACGGCACGGGTTGCCGGGATCACGGATGTTGCCGTGACGGTGTCGATCATGTCGCGCGCGGAACGGGATGCCCTCACCACGAAGCTCCGCAAGGGTCGGCCAAAGACATTGCAGTTTGGGCCAGATTCGCTGACCCAGATTGTGGCTGTGACGAGCGGCAAGGGTGGTGTGGGCAAGTCGACACTCACCGCTAACCTCGCGGTGTCACTCGCGCAGACCGGTGCACGAGTCGGCGTGATTGACGCCGACGTATTCGGGTTCTCGATCCCTGGGCTTCTGGGTTTGCATGGTGCGAAACCTACCCAGGTTGGCGAGATGATTTTGCCGCCCGTCGCCTATGACGTGAAGGTGATTTCGATCGGCATGTTTGTCGAAGACAACACCGCCGTCTCGTGGCGTGGACCGATGCTGCACCGCACCATTCAGCAATTCTTGACCGACGTATTCTTTGGCGACCTCGATGTGTTGTTGATCGACCTCCCTCCAGGCACTGGCGACGTTGCGATCTCCCTCGGCCAGCTACTTCCCCACTCTGATGTTGTGGTCGTGACGACCCCGCAGTCGGCGGCGGCGGACGTTGCTGAGCGCAGCGGAATTGTCGCCCGCCAGACCGGACAGCGCGTCATCGGCGTCATTGAGAACATGGCCGGGTTGCCTCAGCCCGATGGCAGCGTGCTTGAACTCTTCGGTTCCGGTGGCGGGGCGGATGCCGCAGCCAAGCTCTCGACGCCAGAGGAGCCGGTCACGGTGTTGGCGTCAATCCCGCTCAGTATCGCCTTGCGTGAGGGCGGCGATGCCGGGGTCCCCGTGGTCATCGCGGCTCCCGAGGATCCCGCAGCCAAGGCCATTCGTGCCCTCGCGGCGACGCTCACGTCGCATAAGCGCAGTATCGCGGGCCGCAAGCTCGGTATTCAGACTCGTTAACGCAAAAACACCACAGCAGTATCTGCTGTGGTGTTGCGTGTACCGACGGGTCGGTGGCTACGG
>Ga0314772_1000986_pt1 | contig 13625 bp, 15 predicted proteins | sample MetaGCBIW2018_FD_204520 | JGI IMG/M metagenome (GOLD analysis project Ga0314772, IMG submission 204520) | Cryopeg brine microbial communities from Beaufort Sea near Barrow, Alaska, United States - CBIW 2018 | ecosystem: Environmental > Aquatic > Marine > Coastal | place: USA: Alaska | collected... | reverse complement strand
TTCGATGGGGTGAGTCAGGCAACCTGCCGGGGTGGCAGCGTTGCCGTGGAATCAGTGGCAGCTTTCCCGTGGAATGGGTGGCAGGCTTCGTCTGGAATCACTGGCAACCTTGGTCTGGAATACGCACTCACTGGGACGGACGAACTCATGGCGCCTGTGGATGGCTACTTAGCGGATCATCTTGTCGATGATGGCATTGCCGCGCACTAACTCTCGTTCCTGCCGGCTCAGGATTTGGTCACGGGCATCTAGCTAATCCATCAGTTCCGTCGCCAGGGCAGCCCCTTAACCAGAGCGGACAACTGTTCTTCGGTCAGAAGTAATTGGCCGCCTCGACAAGGACTCACCCCAGCAACCTGCCCCCGGTTCAACCCTGGCGAGTCTCCGCTCGGGTAAACACTACCTCAACTAATGACGAATCGTCGATCTCTTCAGAACAAGAACGGTTCCTGTGTGGTTCGCGAAATAGACCCTGAGCCCGGGTGTTGCCTAGTTCGGAATTCGCGTACATACAGGTAACGGTCGTTTTCTGGACGTTCTCATTAGCGACTCAAAACACCGGTTTTTGGCTTGTTTAATGATCAATAATCACGTACAACAATCTATGACCACAAAAGGTACGTTTTATGATCATAGGTTATGCACGTGTCAGCACTCAGGATCAGAATGCGGAACTCCAGGTGGATGCCCTAGAGAAAGCCGGGGCAGAACAGGTCTTCCATGAAAAGTTTACCGGCAAGCTGCGAGAACGACCTGAGCTGTCGCAGTGCCTCCGTACACTCCGGCAGGGCGATGTTCTGGTTGTCTGGAAACTGGACCGGCTAGCCAGATCATTGAAAGACCTGGTGGATATCGTCCAGGATCTCCAAGATCGGGAAGTCGGGTTCAAATCATTGACGGAAGCAATCGACACTACCAGCTCCGGTGGCCGTTTAGTGTTCCACCTTTTTGGGGCATTGGCGGAGTTTGAACACGACCTGATCCGGGAGCGGACCATCGCTGGACTACAGGCCGCCCGGGCCCGAGGGAGGAAAGGGGGCCGAAATCCGGCCATGTCAGATGCTGACGTAAGAAAGGCCGCCGCGATGCTCAATGATCCCGAAATAACCAAAAAAGAGGTCGCTAAATTTTTTAAAATATCCAGGACTACTTTGAACGCCTCACTATCAAGGATTACTTCACCGTAGGTTTGCGGAAAAAATTGTCTGAAATTGATGCATCGGGTGCCAGTTAATGAAAGTTATAACTTGGAACTGTAATGGGGCTCTTAGGAAGAAACTGGCAAAAGTTGACAGTTTCAACACTGATATTCTCGTCATTCAAGAGTGTGAAAATCCAGAATTTTCGACATCGGAGTATCAAGAGTGGGCCGGTGAGTATCTTTGGATAGGTGAGTCAAAGAACAGGGGGGTTGGTGTGTTCCCTAAAAGACGACATTCTGTTCAACAGCTCAACTGGCATGGTGCCTTCAGATTGGCGGGCTTTTATAGCCAGAGTCCTACGCTCCAGTGGAAAACTAATGACCTCAGACTGTTTCTTCCCTTCTCGGTCAACGATCAGTTCACTATTTTGGCGGTTTGGACAAAAGGAAGAAACAATGAAGCCTTTGGATACATGGGGCAATTTTGGAAATTTTTGCAGATCCATCGCGAAGATCTAAGCGAACCGGATACCATCATTCTTGGCGACTTTAACAGCAATGTACAATGGGACAAGCCAGATAGGTGGTGGAATCATTCAGATGTAATTTCAGAACTTTCAGCGATGGGCTTTGACAGCGTATACCACTACCAATCAGGTGAAGAGCAAGGGTCCGAAACCACTCCAACGTTTTACCTCCAGCGAAATCAGAAAAAAGCGTATCACATTGATTACGTATTCACTTCTGAACAACTCACAGACAGGTGTGAACTTGAAGTCGCGGATTATGAGGATTGGATTTTATCGAGCGACCATATGCCCATAACGCTGGTAATAGAGGGCTATTAAAACAAGGAGTATTCATTCTGCCATCCGCAACCTTGAAAAGGTTTTTGGTCATCAGGCAGGCTACCGTGGAAAGGCCATGACGATTCCCGTGAAAAAGAGGAAGGAAGATGACTCCCCAAGAACTCGATAAATTCCGCAATCTGTTGCTGAGGTGGCGAGAGGATCTGCTTTCTACCAGCGATATTCGTGACGAATCCAGTGCAACCGTTCACCTGGACCAGCAGAGTGTTGGCCGACTCTCCCGGATAGACGCCATGCAAAGCCAGGAGCTGGCAAAAGCGGGCAAGGAACGAGCGGACCGCCAGTTGCGGATGATTGAAGCGGCTCTAATGCGAATCGACAACAACGAGTACGGGGAGTGTATGAAATGTGGCGAGCCCATAAACCCCAAACGTCTGGAAATAGAGCCTACGAGCCTCTCCTGCATCGATTGCGCGCGGTAGACTCTGTAGTAGTCCAACGACTCAAGGCACCGACGTAGATGGTAATATGGCCATTAGGCGCTGAAATCAGCAGCTGACGGATAAGCGTGAGGGAATCGCTCCCATGCGGATAGGTAAGCGCTCCCTCATATGTCGTTCAACGAACATAAGAGTACACATGACCGAAACATCAAAATTTGAGCCGAACGAGCTGTTTATCGAAGTGTCCGGAGCCGGCTTGCCTGAAGTAGACGGCCTTTATATAACGTCAGAAGCACCACCCACCAAGTCCGAATCCGGTGTTGTATCCAGCCCCGGCTACTGGAACGGCAAGATGGCTTGGGATCGAGCCGACGGAAAATCCAAGAGAAGCCCCGCCATTTCCTACTCGAATAGCTATAAATCATGGCGTATCTGCCGGCTTGATGGTCACCTCGCCTACGAACTGACCTGCGATGACAAAGTGCCGCCTACAGATCGCGAATGGAACGTTTACAAAATGGGCATCGTGCCCGCACCTAAAGTCGAAATTTTTCACGTCGACCCCAGAAAACCCTGTCCAGAACCGAATGTGGTTTTCGTGCTTGGTGGCCCGGGTGCTGGCAAAGGCACCATGTGTGAACTTGCAGAAATCCAGCTGGGTTGGATACATCTGTCTACTGGTGATTTGTTGCGCGCAGAGCAGGAAGCCGGTGGCCCGACGACGGAAGTTATCAAGGAATACATCTCCGCCGGTAAACTGGTGCCCAACGACATTGTAGTGCGCTTAATTAAAGATGCCATGGAGAGAACCACCAGAACTACCGGCAAAAGAAATTTCCTGATCGATGGTTTTCCACGCTCACTGTCCAATTTGGAGGCGTGGTATGAGGTCTTTGGGCGTGCAGCCGAACTCCCAACCATGCTCTATTTCGAGTGTCGGTTTGAGGTTCTTGAGCAGCGTATTCTCGGCCGCGCGCGCTACTCTGGTCGGGCTGACGACAACATTGACGCCATGAAGCTGAGATTCGATACCTTTAAAGCCGAGACGCTTCCCACGGTCGAACTCTTCAGAAGTAAGGGCAAATGTGTCGAACTCGACACCAGCCAGGATCGCGGAGCAGTGTATACGCTTTTTCGGAATCAGCTCGAAAAGGGCACCGGTCAGCAACTGCTGGATCAACCACTTACCGAAAATGCTGAGATACTGCTCGGCCTGAGGCCTTATCCAACATGAAGTTGCTACAGGAGTTGGTCCATCCGGCTCTGACCACCCGCGAGGGCCGCATTCTCAGGCGTCATGCTGCGCGCGGGATTGTGCTTCGGAAGAAAGAGATTCTGTTGCTGTTTACAGAGCGCTATAACGATTTCAGCTTGCCCGGGGGCGGGGCTGATGAAGGCGAAGAGATTACCGTTGCACTGAAGCGTGAGTTGGAAGAAGAAACTGGCGCCCGCGACGTTCAGGTCAAAGAGCATTATGGTTTCATAGAAGAATACCGCCCGCATTGGAAGCCGGAATATGACCTGATGCACATGACCTCCCACTTTTTCTTGTGTGACGTGGCTGCGGAACTGGCCGAAGTCCGGATGGAAAGCTATGAAATCGCAAATGGCATGAAACCGGTTTGTGTTTCTGTATCCGAAGCGCTGAGCCATAACCGTCAGGTGATGAGCCGCCAGGAGAAAACCATGGGCCAGGCGATTCAGCGCGAAACGTTTATGCTGGAGAAGGTTTCACGTGAGCTGGTGCTGTAGCGGGCGTAAGGCGCTTACGACGTTAAGGCCAGGATTTCAATATGACACGGAGGAATAATTGCTCATTTTAGACTCGACTCGGAAGCGAATGGCCATGACCAGTATCTCATTCACCCTCTTGGTTGTAGGCAATGCCCATGCAAAAGCAAGTTGATAAGACTTCGATGGCATTTCCATGAAACATGTACAATTCGCTAAGAAGTTCAAGCGTTCGAGCGCCTGACGGCGGTGAGTGCCATGTTGGAGCCGGTGCACATCCACAAGGCCCTTTAGGTAACCGCGGAAACCTAAAAGAGTTCGAGTGGGCAAACCATCGACGCCACTATTCAGCTTTGGCAAAACCGCCGTCGCCCTGCATCGCATCGCTTCTTTTATACCGCTGGAGGGTAAAAACACCCGATTACAACTACTCGGTGAGGACAGCGAGAGTTATACACTGGGTGTGATTGTTTACACGGGCTACTTGGCCAAAAGGCCTGGCATTCAATCATGTGGTGTTGCCAAGGTGACAGAGGTTAACTACTTCATCAATATGAACCGCAATCGGCTGTATGTGGACTGTGCGAGTGATGCATCGGCTGAGGTTAACTGCGCCTGGCGGGGCTACGACATCGTTAGTGCCGGAGTGATTCGGTGCTAGCTCGCGCGCAAAATTTGTTAGTGGTCTAAGATTTTTTGCCTGGCTAGCTTACTTTTAGTTCGAAATCTGATAGACTTCTCGTCCTGAATTAGGCAATGCCTCATTTCCAGTAAACGATATTGAGACCAGACTGTGACGATCCTTCCGCCTTAGCGTTCAAGTTGTACCCCCTCCCTCGATTTATCTGTTGAGCAAGGTTTACACCTCTATTCATTGTGCCATGTTTGGGTACATGGATTGGTATGTCTCAACGTTTCGCTAATGGAACTGCGGTTTTCTGGCAATGCCCAAAACGGTTATCTCTGGTTTTTCTCATAATTTTCTCGGCAATGCGCCGGCCTGGTACAAGCAAACCATTCTTCTATTCCTGCTGATTAATCCACTGGTGGTCTGGTTTATGGGGCCGGTTGCGGCGGGTTGGTTACTGGTCGGTGAGTTTATTTTCACCTTGGTCATGGCCCTCAAGTGCTACCCACTGCTCCCGGGTGGGCTCCTTGCCGTCGAGGCTTTGATCATTGGGCTGGCAACGCCTGACGCGGTATACGCCGAGGTTGTGGTCAACCTCCCGGTGATTCTGCTGCTGATGTTTATGGTGGCAGGGATCTATTTTATGAAGCAGCTGTTGCTGGTCGCATTCACCCAGATTTTGGTGGGAGTTCGCTCCAAGTCAGCATTGTCACTCCTGTTCTGTGCCGCCGCAGCTTTGATGTCAGCGTTTCTGGACGCACTGACAGTGACGGCCGTAATCATCACCGTCACTGTCGGCTTCTACTCGGTCTATCACAAGGTTGCTTCCGGGCGGGGGTACCTCCACGCCAATCATAATGCCCAGAGCGATGAACATGTTATTGCATTGCACCGGGAAGACCTTGTGCAGTTCCGTGCCTTCATGCGTAGTCTTTTGATGCACGGCGCCATCGGCACTGCCTTGGGCGGTGTCGCAACCATGGTGGGTGAGCCCCAAAACTTGTTGATTGCGAAAGTTGTAGGTTGGAACTTTGCCGAGTTCTTCCAGCGAATGGCGCCGATCAGCATGCCGGTTTTGGCTGCTGGATTGGTGACCTGCTGGCTTCTGGAAAAACTGCGGTGGTTTGGTTACGGCGCCCGACTGCCCAAACCCGTGCGCCAAGTTCTGGAAGAATTCGCGGCCAATGAAAAGGCAAAACGCACTAAAGCAGACCAGGCTGCACTCTGGGTGCAAGCAGCCGCGGCGGTGATTCTGGTTGTCGGGCTGGCCTTTCACATCGCCGAGGTGGGTCTCATTGGTCTGCTGGTGATCATTCTGATTACCTCGTTTACCGGAGTGACCGATGAGCACCAGATCGGTAAAGCTTTTCAGGAGGCCCTGCCGTTTACATCGCTATTGGTTGTATTTTTTGCCGTAGTCGCGGTCATTCACGAGCAAAATCTGTTCAAACCAGTTATCGATTTTGTACTAACTCAGCCGGAAGCACAGCAACCGGCGATGTTCTTCGTGGCCAACGGTTTATTGTCCATGATCAGTGACAATGTATTTGTGGCAACAGTCTATATCAGCGAAATCAAACAGGCCCTGGATGCAGGTGCTATCAGCCAAGCGCACTTTGAGGATCTGGCCGTGGCCATCAATACCGGCACAAACCTGCCCAGCGTGGCCACACCCAATGGTCAGGCCGCCTTTTTATTTCTTTTGACCTCCGCTATTGCACCGCTGGTGCGGTTGTCCTACGGAAAAATGGTTGTCATGGCCTTTCCCTACACTGTGGTACTTAGCGGCGTCGGCCTGATGTCCGTTATCCAATTTTTGTAAGCCTTCAATAGCAATAAGAGACGCATGCGAGGGTCTGAATTTTGCCTGTGGCCTTATTCCTTTAAACCTTTTAACCGGATTTTAAAACCATGCTCAGTAATCTCCGAACGACTTGGTTCTCTAACGTGCGGGGCGATTTGCTCGCCGGCATTGTTGTGGCCCTTGCTCTGATTCCCGAAGCCATCGCCTTCTCCATTATTGCTGGCGTTGACCCCAAAGTCGGCCTTTACGCTTCGTTTTGTATCGCTGTCGTCATTGCCTTCGTCGGCGGACGGGCAGGTATGATTTCCGGTGCCACCGGTGCTATGGCGTTGCTGATGGTTTTACTGGTCAAAGATCACGGCCTTGAATATCTGCTGGCAGCAACCTTGCTGACCGGTATATTCCAAATCCTTGCCGGTTTTCTCAAGCTTGGCGCACTGATGCGCTTTGTCTCGCGCTCGGTGGTAACCGGTTTTGTGAATGCGCTGGCAATCCTGATCTTCATGGCTCAGTTGCCGGAGCTTACGAATGTAACCTGGCATGTTTACGCCATGACCGCTTCTGGTCTGGGCATTATCTACCTGTTCCCGCTGATTCCATTGGTTGGTCGCGCCCTGCCGTCACCATTAATCTGCATTGTGGTACTGACGGGTGTCACCATGTACCTGAATATAGACATCCGTACCGTGGGTGACATGGGCCAGCTGCCGGATACCCTGCCAATCTTCCTGTGGCCGGATGTACCGCTGAACTTCGAAACCCTGATGATTATTCTGCCTTACGCAGTGGGACTCACTGTGGTGGGGTTGCTGGAGTCTATGATGACGGCAACCATCGTGGATGATCTGACCGATACAAAGAGCGATCGTAACCGCGAGTGCAAAGGCCAGGGTATTGCCAATATCGGCTCAGGCCTGCTCGGTGGCATGGCCGGTTGCGCCATGATTGGTCAGTCCATTATCAACATCAAATCCGGTGGTCGAACCCGGCTTTCCAGCCTCGCAGCTGGTGTTTTTCTTCTGTTGATGGTTTTGGTGCTGGACAAATGGCTTGTGCAGATTCCGATGGCAGCACTGGTGGCCGTGATGATCATGGTGGCTATCGGTACCTTCAGCTGGGGTTCTATAAAGAATCTCAAAGAGCATCCGCTTTCTACTAATATCGTCATGGTGGTGACTGTGGTCGTGGTTGTGTCGACTCACAACCTGGCCTTTGGTGTACTGGCGGGCGTGCTTCTGGCATCGCTGTTCTTCGCCAACAAGGTGGGGCAATACATGCTGATTACCTCAGAGCACAATGAAGAATCCAAAGCCCGCACCTACACTGTGGTCGGTCAGGTATTTTTCACATCCTCCGAGAAATTTATTGAATCGTTTGATTTCAAAGAGGCGGTTGAGAACGTTGTTATCGACGTGAGCCGTGCACATTTCTGGGACATCACTGCGGTTGCTGCGCTGGATAAGGCGGTCGTGAAGTTCCGCCGCGAAGGCGCGGAAGTTGAAGTTCTCGGGCTTAACAAAGCCAGCGCCACCATTGTGGACCGGTTCGGTGTTCACGATAAGCCGGACGCCGTAGAACGTTTGATGGACCACTAACGGAGTAAAACGATGACGATTGATAAGCACGATACTGAGGCTCGGAAGTCTCTTAACGTTGTAGCCTGCATCGACGCCGCCAAATCGGCTCTTGGGGTTTGTGACTATGCGGCCTGGGCCAGCAGCCGTATGGGCGAGCCTCTGACGCTGCTGCATGCGCTCGATGAAAGAAAATACCCGACCAAGACCGACATGAGCGGCAATATAGGCCTGGGTAGCCGCGAACAGCTTCAGGAAGAGTTGGTGGATCTGGACCGGGAGCGCAGCAAACTGGCCTTGAAGCATGGCCATCTGCTGCTGGATGAGGCGGAAAAACGGGTGCTGGCCTTTGGCGGCATTGATAACGTGACCAAGCGCCAACGCCATAGCGACCTGGCCGACTCCCTGGTAGAGCTTGAGCCTGAGTCCCGGTTATTTGTGCTCGGACTTCAGGGCGAAAGCAGCACTGCGGTGGGCCGCCATATTGGTAGCCAGCTGGAAACGGTCATTCGCAGCGTCCACCGGCCGTTATTTCTGGTTCCGGATGAATTTACCGCGCCACGCAGCGCCATGCTGGCGTTTGACGGTAGCCCAACAGCATTCAAAAGTATCGAATTGCTGGCCGGTACCCCGGTGTTCAAGGGGCTGCCCCTGCACCTGGTAATGGTAGGTTCCGATACTGAAGATCACAGGGCGCAGCTTCAGCGCGCTAAAGAAGCTCTGGAAAGCCAGGAAATAGACGTTCACCTGGCTATTCGTGATGGCGATGTGGAGCAGGCCTTGCGCGCCTATCAGCAAGAGCACGATATTGATGTGCTGATTATGGGTGCCTACGGCCATTCCCGCATTCGCAGCTTCCTGGTGGGCAGTACGACCACCAGAATGTTGGAAACGGCGAAAAAGCCTTTGGTGATACTCCGCTAGTTGGCCCCTTAGTTGCCAGCACGATTGCTATGCACTCTGCGAGAATCTGTTTTTATTTGCTGACTCGCAGGGCTCATCAACTCATATGATCCTGAAACGATGGTGAATGGTTAATGATGAACGACACAATTTCTAGAATGGCTTTTTTTGACGCCGATAACAAAGCACGTCAGTTTACAGCGGACCTGCTTGCTAAAGCGGATATACAGATTGGCGGCTCCAGGCCTTGGGATATTCGCTTTAATGCGCATGGCGTGCCTGAGGCGGCCATGGCTAAGGGAAACCTGGGTTTCGGTGAAGCATATATGGATGGCGCATGGGAAGTAGAGGAGCTGGATCAGTTCTTTTGCAAGCTGCTTGGTGCGAAGCTTCCTGATCAGATCAAGCCCTCCAAAATTCTTCCCCACATTATCAGAGCGAAATACCTGAACCTGCAGACCAGAAGTCGTGCCTGGGAGGTGGGAGAAGCCCATTACGATCTGGGAAACGAGTTCTTCAGTGCCATGCTGGACCCGCGCATGACTTACACCTGCGGTTACTGGAAGGACGCAAACAATTTGGAAGAAGCCCAAGTTGCCAAATTGGATTTGATCTGTCGCAAATTAGGCTTGCAGCCGGGGATGCGGTTTCTTGATATTGGGTGTGGCTGGGGCAGCCTGATGGCCTATGCCGCCGAACATTATGGAGTCGAAGCGGTTGGAGTGACCATCTCAAAGGAACAGGCTGACTGGGCCAAAGCCAACTATCCTCACCTTTCTCTGGATTTCCGGTTGATGGATTACCGAGACGTTGATGAAAAGTTTGACCGGATTGCCAGTGTTGGCATGTTTGAACACGTTGGGCCGAAGAATTACCGCGCGTTTATGGGGGTTGCGCATCGTTGCTTGAATCCGGGTGGCTTGTTCCTGCTGCACACCATTGGTAAAAATCTGCGCAAGTCCTACCCAGACCCCTGGATTGATAAACACATCTTTCCGAACGGCGAACTGCCTTCTATGGGTCAGATCGGTGACGCGGTAGACGAGCTGTTTGTGGTGGAAGACATGCACAACTTTGGTGCTGATTACGATAAAACGCTGATGGCCTGGCATGAAAATTTTGAACAGGCCTGGCCCCGGTTCCGAGAGGAACTCGGTGACCGTTTTTACCGTATGTGGCATTACTATCTACTTTCTTGTGCTGGGGCCTTCCGGGCACGTGATATCCAGCTTTGGCAGTGGGTGTTGGCAAAAGATGGTGTAGAAGATGTCTATCCGAGGGTGACTTGAGTTATTTCGTTTTCGGGAGCTCAAATCTCCTCATCGAGGTAGATCAGTCCCGCTCGGTGGCCGTCATGATAACCCTGCTCTAAAAGCTCCTGCTTTCGAGTCAGTCGCCCGACAGCAAAGTTGGCCGGCGGCGCAATAACCCGCACTGTGCAATCCGGCGGAGGGTTTTCGATAAAGGAAAGCACCGAGTTGTATTGCTCTGCCCGGCGCAATGACGCATCGGCAAGAGCCGGGTAATTGCGAAAGAGCCGTTTAGGTACAAACGCAAATTTCGGCGGCTTCTTCCGGTAACCGGGAGGGCGGGAGAGCACGACGGTGATGTCACGAGCGCCATCTTCATAGGCCCTGATGACCGGAATCGCGTCCGTAAGGCCGCCATCAGTCATCGGCTCGCCATTGACCTCCGGGTAATCACGATAGGCGATGGGCAGCGAGCACGACGCTGTGAACACATTGTGCATGTTGTCTTCATCAATTCGAAAATAGCAGGCTTTCCCCGTACGTACAGAGGTTGTTGTGACCCATAGCTCGGTGTTTCCCGCGAGATAATTTTCCAGACTAACAGAGGTACATCGGCGAACGATTGATGCCAAAGCCAGCGAACATCACACAGGTGCCCGCCTTTTACGAATCTTGTCCAGTTTATAAATTCTGGTTGGCAGGCATGGCCGGTGATTATTTTCCTATTGCGCCCATGATTGCCTGAAAGATAGCCGATCAGGTTAGTGGCGCCAGCGGAAACACCGTAGGCACGCCAGAAGGGTTGATACTTATGTTCAAGGAATGCATCGAGGACGCCGGCAGCAAAAATGCCGCGCATCGCGCCACCTTCAATGACCAGGGATTTGCAGACATTGGCGTCTGGTTGGTGAGTTGAATAGGCGATATGGTGCATCCGGGTCGTTTTTGATAAAAAATGAGTGGAATGAAACGAGTGGCGCTCCTCCGTAATCTACGGACTGTTCCGGCATTTATCTTTCCTGAGCTTCTCACAGCCTTGAAATGACGGTATCGAAGTCATCAAGAACACTGAAAAACATCCTTCTTTCAATTGCCGCCGTATGGTCCGCTGCAATCTTATCGAGTCGCTCACCCTCTGAGACAAATACCGAGCGGCCTTCATGTGCAGCCTTAAAGGTTACACCTTTCTGTACCCATTGTTGGACCTTAATGGCCATCACACCGACCATTGCATCAAGAGGGTTGGTGAAATCGCATTGTTGAAGGAGGCAATTCAGCTCATGGCGCTCAGTTCATTATGCTTTTTCGGATCGCGACAGAAGTCGACAAAGCCTTTTAAACCACCGTTTCCTTCTTGAACTGGTCCAATTTGACATGCCACCCTTCAGGCAGAGGCTTTGCCTTAAACCTTCTGAGAGCCGCACGGCTCTCAGATTCGGAAAGCTTCAGTCTGGAAAGTGCCTTTTTCAATTCGCTGAGTAACACCACACGTGGGCTTGACCTGCGTCTACCCAATCAGCGATAGCAAACCAAGGCACCAACGAAAGACCCAGCAGAACTACATGGAACCTAACCAGGTGACAGACATGGCAAACGAACGATTCGAAAGTGTGTGGGATGCGATTGAAGACACCCCTGAAGAAGCCCTGAACATGCGCCTGCGCTCCGATCTGATGATTCAGATCACCAGGCGCGTGAAGGAGTGGGACGTCACTCAGAAAGAGGCGGCGCAGCGCCTGGGCATCACCCAACCCCGCCTGAACGACCTGCTGAAGGGCCGCATCAACAAGTTTGGCCTCGACGCCTTGGTCAACCTGACCGGTCCGGCGCACTTCCATGTGGAGCTGACGCTGAAGGACAAGGAGGCGGCGGTGGCCTGAGGTCACGACCGGACAAGATCCCCCCTCTGCCAGCCTAGTTGTCCAGTTGGCAATTTCGCCTGAATTTCACTAGTCGGGCCGGTATGGAATCACTGCTGTAAATAGCTCTTTCTTTCTTTCCTTCTATACTCATAAATTATGTCTCAACCGATGGAGCTAACTGATGCGACCAGCCGAAATTGCGAATCAAGAAATAATTGAAGCGGGAAAGAATATCACCGGTTATGGGCTCCGACGCGTTCTCGGGGCAGGAGATCCGAAGCGCCTGAAATCTGTTTGGGATGAATACAGCAGCAAAGACAAAACCGATAGAAATTCTGACCTGCGCCTTCCCGCAGAGCTTGAAGATCTGGTTGCTGAGCTTGAAAAAAATCTTGTGGAACAAGTCCGCCCGTTAACCGTTCAGCTCTATGACGGTGCTTTGAAGGCAGGTTTCAGAGACATCTCGCGAACTTAAACAACTTAAATCAGAGATAGACGCTGAAATTCTAGACGCAAACGCGATTATTGAGGACTTAGAGCAACAACTTGCCGACTCTGCTCAGCGACTTCAAGAGAACTCAGAAAAACTGAAGCAATCGGATGAAGCTCGTTATAAGCACGAGCGACAAGCAATCACCGTTGAAGCTGAGCTAAAACAACTCAGAGAGAACTCAACATATGAAGAGATGATGAAGAGAATTACTGCGCTTGAAAGCAAAGGCAAGAATTATCGACCCTTGCCCCACATCTGAGTGGCGATAGCTGGGAAAATCGCCGATTGGGCTTTACGATTTCTGGATGAAACCTCGCCACAGAGAAAAAGTGCAGATGTCGCACACCCGTGGCATCCATCCGAGCGGTGAGTTCAGGTCGTCCTGACCGGCGAACCCCCAAACGTTATAGGTATTGACGGTTATGATTTCTGAAGGGTCACACGATCCGATCCTCGAATAGGGACAAAATCTCGCTCCAATAATGTTTACTCATAGAAAGCTCGGCTGTTTCCTTTTGCCCTGTCTTTTCAGATCCAGAGATCCATGCGCCAGTAGCGTCGATGCTAAAGCCCCACTCGGTAGCCTCATCGTCTTCAGCGGGAACCGCATGCTCCGAAGTCGTGTCCGAGCTCTACTTTGACGATCTTGGTGAAAATGAAACCACGTTTTGCCCTGGAAGGTCGTCACTAATTCTACGTGCGAACTCTGTTAGGCTCGATTCTGCAAGGACGAAGAGCCAGCCTCCAACTTCATGAGGCTCGCCAGCTTGGCGCCGGAGGATTCTGCCGAGAACCTGCCGAAAATGGAGCTCTGTTCGAATTCTGCTGAGGTGGCCTTAGAAAGAGTGGACACTATCTTGACCGCGGAACATGTCAACCTCATATGGACAGCTCTTTAAAACGTTAACATCTATTTGCCCGCTCCAGCGCCTTTCGTGCTGCTGGTAACGTTGGGAAGTTCACAGCGCTACTTGTCTCACCCCCTAT
>Ga0314772_1000984_pt1 | contig 13628 bp, 14 predicted proteins | sample MetaGCBIW2018_FD_204520 | JGI IMG/M metagenome (GOLD analysis project Ga0314772, IMG submission 204520) | Cryopeg brine microbial communities from Beaufort Sea near Barrow, Alaska, United States - CBIW 2018 | ecosystem: Environmental > Aquatic > Marine > Coastal | place: USA: Alaska | collected... | reverse complement strand
GTCCCGGTTTCTCGTGGGTTGCCTGGCGCCAAACCCACCCGAGATGTCATTTCAAAAAACATCTTCTTTACGCAATGAAACATATTTGCACTATCTAACCATGAATTCCCTGTAATAAAATAAACTCTTTAACGTAATGATGAACAAGCAAATTTTCGTCGTATCCCCAGACTGCCCCCCTCACATAAAATAGGTTTTCGATGTTAGAAAGCAGTTACAACGAAGTGTTAGTTGCCTGTTCCATAATAGTTGCCATTCTCGCATCCTATACGGCCCTAAACATGGCCAGCCGCGTAACCAGCGCCTCAGGAAGAACGGCTGTACTGTGGCTTGTTGGCGGTTCCTTCGCCATGGGATTTGGCATCTGGTCGATGCATTTTGTCGGCATGCTAGCCTTTAGCCTTCCCATTGATCTGGGCTACAACGTTCCCCTGACTCTGCTTTCGTTGCTCATTGCCATCGCTTCCTCTGCGCTCGCACTTTATCTGGTCTGTCATGACAAGTTGCCTTGGAGTCGCCTGCTGTCCGGCGGTACTCTGATGGGTCTGGGCATGGCTTCTATGCATTATATCGGCATGGAAGCCATGCTCATGAATCCTTACATTTTTTATGTGCCTTGGCTGGTGGGGCTATTCATCATTATCGCCATTATTGCCTCCGTGGGAGCCCTTTGGCTGGCTTTTCGCCTGCGCGAGGAAGCAAAGTGGGCCACTTTTAGCCGCATGGGTGCGGCTCTGGTTATGGGCTGCGCCATCATCGGAATGCACTACACGGGAATGGCCGCCTCCAGGTTTCCCCTCAATAGTTTCTGTGGTGCAGCTAACAGCGGTATCGATACAAAATGGTTGGCCGTGCTGGTCATCATTGTAAGCCTCGCGGTTTTCGCGATTGCTCTTATTGTGTCAATGCTCGATGTACGCACGAACCGCCTGTCCAATTCGCTCGATGACGCCAACAACGAACTGATCAAGCTGGCCCTGCATGACAACCTGACCGGCTTACCAAATCGTGTCCTGCTGGGCGATCGGCTGGAACAGGCGATACATCGAGCCGAGCGAAACGAAAGTGAGTTTGCCGTGCTATTTCTGGACCTGGACGGCTTTAAGGCTATCAACGACATGCACGGGCACCATGTGGGCGACCTTTTGCTAAAAGAAGTCGCGCACCGCCTTCTGGTGAACAAACGTGAAGGGGACACGGCTGCAAGGCTTGGCGGAGACGAATTCGTTCTGTTGCTGGAGCCCTGCACACCGGGAATTTCCGCCGCTTTTGCACAGCGATTGATTGATGCAATAGAACAGCCATATGAGGCCTCGAATAATCTCCTTCAAATATCAACCAGTATCGGTATCGCCATTTACCCCCAGGACGGTCAGACCGAACATGAAGTGATGGTCAACGCCGACGGCGCCATGTACCACGCAAAAAAACAGGGTCGCAACGGCTACTGTTTTTTTGAGCACGGCATGAACGCCGATGTGCACCTGCAAATGCAGATGCAACAGAACCTGCGACAGGCAGTCGATCGCAACGAGCTGGTTTTGCACTACCAACCCAAAGTGATCGCACCGAACGGCCCTATGGCCGGACTGGAAGCATTACTGCGGTGGCAAAGCCCTGATTACGGTTTTCTGTCGCCAGACCGCTTTTTGCCGTTGGCCGAGAGCTCAGGGCTGATCGTTTCCATTGGCAATTGGGTCATCAACGAGGCCTGCCAACAAATGAAAATCTGGTACGATCAGGGTCATCGGGACTGGAGTATCGCGGTAAATCTCTCCGCTGTTCAGCTGGAACACGACAGCTTGCTGGACGTCGTTCGTTTGGCGTTAACACAACACTCCTTGGCACCCTCACACCTGGTGCTTGAAGTCACCGAGTCGACTGCCATGCGCGATGCCGAGACCAGCCTCAAAGTGTTAAACGAACTGTCTGCTCTTGGTGTGTCTATTTCCATCGATGATTTTGGCACGGGTTACTCAAGCTTGCTCTATCTGAAACGCCTGCCAGCCAATGAGCTGAAAATCGACCGCGGCTTTATTACCGAGTTGGCCCAGGGCAACGATGATGAAGCGATCATAAAGGCAATCATTGCTCTGGGTAAGACGCTGGGAATGACGATTGTCGCAGAAGGTGTTGAAACATCAGACCAGCAGGAGCTGCTGACGCGGCTGGGCTGCGATACCTTGCAAGGCTACCTGTTAGCCAGGCCCGTCGCACCCGATAAATTACTCGAAACAATTACTCACCTGTCCAAACGCGCCGAGCCAACTCCCGTTACTACTTAACCCCGGTTGGCGGATTAACAACCCATTCCGGATCTTCAAACTCACCAAAGGGCCGGATTTCACAGAAAGGCGCCGCACTGCGGATAATCTCAGCCACGTCGGAATTGTCTTGTGATTCCATCGCATCTCGGCTGGCTTTACTATCCCAGTGCGCAATGGCTATAAGTGTATCCCGATCACCAATTTTGCGGTGCAACTCCGTTCCCCGTGCGCCCGGGGCACGCTGAATCAACTCACTTGCGCGCACCCAGGCATCCGCATAATCCTCGGCGGTATAGCCCTCCCTGATCTGCACTTCGAAGATGTACTTCATGCATGCCTCCTCTATCGGTAGGGGTAATCCACAAACGAAAGCCATTTCAAAGACCTCGAGGCTGACGCTACTCCACGGTTTGACCTTTATCAAGCAACCCACCTTGACTAGGGCTCTCATCACCTTATAACATTTAACATTTATTTTAAATACTCGTTAAAAGGCGACCTCATGCTCTCGGAACATACCATTGCTATCGTTAAGTCGACGGTGCCTCTACTGGCCGAAAATGGCCAAGCCATTTCCCAGGATTTTTATAAAAGGCTGTTCGCCAATAACCCCGACCTGCAGCACATATTCAATATGGCCAATCAACGCAACGGCAGCGGTGGCCAATCATCCGCTTTGGCAGATGCCGTTTTTGCCTATGCCAACAACATTGACCAGATTGACGTGCTGGTACCCGCCGTAAAGCGGATCGCCAGCAAGCATGCCAGCATTGGCATTGAGCCCAAGCACTACCCGATTGTAGGGGAAAACCTGATCGCGGCTATTCAGGATGTGTTGCAGTTGCCAGACAATCACGAAGCACTCATCGCATGGGAAGAGGCTTACGGCGCGCTCGCACAGATTTTTACCGACACTGAAGAAAGCATGTATAGCGAAAAGGCCACTCAACCGGGTGGCTGGCGCGGATTTCGTCCCTTCACCATTGAGCGAATTGTTGCAGAAACACCAGACGTTAAATCGTTTTACTTCAAACCAACCGATGGCGGCGCTATTTGCTCGTATTCCGGCGGTCAGTATCTTGGCATCAAGCTGGCCGGAACCGGTGACAGCTATGACGAAATCCGCCAGTACTCACTGTCGTCGTGGGGTGCAGGGGATTACTACCGCATTTCGGTCAAAGCCGAAACTCACGGGGCGGCATCGCAACAACTCCACCAATGTGTTGTCGGTGATACGGTTGAACTGAGCGCGCCCAATGGGCAGTTCCTGCTGAACAATAACGCTCCGAAGCACGTCTTTATTTCCGGCGGCGTTGGCATCACGCCACTGTATAGCATGTTGAAAGAAGCGCTGGCATCCGGTATTCCGGCTGAAAACGTCCAGTTTGTTGAATGCTGCCGCAGTGCCGAGCACCAAATCTTCCACGAAGAGCTAACAGAGCTGGAAAAGACAGCCGGGCTGAATCTCAAGCGCGCATTTGAGTTTGGCGAAGGTGCGGACTGGGTTGGGTACTTATCCGCTGATATTCTCAATACATGGCTGACCGACAAAACGGCTCACGTTTACTTCTGTGGCCCTATGCCCTTTATGGCGTCCCTCAAGGGCATACTTAACAGCATAGGATTCACCGACGACCAGTTGCACTACGAAGTATTTGGGCCAACAACCGAATTGCCTACAGCCCACTGACGTTATAAAGCCATTGCCGGCGCGGCTCAGACTTCAATCATTCTGTCTGCAACGGATCATAGTCAGGTTGGCCGGTATACAGACCAAAATCTGTCCATAATGTGGTGCCATGAAAGCGCACGCCGTCAATGCGAGGCCTTCCGTTGTACGATGAATGTCCCCAGCAAGAATAACCACATCTGCGGCCACATCAGGCAGGTCGCGACCTTCCTGAAAACACTCAATGTGCAAATCCGACAGTATTCGCAAGCGCACAATCTTATCTCCCTGAAAAACCTGAGTGGATTTTTTTCTCAGGACTTAGCCTACTCGGTTTGACGCGTCCGGATCGATAGTCCTTTCTGATTCACTGGACCTATTCCTTCAAAATCTGATACCGGGCACACGCCTTGTCCCGCTCGCGCAAAAGACGCACATCCGGATTACCAATAACAGCAGCGATCAGTGAGTTGCAATCCTGCCTTGCCAAAAACAACTCGGATGGAGGCTGGTAAACACGCTGAATGCCGGTGTCTGAGTTCGTTTTTGTACCCGCTGCTTTAGAAGCAGCTTTTGGTTGAGCTTGAATTTCGGGTTGGCGAAGCACCGGCTGCTGGGGCCTTTCGACCAGTTGGCCAGAGGCGTGTCGCATGCCTATCGCCGCGGCGTCCTTAGCAAAATCCGAAACGGCGTTCATCATGATCGCCGCGACCCCTAACACCACAACCGGATAAATCACGATCTTGAAAAACCATTTGCTTGATCGCCGGGGCGGAGCGCCGTAACGTTTCGCCACTAACCCTCTCACATGACGAGCGTGCGACTGATCAGTAGCCAATGATGCCTTCAAGCGACCGGACGTCACCTTTTCCCGCGCCTCTGCCACCTGCTCCGGGCTCAGCACAAAATCTTTTTTCGATTTGATATAACGAATATACCCGAGGCCCTGGGTAACGTTCTCCGGCAGAGGCGTTTTGAACGCACTGCCGCCGACGAAAACCACCACCGAATGCACCTGCTGATCGCCCAGCCCGAGCAGCGCTTGCAGTGTTTTCACATGCTTGTAGTTCTGGTGCAAAGGATTTTGGAATTTGTAGCTGGATCTGAAAATCTTCTGTGTCCAAAAAGGCTGCGTGGCGCTGCCGAAAATCCAGCCTTTCATATTCTTGGTTTCCACCACAAACACGCCAAACTCGGAAACCAGAATGTGATCAATCTGCGTGGTGCCATCCTCGGTGGGAAGGGTTACGTTTTTGATCAAGTGGTAGCAAGACTTGTCGAGAAAAAAACGAGCCGAGAGATTAACCAGGAACTCCCCAAGCTTACCTTTGAACCAGGGGGTTTTGACGACGCCGGCAATGATGAAGATGGGTATCAAGTACCAAAGCACCGCAACCAACGGCTGGAACATGGGGTTAAAGTCCATTTAACGGGAGTCCTTGTGGTATTGCTTTAACGGGGCTAAAAAATCAGGCCAAGTATTCCACACCAGAGTCAGAAAGCTTCAGAAATTTCGCATTCACAAGCTCGTTAAGCTCTTTCTGAATCGCCATGTCATTGCCCTGAATCTTGAGCTGCGCGGCAATGTGGTTTCGTAAGCTAGCCACCTTCTGCGGCCGCTTTTCTTTCTGCATTGATGACAGATTTTTGATGAGTTTCTGAGGCTCGCCCGCAGCGCCGGTGATTTTGACCTGTTTACATGACCGTCCGCTCGTCTTGATGTGAGCAATCAGAGGCGAAAAACCGGTGTCATTGCTGATCACCTCGAACGCTACGGAGCTCTCTGCCTGCGCATCAAATTTGCCAAGGTAATAGGCAAGATGGAAATCCAGATTATTGGCCTGTGAGTCCTTCACCTGAACCACCACAAGGTTGATCGGCTTGTCATACTTTGTGTCGGTGAAGTCCAGCCTGGGCTGCCTGGCGCCAAGGAACACGATGACGCGCTCATAGCCGGAGAGGTCAACTTTTCCCAGACTTCCAACGTTTTCGTAGTCAATGAAGGCCCATTTCATATTTTAACGTCCTCTGTGTTAACGCATTGTGCCACGGCAACGTCGGAAACACAGTTCAAGAAAATTCACCCGAAAAGTAAATCTGTCCTGTTTTTTTCATCCTGTTTTTGGTCGACACCATAAACCTTCTTGAAAAGGCCGGGCGGGCATTCATGGCCATCCTGCTGACAGCGTCATTGAGTGAAAGCTGATCAACGGCAAGCCCCATAAAGAGCGGGAGAAGGAAAATCTTACTCAGGAAGTCATCACGAACGAGTAATGCTGTTTATATATAAGGGGTATCCTCTTAGCTCCACAGACCACTATATGTAGTATTAGCTCTAATGCTGCTCACCACTTATAAACCAATTTTTGTCATTATCTGACTGGCTGAAATCGACACTAACCTGTCTCACACCTCTGGCTAAAACGTGCTGTTAATGAGGTTGCTGCGCCCCTGATAGCGGACACACCGCGTATCGAAAGGCGATGACTGGAGTATCTACTAAGCGGCCACGCCACTGATGAGATTCTAGTATCTCGGGGCGAGAGCACCTGACACATAAAACCCTGATGCCCTAGCGCCCCGCACTGGCTATTGCCGACTCTCATCGGACAAAGTAAGCACTGGTTTTGCCAGTTCTGAACTTGAGCTGAAATAGCTTGGCACAGTTATATTTCTGAACGATGGTGCACATCTGTGTAAAATCCAACTTTACCAGTGTTCAACGGGAAGCCCCCCGCTACGCTATGATTTATCCTGATATAGGCCTGAGGTCAGGCTCATAGTCGATCTCCAAGGACGTCATTATCTATCCAATACTGCGTACATTGATTTTCTGCTCAGCACTGTTCTTTTTCACATGGATGTCTCCTGCCGTTGCAGCACCCTCAGGGCAAGAGGATATTGTTGATCTGCAATTGCGCTGGCATCACCAGTTCCAGTTTGCCGGCTACTATGCTGCCGTTGAAAAAGGTTTCTACAAGGAGGAAGGGTTACAGGTTCGCCTCCATGCCGGAGATCCTGAGCATCAGCCGGTGTCTGAAGTTCTATCCGGGCGTGCCCAATATGCAGAGGGTAATAGTGAAGTCCTTTACCAGCGCCTACAGGGGCAGCCACTCGTCGCTCTTGCCGTGATATTTCAGCACTCTCCCTCTGTTCTACTCACTCTCAAGAGTTCCGAGATCAGTTCTGTGCACGACCTCATCGGCAAAAACGTCATGCTGGCGAACTCAGATGAAGACGCCGATTTTTTGACCATGCTGCTCAACGAAGGTATCTCGTTCTCGCAGCTCAACATCATTCCGAGTAGCTATCAGCTTGATGACCTCATCTCTGGCAAGGTCGATGCGTTCAACTCCTACACCACCAACGAGCCGTACTTTCTAAAACTGCACAACATTGCGTACAACATTATCGATCCGGGTAGTTATCGGGTTGATTTCTACAGTGATATTTTGTTTACGTCCGAGGCTGAACTGCGCGACCATCCAAAACGGGTCGAGGCGCTACGCCGCGCGACGCTGAAGGGCTGGCGTTATGCGATGGACAACCCGGAAGAAATTATCGATCTGTTGATCACTAAGTATCAGGTCGATAAGACCCGCGATCATCTGCGCTTTGAAGCCGCTGAAATGCGCAAGTTGATTTTCCCCGACCTGATCGAAATCGGCCATATGAATCCGGGACGCTGGCAACATATGGCCGAAACCTTCGTTAAAGCCGGGCTAGTCTCGGAATACGACGATCTTGATGGCTTCATGTTCGACGCCAACCCCAGTCGTTTGCCCGTTTGGGTGCTACCGGTACTTATCGCAGCACTTCTATTGCTAGCCGCGGCTGGGTCCATCGCCTATTACCTGCACCGCTTTAATCGCCGCATGGCTCATGCTCAAGACACGCTAAGAGAGAGTGAGGAGCGTTTCAAAGCACTCAGTGACGCCTCTTATGGCGGCATCGTCATTCACAACAAAGGACTGATTCTCGAGTGCAACCAGGGCTTATCCGATATCACTGGTTTCAGCTATCAGGAGCTCGTCGGCATGAACGGTCTCGGGCTCATCGCGCCAGAATTTCTCGAGACCGTACTGGACAATATTCAGAGCGGCTATGACCGGAGTTACGAAGTTGTCGGCGTGCGCAAGGATGGCTCGAAGTACCCCCTGGCCATTAAGGGAAAGAATATCGTGTACAAGGACTACGATGCACGGGTCATCGAGTTTATTGATATCACCGAACGTAAAGTCGCCGAAGAGCAACTCAGACTAGCGGCCAGCGTGTTCACCCATGCACGTGAAGGCATAATGATCACCGACAGCAGCGGTAACATCGTCGAAATCAACGACACCTTCAGCCACATCACGGGCTATAACCGCAGCGAAGTACTCGGCAAAAACCCACGATTACTCAAATCAGATCGCCAGAGAAAAGAGTTTTATACCGACATGTGGGCCTCATTGCTCAGCAAAAAACACTGGTATGGAGAGCTGTGGAATCGGCGTAAAAACGGTGAGTTATTCGCCGAGCTGATGACGATCAGCGCAGTCTCAGATGCCGATGGACAGACCAAGAATTATGTGGCTTTGTTCTCTGATATCACGCTGATGAAGCAGCACCAGCAACAGCTCGAACATATTGTCCATTACGATACTCTCACCAATCTACCCAATCGTGTGCTGCTGGCAGACCGGCTTCTTCACGCCATGAGCCAGAGTGAGCGACGAGGGCAATCGGTGGCCGTCGTTTACCTTGATCTGGACGGCTTTAAAGCCGTCAATGATGCCCATGGACACGAAGTGGGTGATAAATTGTTGATTATGCTTTCACAGCGTATGAATGAGGCTCTACGTGAAGGAGACACGCTGTCACGCATCGGCGGTGATGAGTTTGTCGCTGTGCTGGGTGATTTGGAGATGATTCAACATTGTGAGCCAGCGTTGAAGCGGCTGCTTCTTGCGGCGGCTAGCCCTGTCACCGTAGGGCGCGTAACGTTACAAGTATCCGCCAGTATCGGGGTCACGCTCTACCCACAGGACGGTGCCGATGCCGATCAGCTCATGCGTCATGCCGACCAGGCGATGTATATTGCCAAGCAGATGGGCAAGAACCGTTACCACCTGTTCGACGTCCATCACGACGAATCGGTCAAAACCCAGCGCGAGAGTATCGAACATATCCACCGAGCCCTCGATGACGATGAGTTCGTGTTGTATTACCAGCCCAAAGTGAACATGAAGACCGGTGCGGTGATCGGTGCCGAAGCCTTGATCCGTTGGCAGCATCCTGAACGTGGCTTAGTCCCGCCCGGAGACTTTCTGCCTATCATTGAGAATCACCCAATAAGCCTGGACATAGGGGCATGGGTGATCGATACCGCCTTGTCGCAAATGGCCGAATGGCTCGCTATGGGACTGAATATCCCCGTCAGCGTCAATGTGGATGCCCTTCAGTTACAACAGCGAGGCTTCGCCGCCAAACTGTCAGAGGCACTGGCCAGGCACCCGGAAATAAAACCCTGTTGGTTGGAGCTGGAGATACTGGAAACCAGCGCTCTGGGTGACATGGCCGACGTTTCAGCCATCATGCTCGCCTGCCGCGAAATTGGTGTGAGCTTTGCGCTGGATGACTTCGGTACGGGTTTCTCCTCGCTGACATATCTCAAACGCTTGCCCGCCGATCTGCTGAAGATCGATCTGAGTTTCGTCAAGGACATGCTAGAGGACCCGGATGACCGTGCGATCGTGATGGGTATCATTGGCTTGGCTGCGGCCTTCGATCGTCAGGTCATTGCCGAAGGAGTGGAGACCACGGCCCACGGAACTCAGTTGCTAGCGATGGGCTGCGAGCAAGCTCAGGGTTATGGAATTGCACGGCCGATGCCAGCAGCTGAGATCCCCGCATGGGTAGCTCAGTGGAAGCCAGATGCCGCTTGGAATGGATGAAGGCTCATTCGTCGAGCAGGCAGCCTCAGAGAGGACACTCAAAGGACGTGTACGGCTAGTTTATTGAGTGCTGTAGAGTTATTCGCAATTCATCCCCTATGGCTTTGCCGTGGACGGCCATTAGCTGACGGCTAAAGATTCAGGGCTCTTAATGACCGGTTTGTCGCAGCTCTTGCCGTTACCGAACACTCAGAACAGTGGAACCAGCGTCCGCTGCTATGTTTCTGGCTAGCAAGAGCTGTTGCTGTAGCCACAGACCTTAAGTGCCTCCTTTGGCCGACCACTGACGTTAGACAAGTTCTTTTTAAGTGTCGGCTAGGGGCCGTAAGGAGACAGTCGGCACTGCAAAGTGTGCTTTGTCATGATATGCGAAGTTGGATTTGACCTAATACTACTTATAGTGGTCTGTGGAGCTAAGGGGATACTCCTTTTATATATACAGTCTTTATTGGTATTGTTTGCCTCTTCAACTCTATATGACATGGCACCTGCAAGGAGGCAGCAATGAGCAATAAACTGATCCGCAACAGCACCGCCGAGTTTTTGATTTTCACCGGCCAATCGGGCGAGCAAAGCATCGAAGCACGGTACGAAGATGAGTCGATCTGGTTGACACAGAAGCTGTGAGGACTACTTTGAGCGCCTGCTGGAAGAGATTCGTGAAATCCGGCTTTCGGAGCGGCGCTTCTATCAAAAAATCACCGACATCTATGCCACCAGCATGGATTACAACGGGCAAGCGCCGACCACCAAGGCCTTCTTCGCCATGGTTCAGAACAAGCTGCATTTTGCCATCCACGGCCATACGGCTGCCGAACTGGTTAAGCTGCGCGCCGACAACAGCTGGCTAAAAATCAGAACGGTGGAAGGTTTGAGTGGTCTGGCAGAGATCTATCCGAATATTTGCCAAGGCAAGCTGGCCGCAGACGAAGGCGTTATCGTAGCACTCACACCGTCATGCTGAGCCAGAGCGCCTAATGGCTCATCCCTTTCAATGATGCCCACCCGGCCCATGCGCGTGGCCGTGGGCTATCTCTTCCGGACTGGCGGCGCGTACTTCGATGATGTCGATATCGAAGGTCAGGGTTTTGCCGGCCATCGGATGGTTGTTGTCGATATCGGCAAACTTGAGGCCAACCTTAACAACGATCACGTGGCGCTGGCCCTGCTCGGTTTTCACCTGCGCGACCATCCCCGGCTTCCAGCGTTTGGCACCGATCAAATGCTTGATCGGCACACGCTGAATGGAATCGGCTTTACGCGGACCGTAGGCTTTTTCCGAAGTAATGGTGACACTGAAACTTTCGCCGGCGTCGCGACCTTGCAGGGCTTCTTCCAGGCCGCGGATAATGCCGCCGTGACCATGCAGGTAGGCGTTCGGCTCGCCGCCACGGGAATTTTCAACGACCTTGCCTTGATCATCACTGACACTGTAGTGAAACAAGACCACCTGATTCTTTTCGATTGGCATAGGATTCTCTGTGAAGGTTCAAAGTACGCCATTATAACCAACGGCGGCGCTGACTCCAGCGTCCGCTGCGGTCGACTGGCGCTCTGGATAACAACAGGGTGGTTGAACCGGGTTGATCCAAATTAAATGGTTACGCACCCTTTCATTGCCACGTTGAGATTTAGGCTCAGAGTTGACCAGGATTATCTGCTATGACACCTTTTTTCCCCTTGCACGCCGTGACCCAATGCATCACACTAAAACATGATCATAAGCTTCAAACACAAGGGACTTCGCCAGTTCTATGATACGGGCTCAACTTGTGGCATACGCGCCGATCATGCCAAGCGACTAGCTCGCATTCTGGCATTCATGGATCTAGCGACAGCCCCGGAAGATCTTGATATTCCCGGCTGGCGACTGCACCCACTCAAAGGCAAGATGGCGGGGTATTGGTCACTGACGGTAAGCGGCAACTGGCGGGTGATACTTCGCTTCAGCGGCCATGATGTTGAGCTGGTCGACTACCTCGACTATCACTGAACTGGAGGCAATTCATGGCTATGTATCAACCCCCTCACCCAGGTGAAACATTGCGCGAAGACGTGCTCCCCGAGCTCAAGCTTAGCGTTACCGAGCTGGCCCGCCGTCTTGGCATGGCGCGTGAGACGCTGTCACGCATAATGCATGGGCGCGCCCCAGTGAGCCCTGATCTCGCGGTTCGGCTTGAGCTGGCCGGCATCGGCAAAGCGCGTGTCTGGCTGGGTGTCCAAATGGATTATGATCTGTGGCAGGCACGTCACCGCGCTCAGCCACCCATCGAGCGCTTCGCAGCGGTCATGTGATGCTTGCCCCAGCGTTACCCTGGCGGGTAACGTCCCAAACCTACCGCTACCAATAGTGGTGAAATAGTCAGGCCAGGCATTCCGCGCCTGAATCAGACAGCTTCAGAAATTTAGCACTCACAAGCTGGTTAAGCTCTTTCTGAATCACTATCAGCCTGCAGCGTCCAAGACATTCCCAAAGCCAGCCCAGCTTTAATCAGAGTGGTAATTGTCACGCCAGTATCTTTGTCATCAAGTAGCCGGTTAACCACTGTGCGGCTGGTATGCATCCTCTGAGCCAGCTGGGTTTTGTTGACGCCGACATGTTGCATCGCCTGCTGGACCTGCCAAACGATCACCCGCTTCAGCGCTTCTGCTTCCACTTGCTCAAGCGCACCATCAGACTTAAGCAGGTCATCGAGAGAGCTGCCAACGTGTTTATGCTGTGTCATGTTCCCCGCCTCCTATCAGACAAGATTCTTCTTCCGGTCTCTCGCTTTTTCTAACTCTTGAGCCGGTGTTTTCTGAGTCTTTTTGATAAATCCATTCAGCAAAACCATATCGCCCTGAAACATCGTGAAGATGACTCGTGCAATCCGGCCGTTTGAGAGATCACTGCGCACCTCCCACAAATCTGAATCCGCTTTCCCGGAAAACCCCCTCACCAAGGGCATACCCAGTGGCCATCCATATTCCACGGTTTTCAAATCGATGCCGATTACCAAGCGATCATCCTTACTGAGATTAAGGAGCCATTCTTTAACCGGCTCACGCCCGCTGATCGTTCTATAAAATACGACGTTGACCGTCTTCTTTGTCATTTTGCACCTTCCATGGTCGCATTAGTGTACCTAAATAGGTACGAATAGAAAAGAGAAAGCCACGACGTCCGTTAGTTTTTTCCCTAAGTGTCAGCCTAGCTGACGAGTCGGCGATTTCGCCTGAATTGCACTAGCTGGGGCGGCATGGGAGCTGGTTCCTGTTTGAGCCGCCGGAAGCCATAATAATAGCTGTCCGTAATGCTTCGCATTGATACTTGAAATTATATGAGACGTATACTGGTTGGATTTTGATCACCAACCAATACATGCAGTCCGAGGTACCCCTGGAATGATTAAACTCCTTCGATGGCTCATCAGAACCACCGTATTTTTGTTGGTTCTGCTGGCAGGCCCCGCACTGATTGCGGCCTGCAGTACTCAGTCTGGCCAGAGCTGGCGTGACGCTGATCGCTCCAGCGCAGGCATTGCGCCACTACCGGGCCAGACCGAAGAAGCCATTGTGCAGGTTTATGGTGCCCGAGCTTATAATTGGCGCGGCAATTTTGCGGTGCATACCTGGATTGCAACCAAGGAGCGCGGGGCATCCACCTACGTGGTTCACGATGTCACTGGCTGGGGTTATAAGGCGGTGCGGTCCCGCCCCGGTGAGCCGGATACCGCTTGGTACGGCAACCCGCCGATGTTGCTGGCAGATCTTCGT
>Ga0314772_1000976_pt1 | contig 13728 bp, 14 predicted proteins | sample MetaGCBIW2018_FD_204520 | JGI IMG/M metagenome (GOLD analysis project Ga0314772, IMG submission 204520) | Cryopeg brine microbial communities from Beaufort Sea near Barrow, Alaska, United States - CBIW 2018 | ecosystem: Environmental > Aquatic > Marine > Coastal | place: USA: Alaska | collected... | reverse complement strand
CACGTCCTCCGTAAATACTTTCAAGAAGTAGTTGCGGGCCTCAGTGGCTTTCACCTTACGCTCACTCAGAGTCTTGAGGCGGTACATAAAGTCGTCCCAGGCGGAAACGGATATGCCCAGCTGCTTCTTCACCAGGTTCGCATCGAATGCGGTGTTGTGCTTCACCTTGACTGCGTTGGCCGCGGAACCCTTCAGGGCAACGGCGAGGGTGTTGTTGCACACCACGCGGATGCTGGTGAACTGCGCAGTCGTCGCCAAGGTCCCGTCACAAGAAGTTGCCAGAAGCACATAGGCATTGGTTTGATCATTGCCTTTGAGCATTCCAGACTGACCGGTGCGAGCCAGCGCCCACATTTTCCGGCCACCTTTCAGCACGCCCGCTGTTTCCAGTTCAAAACCGGAAACCTCGGTCAGATCCCGATAGAACTCCAGAATTTCTTCGGGCTGGACCACTTTGAAGCGGTTACCGACAACCGATAACGGAGCCTTGGTATCCGAGCGGTAAAGCACCTTGGAGTCCGGATAGGACAGAATCTCCCCGAGGGAGCCACCAGCGTTGGTGACGAAACGGACGGGGCTTTCCTGAATCTGCCAATCCAGACCAGCTTGCTTCGCCCATACTTCTAATGGTTGGTTTGAAGTGAGTTCGCTCCCCAAGCCATGCCAAGGGGTTTGGCCAACATAGGCCATTTGCTCGATGAGATGAGCCATATTTGTTCTCCTTTGGATTGTGCGAGAGGAATTAAAGGGTATCGTCGCGGGAGTCGGAGTTGGCGCTGAAGGAATAGCCGCACTCAAGGCATCGATGGTTATCGAGCACGCGTTCATCCAGGACATCTCCCAGAATCACGCCAGCAGAGGCGCCGGTTGCGCCACCTAGCAAAGCACCTATGACGGCGCCACCGATACCGCCCACCGTTGCGCCTACGGGACCGGCAACGATGCCCAGCGTGGCACCTGCTCGAGCTCCGACTGTTGCAGCAGCATACCCGCCATAGGCACCTGCTGAAGCACCGACCACACCAGCAGTTTTCTTGCCGTAGTTATTCTTGCCAATCCGACGGGACAGACATTTGGGACATTTCTCGGACATGGAAATTACCTCTGTGAATTGGGAGGGAAGGCACTGTCAGTGCCTAGGTTCACAGAGGTAATATAGGTTTGAGATTATTTTGATTGCCCGCCTGCTACGCTTATCAATGCTGTCTACCGAGACAAACTCACCGCACTTTTTCTTAACTCAGTCGATTATTGGCGCTACTACTCGATTTGACCTTTCCGCGTTAAGTAGCTATCCCTAACGTGCCTGTAATAAAGCGTCCAAGATCCGGCGCTGCAACAGAAGCCATGAATTTGGTTGCAATGTACCCGTAGGTTTTAAGTCCGCGCGTTCCCACCAGTCATTGCTCATCAGATTAAGCACGTTCAGTTCGTGCCATGATAGGCTGGCACGTTGTTATGTGATTGCGCGCTCTTGGTTGAGCGTGGAGTCACAGCTAGGCGCCCTCCGGGGCTGTAATGTGGCCCACGACAATCCGGGGAGTTGAGGGCCAGATAGTCGATCGTGGATAGCGCACCTAGGTATTCGTGGTAGGTGCACATTCCCACTCATGACGTAGATTAAGGTGTGGAGCGGCAAGCGCGACCTTGACCAAATCGACTCCGAAGATGCGACTAATTGTGGGACTCAGCATTAGCGGTTGACCTTCACCGTTTGGAAAGTTAACGGTCCAGCTTGACGAAAGCCGGGGGTTTAGTCGAGGCACCTATGGGCCAGAGCCCAGCAATGTGCAAAGTTATTACTAGAAATCTACAGCTCATAGAAAGAGCTTACGGGAGCAAATGCATGAGTGGGGTTGATTCGTTTGATGCATCGTCTTCGGCATTGGGATACATATATCAAGTCAGGTATGCACTTCTGCTTGCTTTGCAAAAAATCAACACGGTAGAAGATCCTGACGACTGCCTGGTATCCATCGAGAAGATTGATGATATCTCTTTTCACAGCGAGGGAACGCCAGATCAATTGCTGCAGTCCAAACACCACGCTACGCAGGGAAATCTGACCGATAGAAGTCCGGACATTTGGAAAACCGTACGTGTATGGTCTGAGTATTTAATCACTAAGCCAAAAACAGAAGATGTAACTTTTACTCTTGTTACAACAGAAACTGTGACCGATGGCAGTCTAGCATGCTGGCTATCACCTGAAGGCTCCCGTCGTAATGTGGATTCTGCATTGACTCGGATGCAGGAGATCAGTGAAGAGGTAAGCAATGTAGCGAACAGATCGAGCTACAAAGCCTTTAAGGCACTGTCACCTGCACAGCAACGAAAACTCGTTGGATCGATCTATGTCCTTGGGAGCGCCCATACAATTACCGATTTGGCTCAAGAGCTCAAAAAAAAGCTGCGCACCACCGTCGAAACTAAACATATCGACCCTTTTCTAACACGTCTTGAAGGCGTTTGGTTTAATAAATCCATCCAGTTGCTAGCATCAACTGATTTTGCAGCCATTTCACTCGGTGAGCTGGTTTCCATCATTGATGACCTACGCTCGCAGTTCTTACCTGGAAACCTGCCCTCTGATTTTGAAGAGGAATTTCCAGAAGTCATGGACTTAGAAGGCGATAGTCGGATATTTGTTGAACAATTACGCTTAATCAATGCGCCAAATAGCGTCATTGAATTCGCAATCATTAACTACTATCGCGCCTACGAACAGCGATCCCGCTGGTTGCGAGAAAACTTGGTTAAGCCAGGTGAAGTCGGCAAATACCTTGCTCGCTTAACAGATGAATGGAATCACCACCGGTCTCTTCAAGAGATGAACATCGCCGGCTCCGAAGAAATGGATTCCGTGCAATTGGGGCGAAAAATATACAGTAGCTGCCAAAATGAAGGGGCACGCCCTATCCGTCGTGATTTCGATGCCAAGTATGTTGCTCGTGGTACTTACCACGTCCTCGCTGATAGCCAAGAAATTGGCTGGCGTCCGGATTTCGAAGAGCAGCTTAACGCAGATAACATGGGGGTCGCTTGAGCGTGGATGCAAAAGACTTTTCGGAAGAGGAACATTCACTGTTCAACCCAGCTTATGCCGGCTTTCTGCTGTTTACAATGATTCGGGAGTACAGTCGTGAAAGCCAAACAGGGATGCATTGCTCTTTGCCATTCATACTGCTCCCTATGTCCCTAAACCCAACAATTGCGACACAGCTGCCAAGTGACAAAAGGAGCTCTCTCCTGGCTTGGATATCGAGCCATCAGGGAGAGCTTGGAGACTTTGCTGAGTTGGCGATGACTTATCAGCCCATTGTAATGACTGCAATTGCCTTTCTGATGGAGAAATCCCTTCTTGTGTTAAGTGACGACGGCGAATTTCTATTCGGACCGGCCACAGTGCCAAAAAATCCGTCACTCTTCAGCAAGAACGAGAACATGCGAAATGCCATGCGCACTGCAAATTTTTTAGGACGCTGGTTTGCCCATGCGCCACCAATCGAAACGTTATATGCGCAGCTTGGAGTACGTCCATGACAATGCAAATTAAGGTTATTGCGTTATACGGCAACAACAACGAGCGCCGGGATATAGTGTTGCAACCATCCGCCGTCAACATCATCACCGGAGCTTCCAAGAGAGGAAAATCGTCTCTGCTAGATATTGTTGAATACTGCCTGGGATCAAGTGAGTGTAACGTTGCCACAGGTCATATTAGTCAAACAGTTGCGTGGTACTCGGTCCTATTAACGTTTCCCGACACTGATGTATTTATAGCGCGATCAGCACCCTTAAAGGGACAGGCATCAAGCACCATTTGTCACCTCATGGTCGGCAGGTCCGTTGAATTGCCTGAGAAAAGCGAATTGTACGGAAGTACAAATGTAGAAGGAGTCACTGCTTTCCTTACCAGCAAGCTCGGCATCGCTGAACAGGTGACAGAGGTACCTGAGAAGCAAACGCGAAGCCCAATAACAATTGCATTTAAACACTCACGCTTTTATCTGTTTCAGGGACAAGATGAGGTGGCAGCCCGCCGTACTTTGTTCCACCGGCAAGCCGAGCCCCATATACCGCAAGCAATAAAAGATACACTGCCATATTTCATGGGTGCGGCGGAAGATGATCGACTTGATGACCTTGAGCGCCTGCGAGAACTCAAAAGAGAAAAAACACGGCTGACGAAACGGGTTAAAGAGATGGAGAGCATCGCCGGTGAAGGCTTCCAAAAAGGTATCGAACTGCTCGCCGAAGCCGCCAGCTTAGGCCTTGACGATGGAATAGTCCCATCGAATGACGAGCAGCTTCTAGTAAAGTTACACGCCATCACTCGGTGGAATCCCGGCCAGCCAGAGACTGATCAGAATATCGACGATCCGCTTTACAGGCTCGATCGTGAGTACGAATTATTCACGGAGAAAAAGCGCACCGTTCGAGCAAAGCTCCGCTCTGTGAATGAATACGACACTTCCTTGTCCGGATTCGAGCAGGAGATACAAGAACAAGCCACACGGCTAAAATCCATTGGAATTTTTGAAACCCTCGACAGCAATGCTGACTGCCCTGTCTGTAACCAAGCACACGAAGGGGAAAGTCAATTATTAACGGTTATGCGCAATTCCATAGCGGCACTGGATAGTAAGCTTGAGGGTGTCGCTCGTAGCAAGCCACGCGTCAATTCTTATGTGGCAGGCTTAAGACAGGAAGATCAGCAGCTCGCGGCTAATATCAGGAGAACGCGTGTAGCTATGTCCACGCTGCGGGAAAAACAGGGCACGCTTCAAACTCGATCAGAGTTAGACGCAGCCCGGCAGCGTGTTTTGGGACGCCTGTCCTTCTATTTGGAAAGCACGAGTTGGGACAATGATGCAGCTCAACTCAAAGAGAAGATAGCGGTTATTGAACCGGACATTGAAGAACTTGAAACAAAACTGGACCCAGCGGCGCTCCAAGAGCGGCTGGATGCGCAGTTCAGTCTTCTTTCAGAAGATATGACAGCATGGGCGCGTGAGCTTAAACTGGAACACTCAGAGTATCCTATTCGGCTCGACGTCAAGGCACTGACCGTAGTTGCGGAAACACCCCACGGTCGTATCCCGCTTTTCAAGATGGGCAGTGGAGAAAACTGGGTTGGTTATCATCTAGTTACGTACCTAGCACTTGCAAAGTGGTTTATAAAGCAGAACCGTCCTGTTGGACGCTTCATTTTCTTCGATCAGCCGACCCAAGTTTACTTTCCTTCAGATACATCTGTGACAGGTGATATAGACGAAATTGAGGATGACGAAGATCGCGAAGCGGTCAAACGAATGTTTAAGTGGATATTCAAGGTTGTGGAGCAACTATCGCCAGACCTTCAAATCATCGTAACGGACCATGCAGACATTGGCGAAGAATGGTTCCAGAACGCAGTAGTTGATACAAAGTGGCGTGGCGACCAAGCACTGATACCAAAACATTGGTATGACTAGAGCTTCGCTCACAATAAGCAACTAATTATCCCTACTGCAAAAGTGATAGCCAATTTCAGGGGCCTGTAGTAGCAACGAGTTAACGGCGACAAAGTCGAGCCAGGGCCAATTTCCAAAGCTGGTCGTTCAAATTGAGGTTTCCGTCCAATTACGCATTGCGGCGGACCAGCCGATGAACGCGGCATTAAACCCTTATATTCTGAAAAGAACGGAGAACAAATGGAGGAACTGCCAGATTCTGCCTGGATTTTTGCTGGATCAGTGATTGCTGCGCTGATCATACTGTTCTCCGGTTGGTTGCAACAGAAAATTAGCCGTGCATCAACTGTATCGGGATATCGTCAGAAGTGGATTCAAGACATGCGCAAAGCATTTGCGAAATATATGGATGAACTCGAACATTTATCCGATATGGCGTCTTCTAGCTTAGAGTCCAACCATTCCTTCGGTGCGCACTTAGCGGTTTTGGGGGATACACAGCCTGTTCGTAAGCTTCGCAACTATCTCCGGCTATACACCAACCCAGGGGAGCAGGAGCACTTGGACCTTCTAGAAGAAGCTAAATCCCTTGAGGAATTTCTTACTGGTACAGAAAGGAGAAATTTAGAACTAAACCATTACGAACACCGACGCGACGAGCTCACAAGAAGGTTCCAAGGTATTCTGAAGGAAGAATGGGATCGGGTAAAAATGGGAGAACTGAGGTGGCAAGTGCGTCGGTACTGGAGGCGTAAAACCAATCAGTCAAGTTGAAGGTGAGCCTACATCTCGGCTTTTAGTTAGGTTTTGTACTTTAATTTGCCATTAATGAATCAGCCATATTGTGGGTAATATTGCGGGTAACATCTATTTGATATTATATATAATTAATATAAAACAATCAGTTAAAGTTTATATTAGGTGGACGCCGTCTCCACCAAACACCGGTGGACGCCAAGCCTAACAAGGCTGGTGCAGCTGAAAACGAAAAAGCCGTTTGGTTTTGGTCACAAAAGTGGTCACAATCAGGCGGCTTTTTTTATGATTGGACGTTATTTGCACCTAACGAACTCTGGAAAATATCGCTTTCGGATGAGAATCCCAGTGATGCTTCAAAGCGAAATCGGTAAAATTGAGGTGCGACAAAGTCTACACACCGATTCAAAAGAAGAAGCGCTGGCGCTGGCGGCTGGCCTGAGCGGTCATTACAAGCTGGAATTTTTGCGAATGAAGAAGCAGAAAAGGACAAAATCTCACGCATCTAGTGAATGCTTGTCTGTTGGATTGATCACATTTCAGCTGCCGTCTGGGGGTGAGTTTCGTGTCGATTATGGCGACGACGACAGCAAAGAGATGCAGGTTGCTACAGAGCTGTATGAAAAGTTTTCCGCTACCGATGCAGCGCACGGGAAGGCTCCTGAGAGGCCTTCAGGGGCCGCCAGAGGATCACCATTGATATCAGAGTGCATAGCGTCATATCTGAGCGAACAGCGACTGAGAGGGCTTCGAGATAAGAGCATTTCTGATTATGAGTCCGCTCTGTCCGATTTTATGGAGCTTCATGGGGATGCTCCCGTTGCAAGCGTTTCTCGCGAGTCCATTATCAGCGTCGCCCAACGTTACGCAGCGTTACCGTCAAACCGGAAGAAAAAGCTCAGATACCGGAATCTGGCGCTGACTGAAATGACATTGGAGGAATTATTGGATTCCGACATGATTCCAAAAGAGGATCAGATGTCGGATGCTAATGTCAGTAAATTCATCATTCGCGTTAACCAGCTATTTAATTGGATTGTAACGGCAGGGCACAGAACAACAAGTCCGGCTAAAGGCCTGCCAAAGCCAAAGTCGAGCGCAAGAATGAGGGAACCATTTTCTGATGAAGAACTGCGCTTAATATTCGAATCCGACGACTATCGCGATAAGCAATTTACACATCCGTACCAGTATTGGATACCACTCATCGCGCTGTTTACTGGGGCACGCATCAATGAGATATGTCAGCTCCGCCCCCAAGATGTGGTCACCATAGACGAAATCTTATGTTTCCGCATCACCGGGGGCGCTGGTCGAATCAAGAATGCAGCGAGTGATAGAGCCGTACCCGTTCATTCCAAGCTGGTTAAACTGGGTCTCGTCGCCTTCGTTAAACAACAAAAAGGTAAGGCGCAACTTTTTCCAGAACTTCCAACTGGGCGCGACGGAAACGGTCAGGTTGCATCCAAGTGGTTTAAACGTTACCGGGATAAGATCGGCGTATCGGCTAGCACCAAAACATTTCACAGCTTCCGCCACACCGTCGCAACACGTCTTTCTTACGCCAAGTGCCAAGACTATGAAATTGGTGATATTTTAGGCCACAAGCAACAGAGTGTGACGACGGGAACTTACCGCAAGACGTTTCCTGTTACTGAGCTGGCCATAACCATTGAAAAACTGCATTTCGAAATCCTTTGGCCTCAATTTAATCGGATAAAAACCGACGGGGCTACTGTTGCAAAATAAACTAATGAAATGGGTGGAGTCGCGCTCCAGAGATGAAGCTCCTATTCACCCAAAAGGAAGTTTTTAATAATTGGATACTTAACCTTGCATCGGTGCCGACTGATTTCAGACATCGAATAATGAGCGGCCCCGATATTTTATGTGCAAAACAGCAGCACGAATAAATTATTTTTCACAAATAGAAATCAGCAGTATTCACGCATTCTGACGAACGACTGACCGCGTGTGATTATTTTTTTGCAATTTAACTTAACCTACTGAGAGGGCTTATCTACGTGAAAATTATCATAATAGGACTTACTGTATTATTTTTCTGTTTTTCCACGCAGACACAGGCTGCTTGGAGCTTTACAGAATCTAAAGATCAGTTTACCGGGGTAGTCACTTTCACCGCTAGTTACGACGTCGAGCTGATGAGTACAGGGTTCACAAGCTTTGGACTTCGATGCGATACAAAATCCGATTATGCTAAAAATGCTCTTGTCTGGTTTTCATCTGAAATGCCTCTTGCTTATTACAAGGAAGATATCAAATTTACGATTATCGCTAACGACCGAACTTTTTGGTTTAACGGCGAAATGTTTAGCAATTCGATGTCAGGCGGTTATGCCTCCATTCAAGACGATAGCCAAAGAGATTATCTTATCGACGCTTTAGCCAAAGGGCACGACGTGGCATTCAGAATCGACCCTGATGGACCGGGTGAAGTCAGAGATCAGAGGCTGACCTTGACTGGGTCATCTAAAGCTATAGAACAATGGAAGGCGAAGTGCTTATAGGCTTTGAACAGGTTGATTTTCTGATTGGTAGATGGTCCGTAAAGATCAAATATGAAGTAGTGGACCCGTAGATCAGACATTAATTTGGAGGAGCTTTGTCTTTGCTTTTAGGGCTTTGCTTGCATAGAAAACCCATCGAGTGCCGTTGAACACTCAAGGTCATTTTCACGCCGCCCCATCCCGGTGACGGCCCTAGACCTGCTGCCGTCAGGAAGCGGCTGTCGCTTGTGTCTCGCTTTGCCCCATTAGGTATTCAGCTTTAACAAAATCACAGCCAGCCTGTCTGGTCGACTCCTTCAAGCAATAATCGATCAAGTTCGACTGCTCGTAAACAGGCTGAATGTTGAGCCCTACCTCCGAGACAGGGGTGTTGCGCATTCTCAGCCATACACGTTTTATAAAGTACTTCAACCTATCAAAAGCCTGCCATGTAGTTTCGTTGAGCTTTGGAAAAATAGGCTCAAATAACAGGTGCCAGTGTGGGTTTCCGGATCTGGTGTTCTCCAGAAAGCCAACAAAGCTAAGATACTCGCCAGTTTTCTCCCCATGAATCTTGTCGTACAACCGATTACGGAAATGTCGCAAATCTTGCTCAGCGATATGGCGCGTTACCTGATGGTCATACGTAAGCGTTGCAAATAACGCAAAGTTGCGATTAGAGAGCCAATTCTGCCATTCAGACCTCAATCTCAAAATCGAGTAAGAGTTGTTATTGAAGGGGGTCGTGCCAAGTCCCCGCCTATCTAAGGGAATGACAGGCCCACTTTGTAACTTTGACCTCAGAACAAGCTCACTCAAAGCTCACCCCCTCTCCTTCGAGGTAGGCTTCATCATCCTTTTCGTAAAGCCCCATCAAATCGGACTCTCGGACTTGCTCAGCTCTCATTACAGCGACATCTCCATCTGTCATCCTTCTAATGATTAGCTCCGGTAGCGCCTCGTTGCGATCATCTTCTTCGAGGTCTTTTAAAAGAGGCCTGACAGCGTCTGAGCTCGCCTTAATGGCCGTTGCATAAGATGTACAGGCCCTTATCACAACTGCCGCTGACTCCGTGCTTGAGGGATGTAAGTGACCGAGCGCTTCGAGCATTTTGTTTCGGCACAATTCTGAGTGGCCAATATTGTCCAGTAGGAGTTTCTTTATTTGATTCCGGATCGCGCTGTCACATGAAAGCTCCTCTACGATTTCTAACCGGGCAGCCTCTATCAGCTTCGATCTAATCGCCCCCTTCTTTACCGAGTGACGACTATTGACGCGGGTAACAGTTGCTGGAGAGAGGCCAGTTTTCTGACAGATACTTGCGTAGCCATACCCCGCTTCCCGAAGTGCAATCACTTGAGCAATCTGTTTAGGTGTTGCTCTCATACCCGGCACGATTAACCCTCCACCCGTTTAAGCAGATACTCCACACGTGAGAGGTTAAGCTTCAGCTCCTCTAAGAACCTTCTTAGCAAGGTCACAGAATAGCGAGCCTTTCGGCCTTCTGAGCTATGCCCAATCCGCCCAAATATATGCGAGTTGCCTCTTGGTGCACCCCGCTTCAAAGCTGAGTCAGTAACGGGATTGCGGCGATTCTCCTGGAGAAAAGAGTACCAATCCAAGGCACTAAGCTTGGCATTGATCTCCTTTGATTTTACCGTGAGCCATACTGCGGCCTGACCTGTGGTTAGAGAATACTCAGTCATTAGAACCATCCTGTGGCTGCTTCGCAGCTTCAATCATCTGTAAAAGCTGGCGCACTCGATCGCTAGCCGTGCCCTGTCGCTCCATTATTTCGACTTCGGCCTTTAACTTGGCATCGTTGAATGCTCGCCAGCCAAGCCGCTTTCCCTTGCGATTCGTGATATATGCGCTCAAACGAAATAGCGGGTGACAAGGATCGATCTCATTGACTGGGAGACTCACGTCTACGCTCAACTCATCTCGCAATGCATACGTGAGGACCGCGTCGATCAAATCATTCAGATCAAACTGCGAGTGCATATCGACAACATGATCAAGCGAGGCTTTTACCTCTTTCCTGAGCCAGATTTGCACAGGCTCGAACCCTGCACTCTCAGCATGAGCCTTCAGAATTTTTGCTCTTTCTCGCTGCCGCTGAGTTATCTCGACTCTCGAAAGCTTCGGTCTTTCCATTTCCATACCCATACCCTTGTCATAAATATTCAACATGATGATTATACGATAATGCATGTATTCGATACCAGTAAACGTTTACTTTTTCTCATGATGCGTTACACTCCAATTAACGAACCTTAATTGTCTTGATACACACAAGGAAAAAAAATGGACACGTTAGCCGTTTGCTATTATCGAGTATCCACTAGCAAACAAGGCGCATCAGGGCTCGGCCTAGAGGCGCAAAGAAAGTTAGCCCATGATTACTGCAAGGGACAGGGCCTTGAGATTATTGGAGAATTCGAGGAAGTGCAGTCAGGAGGCAAGAACGATCGCCAAAAGATCAAGGAAGCCCTTGATCGCTGCTACCTATCAGGCGCCCGACTGATTGTCGCAAAACTCGATCGGATAAGCCGGGATGTCGGGTTCATTGACGTTCTCTTGAAGTCAGGCACCAAGTTCGTATGTGCGGATATGCCAGAGGCAAATGAAAGCATGATTCAATTTCTTTCCGTCTTTGCGCAATACGAACGCAAGATGGCAAGCGAGCGCACTAAGGCTGCACTGGCCCAAAAAAAAGAGCGAGCAGCCCAAAAAGGCGAACCGCATGGGCTGGGGAACCCGAATATGGAAAAAATGCGCCAGAACATTCCGATTAATTTTCAATCATTAGGCATTGAGGCGAGAAAAACGAAGTCAAAGGAAAGACGACTCAAGGTAGAGCCTCTGATAGCGCAAGCAAAGAACAGCGGATGCGGCAGTTTGCGTAGCATCGCTGAATGGCTGAATCAGCGACACATCCGAACTCCTAAGGGTAAGTACTTCACTGCTACTGCGGTAAAGAGAATCATCGATTGCGCTGCAGAAGGGGGTTAGACCCTAAAAAACTTTGAGCTTCGGGGGGAGGCAAATCAACATTTATAAGCCAACAAGCTTCTGAGACGCCTCCAGTCACCTGTATTTGACCCACCCCAAAGAAACAGACACAAAGCTGGAACTTCACCAATCCTGGAGAAAAACCAATAACCAGAAGAAGCGCCAACAAACGCTCGAGCAAGGGGGGCGAGCTCGATTAAATATAGTTCTTAATGAAGCGTTTAATTTTAGGCGTTACTCGCGAAGAAACACTAAAACCATGCATTATCCGATCGAAAAGCTCTTCCGACACCGGCTGCCTAGTGCTAAATTCGCCCGTCTCAACATATGTCGAAATATCTTGGGCGCTTTTTACTACAGCATCCTTGTAGACAACATAGCTTTGCTTCGTGAGGAAAGAATGCTCTCCGACCTCGAATATACAAGTGCTGTCGAATCTTCTGCCGGGCCTAACCGAGGAAATATTAACCAAGAGACAACCTTCGTAGGCTGCCTCAGGATAGTAAACCGGATCGTTAAGAACAATATGAAGATGCTCCACGGGCCCCGACAAGATTAGCAATGTGCCTCTTTTGCAGGGAACGTATGGGCTCATCTGAGACGTCCGAGCACTTCCTGAAGCTGTCGGCGCTGAAAAATCCCGGCCGCTAACTCTTCTGATTCGAACTCAGTCTTTCCGAGCGCCTGAAAAACATCTTGAGGGGAAATTGGCAGCGCGGACTTATTTGGGTCTCGCCACTCGGAGCACTCATCATGAGTAAAGCTTACGAGCTCCCAGCGCGTCATTTTTCCGAAACGACTCCACACTGACTCAAGAATCTCGATATCAGCGTCGCTCAACTCGTCGAAAGAGTCACGATTCAATTCTGGCCGGGCTAAGACCACTTCATGCGCAACATGAGCTTCAGCTATCCAAGCATCCCACTGTCCGGAACGACTGGATCCTTGAATTAAATTCAAAACACTCGACAAAACTGGCCCTTTATCCATAGAGAACCATGAGTCGTCAGTCATAGACTCATCGAACTCAGCCATCGACTCTCTATCGGCCAAATACATCAGCTTCATCAGTTTGAGATACGACATTTTCTCCCCTCTTTTTTGGAGGAAATATGCCGCGATTTGAGCCGCTTTTTCTTCATTAAACATAGACATCACCTCTGAGCAGCTCATGACGCAAAAAACCCCTTACACTTTGCGTAAGGGGCACTTTACTAACTGCTATCCCCATTACTATAGGGCAACGAAGCTCTTTATTCAATCAGATGTACTTCACGAAGAGGCAATCCCGAAAAAGGAAAACACGTCAAACGGAACAGAGCGCCCTCGAAACTGAGGCGTTACGCCACCATCTTTTAAGGAGAGTAAAAAGAGGCTTGAAGAACAGGGTGTATAGCTTGACCAATCGGGAATCTTAAGAATCGGCAGAAACTATTAGTTTTGTTTACAGCCGCCTAATTCGCCTATCGCACAGAGTCTAATTCAAACCAAAGCAGGAAGCACCAAACTTGCAGCTTCCTCCATTCTCCGAATAGACGGCACCGTTTTTGATTATCACATACATTTATATATCATTGGCAACAATTTCAAACCGCCGAAAGGTTTCGAGAGCGCTTGTAGGGCGAACTTCGAATATATCCAGAGGCATACCGGTATATAGGCGCGACTAAAGAGCGGCATTTCAAGCGACCAGCCCCACCGCCTAAGTGGTCGTAGAATCCTCTTTTTTCTACCACACTTTGCAGAGAGTTGTCAGCCAGCTATGATTCACAATCTTAGTCACAAATACGCTGTGACCAAAATCAGGCATCGGATAACACGTTGATTTGCGGACATGGTGAGCTTCGCGCCCAAGTGGGCAGAGACTCCCGCCGTCTCCACCAACCAAGAGTTTCAAGGGGTCCAGCGGGATCCACTGAAACGCCCTAAAGCCCCGGAAACGGGGCTTTTTTTATGCCTGTCACATCCATATTGATCCATTGGCATCCACGCT
>Ga0314772_1000974_pt1 | contig 13752 bp, 10 predicted proteins | sample MetaGCBIW2018_FD_204520 | JGI IMG/M metagenome (GOLD analysis project Ga0314772, IMG submission 204520) | Cryopeg brine microbial communities from Beaufort Sea near Barrow, Alaska, United States - CBIW 2018 | ecosystem: Environmental > Aquatic > Marine > Coastal | place: USA: Alaska | collected... | reverse complement strand
CCGTAGGGGCCGGTCGCATCGGCCGCCTCGAAGCGCCAATGACCCTACGTGCCTTCGCGGACCACGTCGCAGATGTTCTTCCGCAGACCGCCCACGGAGTGCGCATTGCGGGGGACCTAGCCGCGGATGTCAGCGTGGTCGCGGTGATGGGCGGATCTGGTGACTCTTTCCTCGACGCCGTCCGCGCGGCGCACGCTGACGTGTACGTGACTGCGGACCTGCGCCACCACCCAGCATCGGACGCCCGCGAGCTCGCCGCTCTATCAGATGGCAAGCCGTTCCTCGTTGACGTGGCACACTTCGCATCAGAATGGTCGTGGCTTGCCGCGGCCGCGAAGGGCGTAGCCGACGCCACCGGGACCGACACGATCGTTAGTACCCTGAACACCGACCCCTGGACTGCGCGCGCAGGCGCCTGAGTCCGCAAGGAGACAACCGTGCCTACTGCACCAGCCGCAGATCAGAAACGACTTCTGGTCGTTCAAGACGCTGACACCCGCGCACACCAGGCGCGTCACCGTCGCGACCACCACCCACTCATCGCTCAGATCGACGAGCTGATGGGACGCGCGCTCGACCTCGACGAGGAACGCATCGCGCGCGGCACCGAGGTCAGCGACATCCAGCGCGAGGTCATTAAGGCCGAGGATGACGTGCAGTCCGTTCGGGCTCGCGCGGACCGCGACAACAAGCGTCTCGAGTCCGGTCAGGGCACCTCCAAGGACCTGCAGGCGTTGCAGAGCGAGCTTGAGGTGCTTAACCGTCGCCAGGACGCGCTTGAAGAGGTCGAGATGGAAATCATGCAACGCCTGGAGGACGCGTCGAAGGCGCAAGCAGATTCGAGTTCGCAGTACGACGCGATCATGAAGCAGGTCGACGAGCTCAAGGCGCAGCAGTCGATCTCCTCCAACGAAATCGACACTGAACTGAGGGGCATCGAGGTGGAGCGCGACAAGGCGATTGACGGACTGGACGCGACCCTGGTCGCACTGTACGAGAAGATCAGCGCGCAGTACGGCGGGGTAGGGGCCGCGGCGTTTATTCGGGGCACGTGCCAGGGATGCAACATGAATCTCAACGCGGGCGACGTCGCGCGTATCAACGCGGCAGCGTCCAACGAGGTAGTGCGCTGCGAGGAGTGCGGTCGGATCCTGGTACGCGAGACCGCCGCGTGAGCCCCACCAGCGGCGACGGTGGCGGGGCAGAACTCGTCGGTTCGCTGACACTTGTGCTGGTCCGTCACGGCGTGACCGAGATGACCGTGGCGCAACGCTTTTCTGGTTCCGGTGTGCCCGGCCCGCACCTGAGCGCCGCCGGCCGGATCCAGGCCGCGAAGGCCGCCGATGCCGTCTACCGCATCGGCCGAAGCACATGGGACGCGGTACCCAAGGTCTCTCGCGTCATCGCGTCCCCCATGAATCGCACACAAGACACCGGCGCCGCGCTCGGGCGCCGCGTAGGAATACATGTGGAGACCGAAGCGCGCCTTCGCGAGGTTCACTTTGGGGAGTGGGAGGGGCTGACTGGCCTTCAAATCGCGGAGAAATACGGGGACGCTATCCATCAGTGGCGGTTTGGTGGGCCAGCGGCTCCGGGAGGCGAGTCGTACCGTGACATAGGCAACCGCATGGAGGCGTTGCTGGTAGAGCTGGCCGCAGAGCACGCGGCCAAATGCGTGGACGGTGATGATGTGGGGCGAACCTACGCGCTAGCCACTCACTCGGTGGCCATCAAGTCCTGCGTGGGGGTGTCAATGGGTATCGAAGAACGTCAGTGGAACAACATCTGGCCGTCGCCAGCATCGCTTACGTTGTTGCAGTTGCGTGTGCGCGCGGACGGCGAGATCGCTGAGCGTCACCTGATGAGCCTGGGCGCTCCGGTCGAGTAGGGAACACGGCGCCGCTGCGCTGCGAGTCGAGCTGGCGCGGCGATCCTTGCCAGGGGCGGTCACAGCGCCTAGGTTTCGGGTATGCCGACTGTTGATGACGCAATCTGGCGGACCGTGCTAGAAGGGGCCCGCAGATATCCTTCACCGCATAATTCGCAACCGATCAAGGTGCGCATCGTGGGCGAATTCGAGGCTCACGTGTTCTACGACCTCGACTTGGGCCTTCCTGCGGAGAACTATGGCATCCCCTTTGGTCACGTGTGCGCGGGGGTCTTTTTGGAGTCACTGGCGACGGTGGCGGCCGCGAAGGGGTACCGAGTGGTTGAGGCCCTCGATCACGCCGACATGGACTTTGACGCCGTCGACCGCCTTCACCCGCTTGGCACCGTGCGCCTAGAGCCCCGCGAGCCCACTGACGAGGACCGGGTGCGGTTGGCTGCCTACGACGCGCGCCAGACCTCGCGCCGCCCCTACGACTCGAAGCCGGTGCCCGATGCCGTGGTGAGCGCTGTCGCGCAGGTGGCCGAATCATCGGGACAGGATTTTAGGGAGGGCAACGAGCCCGAACTCGTCAAGCGGATAGTGCGCGTGAACCAAGAGACGCTGTTCGCCGACCTGCGCAACGACGCGGTCCATGCTGAGATTCTGCAGTGGCTGCGTTACTCGGAGGACGATGCGCGGGCGCGTGGCGACGGCCTAAGTGCCAAAACGATGCTCATGCCGGGACCGGTACTCAAGTTCGCCATACAGCATCGGGGCCTGTGGGACGCCCCCGTGGTGGGTCGCCTAATTCGCCGCACGTACCTCAACACGATGCGTGGCGTGACCCAGGTGGGCTGGCTCGAGGGTCGGTTCGCTACACCAGCCGACTACGTCGAGGCGGGACGCGCATTCATGCGGGTGTGGCTCGAATTCACGCTCCAAGGGGTCTTTTTGCACCCGTTCGGGACGGTGATCACCAATCCGGGCTCCCACGCAGAGTTCGTGCGGGCAGCGGGCATTGACGAATCGGGAGACTCAATGGCCTGGATGCTTTTTAGATTTGGCTACTCGAAGGTGCCCCCAGTCGCCCACCGGCGTGCCATAGAGGAGATGCTCATCCCGTGAATTTTCTAAAGAGACTGCTTGTGTTTCCCTATCTCGCGGCTCAGGATCTGGTGGTGCGGTTGCTGACCAGGCGGGTATTCACGCACACCTTTTTGCTTACCCCCGGGATTGAGCCGTTGCGGTGGCGCTTGGGCCAACTGCGCGCCTGGCGCACGTTCGAGTATGCGGCGAAGCACGTCCCCGCATACCGCGCGTTTCTCGCTGAACGCGGCGTCGCTGCGCGCCTCGACACTCGTGGAGGTGCCGGCAAGGCGTTCTCCCGTGTTCCCCCCATGGACAAGGAGTCCTATATTCGTCAGTGGTCGGTGACCGAGCGCTCGGTCAAGGGCCGATTCCCGCGTCGCGGCGTGGTGGTTGACGAGTCGTCGGGTAGTTCCGGCGCGCCTACCAGCTGGGTGCGGGGGCCGGACGAGCGCCTCGCTACCCGGCAGCTACTGCAAGTGGGCTTTTCGCGGACCGCCAAGCAACTGACTAAGCAGCCGTTCGTGCTCAACGCGTTCTCGCTTGGTGCATGGGCAACTGGGATGAACGTGTCCGCCTCCCTCACCGAGGTCACAATGATCAAGTCCATCGGACCTGACAAGGACAAGATCATCGCGACCATGAAGGAATTCGGGCCGCACTACACGTACATCATCACCAGCTACCCGCCATTCCTGAAGTCGCTGTTCGAGGACAATCGCATCGACTGGGGCACGTACGACGTCGCGACTGCCTTTGGCGGAGAGGGTATCTCGGAGAACATGCGCGCGCTGATTTTGCGACACGCATACAGTGCGTACGGCTCGTACGGTGCGTCTGATCTAGAGATCAACATCGCCATCGAGACGGACTTTTCCGTGTCGTTGCGCCAGGCGATCGCGCGCGACCCAGAGCTTTCCGCGCGGCTGACAAAGCGCAACGAGTACGGCGTTCTGCCGATGATTTTCCAGTTCAATCCGTTCGACTATTTGATGGAAACGAACGACGAGGGCGAGCTGCTTGTCACCATCACGCGCCGCACCAACATCAACCCCAGGCTGCGTTACAACATCCACGACCGTGGTCACGTCTTACGACTGCGCGACTTGGCGCCCGTGCTGGCAGAATTCGGTCTCCAGTCACTCGCGAAGACTCGCCAGCTCGACCTACCACTGCTGTTCCTTTACGGGCGTTCGGACATGTCACTGGACTTTAACGGCGCCGTGGTTGCCCCGGACACCGTACGCGACGTGGTGTTTGCGGATCCGGGACTGTCCGCCCGCGTAGAGAACCATCGCCTGATCAGCTACGAGGACAAGGGCGGGGACCGGCAACTACACATTGCGCTACAACTGGTTCCTGACGCGGGTGACGCGGGTGACGTGGACGAGGACGCAGTCGGCACCCAGGTGTTTGCCGCAATGCGTGAGACCAATGGCGACTTTTCCAACGCGATCCGTACGTCACCAGCGGAGATGTTGCCCACCTTGGCCGTGTACGCATTCCGTACGGGCCCGTTCGCGCAGGACGGCTCCAAGCTCAAGAACGAGTATGTGTGGACGCTAGACGGCGCCGAGGTGGACTCGTGGGGCCTGCGATCCGGATACACGCCGCCGCGTGACGCCGCGTGACGCCGCGTGACGCTGGGTGAGGCTGTGTAACGCTGCGTAACGCTGCATGATGCGAACGCGCGTGAGCGTCGCGGCTAGCCCGCGATGACGAGCGTCAGTTCGTCGGGGCCCTTCGCGCTCGTAGCGAGCGACACGTCCACGAGCGCATCTCCGATTAACTCGGCGGCAGCGTCGGCGAGGTCCTGCGCGTCGGTAGGGACGGCATCGGCCGCGACCAGGTGGGCCGCGAGGAGGCCGCGCGTGTGCTTAGCCATGTGGCTGACCAAGGTGCGCTTGCCGCCCAGCTCGCGCATGACCTTGACGCTCACCCAGGGGCTTTCTACCGGGCGCCAGGCCGCGACGTACGAGCTACTGCGGCAATCGACCACCAAGGCGCCGGCAGCATCGGCCGCAAGTGGTTCCGCCAGATGGCGTCTCCAAAAACTGCCCAGCGGGCCGATGCGGCCAAGGCTCGTCGTCATCGACAGGCGGTACGCGGGAATGAGGTCGGTGGGGGATGCGGCGCCCCACAACGCGGAGACGATGCGGATTCGGTCCGCTGCGCGCGCCAACGTCGTCGCGTCCCAGCCGGACATGCCGGCCGCGTCGTATAGGACCCCCGCATAAATCTGCGCAGCCGTGGCGGTGGGGTTGGCCCACAGCGTGATGTTGCGCGCCACGTCAACTGTGAGGCTGGCGCCCACGTCGAGGATGCTCATCGCGTTGCGTTGGCCGCTGACCTTCATCAGGGCGTCACCCACGCGCTGACGCGCCGCGGTCAGCTCAGGATGGCTCAGCGAGTCGAGGTCGACGGGGCGCCCAGCGGGCGGGGGAGTCTTGCCCTCGGAGGGCGGCAGCAACACGAGCACGGATACCAGGGTACGGAATCCTTGAGCCCCGCTGGGACCGCGACTGCAATCAACTTCGAAGGCCAGCTAGATGGTGTACTCCGCGGCCATGCGGGCAAGCAACCTTGCGCCGTAGCCCGTCGCGCCTTTGGATCGCCACGCGTCGTCCGACTCGGACTGCATGGTGCTGGCGATATCGAGGTGTGCCCAAGGGGTGTCGCCCACGAACTCCCAGAGGAACAGCGCCGCCGTCGTGGCACCGGCGAAGGGGCCTCCAATGTTGGCGATATCCGCGATGTCTGAGTCCAGTTGCTTGCGGTACTTCTTCTCCAACGGCATGCGCCAGACCGGCTCGTCGACTTCCGTGGCGGCGCGCTCCACCTGTGCGACGAGCTCGTCGCTCGTACCGAACAGGGCGGCGCGTGACTTCCCGAGCGCCACGAGCGACGCACCTGTGAGGGTCGCGATGTCGATGACCGCGTCGACGTTGGCCTCGGTCGCGAGGACCAGGCCATCCATCATGACCAAGCGCCCCTCCGCATCGGTGTTCTTGACCTCCACCGTCTTACCGCCGCGTGCGGTGAGGACGTCGCCCAGTTTGGTCGCGGAGCCCGACGGCATGTTGTCGGTGCACATGAGCCAGGCGGTGACCTTGGCGGTCGCGGCGAAGTCACGCAGAGTAGTAAACGCCCCGAGCACGGCCGCCGCGCCGCCCATGTCCATCTTCATGAGTAAGTGCATGGGGTCCGAGGGCTTCAGGCTGATTCCGCCCGAGTCGTACGTGATGCCCTTGCCGACCATCCCGAGGTGACCCGTCGGCGTGTCCTTGGGTGTGTACTCGAGCACAATCATGCGCGCCTCCTGGGTGCTGCCGGCGTTGACGCCGAGCAGGCCGCCACAGCCCATGTCCGCCAGTTCAGCGGGTCCGTATGCGGTGACGCCGAAACCGAAGGCAGCGCCCAGCTCTTGGGCGACGCCGACCAAATCGACAGCGTTGAGGTGGCCACCGGGGGAGTTGCACAGGTCCCTCGCTACCAGCGCGGCGCGGGCGCCAATGAGGCCCGCTGCGATGCCGGTGTCAACCGGGTCCTCGTCGCCGCTCGCGATGCTGATCGTGAGCCGGACCAGCGGGAGATCCTTAATCTCCGCCTTGAGTGCCCGGTAGCGGTACCGCCCCAGGATGGCGCCCTCCGTGATAACGCGACCGAGGTCCTCGTCATCGAGGCCAGGTGCGTCGACACAGACCGCAAGCGACTCCGCGAATCGGGCTGTGGCGCGGGCAGCCGATGCTGCGGCGTCGCGGACGCCGTCAAGGTCGATTTCCGCGTGGTCGCCGACTCCTATCAGCACCATCGGGCCGTGGGCGGAGGGCAGGGTGATGTGGGTGCCGACGTCGGCCTCAAAGCCAGCTGCCTCGAGGGTCTCCCAGTCGGTATCTAACATCTTGGGGAGCGCACCGTTCTTGAAGACCAGCCAACCGACGGCGTCCACGTTGAGGCCAGCGGCGCGCGAGACCTGCGCGATCGCGGTGAGTGCGGGAGTCGCGGTGTAATCGGCACGCTTGGGACTGCTGGACGGTTCGGTGCTTGGCATGGGGGAGCCCTTTCGCGCGAAGGAGGTGAGACCTCCGACCCTACCGAGCGCTGACGGCGAAGAGAGAATCGTCGCGGGTAGCGGACTCGATGGTGATGCCGACGCTGGTCTTACTGGGTAGCCCGGTACAGTTGTGTTGCGGATGAGTTGGCCAGGCGGTCGCGTGGTGGGGAAACCCACCCCGAGGAACGTCCGGGCTCCGTAGAGCAGGGTGGTGGCTAACAGCCACCCGGGGTGACCCGCGGGACAGTGCCACAGAAAATAACCGCCTTCGGCAACGAAGGTAAGGGTGAAAAGGTGAGGTAAGAGCTCACCGCGGTGTTGGTGACAGCATCGGTCAAGGTAAACCCCACCCGGAGCAAGACCAGACAGGATGCGTTTGAGGGCTGCTCGCCCGAGTATTTGGGTAGGTTGCTAGAGGCGTGCGGCAACGTACGTCGTAGATGGATGACCGCCCCCGTGCCTTGTGCACGGCGACAAAACCCGGCGTATCGGCCAACTCATCCGCCTTTATGCCAGGTGCCACGGGCATCGGCGGCTGGCCTTAGTCGAGGCCCTCGGCGACCAGCGCGTCGGAGAGGAGTCCGACCAGCGCGTCGAGCTGCACGCTCGTAGACGAGGATTCGTCCTCTTCCGGCGCCCCATCCAGCGCCCGGGCGGCCAGACCCGACTTGCTGTCGATTAGTTCCGCGATCTTGGAGTCGATGGTGTGCGCGGCGATGATGCGCCACGCAGTGACGGGCTCGTCCTGTCCGATGCGGTGGATACGGTCGATGGCTTGGGTCTGCTCGGCGTCAGTCCAGGACAGTTCGGCTAGCACCAGGTTGGAGGCAACCTGAAGGTTCAGCCCCACGCCCGCGGCCGTCAGGGAACACACCACTATGGACACCTCTGGATCGTCCACGAACGCGGCGATGTTCTTCGCACGCACCTTGGGTGTCTGGTCGCCGCGGATCGAGGCGTAGCGGATGCCGCGCTCGGCGAACGTCTTCTCGGCCCTGTCCATCACGTCGATGTGTTTGGCGAAGAACACCACCTTGCCAACGTTGTGGGATAGCTGCGCTGCAAAGTCGGCAGCCAGCCCGGCCTTGGCCTGTCCGATCCGGCGGACCATCGTAAATACGTTCTCCGCGCTACTGCTTGAGCTCGACTCCTTGAGTTCCGACGCGGCAATCCGGCGAACGAGCTCCAGGTCGATTTCGTCCTCGGTGTTGTCCCTGGAGCGTGCGTCCATAGCGGACCGGTAACGGCCGACAAGCCTGCTGGCGAGCGCTGCCTCGGCGGCGAGGATTGAGCGACCGACCGCGCCGTCGAGCTCGACCGGCAGGTCTGCCACGCGGCGTGCCGGAATGTCAGCGACCACGTCGACTTTGCGGCGCCGCACGATGCCCATGTCGATCACACTTGCCCGCGCGGACGCGTAGAACCCTGGGTCGACCGGAGTGCGTCCTGTCTCCTCGAGGGACGCCATCAGCGGGCCTATAGGCCTCTCATCATCGATCCACCCGAGGAACTGCCAGATTGCGCGGAAGTCCTCGATGTCGTTGATCAGGGGGGTGCCAGTGAGGGCCATCAGTAGCGGCCGAGGAGAGCGAGCTCGAATCCGGTCCGAGAGCGCAAGAATGTGCTGCGAGCGCTGAGAGCTCTTGTTCTTGATGAAGTGCGCCTCGTCGACGACCATGCCGCGGAACCCGAGGTCACCGAGCCAACCAACGTGGCGGTCCAGCAGTTCGTAGTTCACGATCACGATGTCCGCGAACCCGTCAACGCGATCGCCGTCGCCATGGACCACCGTGGACTGACGCTGAGGGGTCCATAGTCGGACCTCGTTCTCCCAGTTGGTCTTCACTACGTTGGGTGCCACCACTAGCAGTGGGAAGGCTTTGGCCGCCTGGGCAGCGAGGAGCGCCTGCGCCGTCTTGCCGAGGCCGGGTTCGTCGGCGAGCAAGAACGTACGATGACCGTCAGCGGCAGCAGCTACGACCATGGCCTGGTGAGGCATCAACTCCCGGCCGGCGGGAGTGGGCACCGGACGAGCCGGGGGCAAGGGCATACAGGCGGGCGCGCCGGTGCCGCCCTGCTCGAAGGACTTGAACAGTGGCTCGAGCAGTTCCCAGCCAGCCAATCGTCGGGCGTGCGAGGCGTTCCGCGCCGCAGCGGCCTCAAAATCGGGAGCCAGGAACGGGTTGGCGAGCTGACGCGAAATCACCGACTGGGGTGCTACCTGGATTTTGGTGCTAGCCACCGGCACGGCGGGGGCCACCTGCTCTGGTTCGGGCTCCGGGGGCGGCTCCAGCCCACCGGCCTGCATCACAGTCGCCTTTAAGGCACGTGCAGAGTCGGAGATCCGTGCGTCCTCGGCCAGCAATTGGAGCAGTGACGTGTCGCGGACGGCGGTCTTGGCCAGGATGGTCGCCACTCCGTCCAGCCGCTCGAGCTTCTTGGTACGTTGCGACTCGGTCGGAGCATCGTAGGCCAAGACCCGAGTCCGCTCCTCGCGCACGAGTAGCGCGACTACCTGGAACTTAGTGCGCATCGCAGCGCGCGTGGGCGGCCGCTGCACAGCCCGGTCGATCTCTTTGGCGAGCTCAGCGAGTACCGAGATAATCCCCTTGGGAGCCGGACGTGCGGAACGGCGCTGCTGACCGCTGCGCTTAGTGCGCGCGCCACCGGAACTGCGTTGGCCTGCTCGTGCCACATCTCCTCCTTCTTAACGTCCGCTCTGCGGATACGTCACATCGCGCCGTAAGGCCACGTGCCCAGCAGGTTCGGCGCGCGGCCTCTATGAGTCAAAGGCCGAGTCACGAAACACCCAGGCCTGGACGATAAGGACGGGCGCACGGCCACAGGGCAGCGACCCCGCCTACGCCGCCCCTGGACTGTGACAAGGCCGATGATGTCACGCCGCCGGTCATCCCCGTAGCCATCCGCGAATCACCGTAATGGCCTTAGCTGTCGATCGAAGACCTGGAGCGTCCGGCCGGACACCTGGACCTAGTGTGGTCGAAAAACTATCTTATGTGAAGCCAGCGGGTGTATCGAAGACTGGTGGGCGGGAAATATCTGAAGTGTGCGGGCGTTGCACCAATGCGACTTGCGCGACAGATGCCCCTAATGGATTAAAGGACGACGATGAAGGCCACACTCATGTTCGGAGCGGGCGACGTACGCGTCACTGATGTCCCCGATGCCACAATCAAGCGCCCCACCGACGCTGTAGTCCGTGTGGTACGAGCGTGCATCTGTGGGTCGGACTTACACCCGTTCCACTCGATGCCCGCGAGCGCCGAAGGTCGGCCGATGGGCCACGAGGCTATCGGCGTGGTGGAAGACATCGGTGCCGACGTTTCCAATATTGCCAAGGGCGACTTCGTGATCGTCCCATTCGCCCTTGAGGACAACACCTGCGTGTTCTGTCGTGAGGGGGTGCACACCTCGTGCGTGCACGGCAGCTTCCTCGCCGGCGGCCAGTCGGAGGCCGTGCGTGTGTCGCAAGCCGACGGTTCGCTCGTCAAGGTGCCCGGCGTGGACGAAAACTCAGATAATGCCCTACTGGCGTCACTGCTGATGCTTTCGGACGTCTACCTCACCGGCTGGCACGCCGCACTGAAGGGTCGCGTCGAAGCGGGCAAGACGGTGACCGTGATCGGTGACGGAGCCGTCGGGCTGTCCGCTGTACTGGCCGCACGCCAAATGGGGGCGCAGCAAATTATCTTGATGGGCCGGCACGAGTCGCGCACCAACCTTGGGCGCGAATGGGGTGCGACGGGCGTTGTTGCCGAGCGTGGCGCAGCGGGCGTCTCCAAGGTAATGGCACTCACTGGTGGTGAGGGCAGCCACGTCGTGCTCGAAGCCGTGGGCCACATGCCCGCGTACGAACAGGCGTACGGCGTCGTCCGTCCTGGGGGAGTCATCAGCCGCGTGGGAGTCCCGCAGTACGAGTCAGCGCCGGTGGGCGTCGCCTCGCTCTTTGGCAAGAACGTGACGCTCACGGGCGGCGTGGCCCCCGTGCGCGGCTACATTGAGGCAGCACTTCCCGAGGTGCTCGAGGGCCGTATCGAACCGGGCAAGGTGTTCGACGTGACCGTAGGACTAGACGGCGTACCGGCTGGTTACGCGGCGATGGATGCGCGCGAGTCGCTCAAGGTGATGATCGACCCCAGTCTCTGACGCGGTCAGACCAGAGACACCGTTACTTGGGCGCGTACTTGCTCTGGTTGCGGAGGTAGCGCCGGTCATCGTTCGCGTACGCATAGTAGAAGCCGATCAGGAGCCCACCTCCCACAAAGTTGCCCACCAAGACGATGCCGAGGTTACCCAACGCGAGTAGCACATCAATACCTTGAGTGAGGCCCACCATGGTGAACAGGACCGTGTTGGCGACCGAGTGCTCGAAGCCCACAAAGGCGAACACAAACACACTGACGATCATCGCCAGAGACTTTGTCACGGCGTCGTTGATCATGCCGTTGTAGACCAGCACCATGGCAAGGTTGATCATGAGGTTGCAGAGAATGGCGCGGATAAAAAGATCAGACCACCCCGCAGGACCCGCGGACACGTACGCCAATTTGTGATCAACCGCTGCTGACATTTGCTCGCCAACGTTCCCGCTGCCAATACTCGAGCCCATCACGAACAGCGCGATCGCCAGGCCTCCCACAAAGTTGCCGGCGTAGCACAGCGCGAGCACTCGTAACGATCGAAGCCACGAGAGTCGGCGGAAGTACCCTCCGACGGCGACGAACATCATGTTCGACGTGAGCAGCTCGGATTTACTGAAGTAGATGAACACCAGCGCGAAACCGAAGAAGAGGGAACCCACCAGGCGCCCGATCCCGGCCAGTTCGCCGTCACCGATCTCGCTAAACGTAGCGACCACGGAGAAATGCGTGAGGTACATGATGCCGATGATCGCGCCGGCCATGGCCGCTCTCATGACATAGACGCGCGCCAGACCGCCACTCATCTGGGTCTTGGCGTCCAACGCATCGAGCACCGTGGAGATGAACTGCTTGCCGGGGAACATCTGTCCCTGATCGGTCATGTGCCCAAGACTCTCACGATTTATGCGAGAGGAGCCGCGTAAAAGGTCCCGATTCTGCGAGTCTCTGTGCCGAAGCGCCTCTACGGCGCGCTCACGCTGGATTCCGATTGGGCGGGTCGGACGCCGCTGCAGCCTGGGCACGGCGGTACTCTCGCTACGTGACACCCAAAAACGAGGACAACTCCGCCGGCCAGCGTGACGAGCGTCGCCCGATGCCGCCGTCCATTTCGCCCGGGTCGTCGCCTCAGCGGCGCTCGGTCATACCCCCGGCGCAGGCTAGCCCTCCCGCTCGCCGGGCGGCGCAGCAGCAGCAGCAGCAACGACCGCAACAGCGGCCGCCGCAACAACGCCCGCCCCAGTACCAGCAGCAGCCATACCAACAGCCCGAGGAAAGTCGCCAGCTAAAGAAGCGACGCAAGCGTCACCCGCTCCGCACCGTAGCGGGCTTGTTAGTGGTTGCCTTCGTATTATTTTGGGTGGGCTTCCTGGTCTGGGCCCAGTCCAACATCAACACCGTAGAAGCGCTCAGTGGTGCGCCCAATACGCCCGGCGACACATACCTCATCGTGGGTTCGGATTCACGAGAAGGGTGGGCTGGGGCCGATGCCACGAAGGGTGCCCGTACCGACTCGATTATTGTGCTTCACAAGCCACAAACTGGGCCCACTGCGCTGATCAGCATCCCGCGCGACTCTTACGTGGAGATCCCGGGTTACAAGAAGAACAAGATCAACGCGGCGTTCGCATTTGGCGGGCCGCAGCTGCTCGTAGAGACCGTCGAGAACCTCACCGGGCTCACGATTGACGGCTACTTCGAGATTGGCTTCACAGGTGTGGGGGAGATGGTTGACGCGATTGGTGGCGTCGAGTTGTGTTACGACGCGGACGTCAGCGATGAGAAGAGCAAGATGGAGTGGGAGGCTGGCTGCCACGTAGTTGGAGGAGACGATGCGCTCGCATTCTCACGCATGCGCTACAGCGACCCGCTTGGCGACATTGGGCGCACTCAGCGCCAGCAGCAACTTATTGGTGCTGTGGCGCACGACGTATTGAGCCCGGCGACCATCCTCAACCCCTTCAAGCTGGTACCCGTGACTGCCTCTAGCCTCGACGCCTTCCGGGTAAGCGAGGGCACCGGCGTGATCGATTTGGGGAAGTTCGCATTGACGCTGCGCACAGGCATGGGAGGCAACGCCGTCACCGGCACGCCACCCATCAAGGACCTGGGATACCGCGTCGACGGCGCGGGCTCCACCGTGTTGCTTGACCCCGACCAGATCGACGATTTCTGGGACAAGATTGCCAATGGTGAGTACGAACCCGGCGCCGAGGTGGGCGGAGTTGGCTAGCGGTTCTTCTCGAGCCGGGCGAGTAGTCCGCTGCGCACCGCGGGCCACCCGCCCGCGATGATTGAGAACTCCACTGTGTTGCGTAGGGTTCCGTCGTGCCACACCTGATGATTGCGCAGCACGCCGTCCTGCTTGGCGCGTGAGAGCGGTAGAAGTTTTATGGCTCTTCACTATGGACCTTGTGGACCGGTTGGTCTGGCTTCTTGAGGGACGTGGCGGCCTCGGCTCGGTAGATGCAGGATGGTCTGGTGGGCGGGTCTGACTCACGGCTCTTCTGACGTCACCTCATGGTGGCTGTCCTGCTTGCGACGTGTCGACTGGCTCGGCTCACTTTTCGAAGTGCAGCCCG
>Ga0314772_1000971_pt1 | contig 13769 bp, 6 predicted proteins | sample MetaGCBIW2018_FD_204520 | JGI IMG/M metagenome (GOLD analysis project Ga0314772, IMG submission 204520) | Cryopeg brine microbial communities from Beaufort Sea near Barrow, Alaska, United States - CBIW 2018 | ecosystem: Environmental > Aquatic > Marine > Coastal | place: USA: Alaska | collected... | reverse complement strand
ACTTTTTTACCGACATTCATAAATATTTAAGATTTCTGGAAGAATGCATTATTCTAACACTGCGGGAATACGGGTTAAAACCTGAGAGGAGCAAGGGCGAAACCGGAGTTTGGCTGGATGTGGGAACACCCTTTGCCCGAAAGATTTGCGCCCTGGGCGTTCGGGCCAGCCGTTGGGTAACCATGCACGGATTTGCTTTAAATGTAAATGCCGATTTGGGATATTTCGACCATATTATTCCCTGCGGTATCCGCGGGAAAGCCGTGACATCTTTAAATGTGGAATTGGGCCGAAGAGAAGTTCCTATGAAAGAGGTAGAAGCTAAATTGTTAAAATACTTTGCAGAGGTTTTTGAAGCTGAAATTATTGGTTGAAGTACGAAGTTAGAGGTTAGAAGTTTTTAGTCCCAATTTAAATTAATTTGGATTTTAAATTTTGATGAAGATTTTATAGAATTATTCGTGGCTTAAAAAAACGCGTTGATAAAGTTTAGCCACTAATGCACTAATATATTATTTGAAGTTAGAGTTTAGAATTTGAAAGTTTTTGATCCCGGATCTTGCCCCGATGCTTCGGGGTTGAACTATTTTTTGTAGACCAAAACAGTATTTTCTTCCCCTTTTACCACAAACTCAAGGTTGTTGTCACCGTTAATATTGTTCAGGTCGATATCGGAAGTACCGTAAACAGGGAAATTCGGCATTAAATTGGCATTTTCGTCAAATAAATAAACCCTGTTTGCTTGGGTGTCTGTCACCGAAATATACGTCTTGCCTTTCACCTCAAATATCTTTGGGGCGGTATAAAGTCCGAAATCCAAAGTGATCTCTTTTTTGTCGATATTCAAAATGTTTTCAGAAATTGTGACCAAAATGTTTTCTGAAGCAACCAGGTGCAGGTTATTGCCCGCGGTTAAAGCTTCTTTTTTTATTTTCCCCTGCTCATCGATCCGGATTAATTTTCCGTCGGAAGTGGTTGATACAAATTTATTCTTGTTTAAAAACCACTCATTTTCAGAAAAACCGATCTTTTCCTTTACCGAAATTCTGGAATTTCCCTGTCGGCTCAGAACATGAAGTTTTCCACCTGTTTCGGGAATTACGATATAATCTTTGTTTTTAATCCGGATGTGTTTTGGGGATTGAAGTATTTCGGAAGCTGCTTTATTGAAATTAAACCCGGTGACGGTTTTTCCTTTTCGATCGAACATAATAATTTCCGCTCCTTGGGTGATGACGAACCTGTAATTCCGGTTGTTGTCATAATCCAATACCGCCAGGGGTTTGGTTATTTCATCTTTAAATTCCAGTGGGAAGGGTTTTACGGTTTTACCGGTCCTGTCGATTATTTGAAGTGAATTTTGAGTGCTAAAAGCCATTTGTAAATTGCCGTTTTTAAACAAATCTACCTGTTCGATTTTTCCGAGAATCCGCCCTTCCAGTTGCTTTTTCCAAATCAGTTTTCCAGAAGTTGAAAACAGGTAAAGCACATTTTTTTCATCCTGGACCACAATTTCCATTTGATTCCTGAGATGGCTTTTCAGTAAAACCGGGATAGTGGCGACATCGGCGTTTAGTTTTATCGCCGCACTTTGCCGGATTTCCTCTTTGACCACATTTTTGGTGGTGTTTAAAACCCCGTGAATATGCGCGAAATCCTCATCCTGCACAAACTGCAAAGCGGCTATGGGATAATTTTCCAGGTTGAGTTTGCCAATTTCATCTTTGAATTCAGGTGCAACAGCCTTGCTTAAAACCGATTTAAAATTGGAGGAATTAACAGCAAGAAGTAAGGAAGATGCGCCCGCCAGATTGGAAAGTGCGGCCTGGTAAGACTCCTCTTTTTCCAGGGTGGCATTGTTTTGATAATTTAAGATGATATCTTCCAAAGCTTCGGTGGTTTCAGCGAAAATTATAAACTGCTCCAAAAAACCATAAAATTTCAAATCAAGGTCAGTTACCAGCGGATTTAAGTAATCAGAAAAATGCAGTTCTTCGGTGTTTTTATAGATCGTAATTCCCCTGAATTCGGTTACCGGAGTTTGGGAAGACATAAGTGATTCTTTGGCAAGTTCCGGATCTGTGGCAGTGAGCGCAAAAACGTTTTGGTCTTGGCTGAAAATTATTCCTGCTTCCCTGGTAAAGTGCAAAAGATGGTTGTCTGCAGCTTTTAAAGAATCTCCACGGAACACATTTAGGTTTTTCTGAAGTTTTTCAAAATTTGCATAGGTAAAGGAATAAAATCCTGCCGCTGAGTTAGGGGTTATTTGGGCGATCGCATTTTTTTGGGTACCAACTTTATTGAATATCTTTAACAGGGTTTTAAACTGTTTTTCTGAAACGGCAATGCCGTTTATCAAAATTTTTTCCGATCCTATTTCAAGATCCAAAACGCTCCAGTCGGCCAATGATGTTAAAGGGAGTGTATTTTGCGGAAGGATCTTTATATAGGAAGTATCAAAAGCACGATGATTTATTAATAAAGAGGTTTTGGACCTATCTGCAGCGATCCTGGCTTTCTTAAAGCTTTCACTTTGTTTGAGCCTGCTTTCCGGTTTGGTGATAAGTGCTTCAAGTTGGGATTTTGAATTGCTTGCAAGGAAAACCCCTTCTATAAGAGTGGTATATGTTGTTATATCTTCGGTTACGTATTTTTTGATCTCGGTATTTTTGATTTGAAATGTTTCTACGGATTTGTTTTTTATCGAATCGGTTTTTAGCTGCAGCGGCTGATTTTTGCTGATAAAAGTATAGTCAAACAAGTTGTTTTCCTGTTTCAAAAAGCAAATCAGGCTTTGCTCCGGATTTGTAAGTTGGGACAAATTGATCAATTGGTCTTTCAGATCATGATTCAACAAAAATGCATTTTCCTGAAAAAACGAGCTGCTGTCAATTTTTCCAAGGAATGCTTGAAGTTGATCTGTTTGCAGGATATAAGCCGAATTGGCTGGGATAAATTGTTCCAGGTTTGAAGTGCTTTGGGATTCCTTCTTACAGGAAACCAAAATAACAACAACCATACAAGCTATCAGTAAGTTTTTCATAAGTTTATATTGACCCCAAATTTAAAATTTAAAATTCAAAAAACCTTAGAACTCATAACTCATATGTCATATCTATAAAGGTTTCAACAAGTCAGGGTAAAGTCTGAAACTAAGTCGGTGGTATTTTGTGATCCCGTATTTGATTATGGCCGCCCTATGCTCGGCCGTACCATATCCTTTATTCTGTTTCCAGTTATACATAGGGAATTCGAGGTGGATCATTTCCATATAAGCATCCCGATAGGTTTTTGCGAGAATGGAAGCCGCTGCGATGTTCATATATTTCCCATCGCCTTGAACAACACACAAATGGGGGATACTTTTATAGGCTTTAAAACGGTTTCCGTCCACCAGAATATGTGCCGGGATCAATTTTAAGTCGTCTATGCTATGGTGCATTGCCAGGATGGAGGCATTTAGAATATTAATGTCATCTATTTTAACATTGTCAATAAACCTCACCGAATAGCCAAGAGCTTCTTTTTCAATTATTTTTTTTAAAATTTTTCTGTTTGAGCTGCTGACAATTTTTGAATCGTTTAAAAGCACGTTTTTAAAACGCTTTGGAAGTATCACTGCCGCAGCGGTAACAGGCCCTGCAAGACATCCTCTGCCAGCCTCGTCGGTACCGGTCTCCATTCCCTTTTTTATATAAGAATTTAAAAGCATAATAATATTTTAATTTTTTTAAAAGAAACCTACGCAACCTTTTCAAAGTTAATGCATCTAAATGTTAGCGTAGTGTTAATGATTTTCACATCAAGGCTCAAAATAAATTAGGAATATTAAGAATTTATTGTGATTTTTGACGCAAGCTAATTCAAAACAACAAAATAATGAAAAAAAGATTACATGGATTTTTAACGCTGTTTCTAGCGTTGGTCGTGCAATTAAGTTTTGCACAGGTAAGTTCCGTTACGGGTACTGTAACGGATGAGGATGGCATGTCCGTTCCCGGAGTTAACGTAATTGTTAAGGGAACCAATACGGGTGCTCAAACAGATTTTGACGGGAAATATTCTGTCCAAGCTGCTTCAGGCGATGTATTGGTTTTTAGTTATGTTGGTTTCTTGACACAGCAAAGGGTTGTTGGAACGAACAAAACTATTGATGTTACACTTGCTGTTGATGCAGCACAACTTGATGAAGTTGTGGTAACAGCTATTGGGATATCAAGAAGCGAAAAAGAATTGGGTTACAATGTACAAACAGTAAGTGCTGAGGAAATTGGCAATAAACCCAACGCTGATATTGTAAATTCCCTGGCAGGAGAGACTTCTGGGGTTGAGATCGTAAGTTCTTCGGGATCAGCCGGGGCAGCAACCTTTATTACTATAAGGGGATCTGCATCTATTACTGGTAACAACCAGCCTTTATTCATTATTAACGGAATGCCTGTGGCTTCCGGAGGTGGAAGCAGCGGAATAGGTGGGGTACAAACCTCAAGTCGTTCCATCGATATTAACCCTGATGACATTGCTACAATGTCTGTGTTAAAAGGGGGTGCCGCAACAGCTCTTTACGGTGTGCGTGCAGCCAATGGCGCGATAATTATTACAACTAAAACCGGTAAAAATTTAACCGAGAGAAAAATGGAATTTCATTCTTCTGTCGGTTTTGATGTGGTTTCACAACTCCCGGAATTACAAACCAAATTTTCTCAAGGACAAGATGGTGAATGGCGCAGTGGAGGTCAATATTCATATGGTCCAAGGATATCAGATCTGGAATATGATGGAGATACCGACTATAAATGGGATCCAAATGGACGTCTTGTGCCTAAGGGAACTGGCGCGGGAATACCTGCACAGGCTTATGATCCCTATGAATTTTTCCAAACGGGCATAACTACAAACAACAGGTTTAATATTGCTAACGGGAACGATCAGGGAAGTTACTTCTTTTCTATTTCCAATTTTGATCAGGAAGGGATAATTCCTAATGATACATTCGAGAGAACTACATTACGCTTAAATGCAACCACAAAGATCTCGGAAAAAATAACTTTTGGTGCAGATATGGCTTATACAAGTTCACAGGCCAACCAAATCCAAAAAGGATCCAATACATCTGGTATCATGCTTGGTTTGCTTAGGACCCCGCCTACCTTTGATAACAGTGCAGGCTATGAATTTGCTGATGGGACACAAAGGAACTACAGAAATGATACTGGTTATGACAACCCTTACTGGGTAGCCAACAACATTGCATTTCAGGATGATATTGACAGGTTGACAGGAAGTGTTAATTTAACCGCTGATGTTACCGATTGGTTTAATATCTCCTATAATGGAGGGGTTGACTGGTACACCAGACGATATACAGACCAATTTAAAATTGATTCCAAGGGTAACCCAACAGGTTATTATGCAGAGAGTCAGTCTTATAACACTATATTCAACTCGGATTTATTATTAAATTTCAAGCATGAATTTACCGATGATTTTAGTGCAAAATTAACTGTTGGAAATAACCTTTACAGCACGTTCTCCAAGGGGTTGTTTGGAGATGCAACAGGACTTGAAATCCCTGATTTTTACCAGTTGAGCAACTCCAGCAATAATACTACTTCTTCATATGAAAGTGAATTCAGGACAGCTGCTGTTTTTGGTGATTTGAGTTTCGCGTTTAAGGAGATGCTTTTTCTTGGGTTTACCGGTAGAAATGACTGGTCAACTACAATGCCTGAGCAAAATCAATCGGCATTTTATCCTTCTGCAAGTTTGTCCTTTGTGTTTACACAATTAGAGGCTCTTAGAGGCAATTCTTTTTTAACTTTTGGTAAATTAAGAGCTTCTGCCGCACGTACTGCAAACATCGCCCAACCTTACAATACTTCAAGTCCTTTTGTAGCTGTTTCAGGAGATAACAATGTAGGTGACGGTTGGACAGGCCCTAATGGGGGGGTAAACTTCCCATACCAGGGACTAGCCGGGTTTAAACTTAGTAACGGATTAGGGAATCCAAATCTTTCACACGAAAATCAGGAAACCTGGGAAGTTGGTGCCGATTTGAGGTTCTTCAATAATAGACTTGGCCTTGATTTGACCTATTTTGAAAATAAAAATACCGATCTCTTAATGAATGTGCCAATTTCTGATGCGTCAGGTTATGGATCCGTATTTTTAAATGCTGCAAGTATGGAAACTACCGGTATTGAAATAAGTCTTAGGGCAACTCCGTTAAGAACAGAAGATTTTGAATGGAGTTTTATAACAAATTTCACAAAAATTGATAACATTGTTACCGGATTGGCCGAGGGTGTGGATAATGTTTTCCTTGGAGGATTTGTTGTGCCCCAGGTACGGGCTGTTGTTGGACAACAATACAGAAGTATCTTTGGTAATGACTGGTACAGGGATGATAGCGGGAATGTTTTGATCAATGATGATCCTACAGATAACTATAGGGATGGGTATCCAATGGCCGATAACCGTGAGATGGTGCCAATTGGTAATTTTAATCCAGATTGGACCGCTAACATTACAAACAACATAACCTTTAAAAATGTTTCCTTATCTTTTCTGTTCGATATAAAATCGGGAGGAATGATGTATAATGGAACTGCCTTCGCAATGAATAATCTTGGTACAGCAAAGCGTACCGAACATCGTGAAGTTACTTACACTCCGGAAGGAACTATTGATTTTGACGCTACTCCGGCAGAAAATATAGTTGTTATGGATGGAGTTTATGGAAGAGTTGATGCAGATGGAAATCCTGTATCTACGGGAGTGACAAATGTTACACCTGTTGTTCAGGATGAAGACTGGTTTCGTAAAGGTGCTGGAAGTAATTTTAGTGGGGGGCCCTCAGTTGCGGCAATGGAACCTGCAGACTGGGTGAGGTTGCGAAATGTGACTCTTTCCTATGATTTTCCCAAAATAGTTGAGAACGTGGATAATCTGCAACTTTACTTTACAGGTAGAAACCTTTGGATAGATACTCCTTATACAGGTATTGATCCGGAAACTAACCTTGGTGGTGCAACAAATTCTCAAGGGATGGATTATTTTAACAATCCGGGAACCAAGACCTATTTGGTGGGTGCTAAAGTATCTTTTTAATCTAAAAAAATAATATTAGTATTATGAAAAAAAATAAATTTTTTAAAATGAAAAGTTTAGCTTTAGTTTTATCGCTACTGCTAATTTCATTATCCAGCTGTGAGAAACAGTGGATAGACAGTGATCTGAATATAGATCCGGATTCTCCTGCAGATGTTCCAATGGGATTGATATTGCCGGGTGCCCAACTTGCCATGGGCTTTGTTTTGGTAGGAAATGACAATGTCAGGACCAACAATATCTGGACACAGCATTTTGACGGGGTTTCCCGTCAATCGGCTACAGAAGCGCGATATCAACTAACTTCTGCCGATGTTGGTAACGTTTGGTCCTCAACCTATACTTCAATTTTAATGAACCTTAGCGTTTTAGTAGAAAAGTCTAAGCTAGAAGGAAGCGAGTCCCCTTATTTTAGAGGTGTAGCGCAGGTTATGCAGGCCACAACACTTGGTATTACTACCGATATATTTGGAGATATTCCCTTTAGCAAAGCATTGGGAGGTGGTCAGGGTAATTTAAGACCTGAATATGACACACAAGAACAAATCTATGATACTATTTTTAATATTTTAGATGATGCGATCCTAAACCTTAACGCAGAAGAAAATGTGCTTCCAATAAGCGGTGATGCTATTTATGATGGAGACAGAAGTAAATGGACCAAAGCCGCTTACTCTATCCAGGCAAGACATTACCTGCAAACTTCCAACAAAACGGGAAATGATGCCTACACAAATGCACTTGCGGCTGTGGAGAAAGGTTTTGCTTCCAATGCTGATGATTATTTAGTTCCTTTTGAAGATGAGAACAGAAACCCGATATTTCAATTTATGGAGCAACGTGGGGACATTAGAATGGGATCAACTTTTGTTGATTTATTATTGGAAAATGATGATCCAAGATTGTCGTTTTATGCTGCAGAAGATGGCGACGGTAATTATGTGGGAAGCGAGCCAGGAAGTGAAAACGCACTTGCCTCTGCTCCCGGAACATATGCCGCTTCACCTACATCTTCTTCGGTTATGATGACTTTCGCCGAACTGAAATTTATTGAAGCTGAAGCCCGTTTGATGATGTCAGGTGGCGATATAGCCCTGGCTCAGGCAGCTTATGAAGATGCTGTTGCAGCCTCTGTTTTGAGGGTGACCGGTGAGGCTAATACAGAATGGTTGGACGAAAATATTAATGGAGTAGCAGTTACTCTGGCAAGCATCATCAAACAAAAGTATATTGATGGATTTGCAACAAACCAACCTTATGCCGATTATAGAAGAACAGGTTTCCCTAATTTGGAACTTGCTGCGGGTGCCGTAATACCTCAAATCCCAACCAGATTTCCTTACCCGCAATCTGAGTTTGACTATAATAATGAGAATGTTCCATCTGCAAACAAGTTAACTGATAAAGTTTGGTGGGATCAATAACCAGTAAAAAATTATAAAATAATGAAAAATATATTAAAAATTATAACGCTGATTATAGCAACTTGCTTTGTTACTGTATCTTGTGACTATGATGATACAAACTATGATATGCTTATTAAGGCTCCAGAGGCTAGTGATGGCTATTATTTGCAATTTGAAAATAACCAATTGAACACTCAAGTAGGCAGAGATACAATTGGCAATCCTATAGAAGTGAAACGAACTATCCTGGTCAGAATTATGGGATTACCCCAAACTGAGGATATAACTGCAACTATTTCACATAATGCTGCCAGTACTATGTCAACAGACATGTATACTTTATCCACAACTAGTGTTACAATTCCAGCAGGAAAGACTAGTGCATCAATTGATTTTAGCACTATTTCTGAAAAAATGCCGGAATGTGAATATGTTACTTTAATTCTGGATTTGAATGCAGGTGACAATACAACACCCAGCGATAATGGAACTAAAGTTAATTACACAATAAGAAAGGCTTCGCCTACTCCATTAGAAAACGGTCTTTCGGATCTTGCAGGTAGTTGGGGAATAGACAAAAGTTTTACCAATGGCACTTATTTTGGTGAAGCTAATTTTAGTACTACCTGGGACGGAACCGGCTTGATTGCTTCAGGTTTAGGTCAACAGATGATCGCTAATTTCTGGGGTGAACCCGTTGTAGCTGGTGGTGATATTAACATGACCGTAACAGATGATGGTAAGATTACTATTCCAAGACAATATATCTATACTACGGTATATGATGGTGATAATTATGATTATGAAATTGAAGGCTCAGGTACTTGGGTTTCTCTTTGTGGTGAAGCTCCTGAAATGAGACTTAAATATGATATTTATTATCCGGGTGACGCCGTTGGGCTTGCTGGCTCATATGCTGGGTATTTTGGTTCCGAATATTTTGGTGGTGTATTTATATTAAATTAAGAGAAAATTTAATCTTGTTATAAAGGCTATCCATTAATGGATAGCCTTTTTTTGTACTGGATAGGAATAAATTAAACCACTATATACGTCTTAAGTTTGTTATTCATTAAATTTAATAATAACCAGAAAGAACAAAAGAGAGGATTAAGGTTAATATATACGGCTTAAATGCAATATAAATTAAGTTACAGGTGCTTTCTCCATTGATAGAGCAGATAAGACGGTTCCTTATTTAACCTCAACATGGAATGGTTCACCACAACCTTCATATAACATTTTCGCCACAGGTAAAATCACAAGTACTTGTGAAAAGGTAATAGAACTTGAGTATTCCTGGCTTCAGGGAGGTAGTGAATACACGGGTGCTGCCTGGGGACCCGGATTTATGGAATTCATTAAAAAAGACTAATATCTAACTTTTCAATTAAAGAACCATTCATAGAAATTATGAATGGTTTTTTTTGTTTATATATTTTCCTTTCCTGAAATTCCAGAATTCAAATAGGATGATGGTGACAATTCTTTAGATTTAACTTTGCGAAAAATTATTTCAGAATGATACAAGTGCCTTGCGAATTTATTCATGAGGTTTAAGCAAAAGTATCATTATTAAAGGATCCTTTGCTGAGCCTGCTCTTTACTTCAGGGAGTAGTAATTTATGGAAGTTTTAATTTTGCTTTACCACTACCTTTTAATGAAGTTGATGTAATTCAAAAGTCTGTCAAAATTCAGGATACTAATAATTTTCTGTAATCCGCCTCTAAAGCATCCCAAGTTAGCCGGATTTTTGTTTGCATACAATCCCTCACAGTTAATTTTATTATTTTACTTTTGTAGCAGTCTATTATAAGTATGAAACAACTAACATTTTTATTTTTTGCTTTCTTTGTTCAATTTTTGGTAACCGCTCAGGAGCCTGGGAAGAAATTACCAAATAAAGAGGGTGTTGATCAAAATGAACCTAAGTCAGAAAAGCTTTCGAATAAAAATAAGCTTCAGGGAACACCCCTTCAAAAGGATTCCCTTCAAAAACCCCTAATTGCCGCTTATAAAATTATAAGGGTTCAGGGGGATTCCACTTTTGTAGATACTACCTTAACTATACAAAAGGATTATAAATTCAATTATCTCAGAAAAGATAACTTTGAATTGTTGCCTTTTAACAATATCGGGCAAACCTATACTTCCCTTGCATATAACTTAAAAGGAGAAGAACTCATCCCGGAATTTGGCGCACGGGCAAGGCATTTTAATTTTATGGAAGCCCGGGAAATCATGTATTATGAGGTTCCCACGCCTTTAACCGAAGTATATTTTAAAACGGTCCCGGAGCAGGGGCAAAACCTGGACGCGTTTTTTACGATCAATACTTCCGAAAGAATTAATTTTTCAATAGCCTATAGAGGTTTGCGTTCCCTTGGAAAATATCAAAACAGCCTCACAAGTACCGGTAATTTCAGGGCGACCTTAAATTACAGCACCTTAAATAAAAGATACCGTTTAAAAACCCATTTTGTCTCCCAGGATCTCCTGAACAGGGAAAATGGCGGATTAAATGAGCAGGCGTTACAGCAATATATTATCAAAGAGCCTGAATTTGAAGACAGATCGCTTTTGGAGGTTAAATTCGAAAATGCCGAAAATGTCCTGTTTGGGAAGCGTTTCTATTTAAATCAGGAATTCGATATTCTGCAGGGCACCCAAAATAAAGTTACCCTAAAGCATGTTCTTGATTTTAGCGACAAAAAATATATTTTTCGTCAGGATGCACCTGTGGGGTTTTTTGGAGAGTCGTTTCGCAACAGCGACTTGCGGGACGAGGTAAAGCTTAGACATATCAACAACGTGGCTGCCCTTTCTTTTCAAAACCCAACCCTAGGGAAATTAACCGGAAAGGCAGGAGTCTCACATTATAACTACGGCTATAACTCGCTGCTGTTTTTGGAAGACCAGGACATCACCAATAGATTTGTTGGTGAAAACTATTCTGTAGGGGCCGAATATTCCAACAACTTTGGTTCCCTGGAACTTTTTGGGGATGCAATGGTCAATCTTGCCGGTGAGTACTCTGGTCATTATCTCACCGCAGGGGTAGCATACCGTCTGGATGAAAATAACTATTTAAGTGCCGGGATCAACAGCAATGAGCGAGCGCCTAATTTCAATTTTATTCTCTACCAAAGTGATTATCTCAATTACAATTGGCAAAATGATTTTAAAAACCAAAGCACCCGTAGTCTTGATGTAAAGCTAAATTCAAAAAAATGGCTCAATCTGGAAGGAAGTGTCTCGCAAATAGATAAATACGCTTATTTTGCAAAGAACCAGGATGATGCGGTAAAGCCGTTTCAATTTGGGGGCACGGTTAATTATATTAAATTAAAGGCGAGTCGGGAGTTTCGCTTAGGAAAGTTTGCGCTGGACAATACTTTGATGTTTCAAAATGTCAGCAGTGGGCAGGAAGTTTTCAATGTCCCGGAATTGGTTTCCAGAAATACGTTGTATTATAGTGATCATTGGTTTAAAAGGGCATTGTTTATGCAAACCGGCTTGACCCTGAATTATTTTAGCAGTTATCAGATGAATGGTTATGATCCCGTTTTAGCCGAGTTTTATGTGCAGAACGTTCAGGAATTTGGTGATTTTCCCGTTGTCGATTTCTTTTTCAATGCAAAGATCCGCCAGACTCGTATCTTTTTTAAGCTGGAACACCTCAATTCCCTCATAGACGGTAACAATAACTTTTCAGCACCGGATTATCCTTATCGTGATTTTTTGGTCCGATTTGGCCTGGTATGGAATTTTTTCCTTTAAGTTTATTATTCTCTAAGAATCAGGACTGACTTAAAAGGTAAGCCGTTTGTCGCGCTATTCCAATCCATTTTTTTTGTCATTCCTAAAGAGCCAATCCTTCTTCTTTGTCATTCTGAACGAGCTTTTGAGCGAGGAAGAATCCCTGCCGCGTGGGTGAAGGATAGGATTGGGGTAATCGTCTTGGTTTGTCATTCTGAACGAGCCAATCCTCCTTCATTGTCATTCTGAACGAGCTTTTGGGCGAGGAAGAATCCCTGGTATGTGGGTAAAGGTTTGAGTAGTGAAAATTTTATCGCCTTTCAAACATGATTCGTTCAATGAGTACGCGGGATTCTTCGCTATCGCTCAGAATGACATGCCGGGTTGTTTTTTGTCATTGTTCACTAGCCAATCCTCCTTCATTGTCATTCTGAACGAGCTTTTGAGCGAGGAAGAATCCCTGCTATGTGGGTAAAGGTTTGAGTAGTGAAAATTTTATCGCCTTTCAAACATGATTCGTTCAATGAATGCGCGGGATTCTTCGCTATCGCTCAGAATGACATGCCGGGTTGTTTTTGTCATTGTTCACTAGCCAATCCTCCTTTTTTGTTATTCTGAACGAGTCAATCCTTCTTCTTTGTCATTCTGAACGAGCTTTTGAGCGAGGAAGAATCCCTACAGCGTGAGTGAAGGATAGGATTGGGGTAATCGTCTTGGTTTGTCATTATTCACGAGTCAATCCTCTTTCTTTGTCATTCTAAACGAGCTTTTGGGCGAGGAAGAATCCCTAAAGAGAGTAGTGCGGCGGAGTAGTGAAAATGTAATTGACTTTTATTTATGATTTGTCCCATGAATGCGCGGGATTCTTCGCTATCGCTCAGAATGACATGCCGGGTTGTTTTTTGTCATTGTTCACTAGCCAATCCTCCTTTTTTGTTATTCTGAACGAGCCAATCCTCCTTCATTGTCATTCTGAACGAGCTTTTGAGCGAGGAAGAATCCCTGGTATGTGGGTAAAGGTTTGAGTAGTGAAAATTTTATCGCCTTTCAAACATGATTCGTTCAATGAGTACGCGGGATTCTTCGCTATCGCTCAGAATGACACGCCGGGTTGTTTTTTGTCATTGTTCACGAGTCAATCCTCCTTTTTTGTTATTCTGAACGAGCCAATCCTCCTTCATTGTCATTCTGAACGAGCTTTTGGGCGAGGAAGAATCCCTACAGAGAGTAGTGCGGCAGAGTAGTGAGAATGTAATTGAATTTTATTTATGATTTGTCCCATGAGTGCTCGGGATTCTTCGCTATCGCTCAGAATGACAAGCCAAGGGAGTTTTTTTTGTCATTGTTCACGAGCCATTCCTTTTGTATTGTCATTCTGAACGAGCTTTTGGGCGAGGAAGAATCCCTGGTATGTGGGTAAAGGTTTGAGTATTGAAGATTTTATCGCCTTTCAAACATGATTCGTTCAATGAGTACGCGGGATTCTTCGCTAT
>Ga0314772_1000970_pt1 | contig 13773 bp, 15 predicted proteins | sample MetaGCBIW2018_FD_204520 | JGI IMG/M metagenome (GOLD analysis project Ga0314772, IMG submission 204520) | Cryopeg brine microbial communities from Beaufort Sea near Barrow, Alaska, United States - CBIW 2018 | ecosystem: Environmental > Aquatic > Marine > Coastal | place: USA: Alaska | collected... | reverse complement strand
GGTGCCACCGATTCGTCGATCTCGGTGTTCGAGGTGGGGCGAGTGCAGACGGCTGGCTTCCAGCGTGCGCTCGAGAACTACTTGGAAGCGTGCCCGACCTCCTTCGATGACTGCCCGTTCACTGGAGGAGTGGATGCTGCGCTGGCAACGATCCGCGAGCTTTACGATCGTTATGACGCGAACCCGGTTGCTGGCCCCGATGGCCGCATGATGGATGCCGGTGTCATTGACATCGCAATGAGCACCGCTCTCTATTCTCAGGATTCGTGGCCCTTCCTCAATGACTTGTTCTCGGAGGCGGCGCGCGGCGAAACTGAAACCGCATTCTTCTTGGCTGATTTCTATTACAGCCGCGATGTTGACGGCACCTACACTGACAATTCGTTGGAAGCATTCATAGCGATCTACTGCGTTGACTACCCGGTTGAGGCTGATCCTGCCGTGCTGGCCGAGCAGCAAAAGCTTATGCAGGAGGCGTCGCCGACGACGTACCGCGACTTTCCGCCGACCGGTGACCTTACGTGCCTGAACTGGCCTTATGACTACATCGGGCCCGGCATCACCGAACTGACGGGTGCTGGTGCGCCGCCGGTGCTGATCATCTCGACAACGGGGGATCCGGCAACACCGTATGAGTGGGGCGTTGCTTTGAGCAAGCAGTTGCAGAGCGCTCAACTCATCACCTACAACGGTGAAGGCCACACCGCGTATAACGGTGGAATTGCCTGCATTGATAACACGGTGGATGACTATTTCGTCAGCGGCACGGTGCCGGATGCCGACCCGAACTGTGGTGCGTAGCCACAAGTTGGCAGCGTGGGTCATAGCCCCCGAAACTTCGGCTAAGCTATCTTGCTGTGCCTCATGAAAGTGCGGCCGGCCGCCTTAGCTCAGTTGGTAGAGCATCTCACTCGTAATGAGAAGGTCGTCAGTTCGATTCTGACAGGCGGCTCCGTTCTCCCATGCGAGTCTCATAAACTCAGCTCATGAAGTACCGCAACGAACCGATCTACACGGCAGCGATCGGCGCCGGTCGCGCCATGTTCGGTGCTCTCCGTGTGCGCCGCACCGTTATCGGGGCGCAGAATGTGCCCGACCAGGGCGGGGCCGTCATAGCCATGACCCACTTTGGGTATCTGGAGTTCGCCCTTGTCGAGTGGGCGACTTGGTTGCACAACCGCCGCCGAATCCGTTTCATGACGAAGAAGAGCATCTTCGAGAAGCGCGTGGTCGGGTCATTCATGCGCAATATGAAACACATCCCTGTCGATATGAAGGCGGGAGCCAGCGCCTACGCTGCGGCCGTGGCCGCCCTGAAGTCGGGTGAGTTGATTGGGGTATTTCCTGAAGCGGGGGTGAGTGCATCGTTCACGATTCGCGATTTCAAGTCCGGAGCGGTGCGCTTGGCGGCAGAAGCTGGCGTGCCACTCATTCCGCTCGCATTGTGGGGAGGGCAGCGCCTCCTGACCAAGAACCGCAAGATCACATTGCGCGAGCGTTTAGACGTGCCCATTGTGATGGTGGTCGGCGAGCCGATCACGGTGACTATGGCGGATGACGCGACGGCAGCCACCGCTCGGCTGAAGTCGACCATGGAGGACCTTCTTGGGAAGGCGCAACAGTTTTACCCGCTCGATGGCACTGGCCAGTGGTGGCACCCGCGTCACCTCGGGGGCGCAGCCCCCACCCCGGAGGAGGCGGCAGCGGCCGACGCCGAACGTGAGCTGCGGAGGGCAGAGGATCCTCGCAAGCGCCGCTAGAAGCGCAACACCCGCGGCTGTCGGCGGGCATGGCAACTCAAAATCTGCGCCAAAACCGCACGCAGGATGAGGAGCGCCCGACGCGCCGATTTGGGCCACGATGGTGTCCCCCAAATAGAGGATAGACCAGTCACCCACACCCCCCTTTAGCGGGTATTTCCGCATGTTTCCGGGGTTTTTCTCTTGCGCACCGGTGATTTCGCGCTTAGCTTTGGCGCTAGGTCGCAGGGGGAACTGCGTCCGATTATTCGTCTGGGGGGCGATTTTCATGGGGAGAGTTCCATGGTTAGCAGCGGCATTTACTGCCGTACTTGTTGGAGTAGTTCCGTTCGTCGGGGGAGGCGGACCGGGACTCACCGATATCGCAACCGCTAACTCGGCCGCACGTTCACCGTTGTTCGCATCGACGGCCACGGGCCCGATCGAACAAGCGCCGCAGGTTGTTGCAATCGCCAGTGTCGAGCGCGTCACCGAAGAATCGTTGGCCGCGCAACTCAAGGCAGAAGCCAAAGCGCTCACCGTCGATTCTGAGCACTTGGCTCAAAAAGCCGTACCCAAGCCCAAGCCCAAGCCGATCGTCGTGGCATCGTCCGGCGGCAGCGGCTACTACGCATCCGCATCCGTGACCCAACTTCGTGCAGCCTACGCGGCAGCAGGCCAGTCCTGCCCCGGCAATGTCGGCGGCGGCGTACCCGGCGCTCCGAGCCGAACCTCATCACAGGGTGTTGCCGGAACCACCTCGGGCGACCTCGCGTCATTCGCGTACGCGTACAACTCGATTCGTGTTTCCAACTGCATGCAGCCGATTCCGCTGTCGAATTTCCGCTATGACTCTTGCATGGAGGATCGTCTGTTCTGGATGGCTGAATCACCCAGCTCGAACCCGCTTGACGGTTGGGGACACAACGGCACCACGCGGTCCGACGGCGTTCCCGCTCGCGGTTGCGACGGAAACCTTGCCGGAGGTTCTGGTAACACCGGAGCAACCGTCGCATCCAAGTGGTGGGCATCAAGCTCACACCGCGCGTCGCTCTACCGGCCAGGAACCAGCATTGCTGGTGCGTGCATTGCTTTCGCGATGACCCACGGTGGAATTGACGAGCCGTACGGATTTGTTCGCGCAGCAGCACGGTGGACGTACTGCTAAGCCGACTAACAGACGCTGGTCTCGGTCACCCGGGTACGATTACGGGGTGACTGAATCAGCGAGTAGTGAACCAAAAGTGCCGGGAGGAATACGAGCGCTTGTAGCCAAACACCCCACCGCCTTCATGGTGACGGTCGCGGCCGTAGTTTTTGTACTGCTTGCCGTTGGAGCAGTATTCGCCGGAATTTCGGTTGGCTCCGCCAACTCGGCAGATGATGTCACCCCAGACGAAGTCACTGCAGAGCAGCGGAGCCAACCGGATGTTACACCCGCCGGGGTCGCCGTGCGCACGTGTTCAGTAAATCCGTTAGCAACCGTTGCAACATTTCCCTCATTGGCTGGTGTCGTAACGGATGCATCCTCAGGCGAGGTGCTGTGGAGTCGCGCAGGCGGCACCGCCGCAAGCCCAGCCCACATTGTGACCGCGCTAACGGGCGCGGCCGCGCTGGAAACGCTCGGCCAAGACACCCGCATCAGTACAACCGTGGTCGATGGCTCCTCGGCCGGGAAGATTGTGCTGGTCGGCGGTGGGGATCCCACGCTGGCCACAACGACGGCGTCGTACTATCGCGATGCCCCACAGATGGCGGACCTCGCGTCACAAGCGATGACCCGCTACGAAGAGCTGCACCCTGCTGTGCCGGTTACCGAGATTGTGCTCGACTCCACGCTGTGGAATTCAAGCGACGCCTGGGATTCGAACTGGCCGGAGCGGGAGCGCACAGGCGGCTACCACTCCTACGTCACCGCACTCATGGTTAACGGTGACCGCGCCGACCCCACCATCGCGATCAGCCCCCGTGGCACCGACCCGGTGAAATCTGCGGGAGAAGCATTCGCGAAAGCTGCGGGACTCCCTGCTGTCACCTTCTCAACCGGCTCAGCAGCCGGCGGCACAGTGTTGGCTGAAGTGAAGTCGCAACCCGTGAGCATCCTCGTTGAGCAAATGCTTCTCAGCGGTGACGACTCGATCGCTGAATCGCTGGCCCGCCTTGTCTCAAAAAAGCAGGGCCTCAATGGGTCTGCCAGTTCTCTTGCCCAAGCGATACCGAACGCATTGAAGGATGCCGGACTCTCCGGAACCGAGACCATCACCATCACCGACGGTTCAGGTCTCAGCCCCAAGAACCAGGTTCCGCCGCTCTTCGTCGCCCAGTTCATGGCTGAGGGCACCTCTGGCGCTGGCCCGATTAGCGCCAACTTTGCGATGCTTCCGATCGGCGGAAAAAGTGGCGACCTCTATGACCGCTTCGTCGGTGACGCCGCTGCGGCATCCGGTGCAGTCATCGCGAAGTCGGGTTGGACCAACCTGGAGCACTCGCTCGGTGGCGTGGTGAATGCCCAAGATGGCACCAAGCTTGCCTTTGCGTTTTACGCCATCGGTGAGGGCATTTCCCGCGATGCCCGCACCGCTATCGACAATTTGGTTGCCGGCGTCTACTCCTGTGGCAACAATCTCTCGAACTACTAGTCAGACCGACTTACACTTGAACCGTGGTTGCTGCATTATTCATCATTGACGTTCAGAATGATTTCACTGAGGGTGGCGCTCTCGGTGTCAACGGTGGAGCCGCTGTCGCAGCAGAGATCACCACCTTCCTCTGGGCCAACGCCGAGCACTACGCCGCTGTGGTTGCATCGCGCGACTGGCACGACCCCAACAGCGACAACGGTGGGCATTTCGCCACGGATGCCAAACCTAATTTTGTTGATACCTGGCCGCCCCACTGTGTGGCCGGTACCCTTGGCGCAGAGTACGATCCTGCCCTCAACACCGGGCAAATAACGTTGCATGTGCGCAAAGGGCAAGGAGTGCCCGCCTATTCGATTTTTGAAGGAATCACCGACGACGGCGAGTCCGTCCCTGCAATGCTCGATCGGCTCGAAGTCGACAAGATCGACATCGTCGGCATCGCCACCGACTACTGCGTTCTGGCGTCAGCATTGGACGCGGTAGCCACAGGCCGTTCAGTGTCCGTCCTCACCCAATTGATCGCCGGTGTCGCTCCAGAGTCGAGCGCGGCGGCACTTGTCACGATGCAGGAAGCGGGCATCACGCTGGTGTCCACGAATGAATGATGTTGACGAGCTGAAGCTCCCCGGCTTCATTGCCGAATCTGAAGTGTTGCCGCCAAGCAAAAACTTGGGTCTTCGCCTGCTTGCCGTGTTGATCGGGTTAGGGCTTCTGCTCGGGATAGCAGTCGCCGGGGGTGCAGTTGTGCTCACTGCAATCTGGCCCGAACGTGCCGGAATGTGTGACGCATCAGTGGGGTCATGCAGCGACCTCACCGTCGCGCAAATTGCCTCATTCTCGGGAATTTCACTGCCAGCAACAACAGAAATCGAGAGTGCTCAGTATGGGCGCGTCGACAACACTGGTCTGCTCTACGCCACGGTCGTGCTGGCCGACGGCGACGCTGACCCGCTCCGGAGCGGCACCTACCGGGTGTCTCCCGCGCTGTCGTGGGCGTCAGAGGTCGACGACCTAGGGCTCAACAATGTTGTGCTCTACGAGGGATCAGAGGCCGGCTACGAAGCGGCAAGTGGACAGCGTGCCGACGGTCGCACCGTGATCCTCATCCGCGTAACCCGGACAATTTAGCGTGCCCGTCATCCCCGTTACCGAGCTCAGCGATGCTCGGCTCGCTGACTACTCGCATCTAACCGATGTCGCGCTGCGTAAAGCCCGAGGAACTGAACACGGCCTCTACCTCGCGGAGTCCGCTCTCGTGCTGCGGCGTGCCCTGCGCGCTGGCCACCGAGTGCGTTCCGTGCTCGCCCTCGGTGCCTCCGTGGACGAGATCGTGGAGCTCGTCGACGACGACGTGCCCATCTTCACCGGCGACGACTCACTACTGGCCGAACTCACCGGCTATGTCCTGCACCGCGGAGTCATCGCATCGATGCACCGACCAGCACTGCCCTCACCAGAACAGCTTCTTGCGGATGCTCGCCGCATCGTCATTCTCGAGAACGTCGTTGATCCCACCAACGTTGGCGCCATTTTCCGCTCGGTTGCCGGCATCGGGGCGGACGCCGTGCTCGTCACCGAGCAGTGCTCCGACCCGTTCTACCGGCGCGCGATCCGCGTCTCGATGGGAACCGTGCTGCAGGTGCCGTGGACCCGCATCGGCAACTGGACAGACACTCGCGCACTGCTCACGGCATCCGGGTTCCAGATTGCGGCGCTCGCGCTCGAAGATGGTGCCGTCTCACTGCGAGATTACGCGGCGAATGCTCCCGACCGGGTTGCGCTCGTGCTCGGTACCGAAGGGCACGGTCTGACTCGCGCCGCCATCGACGCTGCAGATACGATCGTGCAGATCCCGATGCGCCACGGCATCGACTCGCTCAATGTTGCCGCTACCGCTGCGGTCGCAATGTTCGCGCTCGCCGTGGAGTAGCGCGCGGCCTCAATCCGGAGGAGCGACCAACGCGCTAAACCAACAGCACGTGGTGCCGCTATACGAGCAGCTGGTGCTTCGCGAGATCTTTGTAGAGCGGGGTCGACTTCACGAGTTCTGAGTGGGTTCCGATGCCCACAACTTTGCCCCTGTCGAGCACGACGATCTGGTCGGAATCGACGACCGTCGAGAGACGGTGGGCGATCACCATGAGCGTGCGGTTTTCGGCGACAGCGTCGATGGCCTCGCGGAGCATTTGCTCGTTGAGGCCGTCCAGGCTTGAGGTCGATTCGTCGAGCAGCAGAATCGGGGGAGCGGCGAGCAGCGTGCGGGCGATCGCGAGTCGCTGACGCTCACCACCGGACAGCATCACTCCGTCTTCGCCGACAGCGGCATCCAAACCAGCAGGGTTGCGGTCGAGCACACCCGTGAGGTTCACGGCGGCGATGACGTTGACACATTCTTCGTCGGTTGCGTTCGGTGCACCGATGAGAAGGTTTTGGCGGATGGTGCCGGCGAGCACGGGAGCATCCTGCTCGACGTAGCCGATCTGGGCACGCAGCTCTTCACGGTTGAGGCCACGGAGGTCGTCGCCACCGAGGCGCACAACCCCACCCGTCGGATCGTAGAAGCGCTCGACGAGAGCGAGGATGGTGCTCTTGCCTGCGCCCGAAGGGCCAACAATGGCGGTTCGTTCGCCTCGCTTCACCGAGAAGCTGACGCCGCGCAGAACGGTGAGGTCGATCTCTTCCGCTGCGGGTTCGGTGCCGGCGTGCTTGAGCTCGGCCAGTTCTGTTTCTGCTTGCACGAGCACCGAATCGCGGGGATAGGAGAATTCGACGTTGTCGAAAGTGATCGCGGCATCCGACTCGATGCTGGCGACAGCAACAACGTTCGCGTCAGACTCGAGCTCGCTGGGCAGCTTGATGATCTCTTGAATGCGACCAAGCGCACCAAGGGCCTGGTTCACGGCGGTGATCGCGCCGAAGGCTTGGCCGAGCGGCATGATCATGAGGAACAGGAACAGGATGAACGCCACAAGGTTCGCGACGGTGATGGCACCGCTCGCGACACGGTATCCGCCGACACCGAGCACGACGAGGAACGATACCTGCAGGGCGATTCCGGCAATCGGAACAACGAGCGCAGAGATCTTCGCGACGCTGATGCCCATCTTCCAGGCACCGAGAGCGTCCTCGTTCACGGCCTCAATTTCACGTTCGGTGGCGTTGGATGCTCGCAGTGTACGAACTGCGGAGATAGCGCGTTCCACGGCAGCCGCCAGGTCGCCGACCTTGCGCTGCGCCTTCTGGCTCGCAATCCGAATGCGCTTCGACAAAGTCGTGACAGTCACAACGGCTATGGCAACCACCAGCACGGTGAGACCGAGCAGCACGGGGTCGATGATGAGCATCGCGATGAGCGCGCCCACAAACGTGATGGAGCCACCGATGGCTTCGACGAGTCCCTGGGTGAGAACGGCGCGCAGCAGGGTCGTGTCGCTGCCGACGCGGGAGACGAGGTCACCGGTGCGGCGACGGTCGAACTCCGAGATGGGGAGGTTGAGCATCCGGCTCACTAGGCGACGACGGCTGGAGAGCACGACACCCTCACCGGTGCGTTGCAAGAGGTAGTGCTGGTAGCCGCTGATGAGGCCAGAGACGACGACGAGACCGACGAGTAGCCAGACGAGGGTGCCGAGCGATTTGTTTGCTTCGACGATAGTGATGACTTGGCTGACTAGCAGTGGTTGCGCGAGGGAAGCGCCGGCACCGAGCACGCTCAGGATGATCACAAAGATCAGAACCTTGCGGTGCTCCAGCAGGTAGGGGAACAGCTCGCTGAACTTGGCGCGGGGGCCGTCGTCGGGGTTGTCGCGCGATGCAGAACGGCCGCGGCGAGGAGCAGTGGTGTGTGAAGTCGAGCTCATGAGATTTCTCGTTGTCCCAAAAATGTAGGGCGAAGGTGCCGCGGATAATCAGCGACATCGGCATCAGCAATCAGCCTCTAAAACACTAAGCCTTCTGTCTGGGCTCGGCGTACAACATCCGGTGTATCTGTGTGTCGGTTGCTACTCCGCTGAGACGGTCGCGACGGAGCGGGTTGGCCGGAGAGGTGAGAAGCCTACGCCGCAGTGACGATACCCACGACGGCGAAGACCGCGCCCAGAATGGCGAGCACAATTACGGCAAGGGCCCACAGGAACAGGGGTGCAGCACTGGTCAGGCGGATACGATCCGTGGATGCCTGAATCAGGGTCGTATGCACGGCACGGTATCTGCGGTGCCCAACCCAGAACAGGACCGCGGTCATGATGAGGCCAAGAGCCGCCACTGCGTAGCTGCCGACGCTCACGGTATTGAGCAGGAGCCGGGCAGAGACGAGCGCCGCAATGGCGAACGACAGCACGGTTCGTTGCCAGGCGAGGGCGGTGCGTTCCACCTGCAGGCCGGCATCGAAAGGGCGATCGAACGCGCGAGTCATTGGAGCAGAATGCCGATCGCCAACAGCAGCCCAGCAACGACAACGCCGCCGCCGATGGGGCCAGCAAGATTAGGAGAGGGCAGCGGGCGCCCGAGGCGCAGCGACTGTTCGGCCTTCATCCAACCCAACCATGCTTGGATCGGCGCGAGCACGCCCAAGAGAATCAACAGTATGGATGCGCCCAAACGAAACCCGGGAGCGATCGGCAGCACGAATGCCTCCAACGCAACGCCAGCAGCAATCAGCGCGAGCGCGGTGCGGATCCACGCCAAGAAGGTGCGCTCATTCGTCAAGCTGAAGCGCGCATCGGGCTCCGTTCCGACCCCGTATACGCGTCGCGGAAAACGACGAGGGACGGGCTGTTCTGGTTCGGTCACGAGCGATCCTTCATGCTCCGATCTTACCGTCTGCCAGCGGGATCATCCCCGGTCGTGCAGCTCGCGAAGGAGCTCAGAGTCGGGCTTCGGCGGATGAAGGGGATCATGGTCTGGTGTCGGCTTCGGGGAGTTCGAATATAGCCACAAGGATCCGACGGCTAGGAGCAAGACCACCTGCACCGCGGCATTAGTGCTGCCCTCAGCCAGCCAGCCGACCCACCCAGGTTCGATCCCTATAGACGAGCCAACCTTCGGCCCCCTCAACGGAGCAAGAACGAACGAAGCCGAAAGCAGCAGTATTGTCGCGGAGCTAAACCCCACCACCAATGCGGCCCGGAATCGTCTGAGCCTGTTTTTCACCGCCACGGTCAGTAAGAACGTCACTATGGTGCTCAGCACAGCTATCGCAATCATCGGCAGGAACGGCACGGTTGATGAGGCAATCGCCGTCACCATGTTGTTGAGATCAAGGATTGCGCCCAACTTTCGCGCTACGACTTGAGCACTCAGCATGCCGATGATGAAGACAAATACCACCCCGAGCAGCATCCCGTAGATTCCCCACACTGCAATTCTCAGTGGAATGTTGATGGGCTTTGGCGTTGACGCTGTTGCGTCGTGAGGCGTGCGCTGCGGGCTTCTCGAGTGCAGCCATAGCAAGCCAACAGCCAGCAGAAGTACTAGATGAACGGCGGAGCTGCTCCCTCCGTGATTCAGCCAGCCTTGCCATCCCGGTGCTACCCCAATCATTGGGGTTTCGGGCGTTCTTCCGGTGGCAGCGAATGCAAAAGACAAAATGATTAAGAGCAGTGTCGCAACGCTGAAACCGCCCGTGAATGCCTTCCGCGAGACCGTGGAGCGGTTTCGCATGGCCACGGTAAGGGTAAAGATAACCGCGGCACTCAGTACCGCTAGGGCACACATCATCAGAATCGGAACGCGTGGAGGAGTGAAAAAAGCAAGGGAATTGTCAAGGTCGTATTGCCCGCCCGCCGCAAGCCCCAACGCTTGAATCGTGAAGATGCCGGCGACCAGTACGAACACCGCACCGGTTGCAATTCCACAGATTCCCCACGCTGCGCTCTTGATCAAAAGACTCCCCTTGGATGAATGCGGCAGCATTAAGCATCAGGCAGGTACGCCCGGTCTACCTCGCCGTCGAGTACTAAAGCTTTCATCAATTTCAGCGGGTAGCAAGCGTGAGGGGCGGCTGGCGCAACAGCACCGCGCCCGCGATGTAGCCTTTTTCGCTCGCTAACCTCTACGCTCGCGGGATGGAACAAGTTCGGGATGTCATCCTTGTGCATGGCATGTGGCACCAGCCGGCACACTTGGCGCTCCTCATGCATGAACTCAGGGAAAGCGGCATCCGAGTCAATTCACCGCAGTTGCACCGGGGCTCGCTGGCTGCCGACACGGCCGCTATTCAGGAAGCAGTCGACGCCAGTGCGATTGCGCCAATTGTCGTGGGCCACTCCTACGGAGGGTCTGTCATCACCGGGTTGCGGGGCGTTCATCACCTGGTCTTCATAGCTGCTTTCGTGCCGGATAAGGGAGAAAGCAGCGCTTCGCTTGGCGGTCCGGCGCCGCTGATCAAGGCTGCGCTCATCACCAATAGCGATAGTTCTACGAGCATTGATACATCGAAGGCTCGAGAGTATCTCTACGGGGATTGTTCGGAAGCAGTCAGTACGTGGGCGACGACGTTACGGCGTCCTCAAGCCCCTGGGCACGGTCGCGGTGTCCCTAGCTACATTGGGTGGCATTCCACTCGTTCGACCTATGTAGTCTGCACACTAGACCGCGCCCTTGACCCTGAGCGCCAACGGGAAATGTCGCGTCGCTGCGACCATACAGTCGAAATTGCCACGAGCCACTCGCCGTTCATTAGCGAGCCGAAGACGATGGCCAGACTCCTGGCTCCTGCAATTTCGAGCTGACGCCCAAGGACCCAATGATTCCGGGACGCGAACGGCGTGGTGCCCTGCGGCGGTTAGGCCCCGCGAAGCTGCCGCAACAGCACCGCGGTCGCGATAGCGGCGTTGGCAGCCTCTTCGCCCTTGTCTTCCTTTGAACCTTCTAGCCCGGCACGGTCGAGGCCCTGCTGTTCGTCGTCGAGGGTGAGCACGCCGAAGCCCACGGGCTTGCCGGTGAGGATTGACACTTGCGTGAGGCCGCTGGTTGCGGCATCCGACACGTATTCAAAGTGGGGTGTTCCGCCACGGATGATGACGCCGAGAGCAACAACGGCATCCGCCCCAGCATCCAGGGCTGCCTTGCTCGCAACGGGCAACTCGAAGCTGCCGGGAACGCGCACCTCGGTCACCTCGGCATTCGCTGCGGCGAGAGCGCGGTGAGCACCGGCGAGTAGACCGTTGGTGATGACCTCATGCCACTGACCAGCGATGATCGTGACCTTGAGGCCGGTTGCATCGGTAACAATTTCGGGGGATCCTGCGCCACTCATCAGAGGCCTTTCGAGGTTAGTCGTGCTTCGTCGAGCACGGCGGTGGAGGGGAGAGCGTGACCCATGCGGTCTCGTTTGGTTTCGAGGTAACCCTCGTTGGTGGCGCTCACGCCAACCACGAGTGGCACGAGCTCGGTCACTTCAACGCCGCGCTCTTCGAGCTGACGCTTCTTCTCGGGGTTGTTGCTGAGCAACCGCACCGACGAAATGCCGAGATCTTTGAGGATGCCGACAGCGGCCCCATAGTCGCGGGAGTCAGCGGGCAAACCCAAAGCGAGGTTCGCGTCGAGGGTGTCGAGACCGGCTTCTTGCAGGCGGTACGCCCGCAGCTTGTTGATGAGCCCGATAGCACGGCCTTCGTGACCGCGGAGGTAAATCACAGCACCACCATCACGGTGAACTGTGTCGAGCGAGGCATCAAGTTGGGGGCCGCATTCGCATTTGAGGGACCCAAATGCTTCGCCGGTGAGGCACTCGGAGTGCACGCGCACCAGCGTGGGCTCATTGCCAATTCGATCCACGGTTCCTGGCGCAATGAAGGCGACATGATCAGCACCGGTGGAGTTGTCGCGGTACGCACGAACCGTGAACGAGCCGTGGGCGGTGGGGATCGTGGTCTCGACTTCGAATGTCACCCGACTCATCTCCGGAATCGGCTCAATCGGTGCGGGGATGGTGTCGCAACGGTTCTCTTCGAGCCAACGCATGAGGTCCAAGATCGTGATGACAAGCACATTCTCGCGCTTGCCAAACTCAATCAGTTCAGGCAGCCGCATCATTTCGCCAGAATCGTGAACGATCTCAGAGATTGCTGCCACAGGCCGCAGCCCGGCGAGTTTCATGAGGTCGACGGATGCCTCGGTGTGCCCGTCGCGCTCACGAACACCACCATCGACCGCACGTAGCGGCAGGATGTGTCCTGGACGGTGCAGGCTTGCCGGGATTGAGAGTGGGTCGGCCAGCACGCGAAGAGTGTGGGCACGGTCAGAGGCACTGATGCCGGTGCTGAGACGTTCGGCGGCATCCACCGACACCGTGTAGGCGGTTCCGCGGGGGTCTTCGTTTACGGAGACCATGGGGGGCAACGCGAGAGCGTCCGCAATTTCGTTTGACATGGGGGCGCAAATGAAGCCGGAGGAGTGGCGAACCATCCAGGCGATCCACTCTTGGCTGGCGAGTTCGGCGGAGATGATGACATCGCCTTCGTTCTCGCGGCCCTCATCATCGGCGACGATTACTGGTCGGCCGGCGCGGATCGCGTCAATGGCTTCAGGGATAGTGGCGAGGCTCATGACTCGGTCCTTTCGTGACGCAGATCCGCGTCGGTGAACTCGGCCATCCTGGCCACATGGCGCGCCAGAATGTCGGTTTCGATGTTGACGGAGTCGCCCACAGTGAGCGCTCCCAAAGTTGTTGCGGTCAGAGTTTCGGGAATCAGTGACACCTCAAACCAGTCGCGGCCGACAGCACTCACTGTCAGCGAGACGCCGTGGACGGCGATGGAGCCCTTGCGTGCGACGAGCGGCGCCAGTTCTTCGGAGAGGCTGAAGCGAAGAACGCTCCAACTGCCCTCATCGGTGACGCTCAGCACCGTGCTCGTGCCATCGATGTGGCCCTGCACGATGTGGCCGCCGAGGCGATCTCCGACCTGCATGGCGCGCTCAATATTGACGCGGTCGCCGGTCGCTACTCCGCCAAGGGTGCTCATGTCGATTGTGACGCCCATGACGTCGGCAGTGAACCAATCCGGGCCCTGATCGACAACGGTGAGGCACACGCCACTGACGCTGATCGAGTCACCGTGACCGGCATCCGACACCGCCTTTGGCGCCCGAATCGTCAGGCGAGCGCCGTCGTCGGTCGCGGCAAGATCAACAACCTCGCCGAGTTCTTCAATGATTCCGGTAAACACGGTCAGACTCCTATCGCAGTCGCCGGGCGGGCGACAATCAGCACATCGTTACCCAGGGGGCGAAGTTCGGTGATGCTGAGGTCTTTCGCCTCAGCCATGGTCGATATTCCGAGCTCGCCGAGCGCCACCTTCGGGCCGCCCAACAATTTCGGGGCCAAGTAGATGAGCAGTTCATCCGCGAGACCGGCAGCAATGAATGCACTCGCGATCGTGGGGCCGCCT
>Ga0314772_1000965_pt1 | contig 13818 bp, 14 predicted proteins | sample MetaGCBIW2018_FD_204520 | JGI IMG/M metagenome (GOLD analysis project Ga0314772, IMG submission 204520) | Cryopeg brine microbial communities from Beaufort Sea near Barrow, Alaska, United States - CBIW 2018 | ecosystem: Environmental > Aquatic > Marine > Coastal | place: USA: Alaska | collected... | reverse complement strand
GGTCGCATCCAATACACCGGTACAACTCGCGACCCGCAGTGCAGCGTCTCCCGGCTGCCCAACGACCTCTACTTCGCTGTTCTCAACCACGATGGCAGCATGCGGTGCAACAGCCGCGAAGAGGATGCCGCACGCCCCGTGCTCGAAGGCCTCACGATCGCTGTCGCCAACCAACAAACTGGCGCGTTTACCCTGCCGAGCACCGCTATCGGAGGCCAGTGGCGAGTCATCGCCTACCCAGCAATCAGCACCATCGGACCCGACTTTGTGACAATTGTTATCGCGCGCGACCTGGTCGATTCCAACGGAATAGTCTCGCGCTATGCGGCTATCTTTTTGTTCTTCGGCCTCACCGTCGTAATCGTGGGTGGCGCACTCACACGCCTCCTTGTGACATCGACCTTTTCGCCCCTGCGTGAGGTAGAGGCCACAGCTGCACGCTTCGCTGATGGCGACTTTGACCAGCGGCTTTCTGGCGCAACGCCCAATACAGAAGTTGGACGCCTCAACCGCTCCCTCAACTCCATGCTTGGCCGAATTGATCGCGCTTTCGCCGACCGCGCGCGCACGATCGATCAGATGAGACGTTTCGTTGGAGACGCCAGCCACGAACTGCGCACCCCTCTGGTTACGGTGCGCGGGTATGCCGAGCTCTACCGCATGGGTGCCATCACAAATCCGGATGACGTCTTACAGGCAATGGAACGGATCGAAAAGGAAGCCATCCGCATGGGTGGTCTCGTGGAAGACCTGCTCGAGCTGGCCCGCATCGACGAAACCAAGCCACTCCAGCTCACCGAAGTCGACCTGTTGCCGCTCGCAAACGATGCAGCAATGGATGCCCGTGCCTCTCTTGGCCGCGTCGTGAGCGTGATCAACACGCATCCCACGATTGATGCGCATCCCTCGGTTGGCCCGGAGCACAGCACCGACACGATGGCGATAACTCTGCCCGAGAGTGAGCTCACGCAACCCGCAACTCCTGCTCGCGGCGTTGCTGCGATAGCGAGTGGCCCAATCGCTGCTGCAGGGGCGCGCCTGTCACGGCTTGCCTCACGCAAGAAGACTGCAGCCGTCGCTAAAGCCACCGCCCGAATCACGCACGTAACCGCTCCATTGCCGAAGGACCTTCACGCGGTAGTGATGGCCGAAGAGAACAAGCTTCGTCAAGTACTTACGAACTTGGTGACGAACGCACTGCGCTTCACCCCAGTGGACGTTCCAGTCGAGATCGGTGTCGGCATAGACCGTGAGCGCCAAATGGCCGTGCTCTCCGTAATCGACCATGGCGAGGGCATCCCCCCACAGATTCGCGACAAAGTTTTCGAACGTTTCTGGCGGGCAGACAGTTCGCGTAACCGGGACACCGGCGGCAGTGGTCTCGGGCTCGCCATCGTCGCTGCGATCGTGCACGCGCACAAGGGTACCGTGTACGCGCTTGAGACGCCCGGAGGCGGCGCGACCTTCCGGGTTGAGCTTCCCCTCCTCCCCAGCCAGCCAGCGGACGCAGCGGACACCGACGAGGACTAACCTCCTGCAGGGCTGACTTCGCGATCTATCGTCGAGCCATGACTCGATACCAAGTAGATAGCGACGCCGTTCTCAGCGCCACCGGTGCAGTACAGAATTCCATCACCCGAATTCAAGGCGAGGTCGCCGGTTTATATGGCCAGCTCACGAATCTTCAAGGGTCGTGGACAGGCCAAGCCGCAACCGCGTTCTCCACAGTGGTGACCGACTGGAAAGCCACTCAGCAGCGGGTCGAAGAGAACCTCGCGGCGATCAATCACGCGCTCTCGCAGGCCGGACAACAGTATGCCGAGATCGAGGCCGCAAACGCGCGCCTCTTCTCGCGCTAGCGACCGTTAACGTCAGAATGGGCGCCTCCCGAAAGAGACGCCCATTCCGTGTACTACGTTTAGCCTGCGAACAGGGTTAGGACTTAGAAGTCCATGCCACCCGACGGGTCACCCATCGGAGCAGCGCTCTTCTCAGGCTTGTCAGCAACAACAGCTTCGGTCGTGAGGAAGAGGCTAGCGATCGACGATGCATTGAGCAGAGCCGAGCGGGTTACCTTAACCGGGTCGTTGATACCAGCAGCGAGCATGTCGACGTATTCGCCGGTTGCAGCGTTGAGGCCGTGACCAACTGCGAGGTGACGAACCTTGTCAGCAACAACACCAGGCTCCATACCTGCGTTGAGTGCGATCTGCTTGAGCGGAGCATCGATAGCAACGCGAACGATGTTTGCGCCCGTTGCTTCGTCACCCGTGAGGTCAGCCATTGCTTGGCTCTCGAATGCGACCTTGCCGGCCTGAATCAAGGCAACGCCACCACCGGCGACGATTCCCTCTTCAACAGCAGCCTTTGCGTTGCGGACTGCGTCCTCAATGCGGTGCTTGCGCTCCTTGAGTTCAACCTCAGTTGCTGCACCAGCCTTGATTACTGCAACACCACCGGCGAGCTTCGCGAGGCGCTCTTGGAGCTTCTCACGGTCGTAGTCGCTATCAGTGTTCTCGATCTCGGCGCGGATCTGCTTGACACGACCTGCGATCGCCTCTTCTTCACCAGCACCTTCGATGATCGTGGTCTCGTCCTTGGTGATAACGACCTTGCGGGCGCGACCGAGGAGTTCGAGTGTTGCGTTCTCCAGCTTGAGGCCGACCTCTTCCGAGATGACCTGTCCACCGGTGAGGATTGCAATGTCAGCGAGCTGAGCCTTGCGACGGTCACCGAAACCGGGAGCCTTGACAGCTACCGACTTGAAGATGCCACGGATCTTGTTCACAACGAGAGTTGCGAGTGCTTCTCCGTCGACGTCTTCAGCAATGATGAGCAGCTGCTTGCCGCTCTGGATTACCTTGTCGACGATGGGGAGAAGATCCTTGATGTTCGAGATCTTGCCGTTGACGATCAGAACGTAGGGGTCTTCGAAGACCGCTTCCTGACGCTCCTGGTCGGTCACGAAGTATGCCGAAAGGAATCCCTTGTCGAAACGCATACCTTCGGTGAGCTCAAGCTCGGTGCCGAACGTGTTCGACTCCTCAACGGTGACAACACCTTCCTTGCCGACCTTGTCGATCGCCTCAGCGATAAGTGCGCCGATCTCGGGGTCACCAGCAGAGATGGATGCGGTAGCCGCGATCTCTTCCTTGGTCTCGATCTCCTTGGAGCTCGCAATGAGTGCCTCGATGACCGCGTTGGTGGCCTTTTCGATTCCGCGCTTGAGGCTGATGGGGTCTGCACCCGCAGCAACGTTGCGGAGGCCTTCGCGAACGAGAGCCTGAGCGAGAACAACAGAAGTCGTCGTACCGTCTCCGGCAACGTCATCCGTCTTCTTTGCTACCTCTTTGACGAGCTCAGCACCGATCTTCTCAAAGGGATCATCAAGCTCGATCTCTTTGGCGATCGATACGCCGTCATTTGTAATGGTGGGAGCGCCCCACTTCTTTTCGAGAACAACGTTGCGACCGCGTGGGCCGAGCGTGACCTTTACGGCGTCAGCAAGAATGTTGAGGCCGCGCTCGAGGCCGCGACGGGCCTCTTCGTTAAAAGCAATGATCTTTGCCATGTGTGTTTCTCGTCCCTCCCGGACGTCGGACAAGCGAATAAGTTGGCACTCGAACTACGCGAGTGCCAAGGGCTAAATTAGCACTCGACAGGGGCGAGTGCAAGACAGCGCAGCGCACTCGACAGCGGCGAGTGCAAGACAGCGCAGCGCACTCGACAGCGGCGAGTGCGAGACAGCTGCGCGCGCCTCTCTTGGCGAGGTCGCGTGTCGTTCGCGGTGCGCGAACACTCGTGTGCGTTGGGGCGCGATGGGAGTCGCCGGTAGGGCTTCGGGCGCTTGGTTTCGCGCGAGTTTTTGAGCGGGTGGCGCGCTATTCGCCGCGTGCGAGGTAGTCGGATCCGAGCACGATGGTGATTTTAGCTGCGGGGAACACGTCTGCTTCAATTAATCGGATTTCTCCGGTTCCGAGTGCGCCTACGAGGCCTGATGCTACGTCTTCGTCTTCAGGGTTGCTGTAGTAGATGAAGGTGTCTTCGAGGTTGCGGTCTGAGGCTGGTGATGCGCTGCGCATGGGCCATCCGGCGGCGGTCAGTTCGTCTGACACCGTGGTTTGGAGTCCGCTTTCGGCGGTTCCGTTGAGTACGTCGATGGTGATCGCTCGGGCGGGATCGATGGCTGCGGGGTCGGTTACTGGCGCGATGGGTTCGTCGGGCGCTGGGGCGACTAGGGGTTCTTCGGGTGTTGCGAAGAAGGGGATGCCGAGGTCATCGCCGAGGTATTGGCTGAGCGCGAATAGTCCGCCGAAGATGAGTACACCGGTTGCGAGTAGTGCCCAGGCGAATCCGATCCAGCCGCGTCCGCGTCGTTTGGGTCCGCGGTGTGCGCCGATGCGCTCGATGTCGTCGGGCAGCTCGTCGTAACGATCTTTCGGGTAACTCGCCATTGGTTAGTCTGTCAATTCTTCGTTGTGGCGCTGGGCCGCGCGAACCGATCTGCTGTGCATCCGGTTGTCTCGGGCGCGACGCAGCCTCGATACCAGCATGGGGTCGTACTGCACGGCGGCGGGTGAGTCGATTACCGCGTTGAGGATTTGATAATAGCGCGCGCTGGAGACCTGAAACTGGGAGCCGATGGCTTCTTCTTTGGCGCCGACGTGTCGTGTCCATTCGCGCTCGAAGTCGAGAATCTGGATGGCGCGTTCGGGCAGGCCGGTACTGACGTGCGACGCGGTTTCAGAATCAGGCACGGCAAAACCTCCATTACTAATGGCAATTCTAGAGTGTGTGAGCTGCGGCAACAGCGAGCGACGCGGCGGGAGCGGCCAATCTACAATCGTCGAGGTTAGGTTTGCCTTAGTTCCCTAGTAACCGATTGGTTTTCATGCGCACTCGACTCTTCTCCCCTAGCTGAGTTATCTGTTTTGAGCGATGCGATGGATTACCGGGGTCTCATAGCTGGCACCGTCGCCACTGCCCATTCGCCGCTCGCGATGGTGCCGCTGATGTATGACCGAAGCGACTCTGTGACGCCCCAAGTGATTTCGGCATCCGCGACTTGGCAGGTTTCGTCGCCGGCGGCACGCATCGTCGCGGATGGCTCCGCAGTGTTGCCAACCAGTGGTGTTAGCGCGATGACAACGGCAGTGACAATAAGCGCGGCCGGCCCAAGCACGCACACGTTGAGTCCGCGCATTACTGTGCTGGGCGGTACATCGATTGGTGCATGATGGTTGCCTCTTCATAGAGGTCACCGAATGATTCGAAGCCGAATTTGGCGTAGAGCGGCACAATGTAGTCCTGCGCGTGCAACAGCATTGCTTCGCTGGTGAACTCGTCGATGATGCGCTTCATGATGATCTGGGCAAGGCCTTCACCGCGGCGGTCTTCGCGTACGACGACACGGCCGATGACGCGGTGGCCGTCCAAATATTCGGCGGTTTCGTTGTAGAGAACGCGGATGTAGGCGGCGACTCCCTGCTCGTCGGCGACCCAGTAGTGGCGCGTGGCGTCTTCTTGGTCGCGGTTGTCGAGTTCTTCTTCGTCGACTTTTTGCTCAACAAAAAATACGTCTGTGCGTAGTTTCATGATCGAGTAGAGCTCGGTTGTTGTTAATTCGCCCCAAGACTTGGCGATCACGGAATCATTCAGCACAACTACGAGTTTAATGTACTGGGCAGCTAAAGCTGACGAACTAGGGAGACCACTATGGCGTACAAGGTGAACAAGACAGAAGAACAGTGGCGCGAAGAGCTTGGCCTTAAGTACTCGGTTCTGCGTGAAGCCGGCACTGATCGTCCATGGTCTGGCGCCCTTCTCGATGAAAAGCGTGAAGGAACCTACCGCTGTGGCGCGTGCAGCGCTGAACTCTTTAAGAGCGGCACCAAATTCGATTCCGGTTCGGGATGGCCCAGCTTTTACGAAGCAATCAACCCGGATGCCGTTGAGCTTCGCACAGACAACTCGCTCGGCATGGTTCGCACCGAGGTTGTGTGTGCGACGTGTGGTTCGCACTTGGGTCACCTCTTCGATGATGCCTACCAGACTCCTACGGGCGACCGTTTCTGCTTGAATTCCAGCTCATTGGAGTTTGAAGAAGAGAACTAGTTGGATCGCAGTTTTTTGGGCGGTCGCTGACTCGAGAGTGAGGCGATCGCCACAGCGATGAGGGTGAGCACCACACCGATTACGGTGGTCGGCGCCACCCCATCGCTGTCTGTTGGCAGGAGAATCTCCAGAGCGAGTGCTCCTATCAACTGACCTGCGATTGATCCCAGTGCGAAGAAAAGAACTCCGGTTATCGGCACGAGCACGGCGGCTACGGCGATAAAGATCACGCCGATCGCTCCCCCGATGTAGAGCGTGGGGTCGGATGGAAATTCGTGTTGCCACCCTCCGAAGAAGCCGTATGCAATTGTCACAATAGCCAACGCCGTTGTGCCGACGACGAAGTTGACGTAGGTGGCGGTAAGCGGCGAACGCGTTACGTGGCGTACGTGGCCATTGATGGCTTGCTGCCATCCGATCCCGAATCCTGCCGCGAGTGGCAAGAACACGAGCAAAAACGGGCCGTCGAGGCGCAAGTCGGCGAGCCCAGAAAAAATAACTGCGCCGACTGCGAGCACGGATGCCGCGACGCGCAATACGGTTACTGGCCGCTTTTGTAGGCTGCCGATGCCCACCCGGTCGATGACGGCGGAGCTGATCGTTTGACTTGCGACAACCGCAACAGTGAACAGGGCGACGCCAAGGGCGGTCGCTGCGAGGCCCTGGGTAAGAACGAAGAATGCGCCGAATGCACCACCGGTGAGGTACCACCATGGCAGTCGTTTACTGACAACTTCGGTGCGGAGAGTGCGGAGTCCAGCCCGCGCGGTGGGCACAAACGGAACGATAATCGTGAGGATGATGAGGCCTGATGTGAAGGAAATGAGGGCCGCGAGGGTGGAGTCCTGAAGCTCCACTGCAAGCTCGCCGTTGATGCGACTTTGGGCCGCGACGAGGGCGCCAGCGACGATTGCGGCGAAGATTCCTGCCAGCGCGCGACGACGACTTTGCGGATTGGTTGGGAGCATGGGTGTAGTCATGTCTAAAATAGGACGTTGGTCCAAGCCTCCTTAGCTCAGCTGGCTAGAGCACCGCTCTTGTAAAGCGGGGGTCGTCGGTTCGAATCCGACAGGAGGCCCAGCAAGAATGTCGAAGGCCGTCGGGGTGATTTAAACCCTAGCGGCCTTCGACATTGCTGTTTAACGCGCGGCCCGTAGTGATGATTGCCTAGCGAATATTCCTCGAAAGCAATAGGGTGTTGCTATCGATTCCAGCTCATATGTACAAAGTTTGATTTCAGGGCCGAGGTCGATTACGTGATTGTAGGCGCGTAGCCTGCAGCGCGGTCCGTCTTGATTAAAAACTTTGGGGGAAGTTTCGTGTCAATAATTACTGGTTTGGTGGGCAGCAAAATCGCTGCCAGTTTGTTAGCAGGCGCTCTCGTTGTCGGCGGCGGTGCAGGTGCTGCCGCGTATGCGAATGTTCTACCTACGCCGTTGCAAGAGACGGCGCACGATCTAATTGGTGCTCCCGCTCCGGAGATTGCTGCCACGGAATCCGAGCCGGATGAGGCCGAATCCGACGACACTGAGTCGGACGAAGCGGTGTCCGACGATACCGAGTCAGACGACGCGGTCTCCGATGAGGCTGAGTCAGACGATTCATCCACTACCGCAACCCGAGTCGGACCAGACGTGACAGGTCACGCCGCCTACGGACTGTGCAACGCCTACTCTCATGGTGGCCTCGGAGTCTCTTCGACTCCGTATGCAGCCTTCGTAGTTGCCGCTGAAGGTGAAGCGAACATCGCAGCGTATTGCGCTGAGGTCACCAAGCCCGGAAAATCGCTCGCCCATCGCTCCGACAAAGCGGACTCAGATGATGTCGATTCCGATGACGCCGAAGAATCCGAAGAGTCCGACGACTCCGACGCGAAGAATGCGGCCAAGCACAGCGCCAAGAAAGCTGCTCAGGCTGCAAAGAAAGCTTCCAAAGCAGCGGAGAAAGACGACCGCAAGTCGCAGGTGAAGACTAAGAGCGAGAAATCGCACAAGTCGTCGTCAAAGGATTGACCCTAGCGATACCAACTACGCCGGGTTATCCGCCAGCATTGCGGCTACTGGCGTGATATCCCGCCCCGGAGATTAGCTCGGGTCGACCATCACTTTGAGGGCGGTGCGCTCATCCATTGCGGTGTAGCCCTCGGGGGTTTGCTCGAGCTGCACGGTCCGGTCAAAGACTGCGCCGGGATTGACGGTTCCGTCGAGAACGGCGGGCAGCAACTGTTCGATGTAGGCGCGAACCGGTGCTGGGCCGCCGGTTAGCGTGATGTTCTTGCCGAATAGGCTGCGGCGCCCAAGAGGGCCCTCTTCATACTGGGGCACACCGACGCGGCTGATGATTCCACCAGCGCGAACAACACCGAGAGCCTGCTCGTAGGCGGGCATGTGCCCGACGGCTTCGAGAACAGCGTGACTTCCAGTACCGCCGGTAAGTTCACGAACCTTTGCTATGCCCTCCTCGCCACGCTCAGCAACGACATCCGTGGCACCAAACTCGATACCGAGATCGGTGCGCGCCGTGTGGCGACCCATGAGGATAATGCGTTCGGCACCCATCTGCTTGGCGGAGAGTACGGCGAGTAGTCCGACAGCGCCATCGCCGATTACGGTGACGGTTTCGCCGCCGGTGATACGTGCTTGGCGGGCTGCGTGCCATCCGGTTCCGTACACGTCTGAGAGCGACAGCAATCCGGCATACTGCGACTCGTCGACAGTGCCCGGGACTTTCACGAGGGTGCCGTCAGCGTAAGGGACCCGAACTGCTTCTGCCTGGCCGCCGGTGACTCCACCGTTGCCCCAGAATCCACCGTGGATGCACGAGGTCTGTAGCCCTTCGAGACAGAACTCGCACGTTCCGTCTGAATAGGCGAACGGAGCAATCACGAAATCGCCAACCTTCAGGGTGCTGACATCGTTGCCGACTTCTTCGACGGTTCCGATGAACTCGTGACCGATCGGGCGAGGCTCCGCAGCGGCTGGCATCGAATGGAACGGATGCAGATCGCTGCCACACACGCACGCTCGGGTGATGCGCACAATCGCGTCAGTGCCCTCGACGAGTGTTGGGTCGGGTGCAGTGATCACGCGGACATCGCCGGCGCCGTAAATGTAAGTAGCTCGCATGCCTCTATTCAACGCCTGAAATCGGACTACGGCGAATCAGTATTTGTACAGCGAAAAGGAGTAGCTATCATCAGGAGACAGCGCGCCCGCAGACTCCGAACGTTCCGTCAGTGGTCCTGATTAGCATGAAGTCATGGCCAGCTTTGCCGACAAGCCCATCCTCGAAGTGACGGTCGCCGAATGGACTGTCTACCTCGAAGGATCGCCGTCTATCGATGGCGTGCGGCTCAAGCTGCGCAAAAAACTGTCAAAAGCAACGGGCATGACATGGTCGGAAGCACTCGATGTTGCCCTCTGTTTCGGTTGGATTGACGGCCAAAGTGCGCGCTTCGACGATGACTACACCCTCCAATCGTTCACCCCGCGCCGCAAGAACAGCCCCTGGTCACAGATCAATCGCGACCACGTTGCGCGGCTCATCGCGGAGGGCAAGATGCGGTCGGGCGGTCTCGCCGAAATCGAACGAGCCAAGGCAGACGGTCGGTGGGATGCCGCCTACAGCATGAAGAACTTGACTACTCCCCCAGATCTGCAAGCCGCTCTCGACTCAAACCCCGCCTCTGCGGAGTTTCATGTCGGCCTCACCAAGAGCGTGCGCTTTCAGATCTACTCCCGCTTAGCCTCAATAAAGACGCCATCGGTGCGGGCGGCGCGCATCCGCGACATCGTGGAGAAGGGCGCAGCATGGCGATACGCCGATCGAGATGCTGCTGTTCGGCGGCGCATGAAGAAGCTCGAAAGAAGGTCGAGCTGACAAGCCCTACGGAGTAGGTGTCGGGGTCGGGGTGGGAGTCGAGCTCTCGTTGAAGTTATCGCCTGCGGCTTGGATAACGAACGCCTGGAAGGCAGCGAGGTCGTTTACTGCACCCTCGTACTTGACGCCGTTTACAAGAACCGTAGGAGTCCCGGTGACCTGAGCGATGTCAGAGTTAGGAATCGGTCCCGAGAGAGCGCGCGCAGTTGAATTACTGACCCACGACTTGAAACTCTCATCTTGGATGCACTCGGTAACAGCACCGACGTTTTCTACGCCCGCGGTGTCGAGGAGTGCGATCAGTTCATCGTCACTGAGGCCAGTGGTGTTTTCTGCCGGCTGCACTTCTTCAGACAGCAGCGCCGAGTGGTAGCGGTAAAAGTCGTTTGGCGAAGAGTCAGCGACACAAGCGACAGCATTCACCGCGCGCGAGGAATAACGCTGGCCTTGCGAGAGTCGATCGAGGATCGTGATGGGGTGAACTTCGAGAGTTGCTGCACCATTCTCAACAAGGCTCTCAATGTACTCACCGTTTGCTTGTTCGAACGCTCCACAAATCGGGCACAGGTAGTCGACATACATCTGGATGTCGAGAATTCTTGATTCTTCATCGACAGCGCTCGGGATCGGGTCGGCGTCCGCGTCAAGCGCAGCGGTCGGAGTCGCGATGAAGCCTTGGCTCAGTTGGATGCCGTCGCTGGCGAAATTCTGCGGACCGGGACCAACAGGCTTGTTCGAGTTCACGAGTACGAGCGCGATTACTGCGACGATCGCTATGAGGGCAAGGCCTACGCCGCCCTGAAGAAAAAGCTTGGTGCGCTGGTCTTTTTTCTTCTGCTCAGTGCGCTTGATTCGAGCTTTCTCTCGTGCCGCTCCGCGTCGCTCGTTCTTGCTGAGTCGGCTGTCGCCGGGATTGCCGTTGCTCAATCGAACCTCATCTGCCGTGTGTGTTGCTGTGTTGGGCGCCAGAAAAGACGGCGCACCCGTCGAATTCTAGGAGCTATCTCTGGGAAATGCCCAACTGAAGCCTGAATTTGTGTTTCGTGCGGGCTCTACCACGCGGTCACGTGGCCCTCAAAAGAGTGCAATAATAACCCAACGCGATTTCGATCGCGGTCCATTCACTAAGGATCGTCCGGCACGTACCTGCCGGTGAAGGAGAAAAATACAACAATGGCGTCTGTAACTTTTGACAATGCAACCCGTCTCTACCCAGGGTCCACGATCCCGGCTGTAGACAAGCTGAATCTTCACGTAGAAGACGGCGAATTCCTCGTGCTTGTCGGCCCATCGGGTTGCGGTAAGTCCACTAGCCTTCGCATGCTCGCCGGCCTCGAAGAGGTTAACGATGGCAGCATCCTCATCGGAGACCGTGACGTAACAGACGTTCCTCCGAAAGACCGCGATATCGCAATGGTCTTCCAGAACTACGCTCTCTACCCGCACATGACGGTTGCTGAAAACATGGGCTTCGCGCTCAAGATTGCCGGCATCAACAAGGAAGAGCGCGCAGCTCGCGTACTTGAGGCAGCAAAGCTGCTCGACCTCGAGCCTTACCTCGGCCGCAAGCCAAAAGCTCTTTCCGGTGGTCAGCGTCAGCGCGTTGCCATGGGTCGTGCGATCGTTCGCCAGCCTCAGGTATTCCTCATGGACGAGCCACTCTCGAACTTGGACGCGAAGCTTCGTGTTCAGACTCGTACGCAGATCGCTAGCCTGCAGCGTCGACTCGGGGTCACCACGGTTTACGTGACCCACGACCAGACTGAGGCACTCACCATGGGTGACCGCATCGCAGTGCTGAAGGATGGCCTCCTCCAGCAGGTCGGTACCCCTCGCGACCTCTACGAAGCACCGCAGAACGTCTTCGTTGCTGGCTTCATCGGTAGCCCCGCAATGAACCTGTTCACTGTCGACATTGTCGACGGTGGCTTGCAGTTCGGTGAGGCTGTCGTCAAGGTTGACCGCGAAACACTTGGCGAGACCACGGCAAAGACAGTAACCATCGGTGTTCGCCCTGAAGACGTCATCATCTCGACCGATGGCAAAGGACTCCCGGTTGAAGTCGACCTCGTTGAGGAACTCGGCGCTGACGGCTACCTCTACGGTCACGCACAGATCAAGGGCGAGCGTGTTGATATCGTCGTTCGCGTCGATGGCCGCTCGCACCCGGACGCTGGCGATCAGGTATTCGTTACCCCTGAACCTCACCACGTTCACGTGTTCGACATCGAGTCTGGCCTACGCCTGACAAAGACCCCTGTCGTAGCAGGCTAACCTCCGTTTTACGATCGAGCCCGTCGACGTCGAACTCTGTTCGGATGCTTCGACGGGCTCGTTTCAGCTTAAGGAAACGTGAATGACTGGTTCTGTCAACATCACCGCCGCCACCGTTGATCCTGCCCTGCTTGATCTGCCATGGGCGTTGCCGCTTGAGTCGTGGCCCGCCGATGCGATTGCGACTCTTCCCAAAGGAATCTCGCGTCACTTGGTGCGCTTTGCCAACCTCAGCGGCTACATCGTGGCGATCAAGGAGACTTCAAGCGAATTAGCTAAGCGTGAGTACGAGATGCTGCGCACGCTGCAAAAGCTTGATGTTCCGTGCGTTGACCCGCTTGCGGTCATCACGAACCGCACAAGCGCAGACGGCGAAGAACTGAAGTCGGTGCTCATTACGCGCCACCTGAGGTTCTCGCTGCCCTACCGTGCCGTTTACTCTCAGAGTTTGCGCCCCGAAACAGCTCGCCGCCTGGTCGACGCACTCGCAGTGCTACTCGTTCGTTTGCACATTGTTGGTTTCTTTTGGGGCGATGTTTCTCTCTCGAACACCCTCTTCCGTCGTGATGCTGGGGCTTTCGCTGCCTATTTGGTGGATGCCGAAACCGGCCAACTCTATGACCGCCTTTCGAACGGTCAGCGTGAGAACGACCTCGAAATCGGTCGTGTGAACATTGCAGGCGAGCTTCTCGACCTGCAAGCCGGCGGTCGCCTCTCAGAGGACATCGACCCGATCGAGATCAGCAACGGCATCCTCGCTCAGTACCGAACACTGTGGCAAGAACTCACCGGTTCCGAACGCTTCGACCATTCCGAGCGCTGGCGTATCAATCAGCGTGTTGAGCGCCTAAACGCTCTCGGGTTCGATATCGAAGAGCTCGCCATCAAAACGGAAGATTCGGGCACTCGCGTGCGCATCCAACCGAAGGTGGTGGATGCCGGACACCACTCGCGCCGCCTGCTTCGCCTCACCGGTCTCGATGCTCAAGAGAACCAGGCCCGCCGATTGCTTAACGACATGGACTCGTATCGTGCCGCGTTCGAAAAGCAAGACATGGATGAAGAAATGCTCGCCCACGAGTGGGCTGCTCGCGTTTTTGAGCCCGTGATCCGAGCCATTCCGAGGGCGCTTCGTGGAAAGCTCGAGCCTGCCGAAATCTTCCACCAGCTGCTTGATCACCGTCGCCAGCTTGCTCAAGATTCGGGCCGCGACATCCCGCTAGCGGAAGCTGTCGGCAGCTACGTGGAAAACGTGTTGCAGTTCCGTCGTGACGAAGCCACCATGATCAACCCACCAACAGGAGCATTCACCTCGCCGATCACGGTTCCCGGTGACGATCAGGTCGAGGACGACGATCCCGACGACAGCAATGACTGGCGTCTCACCGTTTAGGCAGAGTCTGTCGGGCTAGGAGAGCAGCTGCTCAAGCCCGCGACCCGTCACATGCTCGAAGACAAGATTCGTCTCGGTGTGCGATACCGCGGGATGGCTCGCCAGGTAGGTGAGCATGAAGTCGCGAAGCTCAGCAGCACTGTGCGCGGCAACATGCA
>Ga0314772_1000964_pt1 | contig 13836 bp, 14 predicted proteins | sample MetaGCBIW2018_FD_204520 | JGI IMG/M metagenome (GOLD analysis project Ga0314772, IMG submission 204520) | Cryopeg brine microbial communities from Beaufort Sea near Barrow, Alaska, United States - CBIW 2018 | ecosystem: Environmental > Aquatic > Marine > Coastal | place: USA: Alaska | collected... | reverse complement strand
CTCGGCGATACTCTCATCCATTACCATCATCGAGCTGCTCGGATCAGCATTGTCGATCGGAAGCAGCTACTACCGTTACCTCGAACCCATCACAATAATCGGGCTGATGTACCTCGCCATTAGTTTCCCGACTTCACTGCTAATCAAGAGACTGGAGCGACGCTTTGTCCCCACACACTGACACTCTGCACACACTCAACGCGAAGGAACCTCGGCGCGATATCGAGATTTCGTTCGCCAACGTCAGCAAGTCCTGGGGGAGTAATCAGGTCCTTCGTGGCTTGGATTTCGAGGTGAAGGCCGGCGAAAAGGTCTCCATCATCGGTCCATCAGGATCGGGCAAGACGACCATTCTCCGAATCCTCATGACGCTAGAGACCCCGGATGTTGGCGTGGTCACTGTTGGCGGGGACATCCTGTGGGATGCAAGGAAGGGCGTGAAGAGCAAAGAGACCAAGCAAACGCAGATCACTCGCCGCAAGGTGGGGATGGTTTTTCAACAGTTCAACCTGTTTCCGCATATGACCGTTTTGGAGAATGTTATTGAGGCGCCGATTCATGTTCTCGGTATTTCCAAGCAGGAGGCTCATGAGCGTGCGGTCGATCTTTTGGAGCTCGTGGGCCTGAAGGAGCACATGAAGCACACCCCGCCAGAGCTCTCCGGCGGGCAGCAGCAGCGCGTGGCCATAGCGCGTGCCCTAGCTATGAGACCGCGGGTCATGCTCTTTGACGAGCCGACATCTGCGCTCGACCCTGAACTCATCGGAGAGGTACTTGGCGTGATTCGGCGGTTGGCGACCACGACCGACATGACCATGCTCATGGTTACTCACGAAATGCGGTTTGCGCAGGAGATTTCCGATCGGGTGGTCATGTTCGACAAGGGTGTCGTCGTTGAACAGGGCCCACCGGACCAGATCTTCAAGAACCCGCAAGAAGAGAGGACCGAACGGTTCCTGAAGGCTGTCACGTCCTACTGAGTGGAAAGGGCCCGGATCAGTGCGCGAGTAGTCGCTGTCCAGGGCCGATAGCGGCCAGCTCGCACAGTGCGAGCGCCGCCCACATGGTTGCCTGGTTTGCCGAGACGATTGGTTTTCCGAGTTCGCGCTCCAGAGGAGCGATCAGGTCATAGGTCGGCAAGTTGGTGCACGAGACAACAATGGCCTCAGCATCGTTCGAGTTGGCTTGCCGAATGAGATCCGCAGTGCGCGTATAGGGCACCGTCCACATCTTCGAGCTCAATCCGAGATGCGCGACACCGGTGACCTCCATCGAATTCTCGGTCAGGAAGCGCTGCAGGCGAGCGGTGATTTCTGCGTCGTAGGGAGTCGCAATGGCGACCCTGCCGACACCCAGCGTCGTCAGGGCGGCGACAATGGCTCCAGAGGTCGTCACAGCTGGAGCTTCCCCTTCTTCGGCCAAGGCGGCAGCGATCGCCTTCTCGCCAGCTCTCCCATTCACGAAACTGCCAGAGGTGCAGGCAAACGCATAGGCGGAGGGGGCAACCGTCTTGAGCTGCTGCGCCGCCGCACGAATGCCTGCTTCATCACCGAGAAGCTCAACCATCTCGAGAGTGACGGGCAGAGGGTCGTAGGGTGTCCGCGCAAAAAGGAGTGCGGCCTCGGCCGGGACCCACCGCCATAGTTCGGCATCAAGTGCCATGTCGTACGGAGCAACGACGCCGATTCCGATTTGCGCAGGTGGACCGCTGGGAATGCCACCGTCAGTCTCCGTTGCAGACATTATTACCTCCGTGTGTGCACGCGGGGTGGTGGATATGGCCCGCTCCACCGCACGTTCATTATTGTTGACAATCCTACACACCGCAATCTAGTCTCGAGGCAAGCGAAGGGAAGTCCAATGGCTCGATACATCACGGTTACGCTCGAGAGTCGAGGCGTCAGTTGCCTCGCGCGACTATTGGACGATGAGGCTCCTCGTACCGCCGCAGCGGTGTGGGATGCACTTCCTTTGTCGTCCGCTGTCTTTCACGGCAAGTACGCCCGCAACGAAATCTACAATCTCGTACCAGCTTTTGCTCCTGTCGAACCGGGCAAAGAGAACACCACGATTACTCCGATACCGGGCGACCTGTGCTATTTCGAGTTCGATGCTAACGATCTCGCCACGCCTTCGCACGGGTACAGCAGCGGGGAGGGGCCACAAGAACTCAACAAGATCATTGATCTTGCCCTGTTCTATGGCCGAAACAATCTGCTGATCAACGGTGATCAGGGTTGGGTCCCCGGGAACGTTTTCGCCTCTGTCGTTGAGGGACTTGAAGAAATGGCCGTCGCCTGCCAGGACGTCTGGATGGGTGGCGCGCGCGGAGAAACTCTGACGTTCGCTCGCTCAAATCGGAGCTGACGAGGCTGCAGACGGTTTGAGTAGCGCCATGACCAATCCCTGCTGAGCTGTTGGGGCGTCCTATGGCGTCGGCTTTCTCCCCGGCCCAGCTCGTCGCTTAACCAGTAATGAGGCCATTGATGCTGCTCGCCGCGACAAACACGGCGACAGCCAAGACGAGGATCCCGAACGTAATTTTGATGGTTCGATCGGGAAGCTTGTTGGCGAATCGCGCCGCGATGAGCGAACTAACAACTGCGGCGCCGGTGAAGGTGAGCACGACGGGCCAGTTGATGTCCAGGTTGCCGAGGTGAGCGGTAATTCCGGCAGCCGAGTTGATGATGATGATCACGAGCGATGTCCCGACGGCTTTTCCTGCCCGTAAACCGAGCAGAAGCATGAGTGCCGGAGTGATGATGAAACCTCCGCCAATTCCGAACAGACCGGTCAGGAATCCGACCGCCACTCCAACGGCAAGCGCCTTGGGGATAAAAGTGCGCAGTCGGCGAGTTTCGGAAACATCTGTTTCGGCATTACCTGACTTGGCGGTGAGCATTCGGACCGCAGCGACGACCATGAGGGCGGCGAAGGCGAGCAGGAGCATGTTTGGGGCGATCAGTCGGCTGGTAGCAGCGCCAAGCCACGCGGCGGGGATGCCGGCAGCGCCGATGAGTAGGGCGGTCGTCCAGTCGATGTTGTTCCGGATGCGCGGCAAGACTGCCGTAATCGCAGCGAAGCCGACGACGATCAACGATGACGGGATGGCTTGTGCAGGGCTTAACCCGACCCCATAGACGAGTGCTGGGATGGCAATGATGGAGCCACCGGCACCGACGAGCCCAAGAACTGCTCCAATTAATAGTCCGAGTGGTACTGCGATTAGAGCCGCGATGTCAGTTCACCTGCAGTTCGATATTGTCCATTGGTTTTCGTGCTCTTTTCGTTCGTGGGGGAGTCAGCATAGGCGGTCGGGTGAGTGTCTCAGTGCCGGGGGAACTCATCGTCCGGCTGAGTCAGAGTCAGTTGAGTCATGCAGTTCACCGGCCGCTACTAGGTCAACGTCGTCGTGGCGGACCCTGGGCACCGGACAGGCATCTTCGCTGGTCAACCGGCGGGTTAGGGCCCAGACCAAGAGGCCTATGGAAGCGGCGGCAAGATATGGCTGGACGGGTTCGAAGAATTGTAGTGCGCCGCTCGTGCCAAGTGCGATGAGGACAATTTTGTTGCAGACGGGGCAACCGACGGCGAAGAAGGAGATCATCGCTCCTGCCCCTCCTAGTCTCACGGTGCTCTTTCGGCCCTCACCTTCGGGGCGTGACACGTAGGTGGCGGTGAGAAGTCCGGCGAGGATTGCGGTGATGATGAGTGCGGGCTGCGCCCACCAGGTGGGAGGAATCTCGCGTGAGAACACCGGGGTATCGATGAGATCGGTCGGAATCGCGACAACCAGGTAGGTCAACGCTGCGGTACCGGCCGCGACCAGCCAACGCCGCAACGGCCATCCGCGTAAATTGTCGCTCAGTGTTCTCATACGACGGTTCATCGGTCTTCCTTAGTTTGAGTGCCCTGCGAGGGTTGGCCTAGTCGAACTCCGGGCAGGTCGTCAGCGAGTCGACGTCGCCGATTGGACCGGATGGCGAATACAGCAACGATCGCGGCAATCGCGAGCAGAGCGATGATGCTGAAGACCAAATTGGAGACACCGGACGACACGTTGAGCGCCCAGCTTTCTGCAGCGAACTGGTCCGAAATCGTCAGAATTCCGCCAAGCCCCGCTGTTCCATCCGTGACCAGCAGGAGAATTCCGATGCCGACGGAGAGTACACCGGAGACAATCATCAGCCAGGAATTTTGCCACCGCCCTATGTGCAGAGAACGCGGTCTCATCCATTTGCGCTGGCCGACTTTGGCGCGATCCCACACCAGTGCGAGAACTACCAGCGGAACGACCATCCCCAGAGCATAGACGGCGAGCAGTATCCCACCGTAGATGGCGTCACCGCCGATGGCGGCCACCGTGAGAACTGAACCGAGGATAGGACCAGCGCAGACCCCCGCGACGCCATAGACGGTACCAAGCAAAAACACCGAAATCTTGGATGTGCCTTCCGCGCCACCACCGCGCGAAAAACTGGGCAACCGGATTCCGGAAAGTTGCACCAGGCCGAGGGCGATGATCACCGCGGACGCGACAGCCACGAACGTTCCACGATCTTGAGTGAACAGTGCACCGAAGGACCCAGCTAGAGCTCCAATCGGAACCAGAGTCGCAATCAATCCGAGATAGAAGATGCCGGTTCTAGACAACAGCCGTGTGGGCGAGCTGAACGCGTAGGCGAAGAATGCAGGAAGCAGCACGACCGAGCACGGGCTCAACAGGGTCAGGATGCCGCCGACGAATGCTCCGGCGTAACCGATATCCATCAGTTTCGCGCCTGTTCGAGTTCGGCTTCAATCACTTCACGGAACACGGAGAGGGGTTGCGCTCCACTTAGCGGGGTGTCGTTGACAAGAAAGGTTGGTGTGCCTGTGGCTCCTAGGGCGCGTGCTTCCGCAAGATCTGCCTCTACGCGCGCCAGCAACTCGGGATCCGTTAGGCCAGCTTCGAACGCGGCCATATCCGGCACTCCAATTTCTTGGGCAATCTCGATCAGGCGTTCGCGGGGCAAGGCCACATGGCCTCGTTCGGGTGCGTCAGCGAATACCACTTCGCCGAACTCCCAGAACAGACCTTGTTCTCCGGCCGAACGCGCGGCCACCGCCGCGGCAACCGACTCGTCGCCGAAGACTGGCAGGTCGCGCCACTCCATCCGCACTTCTCCGGAGTTCACATACTCTTGGATGAGCTGCGGCATGGTGTCGCGAGCGTAGACCCCGCAGAACGGGCATCGGAAATCGGCGTACTCAATGAGCACTACCGGAGCATCGACCGCCCCGAGAGCCGTGGGATCCCCATCGATTCGCCGAGACATATCTAGCTGCGGCTCGCCGTCAGCGGGATTCTCGTAGGCGCCGGCGGGCCCGCCTGAGGCTGCTTCACCACCCTGTTGAGCGGCGATGCCGACGCCAACTACGCCGGCGACGACCAATAGCCCAATTGCCGCAAGGGCGTATCCTTTCCACGATCGATGCGTAGATTTTTTCGTGCCGCGTGGTGATGACATTGGCTCTTCTCGTGAAAGGGAACAGTGTGGTTAAAATGTACATACATTTCCTGAGAGAAGAAAGAGCGTGAACATGGACGAGTCCTCAAGTCACGGCAGAGAGCGAGCTGCGCCGCTGTGGAAAACGATCTCCGCCGACCTAGGGCAGCGTGTGGCGAATGGTGAATTCACTGATGGCTTCCCAGGGGAACTGGAACTGGCGCAGACCTACGGTGTGAGCCGGGGAACAGTACGCAGTGCGCTTCAGCCGCTGCGGGACAGTGGTGCGATCACGGCACAACGCGGGCGCAAGCAGCGCGTGGTGGAGTCAAAAGAGGGACTCCTTTTTGGCCCACTCCACAGCCTGTTCGCATCGGTGCAAGCTGCGGGGATGATCCAGCGAAGCACTGTCCTCAAGCAGACCGTGACGACAAATCCACGCGTGGCGGCGCTCCTCGAACGTTCTCCATCAACTCCGCTCTTCCATTTGGCCAGAATCCGGTATGCCAACACTGAACCGCTCGGATGGGACGAGGTGTGGTTGCCCAATGAACTCGCCGAGCCGCTTCTCAAGGTCAATTTTGCCAATACCGCGCTGTACAAAGAACTACGAGAGCGGTGCGGAATTACGCTAGACGGCGGGCGAGAGGAGCTCCGAGCAGAAATTGCTGGCACATTAGATATTCAGTACCTCGAGTGCGATCCGGGTGAACCGATTCTGCATATCAACCGACTTGGTGTTCATGCTGGCGCGCCGATTGAAGTACGCCAGAGTCGCATACGGGGGAACAGCTACGCAGTTACTACCCAGTTTGGAGCAATCTCTGCAGACGACTAGTGGGCCTCCGCGGAGGCGAGCTTCGGCGCGCAGTGCGCGCTCCGTTAGGCTCAACCCATGGCTATCTCCCGCTTCGAAGAGCTCGATTTTCAAGAAACTCCGATGGGGGAGCTCACCCTGCGGCGCCGACTCGAGCCAACGCTCGGCGTTGACGTGTACGAGGTGAAGCTCGGTGAGGAGTACCTCATGTCGAGCCTGTTCACCGTTGCAGAGATCGCACTCTCCGACCTCGGGCTAGCGGCGGTCAGCGGCGAGAACTTGCGGGTTGTCGTCGGGGGACTTGGGCTCGGATACACGGCCGTTGCCGCCCTAGCCGATCCCCGCGTCACGTCACTTGAGGTCATCGATGCCCTTCCCGCCGTAATCGACTGGCACCAGCGCGGCCTTCTGCCGGTGTCTGCTGAACTGACCGGCGACAGCCGCACCACCCTCACGCACGCCGATTTCTTTGCCGTGATGCGCGCCGAGCCGACCCGGCAATTCGACGCGATCCTGTTGGATGTCGACCACTCACCCCGACACCAACTCGACCCCAGCCACGCCGACCTCTATACCGTCGAAGGTCTCGGGCGGGTGCGCGCTCATCTTTCTGACGACGGCGTTTTCGCGCTGTGGTCGGATGATCCCGCCGACGACGAATTCATGGAACGCCTCGGCCAGGTCTTCGAGAACCCTGTCGCGCACGCGGTTGACTTTGACAATGCGCTCACCGGTGGGGTGTCATCCAACACGGTGTACGTCGCGACTAGGTGAGCGTAGGCCTCGACGGGCGCCGGTCTGTTGTTGTGTTAGTCGTCGGCGGGTTTGTGATCTCGGCTGTGGCGTCCCCTAGATGGCCGATCATTGGGCTCAAGTGACAGGGTGCTGAGCCATTCGCTGATAGGACTGTTGGGGGCGGCAAGGTTTGCGTGGGCACTGGCTGCCAGAAGAGTAGGCATCCGGTCGTTGTCGGGTGTGGCGTCGCACAACGGAGCCTGCGGAGGCTGACTGCGCTCGTCGTGCGAGGGCGTTGTGCCGTCCATTAGCGATCGTCGACCCGGACGGCGCCGGGTACGGACAGCTTGCCTGTGAGCAACGTAGTCATGTCGATCGGCTGGGTTGGAGGCAAATGGATGCTGACTGAATCTGCAGCAGGCTGATTGCTATCGTTCTGGTCGACAGTCATGCTCATCTCTTCTCTACTGGCCGGGCTACCGAGGTTCGGTAAAGTTTCTTTCGATACGGATATGCGGGGGCAGCCGTCAGCTCCAACGTGTCAACGGCTGCCCCGCAAATTTTCAGACTCGACTACCAGTGAGCTTCCGGAGAAGGAACGCGATGACCGCGATGACGGCCAGCACGATTCCAACCCAGAGCAAGAAGTTGAGAGATTGGACGAGTCCGCCGGTGATCAGCAGAATGACGGCGATGACCGCAATGATGATCAGGAGAGTGTTCATACGGGAAGTACCTTTCGAGACGAGTACTGGCTAGCGACGTCCTAGCCTCCATGGCGCTCTCGATGGTCATTCTCGGCACAGTGATTGCCGTTGACACGTAACCGCACAGCGCGCGGCGTTGCCGAGGCTCACAGGAGCGTTCCGCGTTAATTTCGGCTGTTGCTTTACCTATACATGCGAGACGATGAGTGAGCTGTCCGGGTCTGCCCGGCTGCAACCTCATGTGAACTGAAGTAGGGAATGACAATGACCGTCAACACACTCGACTCCTCGGCAGGCTGGTACTCGAATCCGGCCGCGCGCTCTTGGCGCACTGAGCCACTCGGATCGACAACCCGCGAGTTTCACAGGTCGCTACCGGGCTACGTGCCAACACCGCTCACCTCCGTGCCTGAGTTGGCAGCATCGCTGAACGTCAGGGCGATTTTCGTCAAGGACGAGTCGCGGCGTCTTGGCCTGCCAGCGTTCAAGATTTTGGGTGCCTCTTACGCAATTTCGCGCGCGCTGTCGGCTCGGCTGGGTGCTCCGGGGGTAGCCCTCACACTCGATGAGCTACGTGATCGGCTCGGTGCTGCTTCCTCGCTCTCACTTGCAGCAGCGACAGATGGCAATCATGGCCGGGCAGTGGCGCACGTCGCGAAACTACTCGGACTGCCAGCCACTATTTACGTACCCGCCGGGGTATCCCAGGCCGCGAAGGATGCGATTGTCTCCGAAGGCGCGACGTTGGTCGACCTCAGCCTGCCCTACGACGACGTAGTAGAACATGCCAAGAAAGCCTCCGGCGGTGACGTTGTACAAATCCAAGACACAGCCTGGAGCGGGTATGAGGACATTCCCCAATGGATTGTCGATGGCTACGACACAATGTTTGCCGAAATTGATGAGCAACTACGTGAGGCGGGGACCGACCGCATCGACCTTGTCGTCGCCCCCTCTGGGGTCGGATCGTTCGCGCAAGCAGTTGTCGCCCACTACCGCTCCACAGAACATACGCCTGCAGTTCTCTCGGTTGAACCTGACACCGCATCCTCAGTAACGACCTCGCTGTGTGCCGGGAGACCGACATCCGTCACCACCGCAGACACGGTGATGACTGGCCTCAATTGCGGGACCGTTTCGGAGCTCGCGTGGCCAATTCTGCAGTTCGGGTTGGATGCATCCGTCACTGTCACGGACGCTGAGGCGGTGACCGCAGTGCACGAGCTCGCTCGCCTCGGAGTCGATTCTGGACCCTGTGGTGCTTCAACCCTCGCCGGAGTGCGCGCCGTGCTCGCTGACCCTGACCGTCGAACGGCTCTCGGCATTGCTGACGATGCCGTCATCGTGCTGTTGAGCACCGAGGGTCGCGCCGCAAACCCGAAAGGTTTCTCGCCGGATGTCTAACAGCGAACATCCCGTGGTCACTCTGCTCGAGGATCTCATCCGTATCGATTCATCAAACCCTGATCTGGTGCCCGGGGCGCCGGGGGAGTCGGCGATTGCTGACCACGTGACCGGATGGCTCTCCTCGCGTGGTTTCGAATGCCAGCAACTCGAGGAGATGCCAGGCAGACCCTCCGTGGTTGCGATCGGTAAAGGCACCGGAGGTGGTCGCAGCATCATGCTCAACGGACACATCGATACGGTGTCGCTTGGCAGCTACGACGGCGACGGTCTCATTCCCGAACACCGAGATGGCAACATTTATGGTCGTGGCGCCTACGACATGAAATCCGGCATCGCCGCCATCATGATCGCCGCAGCAGCCGCAGCAGAGCGACCCCACACCGGCGACATCGTACTCGCGCTCGTTGCCGACGAGGAGTTTGCCAGTGCCGGTACAGAAGAAGTGCTCCGCCACCACACGACAGACTGCGCCATTGTTGTTGAGCCAAGCGGCCTCGACATCGTCACAGCACACCGTGGCTTCGCCTGGTTCGAGGTAATCATCCATGGGCGCGCAGCGCATGGATCCCGCCGAGATCTCGGCGTTGACGCGATCGTGAAAGCTGGTGCATTTCTCACCGCTCTCGGACAACACGATGTGGAGCTTTCCCAACGGATCCCGCACCCGATGCTGGGCACTGGCAACATCCATGCGTCAGTCATCTCCGGGGGTGAAGAACAATCGAGCTACCCGGCCTCATGCACGATCTCGCTCGAACGCCGCACCCTGCCAGGCGAAGATTCGGCCAGCGTCGAGAAAGAACTGCGCGGCATCCTTGATGCGATTGCCTCAGACGATGCCGAGTTCGCCTTCACCGTGGTTGCTGGACTCGAACGCAACCCATTCAGCGTCGATCGAAATGAGGCAGTCGTCACCTCGCTCATCGCTGCGGCGACTCAGCACACTGGCGCCGAACCGGCAGTGCGCGGCGAGCCATTTTGGACCGACTGCGCACTCCTATCTGATGCGGGCATCCCCACCGTGCTGTTCGGGGTGGATGGAGGGGGAGCCCATGCGGCCGAGGAGTGGGTCACCATTGACTCGCTCATCGCCCTCACTAGAACACTCGAAGAAGTCATCACCGACTTCACCAATCCGGGCACCAGTTAGAGCATTCATCGAAATGCTGAACAGCACAGCTGTCGCTCGCAGGGTGCCGCGCGAACTGTCTAAGGCGTACTGCGGAAGGTCGCCGCTACCGAGGTGTTATCGGGCAGATCTTCCCGGCGCACCGCCTTCACCGTGCCCCCGGTTCGTAGAACACGAACGGCTACCTCGTCCGCGAGCCCGTACGTGGTCGGCCCGGGAGCGTCGGCAATAATGATCCCGCCACCCTCATCGATGCTGCCCTCTTCGGTGGAGGCGAGATCAAACAGCAGAGTGTCGACGTGACCTGCGGAGGCGGCTTTGGCGACATCGCTCAACTGGGAACTGGCAAGGCCATTAGCCCGCAGTGTGCCGAAGTTCTCTCGCCATGACGTTAGCTCGTCTTCGGAGTGCTGCTCCAATAATTCGCGCCCTCGCTTCTCGAGCTCCTGCAACGAGAGCGAACTGGGGTTCGCGTAGATGCCTTGCTTAAGCAGATCTCGGTAGCTGTTCACCTCGCGGTAGGCGGGCTCTAGGTCAGAGGAGGCAGCCAATATAAGTGGTAGACCAGAGTCACCAATTACGTCGAGCACAGCCTCCTGCACTGCAGAGCAGTACCGGCGCTGCTCAATCTTTGGTCCGAGAGCGCCGTCCGCGCGCCGGCGGTCAAACCTGCCGTCCGTCACCGTTGTTTCGAGCGCGTCTGCAACATCGTCGGGAAGTCCGGGAATCTCAACTTGCTCGCTAGACGCATCCGCCCCCAAAAAGAGAAGCCGCACGTCCCCTTCGGTCAATGCCAGCACGTAACAGCTGTGGCCAAACGTAGTAGCTCGTAAGAGAGGTCCGATGTCGAATCGATCACCCACAGCGGAATGCGCCGGAAGCTCGTTTCTCAGACGAAAGGCCCTAGTGAGTTGTGACGAGATAAACACGGCGATCGTGCGAGCCGGGCTGTCCCAAAAGTCGCGGTCGCGCTCCAGCGACTCCACGGCGTCACTGATCGTGTCACGGTCGGCCTGCGCGACACCAATATCGTCAAGTTGGGAGAGCGCTTCGGCGGTCGCCGAGCGCAACGCGAGGCGGGCGGCTTCCGTATCGCGGACGACAGGTGGTCTGTCTCCGCCGGCTCCAGAGCTCAAATAGAGCGACACACTGCCATCATTGCGATGTTGAGACAGTTCTACAAAGTCTTCCCTAGTAGGGATGTCGATGCTCATACATCTACGATACTCAGCCACTATGAAAGCGCAATCAGGTTGAGTTGGGGCCTCATTAACCCTGTCTAGTTGCGACCTTGGCTGCGACGGCGACGATGAACAAGGATGCCGTAATCGCGTGCTGCGGACCCATCCTGACGATGCACCTCAATATCGGTACGTTCAGGATGGATCCGCCGCCGAGTTGCTCGAGGGAAGCGCTAGGGGCTCGCTAGGCCGCGGGCACAGCACCGGGCATCGCGGCCCAGCCAAGGTACGAACCGTCGAGTTCGGCCACGTTGTAGCCATCGCGACGCAGCGCGCTTGCTGCCACACTGTTGCGCACACCACTCTGGCAGTAGGTGACGATGGTTCCCTCACTGGGAAGCTCGTCCAGCGACCACATGAGCCGGCCGCCGCTGAGCTGTTCAGCTCCGGGAATGTGCCCATCTGCAAATTCGGTTTTGTTGCGAACATCCAGCAGGAGAACCCGTTCGAAGGCATCCAGCTCGGTGGGCGACACAAGTTGTGGCTTTACGAGATTTAGACCGTCAAGTGTGGTGACAAAACCTGCCACGCGGTCGATGCCGACTCGCACGAGGTGATCGCGCAATTCTGCGGCCTCTGCTTCGTCTGCCGCCAAGAGAATAAGGGGCCGGTTTTCCGTTTCGGGGTTATAAACCCACGCACCATAGCTGGCTGCTTTGTCGGTGCCAGGAACGTTGAGCGACCGAGGAACTGTTCCCTGGTGAACTTCGCTGTTGTGGCGGGTGTCAAGCAGAATCGCGCTGTCGTCGGCAAGTGCCGAAGCAACCTCTGCGGTAGTGAACTCGACGAGATCCTTGACTGCGCCAATGACCTCGGGGCCTTGCCTGTTCTGGATCTTCATCCGGCCAAAGTATGCGTGGGCATCCGGCTGGCCGTTGAGCAATTCGTCAGTAAAGCCCTGCTCATCATGATTGGTGACGTAGTGGCTCCACCATGAAAATGCGCGCTCGTAGCCGACAGTCGAGGAGGGAATCGCACCGAGGGCTTTGCCGCAGGCGCTACCGGCACCGTGAGCAGGAAGAACCTGCACGTAGTCAGGAAGGGTAAGGAACCGATCACGCAGGCTCGTAAAGATGTCGTGCGCTCCGTCGAAGCGAGTATCAATCCCGCCAGCAGCCTCGTCAAGGAGGTCGGGACGTCCTACATCTCCGACAAAAACGAAGTCACCGGTCAGCATGAATCCTGGGGCGTCAGCTTGGGCGCCGTCAGTGACAAGCAGCGAGAGGTGTTCCGGGGTGTGTCCAGGCGTGTGTACCGCTTCTACAGTGATGTTGCCGAGCGTGATTGCCTGTTTGTCTTTCATACGTACGGCGCCGTCGAAGGCACTGCCGTACGTCCAGTCCGGGCCACCTTCGTCGGAAACGTACATGGTGGCGCCCGTGCGAGCAGCGAGTTCGCGCGTGCCCGAGAGGAAGTCCGCGTGAATATGGGTTTCAGCGACTGCCGTAATGGTCATTCCATTCTTAGCGGCGAGTTCGAGGTAGACGTCAAGGTCGCGACGGGGGTCAACCACGATCGCTACACCCTGTGACTGGCATCCGATGAAGTAACTGGCTTGGGCGAGATCGTGGTCATAAATGCGTTCGAGAAGCATGATTACTCCATTCGTTGAAGGCTAAGGATGGTGTCGGTGGGTTAGCAGCGGCAGCGGTCGCGCTCGGCGACGTTTGCGAGTGCTTCGTCAATGTGTTCTCCACATCCTGCCCAGGTGGGCTTGCCGCAGCTTTCGCAGCTAATTTGTGCGCACATGTGATCTCCTAACGACCGAATAGACGAGAAAAGAAGCCGCCGCGTGCACCGCGGGCAGCATCGATTTCAGATTGCGAATGCTTACCGTTGCACCACTGGCTGGACGGAACTGTGCGTTTGATGGTTTGGATATGATCTCCACATCCGGCCCATGTGGTTTTGTTGCACACGCGGCAGGTAACTGCTCGGCACATAAATCTGCTTTCAGTTGAGACTGGACTATACGAATTAATACCCTAGGGGGTATGCTTAAACTATACCCTAGGGGGTATCTCCACTGTCAAATTACGTCAACGAAACGAGACAACAATGGCTCTCGCTGCCCCACTAACGTCTCCGGTCAACGACTTAGAGGCCCAACGAAAAATCGCGAACCGGCTACGTCGTGCCCATGGGCAACTCGCAGCACTCATTGCCACGGTCGAAGAGGGTGCAGGCTGCCGCGACGTGGTTCATCAACTCTCCGCTGTGTCCAAAGCTCTCGACAGAGCCGGTTTCTTAGTTATTTCAGGTGCGATGAAAGAGTGCCTTGCGAATCCTGACGCCGACGGCGCACCTCAGC
>Ga0314772_1000963_pt1 | contig 13842 bp, 12 predicted proteins | sample MetaGCBIW2018_FD_204520 | JGI IMG/M metagenome (GOLD analysis project Ga0314772, IMG submission 204520) | Cryopeg brine microbial communities from Beaufort Sea near Barrow, Alaska, United States - CBIW 2018 | ecosystem: Environmental > Aquatic > Marine > Coastal | place: USA: Alaska | collected... | reverse complement strand
CTGATATTCTTCTGCCTCTCCAATGCTGGAGATGAGTTCAACTTTTCTCTGAACGAGTTCATTTTTCAGCGATTTGATGGTGCCTTGATCCAGCAGAGAGGCATCCGTATTGGCACTCGAAATTGTGGGTGTATACGGAGGTGACTTGTCTTCAAACGCTTTATCAGAGGGCTCACCAAGGTAAAGAAACTTGCAGCCCCTTCCAGTTGTTCCTTTATACCGCTCAACGACGTTAGCGCCTTCCAGGCGACGCAACTCTCGATAGATGTATTTCCGAAGCGCACTGGTGCCAACTTTCTCTGGCATAGATAGCTGACGACCGTAGATGTCACGGATTTCTGTGGTTGAAAGTGCGGAGCCTGCACTTTCAACCAGTATCTCGATTAAGAGTCGATCGACGAGAAGCGATTTTTTGTCTTGCATAGAAGATTTGATCCTATTTGGATTCGGGTCGATCAGGTTGATTTTTGGAATGGGTAGTATATGCCGTGGTCGTTTTAGGCTCAAGAAACCATAGTCTTGCTTTTTACGAGGGCAAGAAATGGGTTCTCCAGTTTGCGAGGCATTTGGTCAAAATCTTCGAGCGATCCGTAAATTAAAAGGCTTCTCGCAAGAACGCTTGGCGTATGAATCTGGAATAGATAGAAGCTATGTGGGGAAGATTGAGAGAGGGCAAGTCAACATCACGATCGAAAAAATCTACATTCTCGCCAACTGCCTGAATTGCTGCCCGAAAGACTTGATACTGGATATTGAAACTAACGGTTAGCTCATTTTCGTACAGCACGATTCGTTAATATGTGTGTACGAGATTTGGAAATAAAAGCGGGTTTGTGTGTCCATCGATTTTTGATGTTGGTTTAGATTATCAGTATTTTAGCCTTCTAAGGCATTTTGTAAGTCATGTTGCTTTTTAGTATTTAGACAAGTAGATGACATCATGCCTCGTCAGTGATTACCTGCGTCTAAGTTGTGCTACATTGGGACGTTAATGATTTTTCCGACTTCGATGAGCGGTGCCAAAACTTGGCAAATGGAGCCGCTAAGGGAGCTAGGAGTTACCGTTGATCCAGACGACTCGTGTTCTAGAAGCTATATTTATCACACTGTAGACGGGCGCTGCTATGTTCAGGGAGGCGAAACAGATCTATCCGCTTTAGAGAACTATCATGTCGTTTTCTCTGCAGATCGTGATGCCTACCCAGAAAATGATGAAGCAGCATGGGAAGTGGCTAAAATGTTGACGACAATACAGTCTGATGGCGATGGGTTTTACGTTTTGGTACCGGAAAAGATATTGTCTGAGCTTGGCTTGGGCGTGGGTCAAGCGCTTGAAGTTTCTGTTGTCAACAATACGATTATTTTGGCCCCGACTGAGCGAGTTAGGGCAGACTTCTACTTGGGCAGTCTGACGATTGCTCTGCACAAAGAAGTGCTCGGCTTTTTTGAGGGCGATGCTGTCGCTAAAGACAGGTGGATGGCGTCCCGAGTTTACGGGCTCGGCGGACGATGTCCAAATCAGATGCTGCAATCAGAGTCAGATATTGAAGCGGTCAGACTTTTGATCGGTCGTTTAGAGCATGGATCTTTGCCCTAACTACCGCACCTGGATCCTCGTTGACCTCTTGGTTGGATCTCCCAATGGCGCTGGATGGCTGCTAGGGTACTCAAGAGGTAATGGCCGCTACGCAAGCTTCTCATTTGAAACTCGGCGGTCTCCAAATCCAAGTGCAACACTCGGTTTAATGAACGCCTGATGGCGCTTCCTGGGTACGGTTGATCAGATCCATAAACACCTCCAGCGGTGGTTTGAAGCCTAACCGCTTTCGAGGCCGAGTGTTGAGCTAGAAGGCAAAAGCGTCCAGCTCCTCCTGGCTGAACACAGACAGGTCTGTTCCCTTCGGCATGTACTGCCGCAACAAGCCATTAGTGTTCTCGTTAATAGCTCGTTGCCAGGGGCTGTGCGGGTCAGCGAAGTAGATCGCCGTGCCGGTCTTTTGGGTGATCTCAGCATGGCGCACCAGCTCGCGGCCTTGGTCGTAAGTGAAAGTCTGGCGCATCTCCAGCGGTACCCGATTCAACGCAGCACTGAAGCCCTGAACGGCCGCTGTGGCGGTGGCACCGTCCATCTTGGCCAGGAACACCAGACCACTGACACGCTCCACCAGGGTGCCAACGGCTGAGCGATTGAAGGCACCCTTGATCAAGTCGCCTTCCCAGTGCCCAGGCAGCAGCCGTTCTTCGACTTCCGGCGGTCGCAAGTGGATGCTGACCAAATCCGGGATTTGTTGGCGACGATCAACCCCGCCGGCACGGGGGCGGCGCTTGGTGTGACCCTGACGCAGGCAGGCAATCAGCTCCTTGCGCAGCTCGCCGTGAGGCTGGGCGTAAATGGCTTTGTACACGGTCTCATGTGAGACTTGAAGCTCAGGACGACGAGGAAACATGGCCTTACTTAAGTGTGCCGCTGATTTGCTGAGGAGACCACTTGTTTCGCAGCATGTCCACGACTACCTCATGGATGTCAGTGCCCGCAACCAGTTTGCGCCGGGGCCGGCAGTGCAAGCGTGCTGAACGCGCTGCGAATCCTGCTACTTCGGCATCATAGGGTCGGCCTTCAACCGTACGCTGCGGCAATTCTCGACTCAGGGTGCTGGGTGAACGGTTCAGCTCACTGGCAATGGCGCGAAGGCTGAGGCCCTGCAATATCCGCTATTGAAAGCATCCCGTAGGCCAGTCGCGACGGAGAGCCCTTCCCGTCGTCGGCGCCAAGTTCCGACTATTTTCGCTGCCACGTCCAGTCGCTCTGCAGTTCTTTCCCCCAAGTAATTCTTAGGTTGTCATAGTTAAATATAGAGATTATTCGCCAATCTCATAGTATTAAAGCTATCGCAACCGTTATCTAAGCGCTCACAAATCAACGTCGGCTTTCTGGCGGCGCAAGAAATTGTTCGAGAGACCGTTGAAAAACTTTCAGGCTTTTTTGGATGGCAAAAAATATTTTTTGCTCAGCGAAGCAAAAGCTGGATTGTCTGCGCCGCAGAGGTTCTGGCTAACGGTTCAAATCGTCCACGTAAAATTCCGCTTTCAAATCCAATGGAAAATTTCTATTTCAATCGCTAAATTTAGGGGCTATTAGCCCCTAAATAATTGATTAAATTGAACTTTTTTTATATAAAGCTTGATTTGCTATGGGGTAGGTTCTACGATTCAGCCTCTATTGAAGAGGTGGTTATGAGTTTAATAAGAAGGCGATTAATTTTTCAGAGTGGTGAGCGATATACCTGTCTTGTGAGCGAGGATGGGATTCCAGATTTCTGGACAACATTGTTCCTTACCACCCATTACCGATTTTCGAGCTCAGAGACTATGCGAGCTGTTGTTAATACGCTGGCTCACTTCAGCGTATGGGATGGGGCATATAAAGCTCCGTTTTATGTACGGATACTTGCGATTGCCAGCGCGGTTGAATCCCTACCAGCTAAGCAGTTCAAAGAGCCCAATTTCTTTACGGTAACTGAAGCGCAGTCTCTTGCCCGACATTGCAAATTAACCACCAATGCAGCCAGGCGGAACTTTAAGAAGAGTACAAAGAAGGTCGTTTCTTTAACGAGTGGCTTGCCTGTCACAGTTATTCCAGACCCAGTTGTTGCTTCTAAGCACCACCGAAATCGCCTTACGGTTATTTCCCAGTTTCTGAATTTTTTTGTTGAAGTTAGTCTGCGCCAGTTTCCCCATTACGCATACTATCTCGATGCAGCGGAGAAGATGTCCAAGTTGATACTCAAGCAGAAACCAAAGCGACAAGGTTCTAGAAATGCGCAAACTGATCCAGATAAAAAAGCGCCGCCACCAGAGGTGTTTGACGAAATCATGCGGATTGCTCACCCAGATTCCTCAGACAACCCGTTTACAAAATTAGTGAGTAAACGCAACTATCTGGTCGTAAAGCTGCTTTATGACACAGGTATTCGTGCCGGTGAGTTGCTCCAGCTGAAGGTGCGAGATGTCGATCTTGGAGGCAGTGTTATTTCAATAGTACGAAGGCACGATGATATAGAGGATAAGTGGAGAGCGCTTGAGCCTAACGCCAAAACTCTTGAACGCGATATTCCTATTCCTGAAGAACTTACGAACTTGCTGCGTGAGTATATTTTTGGCGAACGTCGTCAAATGGTGGACCGGATTCCAAAAAGTAAGGGCCATGGCTTTCTGTTTGTTTCAAGCAAAATTACTACAGGACAACCACTGAGCATAAATCAGTTGTCGAACTTGATACTGAAGCTTGCATGTGACAAATCACTTTCCTCATATATTGAGGCCCAGGGCATCCGAATAAGCAAGGCTGCGAGTCCACATAGCTATCGTCACAATCGCAATAATCAAATTTCGATGATTATTGACCTTATAAATGAGAAAGCCCGAAGAGAAAGCCGTTTGCACGATGTGATATCTGAGAAAAAAGAGAAAGAAATTCGGATGTATCTCATGGGCCACAAAAGTGAAAAATCTGCAGAAGTGTACAATTTGCGTCATACGAAAAGTGTCGCAGAGAAGCTTAATCTTAAACTAATGGAAGAGGTAAGCGAGACGATGGAAAAAACGCAAAATAGCGGGAGGTTTCAGACCGATAAAGGAGAGATGTCTCTCCTTGCCAGCCAGGTGCTTAGAACCGTATCTCTAATTCAAGATGGCAAGGGGGCTTAAAGATGGCGGCACTTTCTTCATTTAAGCTTCCGACGCACGAACCACAGATTCGCTCTTCCAAGGCAGGGTATGAGTTTGATGTGACCCTCGATCGCTGGAAGATCAGTAAAGATCTCATTATTAACTGGGGTTTGCTGAACACGAGGGTGGCAGCAAGAGTTCAGCAAGGGATGAGGCTTACGGTCGCCCGAATGGCGGAAGAGGTATCTGCCAGTCATACGAGTAACTGTTATGACTACATTCGAAGGTATTTCCTTGACACTCCTTGCTACACAGGTGGCGACATCAGGGATGTCCAAATACTGAACTATAAGTCAGGTCTGTCGCTAGAGGATGAGTACAAACTTGGCACGATCCGAGCGTTACTGAGGAATTGGATTGATTGGGGGTATCCTGGGCTTCAGGAAAATCTTGGAGAGTTTTTGGATAGTCTTAGGTTGCATGGAAATGTGAAAGGAAAGGCCGTTCTTCATAGTTGTCCGCACTCAGGCCCTTGGACTATCACCGAGCAACAGATGCTTCTTAACTGGGCAGCCAATGCATTCAGTACCGATGAAATATCCCTCAAAGAGTTTGCTTGGTTCCTCTCTTGTTATCAGACGGCTCGTCGCCCAAGTCAACTTCGCGGCATGCGAATTTGCGATTTGAAATTTGAAGTTGTGAATGGCAAACATGTTTTCTCAATCGACGTTCCTCGGGCAAAAAAACGAGGAGGGGAGGGAGGATTCCGTAGGTCATTCCGCAATCTCACCATCACGGAAGATCTATTTAAAGTATTGCTAAACTTAGCTGAGCAAGTTCAGGAAGAGGCCTGTAAAGCGATTCCTAAATTGAACAAAAGGGACCTGACTGAACTACCGGTTTTTATGTCATCTAATGCCTTTTCTGAAAAGCCTTCGATTGAGCAGTTTCGTGCGTCTATAGAAAACGAGCCTGAATTCTTCCATCTGGCAGTTTATCAATCGAATGAACTTTCGAGAAAGGTGAGCCGTCATTGCTCTGCGATTTCAGAGCGTACCAATGACACCATTCATTTTACACCTACGCGTTGTCGCCGGACACGCGCAACGAACTTAGTTCGTCACGGAATTACGGGGGTCCAGCTTGCTTACTTGCTCGATCATGAAGATACCCAGAATGTAGGGGTGTATACCGAGTATACACCGGAGCTGGCGCTTCGCATTTTTGCCAAGATGAATGAAGCAGTAGGTTTCCTTGCTGGGAAGTTTGAAGGCCGAATAATCGCTCGTGAATCTGAAGCGATTCGGGGTGAAGATCCTACAAGCCGTCGGCACAAGAGTGGGATGAGGCACGTGGGTAACTGTGGCGGCTCTGCTTGTGATAGCGGTATCAAGATTTGTGTTTCGTGCGTACGGTTCCAACCGCTTCTTGATGCAGAGTGGGATGAGCTTTTTCTGGAGTTATCCGAGGAAATGGAGGAACGAAGATCAATGGGAGCAGGTGAGCTCGTGTTGCAGAGTTATGACCTAGCTTTGGCTCATGTGGCCGCGATAATGAAAGCGTGTGACATGAAACGTAAAACTGCTTTGGAGGTCACCGTATGAGCATTATTTCATTTAAGTCGAGACAAGAGCTTACGTGTGAGAATAATCTTACTGCATTCATTCGGCGAGCGAAGAATGAGTTAAAAATTTACGAATGTGATGGAGGTTTTGGATCAATTACCTGGTATCGCATTAGAAAAGGTGGAGTGAAGGACACAATAGCATTTACACAGCTTATATCGAAGAAAGGAAAATCTGATGGAGCTCCTTTCAAACAGCCTTTTCTAGATTTTGCACGCGCATACGTACGTGAGCAACAAAGCATTAATGAAGTAGCCCCTGCTCCCATGATGTCTGCCCTCAAAGCGATCTATTATGGGCTAATAGATATTCATGACGAGCCAAATATTTTGCTACTCGATAACCCGACGGTTATCAAAGCAAGGGAGGCTATCGAAGCCCGAAATGGTGCAGAGAGTCGTTATGGAATTGGGGGGCACTTAGTGAAGCTTCTCAAGTGGCTTAAGGATAATCGGATCGGTCTTAATCACACGGTTTTGCAAAATAATCCTTGGAAAAAGCAGAATAACCGCGCAGAGGGCACATCTGATAGGGATAGAAGTTGGCAAGAAGATCGGCTGATGACCTCTCACCAAGTGTGTGCTTTAGCTGATACCTTTGCCATGGCAAAGTCCCCATATGAGATTTTCTGGTCGTCCTGTGCTGTGCTGTTGATGTTTGCGCCAAGCCGAGCTGGTGAACTCCACTTCCTGGGAACTGACTGTTTGTTCGAAACGGTAGGAATGGAAACGAAACTAAATCCTACATCTGGAAAGATTGAAGAGAAAGAATTCACTGTTCTCAATCTACGATGGAAAGCAGCAAAAGGCGGCGGCACGATTCCCAAGCCGGTTCATCCCCGACTTGAACATACAGTTAGGGATGCGGTTGCTCAGCTTCACGAATTGGGGGTTCCTGCCCGCGACGCAGCTCGTTGGGCGGTTAAAAATCCAGACAAGTTTTATCGTCACGGCGGATGTATGACGGGTGCAGGTCACGACGAGGATGCCCCATTGAACTATGAAGAACTTTGTGCGGCTTTGTGTTTAAAGAATACAGCAAAAACGAGAAGGGCGTGCTTGGTAACAGATACGTCGGAACTTGGAAAAATGGCACCGTTCATGGCGATTTGGGTTAAAAAGCTATTCAAGGGAAAATCCACAATCACTTATCGGGACTTGGCAAAGGACACGGTTGAAAAATATTCGAAAGGCTATCCGAACTGGCCCAATATCGAAGAGGTTAATCTCCCGGTTTACGATGCCCTTTGTTTGATTCAGGAAAATCAATTCCACACGGTCTCTTTGCCAAAAGCACATAGTTTTATTAGCCCTGGCGTGAATCTTTTTAATGGTGCTCTTGGCTCCGCGGAAAGCCGTTCTGACCGTGGGGCTTCCATGTTCGATATGTTGGGGATTACTGATGAGCGTGGTGCTCCTATGAAAATAACCACTCATCAAATTCGTGCCTGGCTCTCCACAATGGCTGAGCGCGGTGAGATGGATTCTTTCGATCTTGCTCTGTTCGCTGGGCGAAAGAGAATTGAAGACAATCGAGCTTATGATCTACGAACTCAGGAGGAGCGGAGATCTGCAGCTCGCGCCGTGTTGAACGCGCCCCTGGAAGCCGGCCTTCGGATAATCAAGTCGGTCGAAATCAATGTGCCGGTTACCTTTAAATCCATGGGGCATAAGGATCGTGTCGGCGCTTGCCAGTGTAGTGGTTATGGGATTTGCGAACATGACTGGTCAATGTCTCCATGCACCAAAGCAGGCGACTGCGTTGGTTGTTCGGAGCATGCTTGTGTGAAAGGCCTGCCGAAGTCGTTGGAGCGCTTGCGAAAACTGGAGTCGGCGCAGGCTGTTCAGTTTGAGCGAGCACGCGATGCTCAGGATTCTGGTGAATATGGAGCGGACGCTTGGGTCATTTTTCTGGGAAAGCGACTTGCGGTTACTCGGACAATTGTTCGTATGTACGAGGATGGAAACATACCAGACGGCACGATAATTCGTATTCCGAAAGAGCTTGACCCGACGGAGACACAAGTAGCTCTCACAGCGAAAGGCTTGAAAACTGAAGTTCTGCCCGGCGACGAGGTCAGCCGAAGCATCATTAAAGCTACCCAGAGCGAATTTTTGGCGCTGATGGGAGATTGACTTGAAACCAAAGTTAATAACTGAAAAAGAAATGCCCATGATAGAGGGCGTACTAACGAGTTGGTCGGGCAAGCTTACTTGGCCAAAGTTTGCAGATGCTGTTGCGAGGCGACTCGGGCGAAACTCAATTTCGACATTTACGCTAATGGGAGATGAGGGGGTTAAGCAAGCTTTTAAACGACGTAAGGAGACGCTCAAAGAAGCCAAGGCCAATGCCGTGTCTGACATTGGTGACGTTACGATAGATGCTCTTATCCGGGAAAACGAGGCGCTGAGAAATCAAACCGCACACCTGAAATCAGAGCATCAAATTAAAGAGAAACTGTTCAAGGAGACTTTCATTCGTTGGCAGTACAACCTGTCTCTGATGCCTCGTGTGGATCTATCAAGATTGGATGCCCCTCTTCCTAGAACTGATCGTGACGGGTGACAAGCTGTGAGTCAGATAAAAGCTGAGGAGACCGTTCGGAAGTTAAAAAGCTGGATCGCTGAGCGTGACCGCCTCAACGACTTCGGAGAGTACGGAAACGGCCAGAAGGTTAACCGGGCGGATCTAATTGATGAGCATGTGCTCAAGCGTTCCCAGCTAAGTGCAAATGGCAATCCTGTACTAAGGCAGCTCCTGAGCGAAGCGGAAGATCGTTGGTATGGCACGGCTCCTGTTGAGAGCATTGAGTCGCACAAAGATGCTCGTGAATCGTCAGAGGCGCTTTCCAGGCACGTCTCAGGAGACGTAAATCGTTTGCAGAAGGGGTTGGCAGAAGCCCAGGCAGAACTGTTTCCGCTCAAAGCGGAGATAGCCTCACTCAAGGCTGAAAACGAGGATCTTCGTAACGATTTGGGAATCTTGAAAGTGCGTGAAGCGGCGCTGACTGAGAGCTATCGAGGGTTGCCCGGGTGGGACTGATCACTATTCAAGTAACCAGACTGCGCAAGTTTCTGCAGGCGACAGCTGTACCGCTGTCCCCAGACGGGGCGCAGCTTCCTCGTCGGAGAACACTTGCAGTGAGCTTTCCCGATGATGTTTTCGCTGAGGTCAAAGCTGGCACCGTTTGGCAGGTTGAGGGTGAGATGTCTAGCCAAGCGTTTGACATCGGAGGTTGGGAGCACACGGAAGATCTTTTGATTGCTAAGCGGGCAATATTCAAACGCCTATCGGGTGACGTTTTAGCATTTTATCTATCAAAGAATGTCGATGGTATTGGTAGCGTAATTGCCAAACGCGTGGCACGCACTGAAAAAATTGCACAAATTATTCTAGAGAACGATGTTGCGCGGCTTTGCCAAATCAGTGGTGTTAATGAGAAGCGTGCTTCTATGTTAATCCGACATTGGCCGGATAATCTCCTAGAAGATGCGATTGAGTGGATTCAGAGCGCCGAGATGAGTCCTCGAATAGCCCGTAAGATGATCGAGGTTTTCGGTCCTAAGGCTATAGAAACGGTTAAACAAAACCCCTTCCTTTTGGTCTCACTTGGCGCAACATGGAAAGAGGCGCTGGCGCTGGCTAAATCATTGGGCATGGATCTTTATAGCCCTCAAGTGTTGTGTGCTGTTGCAGAGCGCGCTGCTGCCAATTTGACCAAGGAAACAGGCGATATTTCTGTCAGCGAGGGAGATTTGAAGACTTCCGCGTTCAAGCTTATTAAGCGAAAAAAGCCTTTAGAGTTAATGGTTGAAACGGCTATTGCACACAATGTGCTGATTAGAGTCGGTGATGTTGGTTTAATTCCGATGGGGACCGCTACTATTGAAGATAAGGTGGCTCGTACGATCGCCCAGTTAACCTCTAGAAGTCCCGGGGTTGGTTCGATGCTGGCAGAATGGGAAAAAGCTGTTACTGAAGCGAACGTTCGAGAGTCTCTATTAGTCTTCGAGAGTAGCTTATCCTTTGCACTTACTGATGAGCAGCGTGAAGCAGTGGTTGGAGCGGTACTGGCTCCTATTGCTTGTATTTCAGGCGGAGCAGGAACCGGCAAAACGACTATTCTTCGAGCAATTCTAGGCGTTTACGAGGTGGTCGCCAGCGGGATTAAATTGAAGCAAGTGGCGTTGAGCGGGCGAGCGGCTCAACGGATGGCTGAAAGCTCGGGCTATGAAGCTTGTACCATTGCCAAACTGATTGCTGACTATTCGGGGAAAAGTAGTGGATCGCCACTTGAACATGTTTTGCTTGTGATTGATGAAGCGTCGATGGTCGACCTTTTCTCAATGTATCGACTATGCAGCATTTTACCTCGGGCGACGCGTATCTTATTTGTAGGTGATACGGCACAGCTGCCACCTGTAGGGCCTGGCTTAATCTTTCATAGCCTTACCAGGGCTGGCATGCCACTCCCTACATTTAGGCTGTCGCAAGTTAAGAGGCAAGCTTCTGAGTCAGGAATCCACCGCTTTGCAACGGCTGTCAGGAAGAAAGAAATGTTGGTTTTACCCCATACCAACGCGTCTTTGATCGATAGTGAAGACGCATCTATCGAGAAAAATATGACGTTAGATCGAGCCTACGAACTATGGTGTAAAGCAGGGGGCCGAGGCGAAGCCATGATGCTCTCCCCGGTAAGGAAAGGCTCTCTAGGCGTTGATGCTATTAATATCGACTTTCAGAAGCGTCACGGCGGTCATCGCCCTCTGGTAAAAAATCCTCGAATCCCCCATTTCGAGTGGCGTAACCGGAAAGGTCAATGGCTCTTCGAAGGCGACTCCGTGATGGTTAATCAGAATGATTATGACCTGGACGTCAGGAACGGAGATTTAGGTTACATCAGTGAGGTGTACGAATCGATAGCAGAGAATGGTTCGGCTGGAATAGTGGTCTTAGATAGTGGCCCAGTTCCGCTTTCGTATGCGCTACTAGAGAAGCTTGAACTAGCTTACGCCATTACTGTTCATAAAAGCCAAGGCTCTCAGTGGAAGACAGTGATTCTGACGTTGCCTCCAGAAGCATCGCGAATGATGGATCAGACACTTTTATACACAGGCGCCACCCGCCCTCAAGAGCGGCTCGTAATAATGGGGGAGCAGTCAATGATTAATGCGGCGGTAATGAGAGGGAATGTAGCGCTTCGGCGAAAGGTGTGTGTGGGCGGCTTGGTAGAGCATCACAGAATGAAATTAGAGTGTTCTGGCTGGAATTCCGATAAATCCACCAATGCTTTTTAACGGGGGGATCACCAAAGTGACCTGGTCGTCCTGAGAATTTTTCTGACGCCAATGCGAGCAACCTGAAGACTCGGTGGCCGTGGTGGGTGGTGTCGAGACGTACAAGAAAGTGCACGGGGCATCGAAGGTAAAATCATGACAAAGCGTAAACACTATAGCCTGAGCGAGTTGGTGGCCCAGTGTGACCCGAATGCCCCAACGTCCGAAGCTTTTCGGGAATGGGAGCAGGCGCCGATGGCTGGAATTGAACAGGCTATCACCCAACACGCCATCGACGTGATTGCTCAGGCGATCGGAGCCTGGGAATCCCGAGAACAAGCACTGGAATGGCTCCAGCGCCCAGTTCCAGCGCTCGAACATAAGCGCCCTTGCGATCTTCTGGGTACTCAGGGGGGCTGTCGCCGGATAGCCTCGGTACTCCGCAAAATTGAGCAGGGGGATTTCAGCTGACAGCAGGCTCGCACTGTTCCTGACCTTAAGACGGAGGGTTGCGATTCTCCGTACGGTCGTCATCAATGTTCTCCTCGGAATCAGAAAATTCATCCCAAACCGGATCGGTTGGCCGGTCGTAGCGTTTAACGAAGCCCTTGAGTCTTTCCAGAGGCGTAAGCTCTTGTGGGAGTGGTTCGGCCAGTTCGTCGGCATGAGCCTTGTGGGCGTCAAGGCCTGTCAGAAGCTCTTTCTCAGTTAGGTGTTGTTTTGTCATGATGGTGAACTCTGTATTTCCTACCGGTAGTAATCTATCCGATGCGAACGTTTTTTTATAGAAAGCTCGATCCAAATTGGTTCAATTTAAACGATGTCGCTACTTAGAACATTGGTGTTGTCGAGTCTATGACTCATCGACGACACTTTTCCAGAAAAGCCTGAAACCAGACCGCCTGCTGTAGATCGTACGTAAGCGTCCGGCAAACCCATCTTGAGCCCGATGCCGCAGCCGTCATGATAAGTGTCCATTTATTTCTTAGTGGACACTTATCATGAACAACGTAAGCGTAGCCCGCCCGTACCGAAAACGCCGTCAATACACCCCAGAATTCAAGGCCCAACTGGTGGCTGAAAGCCAAATCCCTGGAACGTCTGTTTCCCGCGTTGTTTTGGATAATGACCTGAACGCCAACTTGCTGCGGCGCTGGATCGGCGAGTCGAAGCAAACAGGTAAAAGCCAATCGCCAGCCTTTGTGCCCATCAATAGCAAGGTGTGATGGCCGGACGCTTACGACCGGTCATCCTAATTGTCGCCGAACAGATCGTGTCCATTGAGCTTGTGACTGGATAAGCATCATCACCGCAGCAGCGCGCTGCCCACTTCTGAGTGAACCTGCGAACAGCCGGTTTGAACGTCCTAGCAGCCCACGGACGTATCTGGTTTTCCACCCAGTTATTGTCGATGGGCACCGCGCCATCGTCTAAATAGCGCGCCAGCGCTTTCCAGCGTTTGATGCTGTAATCCAATGCTTTGGCCGTGCTGGACCATCCGGAACTTTCGTAAGAGCTCCACGAGCCACACCAGAATGGTTTCGTCCTGATTGCCAAGGCAACAACCGGTCGAGTTCATCGTCGGTCGTGGTTGAAGGCAGTTTGGTGATCACGTCCACCAGATTTGTGTAGGGCTCAATGTCATTGGCTCGGGCCGCTTCGATCAGGCTGTAGAGTTTAGCTCTGGCGTGAGACCCTTTCGGCATCGAATCTGGCGATTGCCCTCTTGGCGAACTACCGAGAAATTCTCGGTAGTTCGATCTTCCTCAGGCTCACCTTCTGGATACACATTCTTCAGGTGAAATCGACGTTATCAGTGGAGGTATCAAATAGGGAAGACATCTGGTTTTGGTTTAACCAGACGTGCTGTGTTGGCAGGGGGTGTACTTTTTTCAGGTTGGCATGGAGTGCTCTTTGGCCCACTTGTGCCAATAATAAGGCCCTGGAGCCTGCCAAGATCAAAAACTTGATTTACTGGCTAAAGCACTCGTTAAAGAGGTGTATTTCAAGCTTTCGGAATTCTGTACTGTTGATTCTATGCTGAAATTTGGTGATTAATTTAGTTATGATATAATTATTTCAGTGAGTTAGAGGTGTTTTGCCCACCCACTCACCCATCAATGGCCAAGTTATTAGGGTGTTTTCCATTTTAGAGTTGACCTGAGATCATAAAGGTTAATATTTTAATGTGTCAGCCCCGCTAAATGCGGGGTTTTTTGCAGTCCATGACGGGCTGCTCGCGCTACAAAAAGAATCAGCGTTACGTGCTGAGG
>Ga0314772_1000959_pt1 | contig 13876 bp, 17 predicted proteins | sample MetaGCBIW2018_FD_204520 | JGI IMG/M metagenome (GOLD analysis project Ga0314772, IMG submission 204520) | Cryopeg brine microbial communities from Beaufort Sea near Barrow, Alaska, United States - CBIW 2018 | ecosystem: Environmental > Aquatic > Marine > Coastal | place: USA: Alaska | collected... | reverse complement strand
CGCTACGCACCAACAGATTAAATCTACACTGCTCAAAAAGCTGGGAATCGCTCCATCGGTTGGCTTCCTTCAGGATCATCATGGCCACCATCACCCTGATGGAGGAATTGGGACTGCCGGTCTGCCTAGAATACAAGGGCTCAAATAAAGACTCCTCCACCCTCAAAGTGACCTGAATCCTGAATAAGTTATGCCAGGAATCGTTCTGCTCGTAGAATCGCTCTGACCTATCTGTAAGAAAAGAATTCGGACTGCTGAACATCCCTAACTGGGTTTTAATTGAGGTCTTTTTAAACATTTCTGATTAGTTAACTACTTGTAATATAGTGATTTACAGTCATTAACATCACTCTTTAGCGTGAAAGATTTCATGTTCTTTTTTATTGTTTTAATGTCGTTATTTGTACCAAATACTTTTCGGAGTGGACTCATGCCTTTCAATTTTTCAGCTTGCATGCGGCGTACTGGTTTCCTATTATACTTTATTTGGAAAAAGCAAGTTGTTGGACGGTTGGGTAAAATATGTGCAATGTTTCTATGAATGTAGAAGGCCAAAACCACAACTTTTCCATGTAAGCACCTGGGGTGAGGAGCTTTATTCTACTCCTGTGAAATTACTTTTTCTGCCACAGACCATTTTCTAACCGAATTATCTCTCACTCCCTTTACCTTAGCAACTAACAGTAACAGTTCGATTTCCACGTCACACTTGGATTTTTCACTGTAAGTATTCCTACGTGTCCAAATTCCTGCCGGTGACCAAACAGATAGTCTTTACTACCGTTGGTTTGAAGCGCCAGAGCCATTTCCCTATACTTTTATGGTATTTGCCATGTTTGAAAGAGGTCAGATTGTCGGGGTAGGTCTCACCCACACACAGGTCTGACAATCAAGTTAGATTCCTTTTCCTTAAAACATTGTCGATAAGATATCTTAGGGGATGTGCTTTGGGTAAAAAAATATTCTGAACGGGTTAACCATAGTATCGGTACCACCACTGATGTCATCGCAAGCATCCCAACCAGAATTGTGCTCGAGCTTGCTGGTGATTCCTAGAGCGACAATTCATACAACGGCCTTGCATAAAGTCTTGAAAATAGCAAAAGGATATCAGCTAGGCTAGTCCCATTAGCTTACTAAGTCAACTTATCAAAGTATAAGGAATTGCGGATAATCAGTATAATCTTTTCTGATTCGCCTAATACAAAGGTAATTGTGGGCATTGAAAAATATTCTTTTCTTAAATGTTCAAACAAAAAGAGCCCTAAAGCTCTCCATAATCTGCAAAAGAATAGTAACCATCTGTTGTCATGATCACATGATCGAGAACTGGAATATCCATTATAGTTCCGGCTTGTTTGATTCGTTGAGTCAATCTTTTATCCTGTTCGGAAGGCATTAGATTTCCAGAAGGATGATTGTGCGCTTTATGTAAAGCTTTACATAAGGCTCATTATGCAAAGTAAATGCTTATGTAAAGCTGCATAATTAATAAACTCATTACCAGAACTCTATCTAAAATTTACTTTACATAATATTCTTGAATACTATTGCAATTATTCATTTAAAACTAATTGTAATATGAACAAACAAATCAAGGACTTCAATGTCCTGACCTGTAAAGTCGCGGAGCATCTGGAGACTCAGCTTTATTTTTCACCACCTGCCATTGAACAATATCATAAAATCTGGAGGCGGGTCAGCTTTTTTATGGATTCAAAAGGCCATAAATATTATAGTCCTGAGGTAGAAAAAGAACTTTTTCAATACCATTTTAATAATCGCCCTAAAAGAGAACTTACTAGTTCCCAAATAAGACTTTATAATGGGATAAAGATGTTGTCAGATTTTATGACATCTGGCAACGTAAAGTTGTTAGTTCGCCCGAAACTGAAACAAATTGTTTTTAATGGCCCAATCGGTGATATTATTAACTGCTATATAGATTACAAAAAAACAGTAAAACGTCTGTCTGGAATCAGGTTGAGTTGTCATAAACGTAACCTTTTAAAGCTTTACAACTATTGCGCAAAAGAGAATATAAATTCTATTACTGATATAGATTTGTCCATTCTCCTGCTTTTTATAAATCAACTGGACAGCCAATATAAAACAGGTGTCCCGAATACAATCATGACTATAAGGGACTTCATGAAATATCTCTTTGAGCAAAACCTTCTTTCTAAAGATTATTCATTGGCCATCCCAAAATATAAATCCGTCCATCAGGCTAAGCTTCCATCCACCTATGCTAAAGAAGACATAGAAAAGTTAATTATGTCTGTAGAAAGATTTAGTGCAATAGGAAAACGGAACTATGCGATCATACTTCTAGCTGCCAGACTGGGGCTCAGAGCCTCCGATATATGCAGGCTGAAGTTTGAAAACCTACATTGGCCGACCTCCACCCTGAAAATAGATCAATATAAAACGGGTAAGGAATTGGTCCTGCCCATACTGGCTGATGTAGGTAATGCGCTAATTGATTATCTAAAATATAGCCGGCCAACTTCGGAAGAACCCTGTGTGTTCTTAAGAGCCAGACCACCCTATGTAGCTTTTCCGAGCAGTAACGTGGTTACCCATGTGGTTCAGAGGGCTTTTATAAAAGCTGGTATTAACATAAAGGACAGAAGGTTCGGCCCTCATTCCTTGCGTCATAGCCTGGGGTTTAGAATGTTGGAGGAAAGCATAATTCTTCCCGTAATTTCAGAAGTTCTTGGGCATCAAAGTACAGAATCCACCAGGTATTATCTCAGGATTGACCTTAAATCAATGAAACAATGTATGCTGGATGTTCCTGCAGTTGCAGTTGGTTTCTACGGGCAGAAAGGAGGGATTTTTTATGCATAATGGTTACAACAGTATATATGGCTTACATATAAAACAGTTTTTAGAGTTAAAAAGGACACTTGGCTTCAAGTTCGGATCTGGTGCTTTTTACCTATCCAAAATTGATCTTTTTGCACAAGAAAGATCCGAAACATCTTTAGGTATAACAAAGGAATTTGCAGATCAATGGTGTCAGAAGAGAGCGAATGAAAAAGAGAATTCCAGATATTCAAGAATAGGATTTCTTGTTCAGCTTTCTTCATACATGCGTGACTTAGGTATACCATCTTATATCCCTAAGTTACCTCCCTTTCCTCAAAGCACCTTTATCCCATACATTTATTCCAAAACCGAGATAGACGCACTATTTATAGCCTGTGATGAACTTAGGTTAAGGATAATGAATGCGCAAACCAGTCTATTTTGTATGCCTGCCTTATTACGGCTTTTATATTGCACAGGGCTACGTATAGGTGAAGCATTGGTATTGAAAAATGAGGACGTTAATCTTGATGATAATTATCTGCAAGTTCGAGATAGCAAGAACGGTAAAGAACGCATAATCCCTATTTCTGATTCACTGGCATCTGTTTTTAAAGAATATGTATGGCATAGGGAAAAGCTTCCTTTTATTCAAAAAGCATCTGAATACTTCTTTGTAAGAGCTGATGGAATGCGATGTGGTCAAAGTGTAAATGGGTGGTTTAAAAAATGCCTGGATAGCGCTGGTATATCTCACGGCGCAACTCAAAGTCCTCGCATCCATGATTTGAGGCACACTTTCGCGGTTACCTCGCTGGCTAATATGGCAGAATCCGGGATTGATCTATATGTTTCGCTTCCGATCCTTTCCAATTATCTGGGACACCAGTCTCTTGGGGCAACAAATCATTATGTCCGGTTAACTGCCAGTATGTATCCTGATCTGATTAGACAAGTAGATACAGTATGTCTTGATGTATTCCCTAAATATAGAAACTATGAAGCCAACTGATTTTTCAAAGTATATATCTGACTTTATTTCCAGGTATTTGCCAAACGAAAAAGGGGCCAGTTCCAATACAATTGCAGCCTATAGAGACTCATTTGTTTTGCTCCTAAAGTTTGTCCAGGAGGCAAAGCATGTGAAAGTTGAAAAACTTACCCTGGGCAGCATTACCAAAGAAACAATCTTAGAGTTTCTAGACTGGATTCAAAAAGAAAGAAAATGCAGCACTTCAACGCGGAACTCGCGTCTTGCAGCAATTCACTCCTTCTATTCGTATTTACAACATGAGAGTTTGGACTACCTCCATGAATGCCAGAAGATCCTGTCCGTCAAATTCAAGAAGGCGAAAAAGGAGACTATGAATTACCTTTCAATTGATGGAATAACACTGCTCCTGCAACAACCCGATACAACAACTCAAAGAGGGAGACGTGATCTGGCACTCCTTTCCCTAATGTATGATACCGGTTCGAGGGTGCAGGAAGTTATAGACCTTACTCCCTTATCGCTACGCCTCAATAAACCCGCCACAGTTAAGATAATAGGAAAAGGGAATAAGGCACGATTAGTTCCAATGCTGGATGCTCAAACTGAGCACCTTATAAGCTATCTAAAAGAGAATCGGTTGGATGAGCCGTTTGCTAATCATTATCCGCTGTTCTACAATAGTAGAAAAGAAAAGCTTACCCGAGCAGGAGTAAACTACATTCTTGATAAATATGCTAAAGCGGCAAGGACAGAGAATCCAATACTAATTCCTGACAAAATTAGCTGCCACTCATTAAGGCATTCAAAGGCTATGCATTTGCTTCAAGCTGGCGTAAACTTGGTATACATCCGGGATATACTAGGCCATGTGTCAGTTATAACCACGGAAATATATGCAAGAGCTGACTCTAAACAGAAACGTGAAGCATTGGAAAAAGCATACGTAGATGTCAATCCTAACGAAGAAGCTATGTGGTTGAAAGATGAAAATCTGATTACCTGGCTGAAGAAATTCTGATATTATTATGTAAAGTGGCATGTAGTACTTTTGCTGTATACATCAAATCAAGCATGATTATCACATGTTACTTTACATAAATATATACTTTGCATAATGCGCTAAGATGATTGAACTGGCATTCGCTTTAATTGCAGCTGCATATACCAGCTTTACATCTACTACGGTTCCAGCTGTACCTCCTGAACTGATCGTTACAATTCCTAAAACTCTGTTTGCTCTAGAAAGCAGCATTACTTTAAACTCTTCTGTAAACTCAATCAGATTTATATCCCATGCTTGAGCAAATATTTCATACACCTGTCTTGAACTGTCAACTTTTGGTCGTTGACTGGCTTTTACCTTGGCACTGTAGCTCAACTTGATTTCTGCTACTTCATACAAATCAATTTTTCTTTCCTGCGTTTCCATAATTTCTTTTTGTTTTGGTGAACAATGAATTAGGAAAGCCACACAGGCCTTGGGGGAGATAAGGCCATGAGGAAAAGGAATAAATAATGAGCCGCAGGCGAATGGCTTTATGCCGGAAGCTCATGGACGCATCGCACCCAAGGACTAACTTTGGAAGAATTCAGGGACAAAAAAACTACAGCTCATAACCAATTATCTATAAAATATATTTCAAAACTTTTTTTGGTAGCTACCACAACAGTTTAAAAAACAGGGATTTACCATGCCCACATTTGCTTCTGTCAGCGAGACAAATCAATCATGCTGATCCAAAACAGTCTCACTATGTTGGAAGCAATTACCTGGAACACATACTTCAGCACCATGGCAGTAAGCATGGCAGCTTACTACCTCATCATCATAGTATCATACTATCCACAGGAATTTCGCAGCCTGCTTTCCGGCAGGATAAATAAGATCAGTCAGGACCGTCAGCAGGAAAAGGAGCAGCATCGCAGGAGGACTGACGAAAAACATACTGATCATTTTGAAGAACTGGAAGCAACCGTTGCGGAATTAAACGGCATCCTCGGGAAGGCGGGGCAAAACAGGACAAGCAAGGAAACACTGCTTAGGCAACTGATCCATACGCTGTCAAACCACACCGGGCTTCGGGAGCCCGCCTACCGGGTTGCCGTTATCAATTTCATTTTGGAAAACGCTGAGAAGTATTGCAGGATCAACTTCAACGAAACAGAAATCGAAGAAGCTTGGGCACTTCATTCTCCTTAATCCAAATCGCTACTAACTCTCCCAAAATCTCAAAAACACCCAACGATCACTAAATGCTAATCCAATGAAAAAGAACCACCAACCCCTTACTCCAGCCCAATCGAAAGGCATTTTATCCATCCTTTTCCTTGGCTTATCAACGTTTTAAGCAATAGCCCAGGACGGACTTGCAGGAATCGAAGAAGCCAACCGTCAGGTGCGCAGCTACTTTGATGCAGGCACCAGTCTGATGTATGCTATCGGCGCCATTCTCGGATTGATCGGCGCAGTAAAAGTCTATCAAAAATGGAATGCAGGCGACCCAGATACCGGAAAAGTTGCCGCTGCCTGGTTTGGAAGCTGTGTCTTTCTAGTCGTAGTCGCCACAGTTATCAAATCCTTCTTTGGAGTTTAACTAAAACACATCACAACATGTCCAACAGCATCTATCGGATCAATAAAGGCATCAACAAGTCAATTGAATTCAAGGGATTAAAAGCCCAGTACATATGGTACCTCGGTGCCGGTGTGCTGGCACTATTGGTCAGTTTCGCTATCCTCTTTATTCTTGGAGTAAATCCCTTTTTCTGTTTGATCATCATCGCAATCTCAGGGTCACTACTGGTTATCAAGGTTTATCAACTCAGCCACAGATACGGGGAACATGGCATGATGAAAAAACTTGCCCATCGTCAGATTCCCCATGCTATCCGCATCAAATCCAGAGGAGTGTATCAAAAACTCAAAACCAAAAAATAGACCACCCAATTGATTTTAACCCTTTCAAAATCCTCATTCCCAAATAGAAAACAAGCCAATCCCATGGAAAGACCACTTGAAACCCATTTCCCTATCCTGAGTATAGAACAGGATTGCATCCTTTCCAAACAAGGGGATATCACGGTGGCTTTTCAGGCAGAACTTCCTGAGATCTTTACCCTGAGTGACCGGGAATACGAAGCCTTCCACCAAGTATGGATCAAGGCAATCAAATCACTTCCACAACACAGCATCCTACACAAACAGGATTGGTTTATTGATAGTCAGCATCAAGCAAATTTTTCAAATTCAGATCAAAGCTTTCTGCATAGAAGCAGCGAACGCTTCTTTCATGAGCGGCCCTTTTTAGATCATAGCTGTTACCTGTTTTTGACATTAAGTCCTAAAAACAGGAAAGTTTCCAGCAGCCTATTTTCCACGCTACTTCGCTCCCACATTATCCCGGAAGAATTGATTCTGGCTGACACATTACCCAACTTTCTGGATGCCTGCGGACAATTTGAACGCATCCTGACAGACAGCGGATTTGTGCAGATGAATCGACTAAAAGATCACGACATCTACAGCACTCGCACCCAAAAGGGAATACTGGAAAAATACTGCAGCCTGTCTGAAACCAAGAAACCAACCTGGCTTTCTGATATCAGGTTCAAACCCAATCTTATTGTTGGCAATAAGCACTGCCGTTTATTCACCCTTTCCGATACCAGTAATCTGCCAGCACTTTGCGGGAGCAGGATCAACTACGATAAATACAGCACAGACACCACCAAATTCGGCGTGGGCTTTGCCTCAGCACTGGGACAACTCCTACCCTGCAACCATATCTATAACCAGTATATCTTTATTGAAAAAGCGCAGCGAACGCTAAAAAAACTTGAATCAAAGCGGCTTCGTCTCCAGTCTCTTGCCAATTACAGCAGGGGAAATGCCATTGCTCGGGATGCGACAAATGATTTCTTAAATGAGGCAATCAGTGAACAAAGACTTCCGGTCAAGTCACACTTCAATATCCTAACTTAGACAGAAGATCCGCTTCAGATCCCTGAAATCAAAAAGCAAGTCGGAGCTGCCCTCTCCCAGATGGAAGCCACTGCAAAAGAAGAAACCGTAGGAGCGGCGCAAATCTTTTGGGCAGGAATCCCAGGCAATAATGCTGACTTTCCGATGAATGACAGCTTTGACACCTTTGTCGAGCAAGCCACCTGTTTCCTTAATCTGGAAACAGGTTACCGCAGCTCACTTAGCCCATTTGGAATACGATTGGGAGACCGCCTCACCGGAAAACCTGTTCATGTGGATCTCTCGGATGAACCGGTAAAAAGAGGCATCTGTACCAATCGCAACAAATTCATACTCGGCCCCAGTGGCAGTGGAAAATCCTTTTTCACCAATCACCTGATCCGAAGTTATTACGAGCAAGGAACACATGTAGTACTTGTGGATGTAGGCCATTCCTACAAAGGACTCTGTGATTTGGTCGGTGGCTATTACTTCACTTACGATGAGAAAAACCCCATCCGGTTTAATCCCTTTTACATCGCTGAAGGTGATCATCTGGATACCGAAAAGAAAGCATCAAGACCCTGCTACTTGCCCTCTGGAAAAAAGACAACGAAACATTCTCCCGAAGCGAATATGTCGCGCTTTCCAATGCACTAAAAGGCTATTACGAAAAACTGGCTACCGATTCATCCCTGTTTGCGAGTTTCAATAGCTTTTATGATTACGTGAAAATAGACTTTCTACCCCTATTGGAAACAGATAAAGTCAAAGAGAAGGATTTTGACATCAGCAATTTTCTCTATGTGCTTCGCCCCTATTACCGAGGAGGTGAATTCGATTACCTCCTAAACTCAACCGAAAACCTGGACTTGCTTCAGGAGCGATTCATTGTCTTTGAGCTGGATAACATCAAAGACCATCCGATCCTCTTCCCTGTGGTGACTATCATCATTATGGAAGTCTTCATCAATAAAATGCGAAAGCTCAAAGGCATACGCAAACTCATCCTGATCGAAGAAGCCTGGAAAGCCATTGCCAAGGAAGGCATGGCAGAATACATCAAATACCTATTTAAAACGGTTCGCAAATTCTTTGGGGAAGCCATTGTGGTCACCCAGGAAGTCGAGGATATCATCAGCTCGCCCGTGGTCAAGCAGGCAATCATCAACAACAGTGACTGTAAAATCCTGCTGGATCAATCTAAGTATCAAAACAAGTTTGACCAGATTCAGGAACTCTTGGGTCTCACTGACAAGGAACGAGCCATGGTACTCTCGGTCAATAAGGCCAATGATCCCAAACGCAACTACAAGGAAGTATTCATCAGTCTGGGAGGAATGCTTTCCAAGGTGTACCGCACCGAAGTTTCCCGGGAGGAATACCTGGCCTACACTACCGAGGAAACCGAGAAGATCCAGGTAATGGACTATGCCCAACGCTTTGGCTCCATCCAGAAAGGAATAGCAGCACTTACCGCAGAACAAGCCCAACTCTAAAAACCACGGCCATGATAAACTCCCTTAAAAACATCCGACGAATTGCCCTGCTAACGCTACTCTGTGTTGCATTCACTCTTCCGCCTCAACGTACCAATGCGGCAGCAATTATTCCAATTGTGGAGATCATCAAGGCAGCGGTTAAGAAAGTCATCGTTGCGGTAGATCTTCAAATCCAGAGACAGCAAAATAAAGTCATCTGGCTGCAGAACGCCCAAAAAGTATTGGAAAACACCATGTCCAAACTCAAGTTGGATGAGATCTCCAGTTGGACAGAAAAGCAACGCGAACTGTACACAAAATATTTCGATGAACTCCAACAGGTCAAATTAGCGATTTCCAGCTACCAGCGGGTGCGTGACATTACCCAAAAACAAACGCTGATTGTCACTGAATACAAAAAAGTATGGGCAGTCATCCAGCAGGATATACATTTCACCACCCAGGAAAAAAAGTACATGGCTCAGGTGTACTCTGGTATTCTGGGAGCTACAGTAGACAACTTGGATCAGCTGGCACTTCTTGTCAAATCATTCACATTTCAAATGAGTGATGGAGAAAGACTGACGCTACTGAATGATACTGCATTACGGGTAGATCAAAACTACCAGGACTTGCTTGCATTTAACCGCAGCAACGGAAAGCTGAGCCTGCAACGGGCGAGAAGCAGCACTGAGATTTCACGCATCCAGCGACTCTACGGAATCCATCCCTAACCCACTAGAACAATGAAAAAGTTACTTATTCTTCTATACCTCATCTCCGCGGTATTGCCTGTAACAGCACAGAACTATCAGGAATGGTTTCAACAAAAGCAAACCAAAAAAAAGTATCTGGCGGAGCAAATTATTGCATTGCAAGCCTACGGCACTGTACTTAAAAAAGGCTATGAAGTTAGCCAGCAAGGACTCGGCCTGATCCATACCATCAAAAGCGGTGATTACTCCCAACACAAGGATCGTTTCCAATCTTTTTCGAATCTAAACCCGGAATTAAAAAACCATTCGGATACACAGCAACTCATTGTGTTCGCTGAAAAAATTCAGCAGGTATCTACACAATCCCAACAGCAACTTAGATCCCGCAATCAGCTCAATGATTCCGAAGAAACTGTGGTCAGTCGTGTCTTTTTAAACATTCAAAAAGAAACTGCCCAACTGCTAACTGAGCTACAAAGCCTTTTGCAAAACGGCTCACTCAGCCTGTCTGATTCAGAACGCATCAAAAGACTGGAACAACTCCACCTGCAAATGCAAAGCATCTATTCCTATACAGTCCGATTTGGGCAGGAAGCCATTCAATTATCCATCCATAGAGAACAGGAATCAAACGCAATTAGCCAAGTACGAATCTATCATACCCTTGACAATCTCTAACCCTAAGTACCCATGAAAAAATTACTGATTTTACTATTCCCCCTCATTTTCATGCTAAACCTTCAACCAGCGGCCGCTCAGGCAGACGAAATAGCTCAGTTACTGCTGAATGTCACCAAGCTGACCCAGCTCAAGCAAATCCTCACCGATCTGGAAAAAGGATACACCACACTCAGCTCAGGCTATTCACAGATTTCAACTATCGCGTCGGGAAACTTTACGCTACATGAAGCATTCCTGGATGGCTTTCTTCAAGTAAACCCAACGATAAAAAACTATTACAAAGTCACTGAAATCATCCGCTTTCAAATCAAGCTAGTGAACGATTATAAGTCGGCCTTTTCAAGGCTCAAAAGCTCCGATCAATTCACTGAAAATGAAATCTCCTACCTCTCATCAGTCTACAGCAATCTTTTCAAGCAAAGTCTGCAACAACTCGATGAACTGAGCCTAGTCTTAACCGCAAACAAACTGAGAATGTCAGATAAGGAAAGGTTGGCGGCTATTGATCAGATCCATATCGTAATACAGGACAAACTACATTTCCTGACTGCATTCAATCAGGAAACAACCCTGCTGGCTATCCACCGCTCTCGCGAATCCAAGGAGCTTATCCAGACGCAGTCTCTTTACGGAATCAGCCATTAATAATCAACCAGCCACATCATGAACAACAGGTACAAAACAGTAATTCTCACACTCATGCCGGTAACGCTACCGCTGGTTGCTTCCGCACAGGACAGCAGCATTAGAGGCCTGCATGGTGTATTGGATGAGCTTTATTCGGAAATGATGCCACTGTGCAGTCAGCTCATCAGTGTAGCGCAGGGCCTTGCGGCTTTTGGAGCCATCTGGTACATCGCATCCAGAGTCTGGCGATCCATCGCCAATGCAGAACCCATCGATTTCTATCCTTTGTTCCGTCCCTTTGTGATTGGTTTTTGCATCATGATTTTCCCATCTGTGCTCGCCATGATCAATGGAGTAATGCAGCCTACCGTTTCTGCTACCACTGCCATGGTAGACAATTCCAATGCAGCCATTGAGCGTTTACTGGAGCGAAAAACCCAGGCAATAAAATCCGGTAGTCTGGGACAGATATATGGTGGTTCCCGGGAAAGTGGGGATATGGATAAATGGTTAAAATACACCGAAGGGCTACCTGAAGACAGTCCGGATCCCGAGCAGGGTTTATGGGAAAGGTTAGGAAGCAACTTTGCCTTTGCAGGGGCCAAATTTTCCTTTCTTGTAAAAAATCAGATCAAAGAAATACTCTCCAACATACTGGAAATCCTTTTTGAATCAGCAGCTCTTTGCATCAATACGCTACGAACTTTTCAGCTGATCGTATTGTCCATCCTCGGACCTCTGGTATTTGGATTATCCGTCTTTGACGGATTTCAACATACGCTCACCGTCTGGCTAGCCCGTTACATCAATATTTACCTCTGGCTACCTGTGGCAAATATCTTTGGAGCCATCATCGGCACTATCCAGGAGAAGATGCTCCTGCTTGATATAGGACAGATTAATAATAGCGGAGACACGATGTTTACCGCTGCTGATACAGGATACCTGATCTTTTTGATCATCGGAATCATTGGCTATTTCACTGTACCATCCGTGGCCAATTACATCATCCATGCCGCTTCAGGCGGAGCACTTCCACATAAAGCAACAGGGTTCTTTACCCAAGGAGCACTAAGCACTATTAGCATGGCCGGAACCGCGGCTGGAATGGCTAACAAAGGGTCAAGCATGTCTACAGATTCCTATGGGGATAAGGCTGGAAACATGAACCAATCCATGGCGTCCCGTGGTACCTCCTCCGGGTATTTTAACGAGGGAAACGATTATCAATCCGGTAAACTTAAAGGCAACTCTTAATCCTACTAAGCATGTTCAGCAAGCCAAAAAACATAGATACTGCCTTTGGTCAAATCCGATGGTTTACGCTGACGATAATCATCGGTTGCCTGCTCTTTTCAGGGTTAACCCACTATAAAAGCCAGCAACTGACCACATCCCTGCAGGTAAAAGTCTACATCCTAGCCAATGGAAAGGCATTGGAAGCTTTTGCCACTGACCGCAGGGATAATATCCTAGTAGAAGCAAAAGATCATATCTCCGCCTTTCACCGGTATTTCTTTACTCTTGATCCAGACGAAAAAGTCATCACCGCCAATATAGCCAAAGCCCTCTATCTAGCAGATGCTTCTGCAAAGCGACAGTATGATAATCTGACTGAAAGTAATTACTACTCCAATATCATTGCAGGAAATATCAGTCAGGAGATCACCATGGACAGTGTGTCCATTGATCTGCAGGTGTCCCCGTCCTACTTCCGCTATTACGGTACCCAACTACTGATCCGGACAGGCTCCATTGTTACCCGAAGACTAGTCACAGAAGGTTACCTGCGTACGGTCTCCCGAAGTGACAATAATCCTCACGGCTTTCTGATCGAAGGCTGGAAGACATTAGAAAATACTGATACACATATTCAAAATCGCTAGCCATGAAAACAAGCACACTACACTACCCCAGTCCTATTGAAGCAGTCCGAGAATTTGGGCAACTCAAAGCCCGAAAATTCGCGGATCTGATTGGCTACAAAACCGAACAGCTCAGTAAAAAGGCCAAATACCTATCCTTGATTCTCTTTCTGATCAGCTCATTAAGTGCAAGTGTTTACCTGTTGGTAGTTAAAAGCTGCTCCTTTTCTACGCTACCTGATCAATTACCAACATCCAACCTCCCCTACTTTCCTAAGGCGAAAAACCGAAACACCACTACTGACAGTCTCTTTTATCAAACTCTAAAACTTCAAACCAACAAAAATCATGACTGACCAAACATCCCAAAAACAACAGCAGAAGCGAAAATTTCTTCTAATGCTCCCACTTCTTACAATTCCCTTTTTGACTCTCACCTTCTGGGCTATGGGCGGTGGAAATGGGCCAGCAACTGATTCGGAACAAACTCAGCAACTCGGAATCAACTTAGAGCTGCCAGCTATTGCTAACAATAAAACACAAGAGCTCGACAAGCTTGGCCATTATAAAAAGTCCCGAACAGACTCCGCCAGATTTCTACAAGCAGTGAAGGGGACTTCTATAATTTAAAATATTGATATTCAGGTATTTATACGTATATTTGTCAAAGGAAACCAAACAAATTAGTATGGAACAAAAATACAAAAAAACGGGCAACATAGGATTGTTTGACCAAC
>Ga0314772_1000957_pt1 | contig 13890 bp, 15 predicted proteins | sample MetaGCBIW2018_FD_204520 | JGI IMG/M metagenome (GOLD analysis project Ga0314772, IMG submission 204520) | Cryopeg brine microbial communities from Beaufort Sea near Barrow, Alaska, United States - CBIW 2018 | ecosystem: Environmental > Aquatic > Marine > Coastal | place: USA: Alaska | collected... | reverse complement strand
GTATTGGAGTAACTCGATGAACTGACCCTCTTCCAGATCAACCAGTGCCATCTCGGCAAAGGGGCCTTTCAGCACCATGCCGGTCATGTCCCCGCTGTCATGATCCAGCGACATTTCCAGTATTTCGCTGGTGACCTTTGATTGATTACCCGCCTGGGCCTTGCCACGCCGACCGCCCATACCCGGAATACCGAACCCGCGGAACAACCTACCCATAAGCAGCCCCGGCAACAGCCGGCGCAGTAACGGAAACAAGCCCGCAAGCAGTGCCAGCACCAGATAAAAACGGCCCGTCAGCGCGAGAACACCGACTACTGCGATAGTACCTACGATCAGTAGTTTCAGTATCGCTGGTTTACGTTGACCTGCAGGTAGGTTGCGCACCCAAAGCCAGCCGCCAAGGCCGACGAACAAGCCTAAAAGTAATAATGCACCCATTGCAGCCTCATCAAAAAAAGACGAAATACGAACCTGACGTTGCTCACTTGATCTGTTGAGTGATCCGTTTGACCTCTGCCGAACTTCGACTCGAATAATCCTTTAGCGCCTTGGCGCCTCCAGAGGCGTAAACAGCCACCGCACCGAGCAGCTCCTTTAGTGCTTGAGGACTATTGCGATCAAAGGGTGCATAAGCACCACCCGTCAACAAACTGACCTGCTTGAACACAGCCCGTGCGTGCGGGTCGTCGCCTTCCTGAAACATGAACACGGGGGTACGCAACATACCCAGCTCCCCGGCCGCATGACAAAGCTCATCAACGGACTCCTCGCAGCAGTCACCAATAAATACGACTGCCTTGACTGGCCGGGCCCGGGTTTCCTGCAGGGCATGACGCAGCACGCGCTCGATCTGCGTGATACCACCCAGGCAGTTTACCCGGCTCATCAGCTTGAGTAATTGTGTGGTTTGACTGACGAAATTCGTTGCCTTGAACTCGCGAAAACCGCGGTAATAACAAAGTTGAATCGACAGACCACCCAGATCCTGCGCGGCTAGAAAAAGCGCGCTTTGCAGGTCGCTGGCCTGATCCCAGGTTGCCTCGCGACTGGCGGTAGCATCCAGGGCAAAAATCAATCTGCCCTGGCTCTCGACGTTGACTGGCAAGGTGTTCACCTTGTCTATAAAGGCGTCAATAGCCGAGCGATCAGAACGTCGTACCAGCGGCTTGTCAGACATGATCAGCAACCTCCGTTTGACGATTGATACGCTACCGTTACTCCGCCGTCCCCCAACCTAAGTTCGACGGCTACTCGCCCTTAAGCTGTTGCTCGATGACGCCAGAGAGTTGTTCCCAACCTGGCCGTGTCAGAGGTATGTTGTCCACAATAACGGTCGGGGTGCTAGCCACTCGCAACTGACGGGCAACTGTCAGACTATTCTCGACTTCCGTGCGTGTTTGCTCGCTCATCGTGCAGCGCTGGAAGCGGCCTTCGTGCAGTCCCAGTTCCTTCGCATAGCCAGCAAACAGGTCGGCCGGATCGCTGGCAGCGCTCCAGCTGCCCTGATTGCCAAACAAGGCGTCGTGCATACCCCAGTAAGCATCTTGTTTGCCCGCACAGCGTGCGGCAATGGCAGCAGGCATCCCGTTGGCATGTTGGGCCAATGGCATCTCGAAGAACACCAGCCGGACCTTTCCAGTATCAATGTATTCGCTCTTGAGCTGCTTGACCGACCCTGCAAACCTCGCGCAAGCGGGGCACTGATAATCCGCAAATTCACGCACAACCACAGGCGCATCCGGATCACCCAATTCAACACCAAAACGGTCTACTTCAGCCGGAAACTGAGGCGTCTCGGCAGGGACCGAGGGCAGTGCCGTTGCCGGGCCTGTGCCAGGAGTCGCCAGATAGAACGCTAAAGCTAGCAGTGCTATCACAATCAACACGCCTGCGCCCCAGGCAATACTCTTGCGCAGTGTGCGCTTGTTGCGCACCGGATCAGGTTTACCAGAAACCTGTCGACGTTTTGATTCTCCCATTTTTCAATCCTCAATTAGCAACGTATGTGTTCCAGCTTAACATTCACGATTTCAATTCGATCAATAACTCACGAAGCCTGTTCATGCCCATTACGACAGAGTCCGGTGGACCCTTGAGACTCAACTCCACTTCATGACGGCCGTCTGCATCAGGCAGGCAAGCCAGGCGTAACTGCGGATATTCAGCAAGAAGCTGCTCCATCAAGGGAATCAATGGCCCTTCGGATGTATCCGCCAACAGCAGTGTCTGGCTTACCTGCTGACCGGGTGACTGCAGATGCGCGTAATCGTGATCCAGAACCCACTCTATCATCGGCCAGGCCATACGCGGGAAGCCGGGTACAAAATGGTGATCGCGTATCGAGAACCCCGGTATCCGATTGACCGGATTGGGAATGATCCGGCACCCCAGAGGAAACTCACCCATGCGCAGATGGTTGGCATTGAGCCGCTCACCCAGTTGCGCACGGATTTCAACCTCTGCTTGCGGGTGCAATTGGATTTTGACGCCCAACGCGGCCGCGGCGCACTGCCGGGTCAGGTCATCCGGCGTGGCGCCGATACCACCAAAACAGAAAGCGATATCGCCACAGGTCAATGAATCGCGCAGGGTCTGCGTTATCAATTCAGGGTCATCACCGACCACCCGCACCCAGTCGATCTGCAGTCCCCGCTGGGCGAAGCGTGGAATCATCGCGGGCAGATGTGCGTCCTGCTTGCGACCATTGAGCAACTCGTCGCCAATCAGGACCAGCCCCATACGCAGGCGGTTCAGGGCAGCACCACCAGACGATTGGACAGCTCGTTGCGATCATGGGTGCCCGGTACATGCTGCTTCAAATGCATACCGCAGGATTCGATGCAGCCCAGAAAGCCCTGTAATACTTCACCTTTGCGGACCTTGTGGGAAAACGTCTCGACTATCGATTCCCAGGCGGCATTATCGATACGACTGGAAATACCCCGATCCACCAGAATTTCCACGTAACGCTCGGCCTCGGAGACAAAAATCAACATCCCGGTGCCTCCATCGGTGTGATGTAGATTGAGTTCGATGAACTGTCGTCTGGCCAGATTGCTTGCTCGCCAATGCCGCACCGATTGGGGAATCAGCCGCGTAGTCACCTGCGGCAAACGAAACACCAGTGCAAGTACGATAAAGGTAATCCATTGAGCCAGAAGCAACTCACCCGCGCCCAACCAGCTGGTTAGGAGCGAAACAAGCCCCGGAAAAATCAGCGCCGCCACGCCAGCCCACAATAACGGGATGTAGTGATAGTCGTCAGCCTGGGCTGCGAGCACCGTCACGACCTCTGCGTCGGTGTCGAGCTCGATGCGATCAATTGCTTCGGCTACCTGTTGCTGTTCGCTTTGCGTAAGAAGAGTCATTGCTTGTCCATAATTGAGTTCACCAGCCGCCCGAAGCGCCACCGCCACCAAAGCCGCCACCGCCGCCTCCGAAGCCGCCACCACCGCCACCACCGCCACGGCCCATGCCGCCCAGCAGTGCCCCGGCAAGCAGAGCACTACCAATGCCTCTGCCACCGCCTCGCCCACCACGTCCGCCAAAGGCGCCACGTATCAGTGATAACACGACGAACAGAAGAATAACGAAGATGCCACCCGGCGGCTTATCGTCCTCTGCCGTCACCGGTCTTCCACTTGAGGTAAGCAAGGGGTCGCCGCCCAGCACCTGAACCATGGCCGCGGCACCCTCGGCAATACCCTGGTCAAAATTGCCCGCACGAAATGCCGGCGTCATGATGCTGTTGATGATGGCTGACGATTGCGCGTCAGTCAGACGCCCTTCCAGTCCGTAGCCGACTTCGATACGCATCTTTCTGTCGTCGCGCGATACGATCAACAAGGCGCCGTTATCCTCGCCTTTCTGGCCAATACCCCAAGCACGACCAAGATCGACACCAAAACCCTCGATACTACGACCCTGCAGGTCGGGCACCGTAACGACCACCACTTGCTCGCCCGTCACCTGCTCGTGTGCAGCCAGCATTTGTGTCAGACGAGCTTCGGTCTGCGGTTCTACCATGTCAGCCTGATCGACAACGCGTCCAGTCAGCTCGGGCAGCTCTGTATTCCCAGCTTTGGGCACCTGTGCGCTTGCTGCGTTACTGAGCAGCAGCAGAACCAGCAGGGGCCAGGTCGCTATCAGCTTGCGCACACTCATTCGAACTGCACTGCCGGCGCCTGCTCGGCGTCCTCAGTGGTGGCTTCGAAATTCTCGCGAATGGGCATATCGCTATACATCAGGCTATGCCAGATGCGCCCAGGAAAAGTCCGTATCTCGGTGTTGTATACCTGGATTGACCCAATATAGTCGCGCCGTGCCACGGCAATACGATTTTCCGTGCCCTCGAGCTGCGATTGCAGGGTCAGAAAGTTCTGATTGGATTTCAGATCGGGATAACGCTCTGATACCGCCATCAGGCGACTGAGCGCGCCAGTCAACTGTGCCTGGGCCTGCTCGAACTGACGCATCTTGGCAGGATCGTTAAGATCGTCAGCGCTGATCTGGATCGATGTGGCTTTTGAGCGTGCTTCGACCACAGCCGTCAGCGTCTCGCGCTCTTGACGAGCGAAACCTTTGACTGTTTCAACCAGATTGGGGATCAGGTCCGCGCGTCTCTGATATTGGTTTTCAACCTGTGACCAGGCTGATTTGACCTGCTCGTCATAGGTTGGAATGTTGTTCACGCCACATCCAGCAAGCACGCTGCTAAGCATGAAGAGGAGCGTCAGTTGCCAAATAGTCCGAAAGTGCTGCTGGGGCATTATATGCGTTCCATTCCAGTGACTGTTGCCCGTCGGGGACGGCTGACCGTGATCAATCTGTGCCACGGCATAAAGAGGAAAGCACAAAACAGCCCCGGTTGAAAGCCGGCGCTGAGGTTAACCACTATCAGCGGTTCGCTTTCAGCCGGAGGCCGGGGTTAAACTGTAAGTTCTCTCCCCCGCTCGGTTTAACCCATCATGACGTTCGCCCAACTCGGCCTGTTTGATCCGCTTCTGCGCACTCTGGATCGCCTTGAATACACCCTTCCCACCGCGGTGCAGGCGGAGGCCATACCGGCTATTCTCAAGGGCCGTGATCTGATGGCTGCCGCTCAAACCGGTACCGGCAAGACCGCAGGTTTTGCCCTGCCGCTGCTGCACAAACTGGTCCATGAAGGCCCCCGTGTAGCAAGCAATGGCACTCGATCGCTGATTCTTGTACCAACACGCGAACTGGCCGAACAGGTACTGCAAAGCTTCATTCGCTACGGTGAGGATCTTCCCCTGCGAAGCTATGCCGTGTACGGCGGCGTATCGATCAACCCGCAGATGATGGCGCTGCGCAAAGGCATGGATGTGCTGGTCGCTACTCCCGGCCGGTTATTGGACCTTTACCGACACAATGCAGTGACGTTCGGTCAACTGCAGGTGCTCGTTCTCGATGAAGCCGATCGCATGTTGGATCTGGGTTTTGCCGACGAGTTACAGCAATTATTCAGCGCCCTGCCACGCAAACGTCAGACACTGCTGTTCTCTGCCACCTTCTCAGATGCCATTCGCAGCCTGGGCAAAGACTTGTTGAAGGACCCCGTCAGCATCGAGGTCAGCCCGCGCAATGCAGCGGCTAATACCGTCACGCAATCTCTGATTGCCGTTGACAAGAAACGCAAGACAGAACTGTTCATGCATCTGTTGGCAAAACGCAAGTGGGGGCAAGTCCTCGTCTTCGCCAAAACCCGCAATGCGGTTGATCTTCTGGTAGAGACGTTACAGGCCAATAACATCACTGCTGATGCGATCCATGGCGACCGTCCTCAGCCGGCAAGACTGCGTGCCTTGGCACGCTTCAAGGCCGCTGAGGTGCAAGTACTGGTAGCCACTGACGTCGCCGCACGTGGCCTGGATATCGACGCGCTGCCCCACGTGGTCAACTTTGATCTACCTATCATCGCTGAGGACTATGTGCACCGTATCGGTCGCACAGGGCGTGCAGGCGCCACAGGTGAGGCCGTCTCGCTGGTCAGCGCCGACGAGATCGAACAGCTCGCTGCGATAGAAACCCTGATTAACCAGACCCTGCCACGCCAGGATGAGCCCAACTTCACCCCAACCCATCGGGTGCCCATCACAACGCCTGGCGGTCACGTGGTCAAAAAACCGAAGAAACCCAAAAAGCCAAAACCGGCAACGGGCAAGCGCAACGCCAAGATCCATCTGGGCAACTGGTTCGACGAAAGCTGATCACCGGCTTGCGCTCAATGCTCAACCGCCCAGACCTCGATATTGTTGCGTCGCACGACTCGGTAGCGACGATTGCCTGGTAGCGCCTCAGCCAGACCCCGGCGCTGCAGGTACTCCCCGACTCTCTGAGCCTGGTCAGACTCAAGCTCAACACCTGAATCCACTGCGCGCTGTAACAGAAAGAGCAAATAAGGCTCAACTCCCACCTCGATCGACACGCCCCTGAATCGCGTCTGCACCAGACCCAGTTGTCGCTGATGCGCCTTGTCCGTCACTGGCTCACCATCAGCCGGCTGAATACGCGCAACCCAGTCATCAATGAATGCAAGCTTGTCAGTCAGTTCAGGGAATATCTCAGCCGCAATATGGTCGAGCAACGGCTCGAGACTAGGCGGTATGGCGTCATCTGACCAGAATGCAGACGCGCGCTCGGGGTACTCGACGGTATCCAGCCCCGGCGCAGTCATGCGTTCGACCCATCGATAAACCCGTGGAGCGCGCAGCTTCATGATCTGCGAAGGCACCGGATCACGCCCCAGGTGAGCCAACAAGGTACCGATCAGACCGTAGTCACCTATTGATGGCCGGTCACCCAGCAAATAGGGCATCTGCTCGAAATGCGTATCGAGAATATCGAGTAGTGACCCATAAGAGTGCTCAATGTGCGGAATGCTGGCCTGCGTAACACCGAGACGGGGCAAATACGCCTGCATACGGCCCATGATTTTCTCAGCACTAGCCGCGCCAGAGCCACTGGCGAACGCATGCATAAGAAAATCTTCCTGCTCCTGACGATAGGACCAGCGATAGTGCATCGCATGCTTGAGCATAACCTGGCCACCGTAATACTCAATGATCACAGCTATCGCACGCTGCAGAGGACCCGGCGGATACACCGGATAGGGCACTCCACGTTTCTCGAAGTAATCAATGATGTCGACCGTATCCTGAATCACCTCACCATCGGGTGCTTCCAACACCGGTATAATACCCCGACCAATCTGCGGCAGAATGCGCGCCGCAAAGTCCGGGTGCGTCGTTGCTCGCTCGATATAGCGAATACCCTGATTGCGCAGATAGCATCGCGCTTTACCAGTGTAGAGCGAATGGGGTGCGCCATAGAGGATATAAGGACTGTTATCGTCAAGCATGCTTGGCTCCACTGTCGGATGCGGGTTTGAACAGGGCGTCATGGCCCGTCTATTTATTATTGCGGCAACGGCAACTATCGGAAGGACTTTTGAAAACAACCCTTATCCGCCTCTTGAAAATACTCGCGCTGTTGCTCTTCTGTATGCTGATCTATGTCCTGCGCCCTTGGGAAGCCGTCCCTGCGGCATGGAATCCCTGGGAGCCGCTTTCGGTCGAGCATCAACTAACACCCATCACCCGCTGGAAGCTGTCACAGCTCAAAAGCGCGCCCGAAGCCTGTCTTGCCACCCTCAGTAGCGCCCCTGATGACACGCTGAAATATACGGCATTAGAGGACTATACGCCGGTGGCAGGCTGTCCTCTGGCAAACGTAGTCAGAATCGAACGCAGTGATGTGGCATTTAGCGCCCCTTTCACAGCCAGCTGCCCCTGGGCAGTGGCCTGGGTGATGTTCGAGCGCAATGAGCTGCAACGCCTGTCGTTGATACACATGAACAGCCGAGTGGACCGCATAGACCATTACGGCAGTTTCGCCTGTCGCAACGTCTACAACCGTGAAGCAGGCCGACGCAGCCAACACGCGACAGCCTCAGCGTTCGATATAGCGGCTTTTCGTCTGGACAACGGCGAGCGGGTGTCAGTAGTCGAGCACTGGACACAACCCGACGCGCCAGACAAGGCAGCTTTTTTGCGCGCTTTTCAGGATAGCGCCTGCGCGTATTTCGGCACCGTTCTAGGACCTGACTACAACCAGGCCCATGCCAACCATTTTCACCTGGATACCAGCAATGTTGGATTCTGCCGATAGGTGGCCCTGCGGCCGCACATCACCTTTGCGCGGGAGATCACAATAGATTCTGCATCGCTACCAGGGTAACGCTTCACCGTTGCTATGCCAGAAGGAACCTGTGTTCTCAAGCGTCAACCCGTCGATTCGATCAGCCAAACCCCGTGCCGATTCAGTTGGCGTGAGATGCCCGGAAAAACCCACCATCCGTGTTTGTACATAACCCGGATGCAACTGCGCCACAGCGATCCCTTTGGGCTTCAGATCCATTGCCAGGGACTTGCCGAACGCATTCAGAGCCGCCTTCGAGGCCCGGTAGCCATAGCGCCCACCCGAGTCGTTGTCAGCCATCGAACCCATGCGGCTGGTAATATTGGCAATCTTGCCACCGTCAGGCATCAGACTAACAAGGGCTTGCACCACACGTAACGGACCGTAGGCATTGACCTCCATCTGAATCCGCAAGGAATCAAAATCAATCGAACCCAATCGCTCATCCTGCAGCATGCCTGCGTTGTTGATCAAAAGATCAATCGGGTTATCGCTCAGTGCGTGTGCAAGCCTCTCCACGTCGGCGTCACGTGTCACATCGACGCCGTCCAGCACCCTGGCCGCAACCTGATCCAGCTCCGACGACGACTCGCGGCAAACACCGGTCACCTGATCACCGCGCGCGGCATACAAGCGCGCCAGCTCAAGGCCGATACCGCGATTAGCGCCGGTTATAACGACGTGCTTCATAAGTGCGTTCCTTTACAGTTGATCAAAAACAATACTATTCGGGTTTTCTATTACGTCTATTCCTGCGGCACACCTCGGGCATAGGCAAGCCTTGTCGATCTGTTTGGCCGACACCTCTGCCAACGCCTGTTTGCTGATCGACACCTTGAAGCACCAACATGCACTGGAGGCCTCCCCGGAGTCTGCAACTGCGCATTGATTGGCGCCGCCGCAGAGGGGACATACCAGAACTGAAGTAGACGTCATATGTATCTTCTTGGCTATGAACGGTGATAAACCAAAACTCACCCACATTAAGTGTGCGGTGGCACGAAAAACGCTGACACTTTAAATGTGTTAGCATGCATGTTCTGGCATACGAGTTACCAAGTATTTTTCTCCTGCTTAACCAGTTCGAGCGCTCCCCTCCGGCGTCTTCTCGAAATCTCGCGTTTTACTGGTGGCCTGCCCGCCCCCGGCCTTCTGTTTCAACCACAGATGCAGCCTTCATAACACCGCGCCATCGGTAAATCCGACCTCAGTGCGCATCACTACAGAGTTTGATGGCTTGACCCTTGATGGTCTGAGCCGCGCTCATCTCCGCGTTTGATCGTCGCCGGGCTAATGTCAGCTCGACGCTCGATGTATCGCCTGAAATCAGGAGTCTATATGACTTTTAGAGTTGCCATTCTAGGCGCTGGCCCAAGCGGCTTAGCCCAATTACGTGCTTTTGAAGCAGCCCGTCGCGACGGTGCGGAAATCCCCGAGATCGTTTGCTATGAAAAACAAAGCGATTGGGGCGGGCTGTGGAACTACACCTGGCGCACCGGCCTCGATGCCTACGGCGAGCCGGTCCATGGCAGCATGTACCGTTATCTCTGGTCGAATGGCCCCAAGGAGTGTCTGGAATTCGCCGACTACAGCTTCGAGGAGCATTTTGGTCGCCCTATTCCCTCCTATCCGCCACGTGCGGTATTACGCGACTACATCATGGGTCGCGTGGCCAAGAGCAATATGCGTCAACACATTCGGTTCAACACGGCAGTGCATTGGGTTGCCTATGACGAGGCCAGCAGCAAGTTCGCGGTCACCGTGCGCGATCTCAAGCAGGACGAGCTCAGCACAGAGGAATTCGATCACGTCATTGTGGCGACCGGTCACTTCTCGACCCCCAACGCGCCCTATTTCGAAGGCTTGGAGCAGTTCCCCGGCCGTGTACTACATGCCCACGACTTCCGCGATGCCTGCGAATTCCAGGGCAAGGATTTGCTGCTGATTGGCAGCAGTTACTCGGCGGAAGATATCGGCACACAGTGCCACAAGTACGGTGCCAAGTCGGTTACCTTCAGTTATCGCTCCCAGCCCATGGGCTTCGACTGGCCAGAGTCCTTCAATGAAGTACCCTTGCTCACCGAAGTAGTCGGCAAAACCGCCCACTTTAAAGATGGCACCAGTAAAGAGGTTGACGCGATCATCCTGTGCACTGGCTATCAGCATCACTTCCCGTTTCTGTCCAACGAGATGACGTTGACCACACACAACCGTATGTACCCGGAAGGTTTGTACAAGGGGATCGTATCCCTGGCCAATCCGAAACTCATATTCCTGGGCATGCAGGATCAGTACTACACCTTCAACATGTTCGACGCCCAGGCCTGGTATGCCCGTGATCTGATGTTGGGGCGTATTACACTCCCATCAGACGAAGCGATGGCAGCTGATAGCAACGAATGGGTAGCCCGCGAATTAAAACTCGCCGACCCCGTCGAAGAAATCGACTTTCAGGCCGCCTACATAATCGATCTGCTTGAACCGACCGACTACCCCGCCTTCGATGTAACCGCCGTTGCCGCCATATTCAAGGAATGGGAACACGACAAGGAAGCGGACATTCTTGGCTATCGCAACAAGAGCTACCGCTCCACGCTGACCGGTACTCTGGCGCCCGTACACCACACGCCGTGGATGGATGCGATGGACGATTCGCTCGAAGCCTTCCTCAATGAAGAGCAAACCACCCAACCAGCAAAGGTGTCTGCATGAGTCAACAAAGTCTGAGCCAGGCTCGATCGCGCTTTACTTCAAGCAGCATACGCTGGGGCTTCATGTGGGCCATGTGGTGCGCTGTACTCTGGGGCGCCTGGTATTTGCCCGGTTCCGCCGTCTGGTTTGAAGCGCCCTATGTCGATCTGAGCTACGACACCAATGCCCAGTTCCTGCTGGCAGCCGCGGTATTGACCACATTTAATGCGATTGCCGTGCTGTTCTTCCTGTTTGTCTGGAATGGGGTATTAGGCAAATGGGGTGAATACGTTCGCACCATCCGGCAGATGCGTTACATATCCAAGTGGTTCTTCATTGGCGCCATTTTTGGCGGCCCGATGGCCATCTTTGGATCGTATCTGGCGATTGGTTACATTGGCGGGGCTTTCGCGGCTATATCAGCGTTGATGTACCCCATTGTTGGTGCCACTCTCGCCAGGCTCTGGTATCAGGAGAAGATCACCCGTCGTGCAGCAGTGGGTATCTTCATTATTCTGGCAGGTGGCATAACCGTTTATGCGCCCGGCATCATCGGTGAATTCACCGGTACCGGCGACTCCGGCTGGCTGGGTTATCTCGGCGGCGCTATGGCAGCGATTGGCTGGGGTGTAGAGGGCGCAATTGCAGGCCGCGGTCTGGATGTCGCAGACCCCGATGTGGGTATTACCGTGCGTTTCTCGGCTGAAGTTCTGTACTGGATTGTATTGATTCTGCCGGCCATCTATCTGTTTACCGACCAACCGGTCGTGGAAATGGTAGTGGCAACATTCAACTGGGCAGCAATAGGCTGGTTGTCGTTAGCCGGTGTCACCTTCGCCTTCTGCTATGTCTCCTGGTACAAGTCCTTCCCACTGATCGGCGTTGGCCGTGGACAAGCGATTGCGGCGTTGTACGGTCTTTTTGCCGTCATCTTTCTTGCCGCATTCACCCTCGAGTTTCCCGCATGGAATTTCCTTGCAGGTTTGGTCCTGTTCGTCACGGGCGGGTTTGTCATGTTCACGGAAAGCGACGAAGTACTCGAAGTCGTTCGTGCCGTGAAAAGCGACAGCAACACCGCCACCGTCAGCGCGGCCAACACCTAATAACAGGAGCTATCCATGAGTAAACTGCATATGAAAGGCCGCATTCTCCAGCTGATCAATGAACACCAGGATAAAGGCATTTGGGACTGGCAAGTCACCGATGCGGTGATGGCGGAATACGGCCTCAGCGGCGCCTACTGGCGCGGCAATACCCGCGTCACCCTGACTGACCTGTTTTCCAGCGGCATCATCGAGAGCGTTGAGGAAGAGCTCGACGACCAGGCGTACTTTGGCCTGGGTCGCGTGCTGTTCAAGTTCAGGCTCAATGACTTCGGTCGTCAACGCATGCTCGACACCGCACTGGCTTCATAGCCAGTACCACCCAACACGCTCAACAAGGAGATATTATGTCTGATTTTTGGGGTTTTCCGGGAGCTGATATGCTCGCCGTCGCCGTCATTATCGTGCTCAGTGGCCTTGCCCTGTACCAGGCACGAACCTTCGTAACCAAGATCTGATGCAACACGCTGGCGGCCCATTAAGGGCTGTCAGCGTACGCTTGCGCTACCATTAATCATCACCCCTTCAGTCCAGGCCGCTTTATTGCTCCGCGTCAGGCGAGAGAAACTCTTAGCGCATCGCAACAGTAGGCTTCTTCCAAGTGAATTTTTCTACCGCTTTATCGAGTGGTGTTCCGGCGATAGAGTTGGTGTAATTACTCATGGTTTTAACCGCAAGCCCCAGCACCACCTCCAAAGCCTGTTGTGATGACCAGCCATGTGCGACAAAAGCGTCCATGTCCGACTGGGATATTTTACCTTGGGTGCGAATCAGCGCCTGTGTGAAGTGCCGCAGTGCCTCCAGCTTTGAATCGGACAATGCGCCGCCATCACGGAGTGCCTGGACATCTTCTGGTGCCATTTTCGCAATTTGCGACAAGTGGGTATGCCAGGGTACGCAGTAATTGCACTCATTCTCGAAGTTTGCTGTTTGATATACGACTTGACGCTCTATGGGAGTCAGGCTGGTCTCATCAAACAGCTCCCACAACTGGACGTATCCAGCCAAGAGCGTCGGCGCGGATGCCATGACTCTTTCAAGGTTCGGAACCATCCCAAGATTTTTTTCGGCTTGAAGTAACAGTGGACGAGCACCCTCGGGCGCGGTGTCAGCAGTGTGAACAGGAAATAGTTCTTTCATGGGGCTGTCTCCAAGTAGCTTGGTTGATGGTGGGTAGCTGTGAATTGATAAGTAACATCAACCTCTGTGCCGTAATAACAAAAACCACTTTCTTTCTGACTAAAGCCTAGCGCCTGACGTTATCTAGAAGCTCGACCATAACACCTTGATCAATTTGTATAAGGCCCCGCTTTGGACGGTCCAGATCAATAATGATAAATACTATTAATGTAATTAATAAAGAAACCAGAATGATTGGCGCAACAATGCGCTTCCCGATAAGCCCAGCGGAATACCCCATCATCCCGCCAGATGAGATGAATACAATAAACAACAGAACCAGCACTACTTCTGGCACATGCATTTGCAATAAAGCATTTCTCTTGCCTTGGCTGTCAAACACATCATTCAGCGATTTCACAAACGCACCTGTTGTCACGGGCCTCGGATCCAGATTGGTTGCTGATATGGCTAGCGTCCATAACTCACTTTGCACATCAGTGATTTTTATGTTGTAGATTTCACGTTCGCGCAGCTGTGTCAAATCCAGCTTTCCGACGCTCACGCGTAAATTGACATACTCTCGAAATAATTCTTCGGCATCAGTCCTAAACTCCTCGGGCAATAACTGTACCCGCAATATTGCCGTCCCTATCGCGTTGGCCTCTTCAATCAAAGCCATACTGCGGTTGTCATATCGCTGCATGGACATACTGAAGGTAAATCCAAGCAAAAGAGCCAATAAACCCAAGATACT
>Ga0314772_1000955_pt1 | contig 13895 bp, 8 predicted proteins | sample MetaGCBIW2018_FD_204520 | JGI IMG/M metagenome (GOLD analysis project Ga0314772, IMG submission 204520) | Cryopeg brine microbial communities from Beaufort Sea near Barrow, Alaska, United States - CBIW 2018 | ecosystem: Environmental > Aquatic > Marine > Coastal | place: USA: Alaska | collected... | reverse complement strand
ACATATCGCCCACGCGGCCGTTCTCTCTGGCGATGTAAAAAACCGTGTTGGAACCGCCGTTAAAGATATTGGCAGATCCCGTCACGAACTGATCCACGCCTTCGGGAAGTTCGGTGACCACGCTGCGGAAAGTGCTAAAGTTGACCGAAGATTGCCAACCAAAATCGCCACCTTTTATAATATCGCCGCTTAACATAAGCTCAAGGCCGCGCGTGCGCACTTTACCACCGTTCACATTGTAATTTTGAAAGCCGCTTGCTGAGGAAATAGGCCGCGAGATGATCTGGTCTTTACTCACGTTTTGATAGGCCGAAGCGTCCAGTTGTAACCTGCTTTTTAAAAACCAGGCTTCAAGCCCCACTTCATACGCGTCTAGGCGTTCCGGTTTTAGGTTGGCATTTTTAAGCACGGTTTCATTGGTTACCCGAAAACTGGAACCATAATTTTGATTGAACTGAAAGTTCTGTGTATTTTGATACGGGTCAGTATCATTGCCCACACTCGCCGCGCTTAATCTAAGTTTTAAGAAAGAAATGGCTTCGGGCATCTCAAACATATTTGAAGCCACATAACTCAGCCCGGCCGAGTAATAACCGAAGGAATTGTTGCCATCAGGTAATGTGCTGCTCCAATCATTACGGTAGGTTGCATCCAGATATATCTGGTTTTTATAGGCGATGTTGCCGAAAGTATATACACTATTAATGCGCTTATCAAAAATCTGGCTGTTTCCCTTTAAAGGTGTTCTGGAATTTGCAAGGCTATAGATATCTGGAAGTGCTAACTGGCTCGCTTCGGCATACGAATAGTTGATCTTCTGATCAAAACGGTTGGCACCGGCTGAAACCGAATACTCCCAATCATCATTAAACTCATCTTTATAGGTAAGAAGCACGTCATTGTTGAGTTCGCGGTATTTTACGTAATCTTCCCTATAACTTCCTTCCGGGTTTTTATTGGTGCTTTTTGCCCTTCGGAAAGCGCGGTTATCCTGATAAAAATCAAGTCCGCCGCGTACCGTTAGTTTCAGCTTATGCGAAAATTCATAAGTAGCCGAAACATTCCCCAAAACCCTGTTTTTATTGAAACTATTGGTGTTTTCATATAAAGTAAGATACGGATTGGTCAACCAGAGATAATTGATATCAAAATGCTGAACACCTTCTTGGCCTGCTTGCCAGTAATCGCGCATCGAGGCGATATTCGCCTGGCGCCCCGTCCAGTTAAATCCGTACAAAACATTTTCATAACCGTAACCCAAATTGGGCCGGTTACCGCTGCGTGTATTTATATAATTCACAAATGTTGAAACCCGTAAATTATCGTTCAAGTCCTGATCCAGGCTTAGGGCGAGACCGTCGCGTTTAAAATCTGTGTTAGGTACAATACCTTCATTGCGCAAACTGCTGTAAGATAACCTACTGCTGCTATTTTCACTTGCGGAAGAAATCGCCACGTTATTTTGATAAGTCACGCCCGTTTCAAAAAAATCCAGTACGTTATCGGGCCGGGAAATCCAGGGAGTGGGCGTAATTTCAGTAAAAGAACCATCAGGTAAGGTACGCGCGATCACGTCGCCGCCACGCACGGGATTTCCGTTAATATCAGTTGACGGACTGTCAAATTGTGGGATCAATTGGCCTTGATCCGATCTTGGTCCATAACTGCTGATGCCACCGTCGTTAACACCCGCGCCTATACCGTTTTGAAAAGCATATTCACCGTTTGAACCACCACCATATTCATTTTGATAATCGGGTAGGGTAAGAGGAGTTTCTATGGTTAGTGTACTGCTGGTGCTTACGCCAAAACCGGGCTGGCGGCGGCCTCTTTTAGTAGTGATCAAGACTACGCCATTTGCCGCGCGAGAACCATACAATGCGGCAGAACCTGCTCCCTTTAATATAGAAATGGAAGCGATATCATCAGGACTTATATCTGCACCGCCATTGCCATAATCCACTTCCTGCAAAGCGCCATCGTTCACTAGGTCACTGGTAATCTGCTCGTTGCTGATGGGGACGCCATCTACCACAAAAAGCGGCTGATTGGTTCCGCTGAGCGAGTTTTCACCACGAATGATAATACGCGAAGAAGAACCCACGCCAGAAGAACCATTGGTGATCTGCACCCCGGCCACCTGACCGGCCAAGCTGTTAACGAGATTGGTCATGGGCACTTCAGTAAGTTGTTCTTCGCTCACGATAGAAACTGATGACGCTAGCGCCTGCCGTTCACGCGCTATGCCCAGGGCGGTAATGACGACCGCGTCGAGTTCTTCAGAAGAGGGGTTCATGGTGATCTGTTTTGGAAGATTGCCGTTGCTTACCTGGATGTTAAGCGTTTCAAAACCTACAGAAGAAATACGGATCGTAAAATTGGTCGCAGTGGTTTCTAGCGTAAACCTTCCACTTTCCGTGGTAGTTGTATAATTTTGGGTTCCCACCTCGTTTACCGTTGCATAAGGAACGGGCGCTCCAGTATCGTCGAGCACTTGAGTTGTGTAGGATTGGGTTTGACTAAGAGCAGTTATAAAAAATAGCTGCAAAAAGATGAGTAAACCTATTTTCATAGAATTTTCAATAAGGGTTTAATACGGAAAAAATGGGAACTACCACAATAGTTTTCCGCTAAGGAAAAATCGAAGTAGGAAGAGGTGGAAGGATTGCCTAAGCGGCAATTTGATATGGAGGAGCACGCAAAGCGCGAATGGAACGGCACTTTTGTGAAGGTATTATCAATAGCAATTGATCAAGAACCGGTCGTTTTTGACCGATGAGGTCTTCAATAAAAAAGTATATGAAGCTTTTTGTGTTTATTTTCGCGTAGGCGAAAACATCTTCGGCAGTATCAAGATCGTTAAGCAGTCCCAAGAAGGAAATCGATCGTTTATGGGTATGCGCATCTGCGACCAGTTCTGCAAAGAGGTTTTCCTGTTGCCAGGGAAGTGCCTTAAAAGCAGCTGCGTTAAAATGGGATTTATGAATCCCTATAAGATAGGCTCCGCCATCTGCGGAAGGGCCCAGAACGAGCTCGTTTTCCTCCAGTTTTTGAAGAGCTGTTTCAATATGTGCAGTGGTAAGGTCTGGACTGTCGTTCCCAATAGAAATTACTTTCTCATAGCCCTGAGCAAATAAATCACTGAAGGCCTGTGTAATGCGGGAAGAAAAATCTTGGCCTTGCTGTTTACTTTCATCAAACCAGATCACATCTGCCCCAATAGTTGAAACTAATTGGGAAGTTTTATTGATCAGGAGGTCAAAAAACTCACCTGTAGCCCGATTTTTAGCCCCAAATAGAGGTTTTCGCTTGACTTCCTCTTTCGCGGAAAGCGAAAATACTAAAAGGGCAGTAGTGGAAGTTGGGCTTTTGATGTTTCTATTTTTAATAATTAACCTTCAATATAGTGCAATATAACGAAGATAATGGAACTTTGGCTATACTTTAAATAGCAAAATAGGATAGATTCTGATTGCTTTTAATCTTTACGAAAAAAACAATTTTAGGGTTTTCTGTTTTGAAAATTAGTTGATTTTCATTTTAGTTCTCAACTCGAAATAGCCGTTGATTTGCTTTCATTATCTTCACCAACTTACAAGGCAAAAAACAATAAAACCTCAACAGATTAACTACATTTTGAGCATACCGCAAAATTTAAAAATTTAACATTGTTTTTGACTAATGCTTGGTTCCTTCAGATAGTTTTGCAATGATGAACAGAAACAGGCAATTTCTCAGGCAATGGGGCAGTGTATTTTTTATACTGTTACTGCTTGCGTTTAAATGTGCCGATCTACATCAGTTCACCCACGACAGCAATAAAGCCAAAGAAGGTTGCACAATCTGTCAGCTAGCGCATGCGCAATCACACACAGATACGTATGTGCCACCGCAAAATATGGCATACAAACCTGCTGTATTCACCATGCTTTCCTCCGTTCGGGTTGCCGTGGTTTATCACAATAACTTTAGTCCTGCACCTCTTTTCGGGATATTTCTCAATAAAGCGCCACCATTGGCGTAATAGGAGCAAACCGCTTCGAGATCCCCTCGCGGGATAATTCTTTCAATTTTTATTTTTCAGAATAATCAGTTATTCAAAGACTTAAGTGGTCTTATGACTTGATTGTCTATATTCAAACATTATTTATCGATGAACTATTTAAAGTTTTTCGCTCTCCTGTTCATTTGTTTGACGGGACAAGCGCAACAATGTGATTATACCCTATCGGGAAAAGTCATAGATTTTCATGACGGCAGCAATCTTATAGGAGCGGTCCTAAGTGTAGAAAGTCAACAGGTTTATGCCGAAACAGACCTTGACGGAAACTATTCCCTCCAAGGACTTTGTGCCGGCAAAACCGTAATCACGGTCACCCATCCCGAATGTGACGTGAAGACCTTTACTATAGAAATAAGTAAAGATTTGACCCGCGATTTTAAGCTGGAACACCATACCGAAGAATTAAATCAAGTCACGGTAAAAGGTGAAAAGTACCGCGCCGAAACCACTTCCGGCGCCGAAGAATCCCTAAAAACTGAAACCTTGGAAAATTTTAGTGGTGGTAGTTTGGGTGACGCCCTAAAAGAAGTGAGCGGCGTTTCGTCTCTTAATACTGGAAGCACGGTGGTAAAACCCATAATTCAGGGCTTGCACAGCAGCCGTGTGCTGATCATCAATAATGGTACGCGCATGGCAGATCAAGAATGGGGTGTGGAACACGCGCCTAACCTAGATATTAATACTGCAGCAAACGTGACTGTGGTAAAAGGTGCCGGGGCGCTGCGCTATGGTGGCGATGCGGTGGGCGGTGTGATCGTTACAGATCCTGCAGTGGCACCGGTTAAGGATACACTTTTTGGTAGGACTATTTTTGGCGCTATGAGCAATGGCAGAGGCACTTCAATGACGTCAAGCCTTACAAAAGCGTACAAATCGGGCTTTCATTTCACGGGTCAGGGGACTTTGAAATATTTTGGTGACCGTGAAGCGCCAGATTATGTGCTTTCCAATACGGGTAACCGCGAGCAGGACTTTTCAGTGAGCGTGGGATTGAACAAATTTACTTACGGTTTTGAGGCCTATTATAGCTATTATCACGCGAATATTGGCATTTTACGGGCGTCGCATATAGGTAGCGTTGGCGATCTGGTGACGGCAATTAATGCAGCTATACCAAACTATGTGAGGCCATTTACTTCTACTATTGACCCACCGCGACAAGATGTGAGCCATCAACTTGCCAAGATCAATGTGTTTAAGCGTTTTGAAAACGCCGGCAAACTGGATTTGACCTATAGCTTTCAGCTGAATAATAGACAGGAATATGACATACGTCGCGGTGACGATAGAGATAAACCCTCGCTTGACCTTGAGCTGACCACGCACACAATAAACGGAAATTTTGAATGGAACTCCAATCCAGATTTTACGGCAAACTTTGGCGCAGAAGGTATGTATCAGGTCAATTTTCCCGATCCAGATACTGGCGTTCGCCGTTTGATTCCTGATTATACGATGTACACTGCGGCAGGTTATGCTACGGTAGATTATAATCTTTCTGAAAACTTGGTATTTGATGCAGGCGCGCGTTATGATTATATAAATATAGATGCGAAGAAATACTATCAAACTTCCCGTTGGGAAGAGCGCGGTTATGATGCTGATTTTGGAAATATCGTGCGGCAGCGGTTGGACAATCAACTGTATACAACTCCAGAATTTCAGTATAACAACCTTTCGGCGACTTTAGGGGCAAAATATACTTTTAGTGATTACCTCACGGGGCGTGTCAATTTAAGTTCCGCATCGCGGGCACCTAATCCGGCAGAATTGTTCAGCGATGGCTTGCACCATTCCGCAGCAGTTATTGAACTGGGAGACTTGCGGCTGGACAAGGAACAATCATACAAGGCCAGCGTTTCGCTTGACGGTTCGGTGGGTGATTTCAGCTTTGGACTAAACCCTTTTTATAACAAAATAGATAATTTTATAATCTTGGAACCCGATGCCATTGAGCAGACCACCCGCGGCGCTTTTCCCGTGTATGAATATAGACAAGTAAACGCACGTTTATACGGTATTGATGTGAATGCCAAGTACAGGTTTGACGAACATTTTGACCTTGACGGAGACTTCTCTTACGTCAACGGCCAGGATTTGACCAGAAACCGCGCGCTCATTGATATGCCCGCGCCCAACTGGACCAATACGCTTACGTATACAAACACGAAGCTAAATAATTTGACCTTGGGCATTCGCAGTCAGTCGGTTTTTAAGCAGACCCGTTACCCCGATAATGATTTTACGGTGCCGGTGCTTCAAGACAACGGCGAGACCATTAACCAGACCGTGCAGATCAGCCACCCACCCGCGGGTTATAACCTGTTCCATTTTAACTCTAGCATCGATTTTAAAGTGGCACAGCACTCGAATCTCACGCTTGGCTTTTATGTAGATAATATTCTGGATACCAGTTTTAGGGAATATCTGAACAGGCAACGGTATTATGTGGACGATCTGGGTCGAAATTTTAGAATCCAACTCAAATTCAATTATTAACAAGAACCTTTAGATTATGAAAACAAATAAATTAATAACCTTTTTAGTTGTAGCTGGAGCAGTGTTGAGCAGTTGCTCAAACGATGATATCCCGGCGATCGTAAATCAAGAGGAAGTAATCACAACGATGAATGTGACGCTGACTGGACCTTCCGGAGATATAGTTACGCTAAAATCATATGATTCTGATGGCGATGGTCCTAATGCGCCGGTAGTAACTGTAAGCGGCCCGTTAACAGCGAATACCATCTATTCCGGAGATATAGAATTGCTAAATCAGACTGTTTTTCCAGCTGAAAATATCACTTTAGAAATCGAGGAAGAGGCCCATGAGCACCAGTTTTTCTTTGCCAAATCTGACGCGCTCAATACATCTTTTGCATATGCAGATACTGAAGCTGACTATATAAGTGGTAGCGACAGTGTAGATCCTGTTGGGATAGCGTTTACGCTTTCTACAGCAGAGGCCAGTTCTGGCACTATTTCAATCACGTTAATTCATGAACCTTCAAAAGAGGCTACAGGAGTAGCTAGCGGAGATATTATAAATGCAGCTGGCGAGACAGATTTTGTAGCAACCTTTCCTGTGACCGTTGAATAAAAACAGTGAATTTTACTTTTTATTTTAACCGAAAAAGCCCTTAAAACGTCGATTTTAAGGGCTTTTTTATCATTCCGAATAAATAGAATTTGTACTTACGATCGAATATTTAGGGGTAATTACCCTTTTTATGCCCATTTTATTTAAAATTAGCCTAAATTTACGATGTAAATACCCTTTTATGAAAATGTCAAGTTTGGATAATATCTTGAAGTCAATTTTTTCTGACAGCGAAAATATTGATGTAAAACAAGAATTTGAACAGAAATTGAATGAATTCAATATTAGTAAAACTAAAGCCTTAAAACTCCTTAAAATTGATAAGGATGTTTTTGATCAAATTATTTCGGGTACTGCAAAGCAACCGAACTTGATTCACGTAATCAAACTGGCCGAGTTTCTGGATATTGAGATTGATAAATTTGTAAAGATAGTTTTGAAAAATCAAAATGAGGATAATGTGGCGTCAATTGACAATGCAAGAAAGGTTACTTTTCTGTTGAGAAATTTTGATGTTAAAACGTTAACCAAATTAGGTTTTTTTAAACCTGCTTATGGTACGGATGAACTTGTTCAAAAAGTTCTTGATTTTTTCGGATATGAATCTATAAAGGAATATGAAGAGAAGTTAGAAAGACCGTTATATAGTAGAACTAAAAGAAGTTTTTCAGATAAAATGAAGGATTTCTGGGTTAAATCAGCTTATCAAACCTTTAAAGTTATCGATAATCCGCATGATTACGATCGAGAGAAATTAAAGGATTTGATAATTAAGATGAAGCCTTATTCACAAGACGTCCGAGATGGTTTGTATACTGTATGCAGAGCTTTATATAGTACTGGAGTTACTCTAATATTTCAAGATTATTTATCTACAACTCAAGTCAGGGGTGGTACTTTTATTATTAATAGCAAACCTTGTGTGGTAATTACTGATTTCAATAAAAAATATTCCACAATTTGGTTTACGCTGATGCACGAATTACATCATGTTCTTTTTGATTTTGATTTAATTGAGAAAAACAGTTTTCATTTAACTGGTGACGACGATCTATTTCTTATTGAAGAAAAGGCTGACTCGTTTGCTCGAGATTATTTCTTATCTCTGGATAAATTTAGGTATATCAGGAATTACATCAACAATCCTTTTCTGGTTTCAAAGTTTGCCAATGAGAATGAAATTCATGAATCTTTGGTTTACACATTTTTCACATGGTATATGGATAAACTTTATGATAAAAGTTATCATGCGGCTTTTAGAGAATTTTACCCAAACTATAAAAATGCAGTTGCCAAACTGAATCCTATATCCTGGAATGACGATAGTATAAAAGTAACTAGTGAACGAATTAGAAATATTCTAGAAATTAAATAAAAAAATTATGGCAAAAGGTAATTATAAGAAAAAAAAGAAAGAAGAGTTATCCAGTGCGGATATTGAGCGCATGGAATTACTTCAAAAAGCCAGTGAAAAAGTTGGTAAGCAGTTATCTATAAATACTGAAAAAGGTAATCTAGAGGAGGTTGATGAATTAAGAAAACTATTAGGTAAAGAGTTTGAAGATCCAGAGGAAAGTACAATATATATTATAGGGGTATAAGAAAATTGTTAATGGATTATTTACCAAAGGGTAAAGAATTCAAAGAAGCAAGGAATATTATTTATGATGAAAAAAATATATTTCTGAATTTGGGTAAAAGAAAATCTGATAATAACGGTGTAAGGAAATCAGATGGACGAATGACTTTTCAGCCTGTCATGAATGAAATTTTAGAAATTATAGTTAAATGGGTAGCGGAGTCTCAAAATCCTTTCGATCTATATCGTGAATTTTATGAACTGAATGATAGACATGATTACGGACATGAAGAATATGATAAAACTTCTTTAAGTATTGCAAAATCAATGTATAAATTAGGTGAGACGGATTAAATTAAAAATCTAAAAGATCAGAGTAAGTTTATAATTGCACCTTATTCCATCTTCCCCAGCAAACTTTCATTGAACAGTTTTAGGATTCGGCGGTATTCATCGGTCCAGCTGCTAGGTTCTATAAAACCGTGACTTTCTACCGGAAAAATGGCCATTTCCCAGTCTTTTTTGCCCAGTTCTATCAAGCGTTGCGAAAGCCTTACCACATCCTGAAAATGCACATTTGTATCTACCATACCGTGTTCTATAAGCAGATCACCTTTTAAGCCTTCGGCGAAAAAAATAGGGGAGGAGCGGCGGTAGGCGATGGGATCTTCTGCCGGTTCATTGAGAATGTTTGCGGTATAGCCGTGGTTGTAATGCGCCCAGTCTGTTACAGATCGCAATGCAGCGCCCGCCTGAAATGTTTCGGGTTCGTTAAACATCGCCATAAGCGTTATAAAACCGCCGTAACTACCACCATAAATACCTATTTTTTCGGGATTTACACCATAATTTTCAACCAGATATTTAACACCGTCCACTTGATCGCTGAGGTCTTTTCCGCCCATATGGCGGTAAATTGCGGTACGCCAGTCACGGCCGTAACCCGCGCTGCCGCGGTAATCAATATCTATCGCCGTATAGCCCATATCTGTAAGCATATTGTTGAACATATATTCCCTAAAATAGCTTGACCACCATTTGTGCACATTCTGCAAATAACCCGCACCGTGCACAAAAACCACCGCAGCATTGTTATTTACGCTATCTGCTGGCACATAAAGTCGGGCGGGAACCATAACGCCATCGCTTGCCTTGAACTTAATTTGCTTGGGATCGCGCCAGGTGTAACTTTTAAAAGCGTCGCTCTGACCATGCGTTAATTGGGTAGCTTCGGCGTTTGCTCTGGTTTTCTTGAGATAAAGTTCCCAAGGTTTGTTACTATAGGAATAGAGAATGGCCATATACTTCTCATCTGGCGAAAGGTGAACTTCATTATTCCCTTCCATTGCGGTGAGTTTTTCCATTGTACCTCCCATGACGGGCATTTTGTAAAAATGGCGCTCACCGGGGCCAACTTCAGAAGTGGTCAGAAACCAGGATTTTTTATCGTTGGACAAAAACGGGTCAAAAACCTCAAAATCGCCCGAAATCAGGTCTTTTTTGGTTCTGTTTGCAACATTCAGAAGGTATAAATGCGAATAGCCACTGGCTTCAGATTGAAAATAAATATGGGTATTATCAGGCAACCAACCCATGGTCCCGCCGCCAAAAGTCCAGCCAATTCCTGGGCCTGCGATCCAAGCCTCGTCGCGCTGGCGATCAAGGGATTTTAAGCTTCCGTTTTCTAGGTTTATTTCGGCGATCCAGCGGTCTTTATTGTCTTTAGAACGCACGTTTACTATGGCTTTTTCGCCAGACGGTGAAAAATAAGCGCTTGACAGGACGACTTCGCGTACTTCTTCTTTCCATTCTTTATCGGGATAATCCTTTATATAATCTGGCTGGTCTTTAATGCCGGGCAGCTCATCAGTTTTGACCATATAAACGGTGTCCTTTTTTACGTTGTAAATGGCGAGTTCTACTTCCGTTTTTTCATCGCCCACTTTTGTGCGGCCGCTGATGTCTGTTGTATAGCCCGAAGCATCCACATAATTGGGTACTTCGGTAGTTTTTCCGCGCTCACGGGTAATAAGATTAAAGGTAATGTAATCGCCATTTGGAGAAACTTCCAGATTGCTGAGCGACCGTTCATCAAGATAAAATGCGTAAGGTTCCTTTTGGTCAAGCAAATCATTATAAGCTTCGGTTTTTTCCACATCTTCCTCGCGCCCGTGTACCACCTGGAGCAGTTCTAGGTTTTCATCTTCCAACCATTTGTCCTTTTCAGATTGTTTTTTTTCGTCTTCCTTTGGTATTTTTCCTTCCTGAATATTGGTAAGTTTATGCAGGTTTCCTTGTTCTAGATCATAGCGGTACGCATTGTTTGCATACGTGAAGGCAATTTTATCTTCATCATGCATAAAAGTGGGATCTTGAATGCGAGAATCCAACTGTAGCAATTCTTTTATGGCATCTTTTTTAATGTCATAAACATAAAGAACGCCATCTTCTGTATATAGTTTTTTGGTTTTATCCTGATTAAAAGTCCCGGATGAAGGGATCATGGTTTTTTTTTCGCGCAAGCTTACCTTTTCGATTTTATCCTGATTGTTTAGGCTAATTTTATATAGCGAATCTGTCGGATTTTGCTCGGGATTATAATCAAAATAAATGTTTTCACCCTGCGGTCCCCACTCTATATTAGAAGGAAAAGTACCCATCCACTCTGGGTTTTGCATGATTTTTTCTACGGAAAGCGGACTGGTTTGTGCAATGCCATTTTCAGCCAAAAGCAGCGTGAGAATAATGCTGAGCAATGTAAAGATCGAGAATGTTTTAAGAAACATAAAATATGGTAGTTGAATTTATTTAACGGAAAAGCAAGATACTCAAATTTGCGGGTTATAAATAGGGCAAAAGCATTGAAAAACGGGAGAAAAGGGGTGAATTTGAACCATTTTTTTAACTGTTGGGATTAAAACCAAGTGTGTCACTATACGGTTGTGGTAAAAGTTAGTTTCGTGAAAAATATTCGACCTATTAATGAGTGATTGGTAATTGACCAAAATCACTGTAAAACCGAACGAAAACAATAAAAATGAACTTTCAAGACAAAAAAGTACTGATCACCGGAGGATCTAAAGGAATAGGCCGCTCCATAATTGCTGAACTCTATAAAAAAGACGTACGACAGATTGCCGTGGTAGGTCGTGATCTCAAGGCCATAAAAACCTTAAAAGTTGAATTTCCAGAAGCTGAATTTTTATGTATACAGGGCGATGTATCAGAGCTTGAATCTATCAAGAATGTTGTTGCAACGGTAAAAAACAAATGGGGCCATCTTGATATTTTGATAAACAACGCCGGTGTGGTAAGTGCTGGTAATCTTGAGGAAATTGAGGATGAAGATATCATTGCCCAGCAAAACATCAATGTGACCGGCCTGATCTTGCTTACCAAACATGCGCTGCCCTTATTGAAAAAAAGTAAGGAAGCAGCCATAATCAATGTGTCATCTGGACTGGGGCTAATTGCTATGCCATTTTATGCGCCGTATGCAGCGACCAAAGCAGCAGTAAAACATTTTTCTGAGGCGATGAGAAGAGAACTAAAACCCTTTAACATACATGTAATGATCGTTTATCCTACGGCTACAGATACCCCAATGATGAAAACCGCTTCTGGTGGTGAAATGGATTCTCCCGAACTTGTAGCTTCAAAAACGGTTGATGGTTTAGAAAACAATGAGATAGATGTGATTCTGGGTGGGTCACAACGCATTAAAGATAATAAGGCTAATTTTAAAGATCCGCTTGAATTCGATAAAAAAGTAAGCGGTATGTATGACGCGATGAAAGCGCGTGCTTCAAAGCACCGGTCCATGTGATAAAAGTCATATTTAGACAAAAAAAACCAGGAAATTTTCCTGGTTTTTTTTGTCTAATATAGTATCAATTTTAAATTTGCCGTTTTCATGTTGATAAACTAATAAAACCTTATTTTCAATGTGTTTTTAATATTGGTGTTTGATGAAAAATGAGTCTTTATTATTTTCAAATACGTAGTTCTGTATATATAATCAGCTCAAATGATATTATATTCTCATTTTTAAGCGTATAAAGTACATTTATTAATTATTCAATATTAACTTTAATATTGAATAATATTTTGTTAATATTGATCTCTGCTTCGATGATTGGGACTAGATGAAATCGTTTGCGTCTAATACCAGTCTAGAAACGTCAACCACCACTTAACATTAACTTTATTATGAGAAAAAATTACAATTTAAGAAAATCAGCTTTCGGTTTTCCCACGTTAAAAATGGGTTTTTTTTCGATACTGCTGGGGCTGGGAGTTCCAGCAATGGCGAGTAACGTAAACATTCCTTTAAGCGTCGTGCCCGCTGCGCCGGTACAAACTACTATTACAGGTACGGTCACAGATGCAAATGGCTTGCCGTTACCGGGCACGAGTGTGCTTGTGGACGGAACCAATACTGGTGCCCAGACTGACTTTGACGGAAACTTTACCATAGATGCCGCTGCAGATGCAACACTTATTTTCAGTTATGTGGGTTTTTCCACCCAAACAATTGCCGTAAATGGAAGAACGGCCATAAACGTTACCTTAGAAGAAGATGCCGGCCAGCTTGATGAAGTGGTCGTGGTGGGTTACGGTACACAGCGTAAACAAGATCTTACCGGTGCCATATCTGTTGTTAAAGTAGATGAGCTGGTACAACAACCCTCTGGACAGGTAACAAGCCAGTTGCAAGGACGAGTTTCCGGGGTAACCATTACCGGTGGTGGCCAGCCTGGTCAAACGCCTCAGATAAAAATTAGGGGTGCAAGTACTTTTGGCAATAACAACCCGCTTTATGTGGTAGATGGTATACCTACAGAAACCATTGCTGATATTAATCCCAATGATATAGCCAGTCTGCAAGTCTTGAAAGATGCGGCATCTGCATCTATTTATGGAGCCCGAGCTGCTAACGGTGTTATTATCCTCACAACGAAAAAAGGAAAAGGCAAAATGAAGGTATCCTATGATTCGTATTATGGCATGCAATTGATACAGAAAGGTAATCCCTGGGATATACTTTCTTCTCAAGAAACTGCAGAACTCACCTTTCAGGCGATCAGAAATACAAACCCGAATAGCGTTATAGATCATAGTCAATATGGTAATGGTCCTGATCCTGTTCTGCC
>Ga0314772_1000952_pt1 | contig 13935 bp, 15 predicted proteins | sample MetaGCBIW2018_FD_204520 | JGI IMG/M metagenome (GOLD analysis project Ga0314772, IMG submission 204520) | Cryopeg brine microbial communities from Beaufort Sea near Barrow, Alaska, United States - CBIW 2018 | ecosystem: Environmental > Aquatic > Marine > Coastal | place: USA: Alaska | collected... | reverse complement strand
CTCTTGTCGGTTGGTTATGTGTTGACCAGGCACCTAGTGCTCCACAGTGGAAAACAAGGTACTGATTGTTACACCCAACCGGCCAAGATAATTGTCGTTAACCGGTCATCCTAATTGTCGCCGAACAGAGCAATTTATTGCCTTCGACAGCGACCGCCTTTTCTATGTCGCCTTAAACGGTCAGCGTTTTCCTTGGGGTTTGGCGCACATCCGCGAAGATGTATTGCGTCAAGTCGGAGGCATTGCCGAGGATCAGGCCATCTGGCTGGAGCGCCGCAAGGTGCCTGATCAGCTTCTTGCCTATGGGGAGAGTGTAAATTTGGACGAGCCCGGTATCGAGAAGCTCTATACCCAACCAAAAAGCTGGCAGCTGAACGTTCAGGGCGTAATGGTGAACTCCGAGAAACCAACGATTCTCGCTAGGGACGCTCTCAATGCCGCTGGTTTTAACTCCGACAAAGGCTGGATTTTGGTTCTAAAGATCAAAGGGGAACCTAAGCAGAACATCGGCGTGAACGATGTCATCGACCTGCGTCATCCCGGAATTGAGAAGCTTCGCCTCACACCAGCAGAGATCAACAATGGCGAGGCGGCTGCAGCCCCCGGCCTGGAGTTTGCCTTGCTGGAGCAAGACGTGGCTTACTTAAATCATCTAGGCCTCAACTGGGAAACTCGTCTTATAGGCGCACGTCGCTGGCTGATCATTCACGACTACGCCTTGCCGAGCGGCTACAATCACGGGCTGGTCAATCTCGCCATCGAAATTCCAACCGCCTACCCAGACGCAAATCTCGACATGTTCTTTGTCCACCCCGCTCTTACCCTGGCCAATGGGAGCGGTATTGGGCAGACCGAAAGCCGAGAGAACATCCGCGACAAAGTCTATCAGCGCTGGAGCCGCCACCTCAATGGCATCACACGCTGGAACCCCTTAACCGACAGTGTGATCACCCACTTGGCTGTTGTGGAAGAATCGCTGATGCGGGAAGTTGGACAATGAATGCGTCAACTCATAATCAGCCCTTCAAACTAGCCCTCAGCGAAGCCCATCACGCAAAACTACGTGAGCACCTTTTCCCCGGCGACGGTCTGGAGGCCGCCGCCATTGTGCTCTGTGCGCAAAGTGCAACACATCGCTACGTAGTTAATCAGGTTCTGCCGGTTGATCACGCCAGTTGCCGCGTGCGCTCACCCGATCGCCTTAGTTGGCCAGGTAAGGCTATCGAGGCCGCTATAGACTTGGCCGAGGCCAACGCTCTGTCGATTGTTTTGATCCACTCACACCCTGGAGGTACGTTGGGGTTTTCGGCCGTTGACGATGACAGTGATCACGAAGTCATGCCTGCGTTGTTTGAGGCTTGCGAGTCGCCTTCGATCCTTCACGGCTCGGCAATTATGACGCCTGATGGCGCCATTCACGCGCGACTCTATAATCGTCAACTTGCGATCACACCAATTGGCGCCGTGCATTGCGCTGGCGATGAGTTGCTCACCTGGCAGGCATCGGAGCAGCGAGGTGTAGTGCCAACACCCATGGCTTTTTCAGCCCAAATGGGCCGCGACATGAAACATCTCACCGCCTGTGTGGTCGGGGTGTCGGGCACTGGATCCATCGTGGTTGAGCAGTTGGCCCGCCTGGGCTTTGGGCGACTGATCTTGATCGACTTCGATGAGATCGAATCCAAGAATCTCAACCGCATTGTCAACGCTACCCTAGAGGATGCCCGCAACGGTATCGCAAAAGTGGCGCGATTCGCTTCTACCATCCCTTTGTATCGCGACAACATTGAGGTACTAACACTTAAAGCAAGCATCGTCAGCCGCGAAGCCATCGAATTGGCCGGCCTGGCCGATGTGCTGTTTTGCTGTGTGGACAGCTTTGAGGGGCGCCAGATGTGCGACCGCATTGCCGCTGCGTTCTTGCAGCCATTGTTTGATGTCGCCGTTACCATCCCTACCCGCCAGACCGACCATGGCGTTGCCATCGGTGATGTCTGTGGGCGAGTGGACTATGTTAAACCTGGCGGCAGCACCCTTGCGGATCGTGGCGTCTATACCCCGGAAGCGCTGCGCCGGGAGTATCTGCAGCAGGTGGCTCCCAATGAGCTGACCGACCAGGTGGCCGAAGGTTACATCAAGGGCATTGCCGATGATGCCCCTTCGGTCATCTCTCTCAATATGCGCGCAGCCAGCGATTGCGTAATGGAGTTTATTGCTCGCGCGTACCCGTTTCGCCATGAACCCAACCAAGCGCGAGCCCGCACTATGTTTTCACTTGCCGCAGGCGAGGAAGAATTTATAAGCGACACGAACTTTAGTCGTGCGCCGAACCCCCATCTTGGCCGCGGATTAATTGAGCCCCTGCTGGGCATGCCACGCTTTAGCGTAGGCAAGATGACTGTATGACTTGGTCTCGATGGTTATTAAAACTGAAAGAAAATTTGTTGCCTGCACGGCGCATCACCATCATTGACGCCGATACCCCCCCGCAGACACTTCCTAGGCGCAACTTGGTCCTGGCCAGAGAGGATAACGAAGACTGGGCCGTGGCGTTTCGTTGCCCTTGCGGCTGCGGCAAACGCCTTGAATTGCTGTTGATCAAGGAAGCAAAGCCCAACTGGGCCATCAGTATTGGCGAGGGAGCCAGGCCCACTCTGCATCCGTCCATCTGGCTGAAAGGAGGGTGCAAGTCTCACTTTTGGTTACGAGATGGAAAAGTTATCTGGGTCTGACAAGTGCCAGCCTTCACAGCTGCGTCGAACGTCAGACCCAGCTGTCAATTACGTATCTTCTCTGGCCGGAGGGTTTTTATCTTTAGACGCTCACCGGTTTATGGAGATGGTCACATGCAGTCAAATTTTGGCATCAAGAACACTGTTTCCATCCAAGTAATCAGAGCGGACAAACTTAAGTATCAAAAGCCGAACAAGCTATGCACCCAAAAAATAAGGACTCGTTCAGATTTGACTGCACCAAGAATAACAATAGAGTACACCCATATGGGATGGTGCAATTGTCAGCGGACAATAAAGTTTGATAAGAGTCAGCCGCATGTTTCTGCATTTTCAACTTCACAAGACCCTAAAGTTTGATGCTTTTAGACCCGGTCACCGGGCACTCCAATTCGACTCGTGCCATTAAGGTTTGACAAAAGTTCCCTCCTTTTCTTTTCTTAACTCCCGTCACGATGGCAAAGTGTCGTAGTTCAATGATTCCGAACACCAATCAAGGTGGTAATAATGCCGCCTTAAGCGAGGTATCTGATGACCAAAAAACGACGTTCCTTTTCCCCCGAGTTCAAGTAGGAAGCTGTCAGTCTGGTGCTTGATCAAGGCTAGTCCTTTGTTCAGGCCTATGTGTCCTTGGGCATGGATGAAGGTGCCCAGCGACGATGGGCTCAGCAACTGGCTTTAATGGAGCGTTAACAGGCGTGAGAAGATAACTGCCGCCTTATGCTTGCCCATCAGTAAGTGAACGCTTCTCCGAGGTACGGATCAGTACTCGCATGGCTGCTGCACCCAGTAGCGGCCCTAGGCCCAGAAAGGCCATTGCCCAGCCCCAGCTAGCGGCATGCTGGATTAAAGGGATTAGCCAAATAGTCGGGATGGTGAGCGCAAAACCGATAGCTAGTTGTAGAGTGAGCACCGTGCCGACATATTGCTGCGCGGCCACTTCGGTGACCATGACTGAAAACTGCGCTGAGTCGGCCACCACCCAAAAACCCCAGATCAGCCCAACCAGTAGCACCAGCGCAATCGATTCATCCTGCATAAAACCGATTACAACCGCGCAGCTTCCGGAGATGAGCATAGACAGCGCCGCGGTGCGCGCGCGCCCCCAATTGTCGCTGATGATGCCTCCTATCCAGCAGCCGACTGCGCCTATGCCTATTACTACAAAAGTGCCGATAGCCGCCCATTTGGCAGCCGAAGGCACACTATGACGCAGTAAGGTGTCGGCGAAAAACACCGAGAACCAAGCCCACATGGCGTACAGCTCCCACATGTGGCCGAAGTAGCCAAAAGAAGCCAGCAGCACTCGTTTTTGGGTAAAAGCCTCCCAGGCCTTACCGGGGTTAAACGACCCAGGAGGAAAACTATACGGGCCGTCGCGCCCTAAAAACTCGGCGACCAGACCACCAGCCAGTGTGAGCAAGGAGGTCAAGGCGATGACAATTTCCCAGTCCAGTCCACCTAGGCCATTAATCAGGTGCGGAGTGGCCGACCCCAGCGTCAGTGCGCCGACCATGACGCCCAGCGCCGTGCCGCGTTTGTAACGAAACCAAGTAGCCATGGATTTCATGGCGGGTGGGTAAACACCGGCCAGAAATATGCCGGTCAATAGTCTCAGTGCTATCGCTACGCTGGCATTGGGTGAAAGCAGCAGCAAGGCATTGGCTGCCGCTGCGCCCAGCGCGCCGTAAAGCATCAGCCGCCGTGGTGGAATCCAATCGGGTAGGCTGAGTGCCGCCGAAGCTAAAGCGCCGACGATAAACCCTACTTGAACCGCAATCGTCAGCCAAGCGGCCTGACCGCTGTCCATATCCCACAACAGGAGGAGCTGTGGGGCAACGGCAGTGGCCGAGAACCAAGTAGTCATCGACAGCAGCATGGCCGATGCCAGAACCGCAAGACGGCTCCAACATTCGACCGGATCGTGCCAGCTGTCTGCCACCGTCATCCTTGCAGAGGCAGAGGTGTGGTGTAGGTGACCGCTTTGCCTTCCAGGCATATTTCGCCTTTTTGGTTAACTACTTGAGTTTCTAGGGTGCAGAACGGTTTGTCCTCGCGCACTTCTAAGATTTTTACCGAGGCAGTAATACGATCACCAACATAGACAGGTTTATTGAACTTCCACTCGACGCTTAAAAACACCGTGCCCGGCCCAGGTAGGTCTTCTGCTACCACGGCGTTGAGCAAGCCACTCGTTACACCGCCTTGCACGATCAGGCCGCCAAAGCGTGAAGCTTCGGCGGCTTTGCGATCGGTATGCAGAGGTTGGCGGTCACCGGTCAGCGCGCTGAACAGTTCGATTTCGGTCAACGTCATGTCTCTACTGCGCTCTGCGCTGTCGCCGACTTTAGGCATGCCTTTACGTACATCTTTCCAACCGTTAGGTTTCTTCGTTACTTCAGTCATTAGTTTATCCTCTCAATTACCACTGCATATCCTTGCCCACCGCCACCGCACAAAGAGGCCACGCCGTAGCGCCCCTGTCGGCGATTAAGCTCGTGGGCTAGGGTTAAAAGAAGCCGAAATCCAGTGCCGCCCAAAGGATGGCCCACAGCAATCGCGCCGCCATTCACATTGACCACATCCAGCGGAATGCTCAGTGAATCACAGCTAGCGGCTACCACGGCGGCAAAGGCCTCGTTAATTTCAAACAGATCGATATCGCTGATTTTAAGACCGGACAGCGCCACCGCACGTTCGATGGCCATTGCCGGTTTAAGGTGTAGGCTGTTGTCAGGACCCGCGATTTCGGCAAAGCCGACGATGCGTGCTAAAGGCTTGCGTCCCCAGCGTTCGGCAACAGCCATAGAAGTGACCGCACCTATCGAGGCACCATCGCTCATTTGCGAGGAGTTGCCAGCGGTTATAGTGCCGCCGGCAACAAACGCCGGCTGTAGTTTCGCCAATTTTTCAACTGAGCTATCGGCACGTATGCCTTCATCTTGGCTTAAGTTCGCGCCTTCGATGCTGACTCCGGCCATCTCTATGGCCAGAATGCCGCTATTGGTGGCCTTGGCTGCCAAGTACTGGGAACGATAGGCAATTTTGTCCTGTCTTTCACGGCCTATGCCCAGTTCGGCATTAACGCGCTCGGAGAGCTCACCCATACCTTCGTTGCCCAGAGAGCACCACAAACCATCACTCAGCGTGGTGTCGATAAATTCCACGTTGCTAGGTCTGGCTACTCCGTCACGGATCACCGCCGCATGCGGGCCTCGGCTCATTGAGTCGCCACCGCCAACGATGTAGGCGCTCCCTTCACCGGCACGTATGCGCCGGCTGGCATCACTGACGGAGGCGAGCCCTGCCAGACAGACGTTATTTAAAGTCATGGCCGGCACACTAAGGTTCACTCCGCCATCCGCTGCAGCCAGCCGCGCCGGGTTCTGGCCTTGGGCCGCCTGAATCACTTGGCCGAGCAGCACGCCATCACAGCGAGCCAACTCTGGCTGACGTTCTAACAGCGCGCGGATGGCGGCTGCCTTGAGCTGACGCGAGGAAGTTTGGGCCAGTGCGCCTCGATAGCGCCCGAACGCGGTTCGTATACCATCGAGCAGAACCGGCATGTTTTCTGTCGACATAGTTATTCCTCCTAAACCTTAGAAATTGAGGGCTGAAACTTAGGTAGAGTGAAATCACCCTGTTCAACCCATTGCACCGTGACCGGCATGCCTACATGCACCTGATCGATGGGACAATCAACCACATTGGACAGCAGACGTACTCTTTCTTCCAGGTCAATTAGCGCGACGATATACGGCGCTCCTGCGGCAAAAGCTGGATGGCCGGGCTTGTGAATGATGGTGTAACTGGCGACCTCACCTTTACCGCTAGCTTCTATCCAACTGAGGTCATTACTCCAACAATGTGGACAACGTAAGCGTGGATAAAAAATTGTCTGCGCACACTTACCGCATTGCTGTATCAGCAGGCGATGCTGTTTAGCCGCATCCCAAAATGGTGCCGATACGACAGTGGGAGTTGGAGCGGGCTTGGGGGTAGTTGACTGGGACATCATCGCGTCTCCCGATGTAGGACCAATGCTGTGGCTTCGCTCATGGTCGCGCCGTTGCCAGTCACTAACGCCCACTCGGCGTTGGCGATCTGCCGATCGGGCGCGGCGTGGCGTAGCTGCCGCACCGCTTCAATAATGTGCGACATGCCTCCGGCCAAATCGGCCTGGCCGCAGGAGAGCTGACCACCGTGAGTATTGAGCGGAAAGTCGCCCTTCCAGCTTAAGTCGTGATCCACCAGCCAAGCTCCGCCCTGGCCTTTTTCACAAAAACCGGCATCTTCGACGGTCACGGCCAACATGATGCTGTAGCAGTCATACAGCGACAGCAGGTTCATATCGTTCGGACCGACTCCAGCCTGCAGATACGCACGGGCGATCGCTTCTTTCAAAGGCCCTATGGTCAGATCCGGTGCACAGGAGATGGCGCGGTGAGTCACTTTCTCACCCGCGCCAGCCAGCAGCACAGGGTTATGCCTTAAGCTTCGCGCACGCTTAGCACTAGTCACCACAAAAGCCGCGCCACCGGCACAAGGCATGACCACTTCAAGCATGCGCAGCGGGTCTACCACCATTTGCGAGTTGAGCACGTCGTCTATCGTTATCGGCTTACCGTAGAACACCGCATTGGGATTTTGCTGGGCGTTGTTGCGCTGTGCCACCACCGCGTGAGCCAGTTGCTCACTGGTGGTGCCGTAATCGTGCATGTGCCGGCGGGCGATCAGAGCGTAAGAGGTGTTAGCACCCGAAGCACCATAAGGCACATCCATCTCCCGGATCGGGTTTCGGTTGGGCGAACGCGGCTCGATTTCCTCGCGAGTGTTTCCCAGCACACACAACACCGCCTCACACATACCGGCGTTGATGGCTGCAGCGGCCCGCCAAGCCATACCGGCACCGCTGGCACCGCCTAAATCGACCACGTTGGCCATGCTAGGCTGCAGGCCTAGATACTCCGCGACCGCAGCTGGCACGTGCTGAGGAGTTTCGCCCACTTGCGGGCCGACCAGCAGTCCATCGATTGCACTCGGCTCCAGGCCAGCATCGAACACCGCTTGAGCGGCGACTTCTGCGATCGTTCCCAGCGTGGTCGCCCCGTGAGTGCGTCTAACATTGGGCAGTTCGGCTATGCCGACGATGGCTCCTATACTCATAGTGAACCCGCCTTAGCAGCCGGCTTCTCGAACGCATTGGCCGCCTCAACCGCATCGCTGAACGCTTCTAGGCAAGCTGGGTTGATCAGCGAACCTTTGTTTTTTACCTCGATGCCGGTGATCACCTGCAACACGGCTTTCTCGACCTTCTTACCGCTCAAAGTGTAAGGGATCTCCGATACCGCCATGATGCGTTTGGGGATATGGCGCGGCGAGGTCTCATTGCGTAGATGGTCACGCAGCTTTTTTTCCAGCGCGGCATCCAGAGGAGCGTTGTCCTTGAGCACAAGGAACAGCCAAATTTCCATATCGTCAGCGCGAGGATAGCCAATCACCAGTGAGTCTTCGACTTCTTTCATGTTCTCGACTACCCGGTAAATCTCGCCGGTGCCAATGCGCACGCCGCCGGGTTTCAGAGTGGTATCGGTGCGGCCCGAGATCACCACGCCGCCCGAGACCTTGAATTCAGCCAGATCGCCATGCGTCCAGATGCCCTCTCGCTCGGCGAAGTACTCATTAAAGTAACGATCCCAACCGCCTTCGCCCCAAAATTTCAGTGGCATAGAAGGGAAAGCCTCAGTGCAGACCAGATCACCTTTGCGACCTACCACCGACACACCGCGCTCATCGAGCACTTTGACGGCCATGCCCAGCGCCGGACACTGAATTTCGCCGGCGTGTACCGGCATGGTGGGATTACCCATCACAAAGCAGCCGACAATCTCGGTGCCGCCGGAGATGGAAGCCAAGCACAGATCAGCTTTGATCTGGCTGTACACCCATTGGAAGTTCTCCACTGTCAGCGGCGCACCGGCCGAGGCAATCAGACGCAGTGAAGACAGATCATGCTTGGCACCGACTGCGTAACCGCTTTGCTCCAATATCGTCAGGTATTTAGGACTGGTGCCAAAGTGGGTGACCTGCACCTGTTCGGCTATGCGCCACAGAGCACCGCAGTCCAGACCACCGTCTTTTTTCGGTATGGCAGCGCCATCGTAGAGCACCAAAGTGGCACCACAGCTAAGCGCCGCGATGGACCAGTGGTACATCATCCAAGCGGTATTAGTGTAATAGAGCATCCGATCACCGGGCTGCACATCACAGTGCAGCATCAGCTCCTTGCGGAGATTAAGCAGCGCGCCGCCGGCGCGGTGCACGATGCATTTCGGCAGCCCGGTGGTGCCGGAGGTGTAGACGACGTACAGCGGATGATCGAAAGGCAGCTGCTCAAACACCGGCTCCGCCGCGCTGGCATCACTGATCTCGTTGAGCTTATGCACCGGACAAGGCGCATTGGGAACGTCCATGTCACCGATAACGATGATGTGCTCAAGGCCTTTTAGCTTTTTCGCGATCTCGCCGGACTTACCGGCGATGTCGTGACGCACACCGTTATAGAGATAATCGCTGGCCACCACCATCAGCCGCGGGCTGATCTGACCAAAGCGATCGACTACGCCGGTGGCGCCAAACTCGGGCGAGCAACTAGACCACACCCCGCCATAAGCGGTCACGGCCAACATCATTACCAGAGCATCGAGATTATTTGGCAACATGCCGGCGACCCGATCGCCCGGAGCGATGCCCAGTCTTTGCAAACCGCCCTGCACCTGTGCCACTCGCACACGCAGCTCAGCCATCGTGACTTGGTCGAGAATGCCGGATTCATCGGCCTCGATCACTGCCACCCTACTGCCATCGCCAGCGAGCATATTCTCGGCAAAGTTGAGCTTGCGCTCGGGGAAGAAGCGGGTGGTCGCCATCGAGGCCGGCTCACCGGCGTCGATTATTGGTCCTTCGCCGCTGCCTATAATTCCAGCGAATTCCCAGAATCCCTGCCAGAACTCACTCATATTGCCAATCGAGAAACGGTGCAATCGCTCATAAGGGTAAAGTTCCATCCCCAGTTTGCGAGCAAACTGGGTCATCAAAGCCTTCTCCACAGTCGCCTCACTAGGCGTCCAGAGAATATTGGAATCAGGGTTTTCGTGATACATTATTAACTCCTTAATCTGCTCTAGAACAGTAGCGGAAGAATGCAGACACCGAACGCGAAGATCACAAAGGCAACCAACATCATAACGGCGGTGTAGCCCAAGATTTCTCGTGCCTTAAGTGAGGTGATACCCAGCAGCGGCAGCATCCACATCGGCTGTATTCCGTTAGTCAGCTGATCACCGTAGGAAAAGGACATGATGATCACACCAAGGTCCGAGCCCAGTTTTTGAGCGGCCTCCACCAGCATCGGTCCTTGCACAGCCCATTGACCACCTGCAGAAGGAACGGCCAAGTTGACGACTGCAGCGCTTAACAAGGAAGTCAGCGGCAAAGTGTAGACGTTAGACATGGCCACCATCCAGTCGGCGAATATCGATACAAGACCGGAAGCCGCCATCATTCCCATGATTCCCGCGTAGAATGGGAACTGCAAAACAACCTGACCGCAAGCGCGGATGCCTTCATCAATAGCTTTGACATAAGCCATCGGTGTTTTATAGGCCACCATACCGACGATCAGCAGGATAAAGTTAACGATGTTGAGGTTAAGGTCGAAGCCTTTAGTGATGAAGTGATGAACAACAAAGCTAAGACCCGCCAGCACAATGATCCAAGTCAGCGCCGGTGCATTCTCTAGTTTCTCAGCCACCGTCTCTTCTGGAGTGGCATGTTGTTGTGCCGAAGCTTTGTCTTTCATCAAAGCATTGATGGCCACCGCTTCACCTTCTTCTGCAGTTGCTTGGCCGTTTTTAATTTTTTTTGCCGGTGCGTTATCAAAATCAGGCACCTCATCGGTGTCTTCCACCTTGGGATGCATGGCGCGGTAGACCAGCGGAATGATGATCAGGAAAGCAGCGAAGGTAATGAGGTTAAAGGGCGAGAGTATAGTCTCGGAGACCGGAATCAGGCCGATTGTACTTTCTAGAAAATGACCTTTGGTATTTACCAGCAGCGGCGCCGAAGCAGAGAAACCCGCATTAAAAATTATCAAACCGGTAAAACCTGCGGCGGCAGCCAACGGGTAGTGGACTTTAATACCCCGCAGCTTGGCCTGGGTGCAGATTTCCCGCGCAGAGATGGCGCCAACGATCAAACCCAAGCCCCAACTGACAAAGCCAAATACAATCGCCAAGACCGTGACCAGCATAATGGCCTGACCGGCGTTCTTTGGCAGTTTAGCTGCAACAGCAATGATTTTACGTGCTGGTGGCGATGCGGCAAGCACGTAGCCAAACAGTAGAATAACCACCATCTGCATGCCGAAGCTCAGCAGATTCCAAAAGCCTCCATACCAATACTGAACCATCTCAAATGGTCCAGACGGGGTTAATAGAACACCCAGTGCATAAACTATAACCGTCAGAATAATAGCGAAAATAAACGGATTAGGTATGTACTGTCGGGATAATCGTGCGCTAAAAGCGCCTGCAGCCTGCAACATGATGTTTTCTCCTTTCGAACTTTTTTTGTTATAGCCAAACCACGTGGCGCCGTCCTGCTCGCACTTTCTTCGTTCGCTTGCAACGCACAGAAGTGACCGTAAGTAGTTATACCCGCGATTGTACCGACCGGTCAATAAAGTTCTCTAGACTGAGTAAAACCCTTCCTATCAGCCTGTCAGACTTAACGTTGCACCTCCCTCAGTTTAGTGGACACGCATTGATAACTTCGCAGGCGAGATGCGATGCCTGCAATCAAGACTGGGAAGAGAACCTTGAAAGTACACCACCAAGTTCAAAGACAAAGCTGTCGAGTGGAATTACAAAGCCCTTCGCGATGTCAAAGGCGTGGTTGAAGCACTGGATATTCAGTCTTTTATCCTGTCACGCTGGCGAAGAAGCAAAAAGAGGAGGACTTCGCCATGAAACGAGTCAAGCCAGCGGAAGCAAAAAAAAGATCAATGAATCAAGATGAGATCAAGCGACTAAAGCGCCGAATAGCAGAGTTTCAGGAAGAGAATGACGGCCTGAAACAGTTTCAACGTTTTTAGGCCAAGGAGCGACAGAAGCGCTCAGGCTTGCCTAAACAACACCGACGAGAACACGACATAAAGCCCTTGTGTCTCCGTCTGAATATCTCGCGCTCGGGCTAATATACCTGAGCTAATCGCAGGTGGGCATGAAAGCGCGGGCCCATCACATATATCAGCGCTTGCTCATCAGAAAAGCGGATATCCAAGATCTACCGAATTATCGCCTCAATTCCGATAAGCCATCGGTGCGTCAGCAATGGAAGAGTAACGCTACGTAAATCAAGATGAGCCGGAAGAACGTATTTCTGACCGTGGCCCTGGATCTTTATTTTCGTCGCATTGTGGGATGGAAACTAAAGATATTCTGAATAATGACCTGTCTCTTGACGCACTCCTGCAAAACATAACCCAGCGTTTTCGATCGCCGGAGCTTCTGTTCTATTCTGATCGTGGCACTGAATTCAGAGCTCCGAAAATGCGCGACATGCTAACCCAGCATCATGTTTTTCATGGCGTCAGTAAGCTAGATACTAGGTCAGTGCACCCTTAATGCTGTGATGGAGTCTTTTTTCAAAAGCCTGAAGGGAGAACTTCTGCACGCAACCAACTTCGTCACTCTCCACCAATTGCGACACTATATTTAGCGCTTTCATAATATCCAAGGGCTCCATATTGGCCTTGGTTACCGAACTCCGATAGGATCCGAAGGAATTAACGAACGGAGTGTGTCCATTTTTTTGGGTCAATACCACATCCGAAGGCAATTGCTATCTGCTTCCACGGGATTAGTTTGCCCATACGTTCCAGAAAGTTCTCGCGGCATGTCTTGCGCGTTTTGTTCTGGTACCCGGCTTCGGAGAAAGGTATCTGATCCATGGTGGCAGCGGTTCTTATGCGGTTGGCGAAGGAGTTATTGCCGCTGATTCTGGAGACTTTTCCGAGCGTTCCCTCGCAATTAGATTTTATTGCTTATAGACTTATGGTTGTATTTATTACCGAATCGTCAGTTTATAGAGAAATGCCGCTTATCCATCTACATGATCTGATTCGTTTTACTCGTGAAAGCGGGTAAACAAACATTTGAAAGGCACGGCTTCACGCCTACGCGGGAACAACGGTTAAGGCACCAACCTAGAGCGCTCCATTAGTAGCTGTATTGACGTGTCTGACCGATCATAGCCACAGCCTTGAAGAACATATTTAAGGCTGATCGTATTTTTAAGGCGCCAAGATGAACGACAACCAAAACTTTCCTGTAGAAACCCCGACTGCTAGCAGAAACAGCAGTCTTGATCGCATCTTGAAAATAGCGGCGAATCTTTTTGCCATCCACGGCTACCACTCCACCAGCATGAGTGATCTTGAGCGGGAAACGGGGCTGGGCCGCGGTGCGTTGTACTACCACATCACCAGCAAAGAAGAGTTGCTGTTTGAGGTCATCAGTCGTTACCTGCGCCGACTCATAGAAGCTGGCGATCAGCTATTGGCCACTCAGATGCCCGCCGAAGAGCGGCTGCGAAAACTCTCTCGTCACGTGATGCGAGCGGTAAGCAACCACCTGTCAGAGCTCACAGTTTGCTTTCGTGAGGTGCACTCCGTTATTGGTGTACGCCGAGTCGAATTGCTCAACTTGCACCGCCAGTACGAACAAATCTGGGCTGATGTACTCAAAGCCGGCGAGATCGAAAATAGCTTTTGCCCCACCGACCCGCTGATGGTCAAAGCACTGCTGGGCATGCATCACTACAGCTATTTGTGGATGCGCCCTGGCGGCCCTCGTAGCCCAGAAGACATCGCCGACTATTTCTGCGATCTCGTCATGCCGGGCTTGAATTTGCGCACAGAGCCAATCGCTTAAGTGGACACGCACTTATCTTTTCCTGATTACGCATAAGCTTCAGCCATCTTTAACAGCCGGTAAGGCATCGGTGGTGTCCGGACTGCCACTGTCAGAAAACGTGGGATCATGGCGCTGAGGTCATAGCGCCGGTTGAAGCGATATTCGAACTCGGCAAGATAGCGAGGGGCATGCTGCCCACGGATGGCATGGTAGGTACCGGTGATCGC
>Ga0314772_1000951_pt1 | contig 13951 bp, 11 predicted proteins | sample MetaGCBIW2018_FD_204520 | JGI IMG/M metagenome (GOLD analysis project Ga0314772, IMG submission 204520) | Cryopeg brine microbial communities from Beaufort Sea near Barrow, Alaska, United States - CBIW 2018 | ecosystem: Environmental > Aquatic > Marine > Coastal | place: USA: Alaska | collected... | reverse complement strand
CTTTCCCTCAAGAGCCTCCTTGCGCAACTCCGCTTTGAGCCGTTCTTCGGCATACATCTTCTTCAGTCGCCGGTTCTCATCCTCAAGCTCTTTCATGCGCTTGATCATGGAGGTATCCATGCCGCCAAATTTGGCTCGCCACTTATAAAAACTGGCACTGCTTATGCCGTGCTCACGGCAAAGTTCAGGCACCGGCATGCCGCTCTCGGCTTGCTTCAAGATCGCCATGATCTGGCTGTCAGAAAAACGTGATGTCTTCATGCAGAATCTCCCTGCCTTTAGCTTACGGAAAATTCTACTTTTGAGCACCTCGGTTTATCGGGGGGATTACCCTACAACCTCAGTGTGTATGGCCTTTCGCTAGAGAGAGCCTTGAATCAGAATGGCGATTTTCTGTTGAACTGGGGCGGTCTTTTCTCTTTAAGAGAGGAAAGTCCTTCAGTCACATCGCCCCCTGAAAAACCTAACATCTCCAGTGCGAGCGAAGTGTCGAATATAGGGCCTGCAGACCTCAGCCAATTGTTGAGTGAGTATTTGGTCCATTGGATCGCAGAAGGCGAGCCCTCCGAAAGACGAGTCGCAATCGATAGCGCCTCTTCCTGTAGCTTTTCTCCATCAACTGCCAGTGATACGACCCCAATTTCTTCAGCCTTTTCTCCACTCAAAGGTTCGTTGAGAAGAAGATAGTATTTTGCTTTTGCCAATCCGCACAGCATCGGCCATATCATCGCTGCGTGATCCCCCGCTGCTACACCCAGTCTCACATGGCCATCAAGTAAGCGCGCATTTCGATCGACCACCGAAATGTCGCTCATCAGCGCTGCGGCCAAGCCTGCGCCAACTGCTGTGCCTTGGACCGCCGATACAATAGGCTTTGAACAATTTATGATGTTGTAGACTAAGTCCCGCGCTTCTCTCCACATATTCGCGCGTTCTTCAAAACTCGAGCTCAAACGCTCGACAACGCTAAAATCCCCACCGACAGAGAACGCGCGCCCGCTTGCACATAACAGCACTACCAAAGTATCCGGATCTCGGTCGATTATTGGCCATATATCCGCTAGCTGTCGATGTGAACTAGCATCAAGAGAGTTAAGGGTTTCAGGACGATTAAGGGTTAACCGTAACACTCCCTGGACCGGACGATCTGTTAATATTGCTGGAAAGTCTGTGTACAAGTCGGGCTTCATAACGTTTCCTGTCTTCTTATTTGGGTGGCCGATACGGCTTGGTGAAGTTGTGGTTTAACTGCATAAGCCACTAACCGTCTACTGTTCGGTTATAATGCTATTCAACCATGTCATTTTCTCTAAACTACTTTCTCTGCGAAACCATTTTTATCGCATCAATTGCTTGCAAGTTATCCAAAGAGGACAAGTCGCCAAGCGGGAGCCCGCAGTAAGCATTTCTAAGGACTCGTCTCATAATCTTAGAGCTCCTTGTCTTCGGCAGCTGATCTACAGTATAAACTTTGCTCGGCTTAAAAGGACGCCCCAGACGTTCGCCAATGCTCTCAGCCACTGTCGTTGTGAGCGTCTTGTTATCCATTCCCCCTATATCTTCATTAAGGACAATAAAAAGAACTAGCCTCTGCCCCTTCTGATCGTCATTTACACCAATGGCTGCTGCTTCACTGACTTCGCTAAACGTTAACGCTATGTCTTCAACCTCTGCAGGGCCCAAACGTTTTCCTGCTACTTTTATCGTGTCGTCAGACCGACCGACCACAAAAAATGCATCCCCTTCCCCTTTCGTTACCAAATCCCCATGCACCCATAACCCAGGTATGGTTTCCCAATAGGTATTTAAATAACGCTCGTCATCATGCCAAAAGGAATGAGTCATCCCCAGAAATGGCGATCTTATTGCCAGCTCTCCCACCTCTCCTGCTGCCACCTCGTGTCCGCTTGAGTCAACTATCACCGCATCAACCCCCGGAGAAACGGTATTGAATCCGCCCGGAACAATAGGCTCGATAACAACGCTAGATAAGAGGGCGCCCGAGGCCTCTGTTCCCCCCGTATAGTTGATCAGAGGGCGACTTCCCTGAGCAAAATTGTTCTGAAACCAAAGGAAATTTTCGCGATCAATAGCCTCTCCCGCGGTGATGAGGAGCCTGATAGACGATCGGTCGCCTTCTAAAGCTTGGCCTTCGTGCGTCGCTAAACCTCTGATAAGGGTAGGAGCGGAGCCAAAGTGGGTTATCTGATGACGCTCAACCAGCTGAGACATACGAGACCAATCGGGGAAATCTGGAGCCCCATCGTAAGAAACAAGCGAGGCTCCGCGCATTAGCGCACTACACATCACCAGCGTCCCCGCGATCCACCCAATGTCTGCTGGCCAGCAAAAAACATCCCCAGGACGGACGTCAAAGTGCACCACTGCATCATGGGCTATCTTTATGGGGAAACCGCCATGAGTATGGACGATACCTTTGGGCTGTCCAGTTGTGCCGGAAGTGTAGATAACCATAAATGGATCATTAGCACCGACTGGCAAAGGCCTAAACAAATCTGCGGATGTTTGAGCTATTTCATGCCAGTCAAATTCTTCTATATCGCTAGCTCTTGTTGTTGGTAAGCCCTTCCAAATGACCGACTGAACGGACTCCAGTTTGCTTACAGCAGCCAAAACCACTTTTTCGGTATTAATGGTTTTCCCTCTTCGTTCGAAGCCAGTAGACCCGATGACTACTTTGGCTTCTGCAGCAGATAGCCTAGCTACAATCGGATCGACGCCAAAGCCACTGAAAAGGGGAACAACTATAGCTCCAGTACTCGCAACGCCTAAAAGAGAGATGGTTGCTTCGATCCCGTTCTCCATCAATAAACCTACGCAGTCCCCTTTTGAAACACCTATTTTTGTAAGCCCAGCACCAAACTGCCGAACTCTAAGCTCAAGCTCGCGATAGGTCAGAGAATCAACCGAGCCATCTTCACTTTCAGCGATTACCGCCGGATTGTCAGCAGTTTCGTCTCGCGATGCCCAACTCAAGACCGTATTCACATAGTTTAGTTTTGCGCCTGGGAACCAGGCTGGGAATTCTTTTCCAGCACTTACATCAACATAGTCGGTAGGAATAGTTTCAAACTCGATCTGACAATACTCAAGAACCGCCTTCCAGTACTGTTCTGACTCATTTAGAGCATATGACTTTAAGTCCTCGAGATTGTCTACCGATATTGAACTCATGAATTTGATAATCTCGGATGAGCCGAGATCATATGGCTCTGGATACCAACTATCAGCTACTATGTCTTTCATATCTGTGTCCCCACCCCTATTTCGCGTTATTCACATCGTTGTTCTTATACGCTTCACATTAACGCCAGCCCTTAACCCAATTTATGCTCAGCAAACTTCTGATTTATCGACCAACCTAAAAAAATTACGTTTGATTTAAAGTCAGATTATCCCGTCCGCCTTTAAAGATTTTATGTCTACTTTTCCAATACCTAAGTCTTCCAAAATCTCTTGGGTATTAATCCCCAGTAGTGGAGCAACGTCAATTCTCTTAATATTTCCATCCTTGCTCTTATCCCTATCGGTAAATGGAATTTTCTCGCCACTGTGCTCAAGAGTGGTATATGTAACGTAATCACCTATACCTTCCATCTGTAAGGTTTCACTTGGCTGGAGGACTGGGCACCCCGGTATCCTGTATTTTTCAAGCTCTGCCAGACATTCCTCAGTAGTTTTTCCGCAACACCAAGCGGCCATTACCTCACTCAGCACATCGCCGTTTTCACCACGATCAGCATCCGTTTTGAACCGCCGATCGCCTATAAGGCTATGGTGTCCAGTAAGGTTGCACCACCGAGAAAACATCGAATTGCCAATAACTTGCACCATAACCCAGCCGTCCTTTACCTTGAAAAGGTCTGACGGGCCGGCAATGGGGCTTCGGTTTGCCATAGGAGATCTCTTTCTGGTTCCTGTGGCTTCTTCCATAAGTATCGGGTTCATCATTGTGAGCGCAGTTTCCATTAAGGATGCTTTCACATGCTGACCTTTACCGGACCTATAACGTTTGAAAAGCGCGGATATCGTCGAGTAAGCGGCGGAGATACCGGTGGCATAATCCACGTATGACACAGCCGAACGCATAGGCTTGTCTCCAGATCCGGTTAAGTACATTCCACCGCTGAGAGCTTGACCAGTACCGTCGAAACCGACTCGGTCCCGGTTAACTCCAGAGTACGAAAACGCTGATATGGTTGTCAGAATGATGTTCTCGTTTATTTTTTTAAGCGCATCGTAATCTAAGCCTAACGATTTAAGAGCTTTAAATGGAAGATTCACAACCAAAACGTCGCTTTTGGCAATAAGTTGATTGAGAATTGATCGGCCTCGCACTGTCCCTATGTCCAAAGTGATTGACTTTTTGCCTCTATTCATTTGGAGGTAGAGCCCCCCTCGCCCTTCAACGCCGATGGGCATAACTTCGCGATCTCCCGCGCCGTCAGGGGGCTCGACTCGTATAACCTCCGCCCCTTCATCAGCCAGCATGGCGGCACATAGGGGCGCAGCGATATAACGCCCTAAATCTAGTACCCTTATCCCTGATAGCGTTCCCTGCTCGCCTGACTGGCTGGTCTCTGGAGAACTCATTAATAAAGATCCTCGGAAAAATTTTAATTAACTAACGATAGTTAGATTGTGTATTCCTCAAATGCCTGCGTCAAGCGGAATAATGCAGTCCTATGAATTTATTTAAAAACCGATGTCTTCAGTAAGCTCCAGTCAACTCAACGCTTGATGTAGCTATTCGTCAACGAGACCAGGAATAAAAGCAAATTCTGGAGTGGAAGACCTGTTCCGTCATGTACTACGTAGCAAGATGGTCGGCTATGTTTCTAAAAGCTACTTGGACATTTACCCTCGTAATTTAAGGGGTCCTTTGGAAGTGGGCATTACACCTAGCCCTGGCAGGCCACGTGCGTAGGAAATTCACGCACAGACGACTTCTTCGCCGGGCCCTGATCTTTAAACAATTGGTTAGTCGCATTTTGGGGATTACAGGTGCTTCCACATTGGCTCTAGATTTCTATTATCAATAGATCGTGCGGCTAGATGTCCCTCCCGCATAGCGGAAACCAAATCCCTCGGTGAAACTGCATCTCCGACTGCGTATAGACGAGGTAGACATTCTTCAAGTTCCGTAAAGACTTCTCTGAACGCACTCCGATACGCTACCACGACGGTTAAATCAGCCAAGACTCTTTCAGATGAAACTCCATCCACCGGCTTAATCTCCACGAACTCAGGACAAACCGACGTTATTAATGAATTTGTAAAAATGCTGAATTCGCCTTTTAAGTAGAAGCGACGTAATGCGGCTTGGCTCCTCCCCGTTTTCTCCATCTCTGTGGCAAAAGAGTTGTGGCGTGTGACGTACGCAACTTCACATCCCTTATCCAGTAGCATTTCACAGCAGCCGATCGCCTCGTAATGACCAACATCATCAAATACAACCACCTTCTTCCCTGACACAGCACCTGCCAATATTAGATCTTCAGACACGGTAACCTGGGAATTTTTATGAATATTTAGCTCTATATGCGGAGCAGCTACCTGAACCCAATCTGAAACTTCCGGGGAAAGTGATCCGGTGGCGACGACGACATCCGGCTTGAACGCCAAAACCTCTTCTGCATCGGCATATGTTGAAAGCCTCACGTCCACGCCTAATCGGAATACCTCACGCTCAAGCCAACTTATAATATCGCCAATACCGTGGTTTTTAGGTAAACGTTTCGCGAGATTGATTTGACCGCCGAGATCGGGTGAAGCTTCCAGAAGAGTTACAGCATGGCCAGCCAATGCAGCGACCCGGGCCGCCTCCATTCCCGACGGTCCACCTCCGACCACTAAAACGCGCTTTGGCTCTGCCGATCTTTTGATTAGTCGCTCCGACAGCTCAGCTTCAAAGCCTACTGTTGGGTTCACGGTGCAGCTCATACGGCCGTTAAAAAGGCCCCCAATGCAACCTTGGTTGCACGCAATGCAAGGACGAACTTCTTCAGCACGACCGGCTATCTCTTTCTCGATCAGGAACGGGTCTGCAATAGTGGCACGGACGAAATTTACAAACTCGGCATTACCGGCTCTGAGAGTTTGCTCGGCATCGTCCAGGGTTCCAAACCTTCCCACCACAATTCGAGGTACTTTAACACCAGAGCCAATAATACGTGACGCCTCAAGCTGATAACCCGCAGGCATATCCATCGCAGCATACCGCTCGACATGGAAGTAATAATCTCCGTTGGAGATATTTACGAAATCTATCAACCCCAGATTTTGTAGGTGGAGAATTGCGGCATTTACCTCGGGCGCGGATAATATGCTTGGGTCAGAGCTACATCCTATCCGAATACCTAATGCAAATGTGGCGGGTACTCTGCTTCTCACTTCTGATAGCAACTCCTCCAGAAAACGAACTCGGTTTTCGAAACTGCCACCGTAAGCATCAATTCGGGTGTTTAAGGATGGTGAAAGAAACTGCGAGATGAGATAACCGTTACCTGCCAGTACCTCGGCACCATGCATTCCTGCCTCCACCAATCTAGAAGCTGCGTCTCCATAAGATTTAATAAGCTCTGAAATCTGACGAACGGAGATAGCAATAGGGGGAACCCGTGAATATCTCCCAGGCAGGTCGGTTACAGACCAAGAAGGACCTCCGTTTACAGATGACTCAGCATTCCCCCCGTGCCACAGTTGTTGGAATAACTTCATTCCGGTCGGCTCAAGTGCCATGACCAAGCGCCTCAACGAAGCTATACCGCTATCGTCCGAAAGGGTTAGCGAAAACGTAGACGAAGGATGCACCGAAACACCCTCCAGGATTGTTAACCCCACACCGCCTAAAGCACGCTCCATATGATATTGAATATGGGTATCGTTAACTTCGCCGCGAGAAAATAGAGTCGCGTGAGCCGTCCGTACTGATCTATTTGGGATCTGTACCGCACCAATATTTAGCGGGCTTTGAGCGATCTTATAATTCATCGGACGCCTCCTGTCAGGTATGGGGTTCGCCTATTAGCGAGCCTGACATATACATTGGATAATGTTTCAGCATGAAAAAGTTGGAAAATTATTAAATAGATCGGCGAGATGTAAGTCCGCCATCAACAGTCACAATTGTCCCACTTGTGTATGACGATCTAGAAGAGGCAAGGAATGCGAAAAGGTCGGCTACCTCTCGAATATGGGCTGCCCGACCTAACGGATACTTGGCCAGCAACTCTTTAAAGCGATTCTCATCCCCGAACTGCTCCATCGCACGCTTTTTTTGGATTTTTACAATCCGGTCCGTGTTTACGGGACCAGGGTTGATACCTAAAACCCTTATTCCGTCGTCTAAGCTAGTGCCACCGAGTGCACGAGTGAACGCCATCAAGCCTGCATTACCTGTAGTACCGGCAATGTAATTTGAGTCAAAGTTCTCGCCACCATTGCCGATATTATTGAGTATCACGCCAGCGCCCGTTCTTCTCATACGTTGGTACACCAAGCGCGTCAGGTTTATGTAGCCAAACACCTTAACTTCCCAACCATTCCTCCACTTTTGTTCGTCTACCTCAAACAAACTGCCACCCGGGATTGCCCCCGCATTATTGATCAAAATATCAACATCTCCAGCCTCTGAGACTATTCGCTCGGAAGCGCCGGGAGCCTCAAGATCGACCTCGTAAACCGATACATTGGCTTGATATTTCGCTCTAAGCTCAGCGGCAAGTTGTTCTAACTTTTCGATGGACCGCGCAACCAGATGTAAGTTGCATCCCTCTTCAGCGAACACCTCTGCCAGCCCGCGCCCAATGCCTTGTGAGGCGCCGGTTATAAGTACCGATTTACTGTTGAGGAACAAATCCATGCACTACTCCTTCCACTCTGGTTTTTTAAGGATGGACTGTAGGTTTATCCACCAAGATAGGCTGCCTGCACACCTTCATCCTTGACTAGGTTCTCGGCTGTATCATTTAATGATACGCGACCATTTTCTAGCACGTACCCGTAATCCGATATAGATAACGCAACCTGGACATTCTGCTCCACTAGCAATATATCAACGCCTCTGGATGATATATCCCTAATAATCTTAGCTATCCGATCGACAAAAACTGGTGAAAGTCCAACCGTAGGCTCATCTAGGAGAAGTATTCTAGGCGCACTCATGAGAGCTCTTGCAACGGCTATCATCTGCTGCTGACCACCACTGAAAGATTTCGCTGGTTCCGCCAACCTGTCCTTTAAATCCGGAAATAAATCCAAAATCCGGGTCAAATCTTCTTTTATTTCCGTCTCGTCGTTTCGCGCGTAAGCGCCTAGTTCCAGGTTCTCGAGTACGGTCATGCTGCCAAAGAGACGCCGACCCTCAGGCACGACAGCCAAACCTCTAGTCACCATTTGGTCGGGAGATAATCCGGTAACCGTTTCGCCAAATAGCTCAACAGTCCCAGCGCTTGGCTTTACGAGTCCACAAATGGCTTTGATTACCGTAGACTTTCCAGCCCCGTTAGCCCCAATTAAGGTGGTTACGCTTCCTTTTTTAACCGATAAGCTAATATTATCGATCGCCGGAACCAGTCCATACTGGGCTGACAAATTTTTCACTTCTAAGGTGTCTTTGTTATTCATCGTCTAGCCTACCCAAATAGATAGAGATTACTTCCTCATTCGACTGTATATCTTCAGCACGACCAGCCGCGATAGGCTTCCCATGATGAAGAACAACCATGCGATCACAAATTTTCATGACAGCCTTCATATTGTGCTCAACCAAAAGAATTGAACAGCCGAATTCACCCCGAATTCGTTCGAATACATGTAGAGCTGAAGATGCTTCAGTATGGTTTAACCCGGTTAGGGGTTCATCAAGACACAGAATTTTGGGACGACTGGCAAAAGCAATGCCTATACTCACCAATCGTTGCAGCCCATGTGGCAGCACCCCGGCGACTTCCTCAAGAAACGCAGACAACCCAAGCATCTCGGCTGTTTCTTCAGTGCGTGCAATTCGCTCAATCCGTCTGCGGCCTGAAAGCTGGTGCATTGTGCCTAAAAGAATATTGTCTCTAACACTCATTGAAGGCATCAGACTTCCGTGCTGAAACGTTCGTACCAGGCCTTTACGACTGATCTTTGTAGGTGACTTACCTGTACAGCGCTCACCCATTACGTATAGCTCCCCGCCAGTTGGAGGATAGAACCCGCTTAAAAGGTTGAAAGTGGTGCTTTTCCCGGCTCCATTGGGGCCAATAAGACCGAGTATTTCGCCTGGGTAGAGGTCAATATCCAGCTCGGATACTGCTAAAAGTCCTCCAAACCGACGCTCAAGCTGTCTACCGCTCAAAAGCGGAGTCTGTTCACTATTCATACTCTTTCTTCCTTTGAGGCTCTTGTTTTTGTAATCCAACTTATGGTTGAAGAAACCAAGCCAACAATACCTTCACGCATGAACAAAACAGCTATAACAATTGCAGCGCCATAGAATATGTGTTCCCCAGCACCTAGGGCCAAAGCGAATTCACTAAGCACAACGAGGAAGATCGCGCCAAGAATTGAACCAGCTATTGAGGATTCGCCTCCGACTTTTACGTAGGCAAGAGCAAACACGGCGAGAAGATAGCCAAAGTCTCCAGGACTAATGACGTTGTTTACGAAGGCTTGTAGTGCTCCAGCAATTCCTGCACAAAAGGATGCGATGGCAAAGCATACGACCTTCCAATATAGGACGTTGATGCCTACTGTTCTTGTGACATCTGAGTTGTCTCGAATGGATTTAAAAATCGTCCCAAATTGAGACTTCTCGATCACATACATTAAAAACAAAAGACCCAGACAAATGATAATGACAAAGAGACTTAGCCAATCATCAAACTCAATAGGCGGAAAAATGCCTACCATACCGGAAGTCTGGCCTAACACATCAGTTTTGGAGTATACAATTCTCATGGCTTCGGTGAACGCAAAACCGATCAATAGAAAGTACGGACCGCCAGAGCGAAGTGTAATAGAACCGAAAACCATACTAATAAGTGATGCAGCTACGCCACTTGTTAATATAGCTAGAAAAAATGAGATATCGAGCATCGTTGTGGCAACGCCAGCAGAATAGGCGCCTATTCCGACGAAAGCCGCGATAGCAAAATTAAGCTCTCCAATGAGCATTACAAAGCGCAAGCTACCGGCGAGAAGTGCCGCAATTGCGATCGAGTTCAAAATGCTCGCCGAGTGAGAGCCAGAAAAGTACTGGGACGCCAGAACAGCAAAAATGCTGAATATAACCCAGCTTGGGATTTGATAATTAGCCATTTCCGAAGAGTCCTTTAGGTTTAAAAAGGAGAAATGCAATTACCAAGAAAAAAATTGCGAGTGTTGCAGTAGATGCACCGTAATAGTAACCACCGAATGCTTCAACGAATGCAACAAATAGCGCTCCGATAACTGCTCCCGGAATACTTCCGAGCCCGCCAATAATCACGGCAATAAAACCCTTTACAATATAGTCAGCCCCAATAGCTGGAGTTACTATCGATACGGGAGCTATCAACGCCCCGGCAATCCCTGCCAACCCCGCAGCTAACAGAAACCCTGAGAAAGCAATTTTGTTGTAAGGAACACCTTGCAGCATCGCAGCCTCTTGGTCGATTGATACTGCGCGCAATGCAGAACCAAGCTTGGATTTCATCAGGACTAAGTACAAAGCGAATGCAGTCAAAATGGCAGCAAAACACAGAAGCAACCGTTGCCCGGTTATGGCAGCACCAAAAACTGAGACAGTGCCCTCTACGATGCTTGGGACCGATCGAGATGCCCCGCCAAATGACTCAAGAAACAACCCATCAAATAGCAGAACGAAGCCAACTGACAGGATGAACGACCCGACCATATCCCGCTGGAAATGCCGGAAACCAAATTGGTAGGTCGCTAACCCGACAAGAACCGCAGCTGCAATTCCAATCAGGCCGGACAGAATATAAGCAGCGGAGGCGGGAAATCCCGCCTCCACTAGCCAAGGCATCAAATAGACTACGACCAACGCAGATATTGCAAAATAATGCCCGTGAGCAAAATTAACGATTTGCATGACACCAAAGATCAAAGTCAGCCCTAAGGAAAACAGAATATAAACCGCGCTAATCTGCAGGGTCGTAATCAATAACTGAAATACCAGTTCCATAATTGGTCACCCGATTTTTAGTTGAACACAGGTTGCCGAACCTCACTCAGTCGGATTTATCCGACCCAGTTCAACAAGCTCACCCTGCTCGATTCTCGTAACGATAACGGGGAGCATCATTTGCTGAGGCGACCCGTAGGTTTCTTCGCCACCAAACCGAGCTGTGTTCCCGTAAAAACTCTGGAAGGTAACTGATGGCAGTGCTTCAGCAACCTTTTTCGGTTCAATACTTTGCGACTTTTCCATCGCCGCTTTTAAAGCAAACAACGAATCGTAGAAGCCAATTTGAACTGTGTTCAAGGATTCACCCAGGTCTTCCCGCGCTTCTTCATTGACGCGTTTCTGATGGTCAGTCACGCTGGGTCCATTAAATGCGACCGCGGCCCCCATATAGACGCCCTCGACTGAGTCACCACCAATTGCTGTAAGTCCGTCGGCACCCGTTCCGACCTCTACAAGTTTGACTCCATCCCATCCAATAACGTCGAGCTCTTTAAAGATAGCGCCGGCTTCAGCAGGCGGTGTAGCTCCCAGATCAATTACATCTGGATCGTGTCTCGCAAGTCGAAGAGCGATTGGTTGATATTCAGTGGTGCCTCTCTCGTAAAAATCGCTTGATACTACCTCTAGCCCGACCTTGCCCCAGGCCTTGGTGGAGACCGCCTCGGTTTGCTGTCCTGTGGCATCATTCGGATTCAGAATCGCTACTGATTCAGCTTCGGGGTGAGCCTCGGAAACATATGAGATAAGAGGCTCAAGTATTTCATGGGGCGTATTCATCTGAGTGAACGTTAAAGGATAGTCCGGGCCCTTAATCTGGTCGCCCCATGCCGTAGTAAAAATCAGCACTCCCATTCTTTCAGACAGAGACTGCAATGCTCTAACCGGGGCAGTGCCCAAGCTTCCGCCGATGAACTCAACCCCCTCACGCTGAAGAAGGGCACGGGCTACTTTTGCCCCTTCTGCAGCGTTATATTTGTTGTCATATGTAATGCACTCGTAGTTGTACGTTGTGCCATCGACGACGACTCCCCCACTATCCCTGATTTCCTCCGATGCCTTCTTACACATCCAATCCGCTCCTTGACCCCAGAGCGCTGCTGCCCCGGACATTGGAACGGAAAGACCAACCTTGATTGGTTTCGATGATTCGTCAGCTACTGCCCCTGCTGCAACACCAAGGGTGAGTAAGCAGCTAAATGTCAGGTTCGAGAGCAGCTGCATTTTGTTGTTTGTTAGGTTCTTCATTTCGCTTCTCCGGGGTTATGCCTGATCTTGCTTCAGGCCTTCATTTTTGTTTTATCGACAACTCTGTAGATTACTATTTTGGAGCTTCGAGGGGTGTGAGCGCGGCAGGCCCGTATTAGAGGCTCCTGCCGAGAGCTCCCCTATCCGTTAGACTCAGTAATACACACTCACTCAACTTTTATTTAACTAACGGTAGTTAGATTCTGTATCTAATAGAGTCATCCGTCAAGTAGAATAAGAAAATTCAGTTCGTATGGGGCAGCGAATACGTATACTAAGCATGCTCAGCGCCATCCTGGACGTTCACTTCGTCTTATCATGACCGATTTCGGGTGCTTTTCGGACTCGTAGTTCACGATGCCTGAATCTTCGGTCAGTTCACTGCCAAGCCCGCTTCGGCTTCCTTCAGAAGGTCTGCTCGTCTTAAAAAGCTGAACACGGTTAAGCTAGAGGGGAGCTGGTCAGGTGGACGAGGACCTTCAAGGACAATGCTCATTGCCAGTCAGCTACGCACTGAACACTGGCATGCTAACCCCCCCCATTTTAATGTACAGAACAAGAATTCATCAGTGCGTTGACGCAATTTCAGGTGGTCCGTATAGTCGAGGCGCGTAAACAAACCATCGTAGTAACGACTAATACTCGGCAACGGCCTCATCGAACTCGGTAGCGACGGGGTCATCGTGGTAGATACTTACTTCTTCGCCATGTTAGAGCTGAGCGCAAGCTCGGAAGAACATCGCAAGATATTCTTCCGAGGCTCTGCGACGGTGGGCAACTGGGAAACATCCGCAAGAGACAAAGGCAATGTCGCAACGCATCAATCTGGGCTGGATAGGCCTGGGACAAATGGGCGCACCGATGGCGGAGCGCCTGCTCAGCGAAGACGTGAACCTTCATGTGTTCGATACTGAGGCGGACGTGATGAGCACGTTCGTCAGCAAAGGCGCTGTGGCACATACATCTCCTCACGCAGTGGCCGATGCGGCTGAGGTCGTCTTTGCCTGCCTGCCAAGCCCGGCAGTCAGCGAGCGTATAGCATTCGGCCCGGATGGGGTCTCCAAGGGGCAGAAGATCCGACTCTACGTCGAAACATCCACTGTCGGCAGCGGCTGCATCCAGGCAATCGGCGCCGAGCTGGCAAAGCGTGGGATCGTTACCGTTGACGGACCCATCAGTGGCGGTGCTCCCGCTGCTCGCGAAGGTCGGTTGATGATGATGGTTTCGGGCGATCCCCTTGCCGTCGAGGAAGTGACGCCCTGGCTGTCCCGTATCGGTCGACAGGTGACTTGCCTCGGCCCTCAGCTTGGACAGGCACAGATCATGAAGTTGGTGAACAACATGGTCATGGCCGCCAACATGGTGGTTGCTTCTGAAGGATTTTCCCTAGGGAAACGCTGATCAATTAACGCGAGGCGGCAACTAATCGCAAACCAACCAAATTCGGCTTGAGAAATAATCTATTTTCTCGATCAGCATCTAATAGTTCAATTTTGGCGACAAAATCGC
>Ga0314772_1000942_pt1 | contig 13995 bp, 13 predicted proteins | sample MetaGCBIW2018_FD_204520 | JGI IMG/M metagenome (GOLD analysis project Ga0314772, IMG submission 204520) | Cryopeg brine microbial communities from Beaufort Sea near Barrow, Alaska, United States - CBIW 2018 | ecosystem: Environmental > Aquatic > Marine > Coastal | place: USA: Alaska | collected... | reverse complement strand
CTCTCCCGTGCACCAAACTCTTCACTGAATCTGAGGAGGTCGAGAACGGTTCGCAGTCGAGTAGTGACGTTCACGCCTGAAACCGTGTCGATCTCGCTCGGCTCGATGACTACCTCGCGCAGAGTCGCTCTCAGGCTTGAGCGTTGACGGGTGCGTGCGCCGATCGCGACGCACAACTGATGTCGACTTGGAGGGACGGCGATGGCGCCCCACACCCACGCGGCACTCAACCGTTCCGCAATTATTCGCGCGTCGAGCACTACCCCGAGCGCACGAGCACGCAGGTGAACAGTCTCAAACTCATCGATGGGACAGAAGCAATGGTCAAGCGCGTACAACTCCCCGTCAAGGGCGGCGCACTGTAGTTCCGCTAGCGGAAGATCGAGTGCGCTGAGCACCGGTGGCAGTCGAGGAGTCATCCCTCTATCGTGCTGCGGTATTCAGCCGTAGACGAGCCAGAAACGAGTTCAGTGGAGAACCCAGCCCCTGTGGAGAACGACGCCGGCGTAGATTATTCGCGCTACTTGAGCGCGCTCAACCATGCCTTACGTGCGTCGAGTGCATCCTGTGCAGCTGCAATCTTCTTCTTGTCGCCAGTAGCTTGCGCTTCGGCAAGTTCTGCCTCAAGTTTGGCGATTGCATCGTTGAGTTGATCTAGGAACCCATCGGAACGCTCTTGGCGCTCCGGGTTGTGCTTGTTCCAATGATCTTCGTCGAGCTTGCGAACGGCGGCCTCGATCTTGCGGAGACGCTCCTCGGCAACCTTAATCTTTTCGCGCGGAACCTTGCCGATTTCATCCCAGCGCTTCTGGATTGACATCAGAGTCTTCTTCGCCTGAACGCGATCAGTTGCGGTCAAGAGTGGCTCGGCTTCATCAAGCAGAGCCTTCTTGAGTTCCCAGTTCGCAGTGAATTCGACGTTGTCGTGAGCATCAATCTCAGACTTCGCGGCGTAAAGGACATCACCGGCTTGTTTGAATTTGGCCCACAGCGCATCGTCAAACTTTTTGCCGGCGCGACCCGCGGCCTTCCAGCGATCGAGAAGTCGCCGATAGCTGGGGATAGCATCAGCGCCTTGCGACACTAAGGCTTCAGCTTCGTCAACGAGCACCTGCTTGTCGGCGCGTGCCTGCTTGTGCGTGGAGTCGAGTTCGGCAAAGAAAGCACGACGGTGAGTGTCGATAGTGCTGCGGGCAGCACGGAATCGCTTCCACAGCTCGTTCGCATCAGCCTTGGGCAGACGGGGACCGTCAGCTTGATGAGCTTTCCAGCGAGCAAAAATGTCATCCATTTGCGCCGTGACTTGCTTCCACTGCGCTTTCGCGGGGTCGGCGGCGGCGAGGGTCTCCGCCTCAACAACGAGTGCGGTGCGAACTGCAACTGCTTCAGACAGCGCTGCCTTTGCTTCTTCGCCCTGCTTCTCAGTGAGTTCTGAGAGAGAGCCGTCGAGAGCCAAAACGCGGGTCTTGAGGGCAGCCAGATCGCCAACCGCGTTTGCGGTGGCGAGGGAGTCGCTGAGTGCAGCGACGGCTTTAGACACGTCTGCCGCAGGCGCGCCGTTTTTTACGCGCTGCTCGAGCAGAGTGACCTGGCCCGCGAGCTCGTGAAACTTGCGGCTGAAGTAGGCCAAGGCCTCTTCGGGGGTGCCATCGGGATACTGGCCGACTGCGCGTTCGCCGTCTGCCTCTCGGACGAAGACGGTGCCCGTCTCATCGACGCGTCCCCACTCGTTCTGTTCCTGTGTAGCCAATTACTTCACCTTGCTGATTATGCCGGAAGCCGCTTTCCGGGTGACCCAAGCTTAGGACACCCACGCTTACGGCCGTTGACGCTGTTACTGGATCGTGAAGCCGGTGATGCTTGTGGCGGTAACCGGGGCTCCATCTTGGGCATCGTCCACGATGCCACCAGCGATAATCTCTGATCGCAACGTGTCGAGACCAGAAACAACGTGACCGACAATGCTGTAGCCGCCGGCGGAGTCGTCAGGGATTGTTGCGTCCTCGTAGACGATGAAGAACTGGCGGCCGTTTGAGAACGCATTGTCACCCGTGCGGGCCATCGCAATGGTGCCAGCGGGGTAGAACCCGTCAACGCCTGCATTTTCAACAGGGCCGTAAGAATAATCAGGGTCGCTAGCGCCGGTGCCGTCGAGGGAGCCGCACTGAAGGAGACCCGCGTTGTCTGTCTCGACCATTCGGTGGCAGATCGTTCCGACGTAATAGTCGTTCGCAATGGAGTCGACAATCGACGCGACCGCTTGCGGCGCAACGGCGCCGTCGAGCTCGACGCCGAGCGCTACGTCATTGAGGGTGAGTTCGCCGGTCCACGTGCGGCCCTCTGCCAGTGACACGTCCGGCACATTTCCCACATTGGCTTGTGCCGAAGCGGACGGTTCCGGCGTAAACGAGGGGGCAGGTTCTGGTGTTCCTGGACCTGCACTGAAGTAGTAAACCTGTGCTGTAGCGACGAGCGCGATCACAACGAGTCCGACGCCTACAGAAATAATGTTGTCGCGCGTGCGGCGTGCCAGGGTGTTCTCATGAACCGTATTGCGGGCTGAGTAGTGGCGCAGACGTCCCCGAGCTTCTTTTTGCTCGCGTAAATGCTTCTTGCTGGATGCCACCATTACTCCTTGAAGAATCGCGGCCTTCGCCGCTGTCGTAGGAACGCCACAATGAACCTTACGGTCTCGTGGGAATCTCGACCAATCGCCACGGCGTAACGTCGTAGTCATTATGTGCTGCGTTTTCTCTAGCCGTGGACGATTACGATTGAGACATGGACGCTTCCGCAACTCTTCATAGCGGGGCAACGCCGCTCGCGGTGCGTATGCGTCCGCTCGCGCTAGACGAGATCGTCGGCCAGAAGCACTTACTGCAGCGCGGTTCACCGTTGATGAGTCTTGCGGCAGACGCCAACGGTAGCCACGGTTCGGCATCCATTATTCTGTGGGGTCCTCCCGGCACGGGCAAAACGACTATTGCTAAAGCGATCGCGCGCGGCTCACAGCGCAAGTTCGTTGAGTTGTCTGCGGTGACGGCCGGCGTAAAGGATGTGCGTCAAACGATAGAAGAAGCACTGACCGCTCGGGATCTGTATGGCGTCTCGACTGTGCTCTTCCTCGACGAGATTCACCGGTTCTCAAAAGCCCAGCAGGATGCGTTGCTTCCCGGCGTCGAGAACGGCTGGATCATCTTGATCGCCGCAACGACAGAGAACCCATCCTTTTCTGTGATCTCCCCCCTGCTTTCGCGTTCACTGTTGCTGACACTCAATCAGCTTGACGATGACGAGCTGGGGGAGTTGGTCGACCGGGCCGTTACCGATGCTCGTGGACTCAATGACGCGGTTGTCCTTGAACCAGAAGCCCGAGCATTGCTGGTGCGGCTGTCTTCAGGTGATGCCAGACGAGCACTGACTGCGCTCGAGGCGTCTGCAGTATCCGCGTCAAACGTCGACGATGCACAGAGTCCTCCCGTAGTGACCGCCGAACACGTTTCCAACGCTGTTGATCGTGCGCTGCTGCGCTATGACAGACAGGGCGACGAGCATTACGACGTCATCAGCGCCTTCATTAAGTCAGTGCGCGGCTCTGACGTCGATGCCGCGATTCACTACTTGGCCAGAATGATTGAGGCTGGCGAGGATCCGCGGTTCATCGCTCGGCGCATCATTATCAGTGCCGCTGAGGATGTCGGGGTTGCTGACCCGCAAGCGCTCGTCATTGCTGTCGCGGCCGCAGACGCAGTTCAGATGATCGGCATGCCAGAAGGCCGCATCCCGCTCGCTGAAGCTGTCGTCTACCTTGCGACAGCGCCCAAATCTAACGCGGCATACATTGCTCTGGATGCCGCAATTGCCGACGTTCGAGCGGGAAAGATTGGGCGAGTACCCAAACCGCTGCGTGACGCGCACTATCCAGGGGCGAAACGACTTGGCCACGGCAAGGGATATCAGTACTCGCATGATTCCGAATACGGCGTGGTGAAGCAGCAGTACCTTCCAGACGTCTTGAAAGGTAAGGAGTACTACACACCGACCAACAACGGAAATGAGCGCGACGTGTCTGCGCGCTTGGCCAAGCTGCGCGAAATTATCCACGGCGATTAGAGCTTCCTTCCGCGGAGCATTGATGAGCGCGGCGATTCGTGCCGTGGTACGGCTCAGCGTGTTAGAGTTATGCGTCCCATCGATACGGTTTCGGCGCGCGGCTGCAATGAAACCGGATATCGCGGAGCAAAGGTCTGTAGCCGACCTGTCTCCATTGGGCGATCCCTCTACTTTCTTCTGGTGTGTTGTGTACGCGCGTTCGCGTGCGAGTAATCACCAGAGTGTTCTTACTTGAATCAATCGAAAAGGATCTTGTGTCTACTAAGTCACGTACCCGCAGCAAGACTCGCCTCTCGCGCGCACTGGGCATTGCCCTCACGCCGAAGGCCGCTAAGTACCTAGAAAAACGTCCCTATGCTCCGGGTGAGCACGGCCGCACCAAGCGCAAGCAGGACAGTGACTATGCTGTTCGTCTTCGCGAGAAGCAGCGTCTACGGGCCCAGTACGGAATCCGCGAAGCTCAGCTGAAGATTCAGTTCGAAGAAGCTCGCAAGACCGCCGGTCTGACCGGTGAGAACTTGGTTGAGCAGCTCGAAATGCGTCTCGACGCTCTGCTCGTTCGTTCGGCAATCGCTCGCACGACCGCTCAGGCTCGTCAGATGATTGTTCACCGCCACATCCTGGTTGACGGCCAGCTCGTTGACCGTCCGTCGTTCCGCGTCAAGCCAGGACAGCTCATGCACGTCAAGGCTCGCAGCGAGGGCATGGAGATCTTCCAGGTCGCCGCCGCTGGTGGACACGTGGATGTTCTCCCCAAGACTCCGGGCTACCTTGAGGTAGAAGTTGACAAGCTCCAGGCGCGCCTCGTGCGCCGCCCGAAGCGTGCCGAGGTTCCCGTGACCTGTGAAGTTCAGCTCGTTGTTGAGTACTACGCAGCACGCTAACTAAACGAAGAAGGGCCGGGGCTCATGCCTCGGCCCTTTTTTCGCGTTCGGCAGCATGTCGACGCGATTCTCGAATAGCGTGTAACTAGAACGTTTTCTGTTACTGATCGGAGTAGCCATGACTGGCGGAGATATCGCAGGGCTCATCGCGGCTGGAGTATTCGCAATCCTCGTTGGGCTGCTTGCCGTGCCGCTTCTCAAGCTTGGGCGGGTGTTCGACGAAACCAGCTCAGCAATTCGCGGGGTTAGCGACAACCTCGACCCCATGCTCACCGAGGCGACAGCCACCATTTCTGAGACCAATCGTCAGCTGGCACGCGTCGATGCGATCACCCGCAATGTCGAGGAGACAACGGGCAATGTTGCAGCGCTTGTTGCGCTTGGCGCGGCGACAATTGGTGGCCCGTTGATCAAGATCGCAGGGCTGAGTGCCGGTGTGCGAGCGGCTGTGCTGAGCATCCGCCCGAAGCGCCGCCGTTGACTCCTCACAACCGCCTAAGCTAATACGGTTCGTGTACCGTTTGTGCACCCCAAATCTGAAGGAGAAATCATGAGAAGCGCAATTCTTTTCGTCGTTGGCATTGCCGTCGGGTTCGTAGCAGCGCATCAGGTTGCGAAGACCCCAGAGGGCAAGCAATTTTTCTCAGAAGTTGACAGCAAGGCGCGCGAATTCACGAGCGCAGTTGTTGACGGCTATCGTGAGCGCGAAGCAGAACTTCGTGTAGCAGTTGGCGAAGCCGAAGACGCAATCTCTGAGTTTTCGCAGCGTTCTAAGTAAGACAATCAGGGCCCTTGGGCCGCATTATTGAGTTCCCGGGGATCCCATGCAGACCGCAGACATTCAGAACCGTTGGTTGACCTATTTCGGTGAGCGTGGTCACACCATCGTTCCCTCAGCGTCGCTGGTCAGCGATGATCCAACGCTGTTGTTCACCGTCGCTGGCATGGTTCCCTTTGTGCCCTATCTCACGGGGTTGGTTCCGCCACCGTTTGATCGTGCCACGAGCTCGCAGAAGTGCATCCGAACTCTTGATATTGAAGAAGTAGGCAAGACTCCGCGTCACGGAACGTTCTTCCAGATGAACGGCAACTTCTCCTTTGGGGACTACTTCAAAAAAGAAGCTATCCAGTTCGCGTGGGAATTTCTGACACTGCCGGAGAACGATGGCGGGCTCGGATTCCGTCCAGAAGATCTCTGGGTGACGGTCTATGAAGATGACGATGACGCTGTCGCCTTCTGGAAAGAGACCGCCGGCCTGCCGGATGAGCGCATCCAGCGACTTGGCATGGACACCAACTACTGGTCGACAGGTCAACCCGGCCCCGCAGGACCCTGCTCAGAAATCTTCTTCGATCGCGGCCCCGCATACGGTGCAGACGGCGGACCGGCAACAGACGACGATCGCTACGTCGAAATCTGGAACCTCGTCTTCATGCAGTACCTCCGTGGCGAGGGCAAGGGCAAAGAGTTTTCGATTCTTGGCGAGCTTCCCAACCAGAACATCGATACCGGCATGGGGCTTGAACGCGTCGCTTTCCTCAAGCAGGGCGTCGAGAACATGTATGAGATCGACCAGGTTCGCCCAGTGCTCGATAAGGCGGCTGAGCTTTCCGGCCACACCTATGGAGCCGATCACGAAGCAGATGTGCGCTTGCGCGTTGTCGCAGACCACGTGCGATCCAGCCTCATGCTTATTGCAGACGGTGTAACTCCAAGCAATGAAGGTCGCGGCTACGTTCTGCGGCGCCTTCTGCGTCGAACGGTGCGCGCAATGCGGCTACTTGGCGTCGAGGGCACGACGTTTGCAGAGCTCTTTCCCGCGTCCCGTGATGCGATGAAAGCTGCCTACCCCGAGGTCGAGAAGGATTACAGCCGCATCTCGCGCGTTGTTCTCGCCGAAGAAGACACGTTCTTGCGCACTCTTGCCAGCGGAACCACGATCCTCGACACCGCCGTTGAGCACACCAAGAACTCCGGCGCGTCAGAGCTACCAAGCGACACCGCTTTCCTTCTGCACGACACGTTCGGATTCCCGATCGACCTCACGCTCGAAATGGCAGCAGAGGCAGGGCTCTCCGTCGATCGTGACGCCTTCGACACGCTCATGAAGCACCAGCGCGACCGCGCAAAAGCCGATGCAAGCTCCAAGAAGCAGTACCTCGCCGACCTCTCCGTCTACGGCGCATTCCGGGCACACGGCGAAACAACCTTCACCGGATATGAGAGCCTCCAAACCGAATCCAGCGTGATCGGCATTATCGTCGACGGCGTCTCGGTATCTCGCGCAACGACCGGTCAGACTGCTGAAGTGATCCTCGCGGAAACCTCGCTCTACGCAGAATCGGGCGGTCAAGAATCGGATGCCGGAACGATTGTCGGTGCTAGCTTCCACCTGGACGTCCTCGATGTGCAACGCCCCGTGAAGGGACTTATCAGCCACAAAGTGCAGGTCACTTCTGGCGAGGTGGGAGTTGGGGATACCGCAACAGCACTCGTCGATGCAGAGTGGCGCCGCGGGGCAACGCAGGCCCACTCGGCGACTCACATCATCCATGCGGCGCTGCGTCAGATTCTTGGTAGCGACGCACACCAGTCAGGCTCGTACAACAAGGCTGGCTATATGCGTCTGGACTTCTCGTGGTCGCAGGCGTTGTCTACCGAGACTAAGTCTGAGATCGAAGAAGTCGCGAACACTGCGGTGCGCGACAATCTTGAAGTGTCGACTCGGATCATGGCGCTCGACGATGCTAAAGACCTTGGAGCGATGGCACTGTTCGGCGAAAAGTATGGCGACACCGTGCGTGTGGTCGAAATCGGTGGCCCATGGTCTCTCGAGCTCTGTGCAGGAACACATGTTTCCCGCTCGGCCGAAATCGGCTTGATTTCGCTCGTCGGTGAGTCGTCTGTCGGCTCATCAAACCGCCGCGTTGAGTCGCTCGTCGGCATGAATGCTTTCCGCAACTTTGCTGCGGAGCGCGCGATTGTGTCAGAGCTGACCGCCAACGTGAAGACACCCCGTGAACAGCTTCCCGACCGCATTGCCGAGCTCATGGCGAACTTGAAGTCGGCCGAGCGCAAGATTGCACAACTTGAAGCCGGTCAATTGTCACAGCGCGTTCCGGCCCTCGTCGAGTCGGCACGAGTGTTCGGTTCCGTCCGGGCGGTCGTCGAGAATGTGGGAGAGCTGCCATCGACTGATGACCTTCGTGGGCTCGTACAGTCGGTTCGTGAACGTATGGGCGCCGAAGCTGCGGTTGTTGCTCTCGCAGCCACCGTTGGTGACAAGCCAGCGGTGATTGTCGCGACCAACGACGCATCCCGCGCCCACGGGTTTGCCGCCGGCGCACTCGCAAAAGCAGCGGCAGGAGTGTTGGGCGGCGGAGGCGGCGGTAAGGCCGACATTGCTCAGGGTGGCGGGGCGAACCCCGAAGCAATTCCTGACGCTCTCGCGCTGATTTCTGCGACCCTCTCGGAATAGCCTGTGCGCACCGGAACTCGCTTGGGGATTGATGTCGGCAAAGTTCGCGTCGGCGTTGCCCGCAGCGACCCCCACGGCATGATCGCGACGCCAGTGGAGACAGTGCCGCGATCCGCGAAAAGCATCACAACGATACTGGCGTTCGCGACTGAGTATGACGCGGTTGAGCTGGTTGTTGGTCTGCCCATTGCCCTATCCGGTCGAGATACACCGTCAACAGCGGATGCCCGCGAGTTCGCGCAGCAACTTGCCGACAGCTCTGAACTGACTGTTCGGCTCGTTGACGAGCGGATGACGACGATGAGTGCACAATCGGCGCTGCGTGCATCCGGTCGAACGGCGAAGAACTCCCGCTCGGTCGTTGATCAGGTTGCCGCCGTTATAATTTTGCAACACGCCCTCGACTTCGAGCGATCGGCAGCGCGTCCGCCGGGAGAGCTCGTCGAACCGACGCTAGGATCCTGAACTATGGCTGATGAACCGAACTGGGACGATATCTTTTCTGAACAGCCGGAAGTTTCTGAACCGAAATCAGCGCGATCACAAACAGAGAACGATCCGACAGGAACTCCGCTCGTCTCGGAAGACGGCGCGAAGGACGAAGTGCCGCTGACTCGCCGTCAGTTACGAGAAGCCGAAGCGGCGCGTAAATCTCGATCGCCGCACCAGGAAGAAGCCGCAGTGTCGGCGGAACCGTCAAGCGAGTCGTCAGGCGACGCAGCACCAGCACGAAGTAGGCGTCGGCTCTGGTTCATCATCGGCATCCCTATTCTTCTCATTGCAATCGCAGGGGCCGCTGTTGCCGCCTACGGGTGGACAAATTACGAAGACAAGATTCGCGAAGTATTGGGCTGGGAACTAGTCAACGATTTCGAAGGCTCCGGCAACGGTGAAGAAGTAATCGTGACCGTCAATTCGGACGACATCGGATCCGATATCGCGCGCTCCCTAAATGAAGCCGGCGTGACAATGAGTTTCGACGCCTTCTATGACCTGCTCTTGGCGCAAGAGAGCGACCCAATATTCTTTCCCGGAAACTATGCCCTTCAGGGGGAAATGAGCGCACAGTCTGCGCTCGATGCGCTGCTCAGTTCCGAAAATAAGGTGACTGATCGCATCCTCATTACTGAGGGAACGATCCTCCCCAATGCGCTTGAAATCATTTCGGAAACCTCGGGAATTCCACTGGCTGAACTTCAGACGGCATCCGAAGATCTTGCTCACTTCGGTCTGCCCGCCGAGGCTCCGAGCCTCGAAGGTTATCTATTCCCGGCGACGTATGACATTGACGGCAGCAAGGACGCGTATGTCGTGCTCGACATGATGGTAAACACGATGTACGAGAAGTTGGATGCCGCAGGCGTTGCCGTGGAGGATCGCCACCGCGTACTGACGATGGCCGCTCTCATCCAACGCGAAGCCGGCCCGAACACCGATGACTTCTACAAAATCTCGCGGGTGTTCTACAACCGTCTCGATCAGGACACGCTCCTGCAGTCAGACGCGACTGTTGCCTACGGAACCGGCAACCTCCACACGGTGTGGACGACGGATGCTGAGCGCGCAGATGCCAGCAACCCGTACAACACCTACGCAAATCTTGGCTTACCTGTCGGCCCGATCGGTCTGCCAGGTGAACTGGCGATCGACGCAGCGCTGAACCCTGCAGAGGGCGATTGGTTGTTCTTCGTGCCGATCAACCTCAAGACAGGGGAGACGGTCTTTAACACGACCGCTGAAGCCCACGAAGCCTCTGCGCAGCAATTGCGTGATTGGTGCGCGGCGAGCGAGGAGAACGGAAGCTATTGTTGAGCGCCTCGCAGACGCCAGCCTCCGCTCCAGAGCCTTCCCGCACTAGGCTCGCTGTTCTTGGTTCGCCAATTGCGCACTCTCTGAGTCCGGTGATTCACCGCGCCGCCTATGCGACACTCGGTTTCGAGTGGGAGTACGACCCCATCGAAATGTCGGGGGAGTCGCTTCCCGCATTTTTGGCTTCGCTCGATTCGCAGTGGAGGGGGCTCTCGCTCACGATGCCGCTGAAACGAGACGTCGTGCCGTTGCTCGACTGGGCCGACCCGCTGGTCGAGCTCGTTGGGGGAGCGAATACGGTGGTGTTCACCGACGCCGGTACGCGCGGATTCAACACTGATGTCGAAGGTGCGCTGCGGAGCTTTCTCGATGCCGGAATTGGGCACCTTGATGCGGTATGGATATTGGGGGCCGGCGCCACTGCGGCGTCGTTGATGGTCGCATCCGCTCGGCTGGGAGCGACGAGCATCGAGATTTTCGCTCGTACTCCGACAAAAGCAGCAGTACTCGAGCAACTTGGGCGAACACTCGGGGTGAGCGTTACGGTGCGCAGTTGGGGCGAGAACTCGGCGTCCGCGACGCCACCAACCGCAATCATCAGTACCGTTCCTGGCGGCGCAATGGATCTAGTGTTCGACGAGTCTCTGCGAACCTCAACAGTGCTGTTCGATGTGGCATACGACCCCTGGCCGAGCGCAATCGCGTCCGAGTGGTACAAGGCAGGTGGCACTGTTATTTCTGGGCATGACTTGCTCGTCAATCAAGCGATCGCTCAAGTACGGATCTTCTCCGGTGGCTCACCAGATCAACCATTGCTGCACGAGGCAGACGCAATCGATGCAATGCGCTCAGCGCTTGAGCTCGCGTAGCACCACTGAACAGTGCCCTTGCTCAGTGCCGTCCCTCAGTGCCGGTGTTCAATTCGGATGCGCGAGAGGCCAGCTCACTCATGTGGGAGGATTGACGCATGCTTCGATGGTTAACGGCCGGTGAATCGCACGGCCCAGAATTGGTTGCAATTCTTGAGGGAATGCCTTCTGGCGTCCCGATCTCACCCGAACAAATTCAGGCGGATCTCGTGCGTCGCACGCTTGGCTACGGTCGTGGTGCTCGGATGAAGTTCGAGCAGGATGAGTTGACGCTGAGCGGCGGAATTCGTTTCGGACTCACGATGGGTAGCCCTGTCGCCCTGCGGATCGGAAACACCGAGTGGCCGCGTTGGGTCGATGTCATGAGCCCTGTTCCCGTTGATGCTGAATCCCTGCCCAAGGGCCGAGGCGCTGCGCTTACGCGCCCTCGACCGGGCCACGCGGATCTGGTCGGAATGCAAAAGTACGATTTTGAAGAATCGCGCAACGTGCTTGAGCGTGCGAGCGCTCGTGAGACGGCAGCGCGCGTTGCTCTCGGAGCGGTAGCCCGTGCCTTCCTCGACGGTCTCGGTATCAGATTGGTCAGCCACACTCTGTCGATCGGCTCAGTTCGTGCGCCTGACGACAGTGCACTACCAACCCCGAGCGATGTAGCTACCCTCGACGCAGATCTTTTGCGCTGTTTCGACCCCGCGACGTCCGAACGGATGGTTGCCGAGGTCGATCTGGCTCATGAGGATGGTGACACCCTCGGCGGTGTCGTCGAAGTTCTTGCTTACGGTTTGCCGCCAGGGCTTGGTTCTTACACCCACTGGGATCGTCGGCTCGATGCGCAGCTCTCCGCAGCCCTCATGGGTGTTCAAGCGATCAAAGGTGTTGAAGTTGGCGATGGTTTTGAGACCGCGAAGCGTCGCGGCTCTGTCGCACACGACGAGCTCGTACATTCTGCTGACGGCATCGCTCGAGAGAGCGACCGTGCCGGCGGCATCGAAGGCGGTATGACCACAGGCACGGTATTGCGAGTTCGTGCAGCGATGAAACCAATCTCGACAGTTCCTCGCGCGCTTCGTACCGTCGATATCGCGACAGGTGAGGCCGCAATTGCGCATCACCAGCGTTCCGACGTGTGCGCGGTTCCCGCGGCCGGCGTTGTTGCCGAAGCGATGGTTGCCCTCACCCTTGCTAACTCTGTACTTGAGAAGTTCGGCGGTGACTCGCTCGGTGAGACCAAGAGGAACCTTGACTCCTACCTCGCGTCGATCCCTGATGCTCTGCAAACGACACGGGCTACCCATGATCAATGACGGCGGAGCGATCGTTGTCATCATCGGTGCACCGGGTTCGGGAAAGACGCGTGCGGGCAAGAGACTTGCAAAGATTCTGGATGCCCCACTGATCGACACCGACAAAGTAGTCGTCGCATCGCATGGTCCGATTCCCGAACTGTTTGCTGAATTCGGCGAAGAGTACTTTCGGGAGCGGGAGCGCGAGGCGGTCGCTGATGCGTTGCTTCAGCCTGCCGTAGTCACCCTGGGTGGGGGAGCAGTCCTGAACCCCGATACGCGTGCTGATCTGGCGTCGCACCGCGTTGTTCAGTTGACGATGTCGAAGGCCGCGGCTCGATTGCGCATTGCTGGCAGTCGTCGACCGCTGGCGAAGAATGCGGACGAGTGGGAGACGCTCGTCGCCGCCCGTCGTCCGATCTATGACGAATTGTCGTCCCTCACCATCGATACATCACTCATTCCTATGGAAAAAGTTGCGCGCGAGATCGCCGACTGGTTGGGAACCCAACAACAATGACGACGGAAACTACCGCAATTGCCGTACCAGGAACCCACCCATACAACGTTTTGATCGGGCGCGGGTTGCTGCCACAGCTCGCCGAGCAGCTTGGCCCGCGCGTGGCAAAGGTGCTCATCATTTACCCGGCAACCTTGGGCGCTCGAGCTAATACCCTGAGGGAGTCACTCTCGGAGCACTACGAAGTGCTCTTGGCCGAAGTCCCGGATGCCGAAGATGCCAAGCGCATCGAAGTTGCCGCATTCTGCTGGCAAATCATGGGCCAGTCCGATTTCACTCGAACGGATGCCGTGATTGGCTTCGGCGGTGGGGCATCGACCGATCTTGCCGGTTTCGTCGCGGCGACCTGGCTACGCGGTGTGCAGCTCATTCAGTGCCCGACAAGTGTCGCTGGAATGGTTGATGCTGCCGTTGGCGGAAAGACGGGCATCAATACGGCCGAGGGAAAGAACTTGGTTGGCGCTTTTTACGCACCGAGTGTTGTCGTCGCCGACCTTGATGTGTTGGACGATCTTCCCCACAACGAGATGCTCGCTGGCTTTGCCGAGATCGTGAAGTGCGGGTTCATCGGTGAGCCGGAGATTCTTGACATCATCGAGGCAGATGTCGAGAAGGTCATCGATCCATATTCTGAGCAATTCCGTCGAGTCGTCGAACTGTCGATCGGGCTCAAGGCTCGAGTCGTCGGCGAGGACTTCACTGAGACCGGGCTGCGCGAGATCTTGAATTATGGCCACACCCTTGGCCATGCCATTGAACATGCTGAGCGTTATCGCTGGCGTCACGGTGCTGCTGTGTCAGTCGGGATGGTCTTTGCCGCGGAACTTGCGCACCTCGCCGGCTCGCTGAGCTCGGAGGTTGTCGATCGCCACCGCAGCATTCTTCAGTCACTGAGCCTGCCCATTGATTACCCCCTTGGCCGCTGGAAAACGCTTTTGGCAACGATGCAACGCGATAAGAAAGCGCGAGCCGGGATGATTCGATTCGTTGTGCTTGACGCAGTCGGTCGTCCGACGATGCTCAACGGCCCAGATGAGG
>Ga0314772_1000938_pt1 | contig 14019 bp, 14 predicted proteins | sample MetaGCBIW2018_FD_204520 | JGI IMG/M metagenome (GOLD analysis project Ga0314772, IMG submission 204520) | Cryopeg brine microbial communities from Beaufort Sea near Barrow, Alaska, United States - CBIW 2018 | ecosystem: Environmental > Aquatic > Marine > Coastal | place: USA: Alaska | collected... | reverse complement strand
CGAGGTTCCGCGGTTTCAACACTTCGGCTGGAGTGGACTGCAGCAGTACCGTGCGCATCAGCAAGATTGCCTCGTCGGCAAGTCTGGGCAGCGCGTTGAGATCGTGGGTGGATACCAGCACCGTTGCACCTTCGGCGGCGAGCTCGCGCAGCAGCGTCGTAATTGTGGCTTCGGAGCGCTTGTCGACTCCCGCGAAGGGTTCATCGAGCAGCAAAACCGTCGCGCCCTGTGCAATACCGCGCGCCACGAACGCACGCTTCTTTTGGCCACCCGAGAGCTGACCAATCTGACGGTCTGCCAGCTCAGTAAGCTCGACCCGTTCGAGAGCATCATCGACAGCCCCGCGATCGGCAGGCTTCGGGCGACGGGCGAATCCCATGTGCCCATAACGGCCCATCATCACGACGTCGCGCACCGAGATGGGGAACGCCCAATCCACCTCTTCGCTCTGCGGAACATAGCCGACCACCCCGGCTTTGCGGGCGAGCGCTGGCGTACCACCATTGATGGTTACTGCTCCGTGGTCGGGGCGCAGCATCCCCGTAATCGCCTTGAAAAGGGTGGACTTGCCCGACCCATTCATGCCGATCAGCCCACACACGCGACCGGCAGCCAGGGTGAAGCTCACATTTTCGAGGGCACGCACTTCGCCGTAGTTCACGCTGACGTTCTGCACGCTGATAGCCGGGGCGGATGCTGACGCTCCCCCAGCGCGCGGTTGCGAGTCTTCGCGCACCCCGCTCACGACGCGGCTCCCGTGAGCCCGGCGATGATGAGTTGTGCGTCGTACTTCAACAGCTCAAGGTACGTCGGAACCGGACCATCGGCTTTCGATAGCGAGTCAACGTAGAGGGTGCCGCCGAAGGCAGTTTCACTTGCCTCGACGACCTGTTGCATTGAGCGGTCAGAGACGGTTGATTCGCAGAATACGGCGGGCACTTCGTTGTCGCGAACGAACTCGATGATGAAGGCGATCTGGCGCGGGGTTGTCTGCTGTTCAGCGTTGACGGCCCACAGGTAGTGCTCGCTGAGGCCAGCATCCCGAGCGAGATAGGAGAATGCTCCTTCACACGTGATGAGCGCCCGCTGCTCGGCCGGCAATTCGGCAAGCTCGGTCGTGAGTTCGTCACTCACGTCCTGCAGTTCCGCTTTGTAGGATTCGGCGTTCTCTGCGAACTCGGCGGCATTGTTGGGATCGAGTTCGGTGAACGCGTCGACCATGTTGTCGACATAGATGAGTGCGTTCTGGGGACTCATCCAGGCGTGCGGATTCGGAAAGCCTTCGTAGGCATCCTCGGCGATGCTGATCGTCTCCACACCCTCGGAGACCACCACGTGCGGCACATCGAGTCCGTCGACGAACTGCGCAAACCATGCCTCAAGGTTGAGACCGTTGTCGAGGATGAGGTCGGCGTCGGCCGCTTTCGCAATATCGCCGGGAGTGGGCTGGTAGCCGTGAATCTCGGCACCCACCTTGGTGATGGATTCCACCCGAAGGTGCTCGCCGGCCACATTTTCGGCAATATCCGCGAGAACCGTAAAGGTAGTGAGAACGACGGGCCGAGTGTCGTTAGGGTCGGCGGTGTTGGTGGTTGCGGCATCCGTTGTGCTGGTGCAGGCGACGAGTGTCGCGAGGACGGCGGCGGCCAGAGCGACGGGACGCGAATGACGGATCCCCGACCGCGTGCGTTCGCCACTGAACCTGCCCATCTTCCTATCCTATGTTGGTCACGGCGCAACTGTAACTACGTCTAGCCGTAGTTGTGGCAATCTCGGCGTCACATGTCGCAATCGCGCACACCCGAGTGTTAACGTGAGAACATCCCATTGGGGCTGGGGTCGCACATTCGGGATGACCCCACGTACGGCCATTCGGGTGGCTTACACGCAGAGGAGCAACTGTGTCGGTGCAGCAAAAATCAGGGGAACACGGATCGGTCGCGTCGCGTCCCCGCGAACAGTGGACCGGCCAACTCGGTTTCATCCTCTCGGCGATCGGTTCCGCCGTGGGACTCGGCAACATTTGGCGCTTCCCCGGAGTTGCCTACGAGAACGGTGGCGGGGCATTCCTGATCCCGTACCTGATTGCACTCGTCACTGCTGGCATCCCGATCCTGCTGCTTGACTATGCGATCGGACACCGTTTTCGCGGTTCATCCCCGACAGCATTCCGTCGCCTCGGCGGCAAGGCCGGCAAATGGCTTGAGTCGCTTGGTTGGTTCCAAGTGTGGATTTGCATCATCATCGCGGTCTACTACGCGGCCGTCGTCGCGTGGGCGGCCAGCTACTTCACCTTCAGCTTTGACCTGCGCTGGGGCGACGACCCCGGTGGGTTCTTCATTACCGAGTTCCTGCAGACCTCGGAGCCTGGCTTCAGCTCGCAGTTCGTGCCCGCCGTGCTCATCCCCCTCGTTCTCGTCTGGGTTGCGGTACTTGCCGTTCTCGGATCGGGTATCGCCAAGGGTGTGCAGCGCGCCAACATCATCTTCTTGCCGCTTCTTGTCGTTGCCTTCCTGATCTTGGTCGTTCGTGCCCTGTTCTTAGATGGCGCCATGACCGGCCTGAACGCGTTCTTCACTCCGGACTTCGCTGCGCTCGGCGATCCCAACGTGTGGATCGCGGCCTACAGCCAAATCTTCTTCTCGCTGTCGATCGCGTTCGGCATCATGATCACGTACTCCTCCTATCGCAGCCGGAAGGCCAACGTCACGGCGCCAGCGCTCGTCGTCGCGTTTGCGAACTCGTCGTTCGAGATCATTGCCGGCATCGGAGTATTTGCGACTCTCGGCTACTTCGCGTTCCAACAGGGGGTTGCTATTGATGAGCTCGAAGGCCTCACCGGGGTCGGGCTCTCATTCATCACGTTCCCGGCAATCGTGTCGCAGATGCCCGGCGGACCAATCTTTGGTGCGCTGTTCTTCGGCTCGCTAGTGATGGCCGGATTCACCTCCCTGCTGTCAGTGCTGCAGGTCGTGTCCTCCGCGTTCCAAGACAAGTTCGGGATTACCGCCCGTCAGGCATCGATCCGTGTTGGCTCAGCGCTGGCGATCGTCTCGATCCTGCTGTTCTCGACCACCACCGGGCTCATCACCCTCGACACTGTTGACCAGTGGGCAAACAATGTCGGAATCGTGGGCGCCGCAATTGCCGCGACGATTCTCGTGATCTGGGTGTTCCGCCGCGGTCCCGAACTTGCAGCGCACCTCAGCGCGGTCTCGACCTTCAAGGTGGGCCGCATCTGGCAACTACTCGTCGGCGTGCTCGCGCCGGTCGTGCTGCTCTACATGCTCATCCAACGGATCATTGTGCTCGTCACCGAAGGCTACGAGGGTTACCCGCTGTGGTACCTCGCGGTTGCCGGCTGGGGCACCATTGCCGTAATCGTTATCGGCGCCATCAGTATGACGGCGCTGCGCTGGAAGCATGACCCCGACGATTTCACCCCGTGGCCTAGCGCCGCTGCGCTGAAGGAGCTCAAGAAATGACCGGCATCGCCATCACATTCTTCGTTATCGCCGCCGTGCTCGTGTGGGGCGGACTCATCGCGAGCATCATCTTCCTCGCGCGCCAACCTCAGGTAAAGAATTACCCCGAGGGTTCGGAGCTCGTCAGCGACGATGACTAACGCGCATCATGGCCGGGCATCCCTCAGGACACCCGACCATGACGTGTTACTTCACGTAGATAGTGCTATTCGGCGCTGTCGCTTGCCTCAGGTGAGGAAGCGGCCTGAGGTGCGTCAACGACGCTCGTCGCTGCCTGCGCAAGGCTGGCATCGAGCGACGCATCCGTGGATGCACCGCGAGCGCCTTCGCCGACGGCCTGACCGACAGCGCGACCCTGGATGATCGACGCCAGGTCGAGGCCAGTAGCTGCCTTGATCGACTCGAACGAACTGCGCAGGGCGATGGCACTCTCGTTTCCGATGGTGTCTGCTGCACTTGATCCGTTGCCACCGATGACGGTGACGGAACCAATCTGTCCGTAGCCCTTGGCCCACTGTTCCATGACGAGCGGCAGCGACTCGAGTGCACGCTGCGCGAGGAGCGCATCTTGGTGCTTGGCGAGAGCCGCGGCTTCCGCTTCGATGCTTGCTGCGCGAGCTTCACCAGAAAGGCGAACCGCATCCGCGTCAGCTGCGGCACGAACGCGCACCGCTTCCGCTTCAACAGCGGCGATCTGAGCTTGAGCTTCCGCACCCTTGACGAGACGGTAGGCGTCGGAGTCGGCATCCTTCTGAGCCTTGTAGAGATTGGCATCTGCGAGGCGCTTCACGTCAGCATCGAGCTCTGCCTGACGGTTCTCGGCGCGCTGCTGGAGAACGCCCTGCTCAGCCGTGGCACGAGCGAGCGCTTCGGCCTGCTCGGCTTCGGCGTTTGCCTTACCAACTTCAGCCTTCGAGTCAGCGGTGTTCTTGTCGAGCGCAGTCTGCTCAATCAGGTTTGCCTCAGCAACGGTGATGTTGCGCTTGGAGATTTCACGGTTCGCATCCGCGGTCGCCAGTTCTGCTTCGCGACGCTTCGACTCAATCTGTGGGGTTCCGAGCGACTGGATGTAGCCAACCTTGTCGCCGATTCCCTTGATCTGGAACGAGTCGAGGATGAGGCCCTGCTCCGAGAGCTCCGTGGAGACATCGGTAGCGATCTGGTCGGAGAACTTCTTGCGCTCCCGCATGAGTTCAACAACCGACAGAGTCGCGACGACACCACGAAGGGCGCCTTCGAGCTGCTCGGTGGTGAACTGCTCGATCGCTGCATCCTGCGAAGCGAAGCGCTCTGCGGCGCGACGGACGAGGGCCGCATCTGATCCGATCTTGACGATGGCAACAGCTTCGACCTGAAGGGTCACGTTGTCTGCCGACTGAGCCTCAGCGGTCATCGAAACCTGACGCGAGCGCAACGAGATCGTCTCATGGCGCTGCGTGATCGGGTTGACCAGTGCCTTGCCGTTGACGATGACGGTGACCGCGGAATCGTTGCCGCTGCCATCCTTCTGCGTGCGGCCAGAGACGACGAGAGCTTCGTCGGCACGAGCGACCTTAAACCATGCCCGCGCAATGAGGAGAAGCACGAGCAGCAGTACAACGAGTACCACTAGCCCGACTCCGATCAGGACGGCAATTCCGCCGTTGACCAAGAAATCCATGTATCCACCTTTCACAAGTGAGTTATCTACACCCATTGTCGTTGGTTGGTGGGCACTTTGCCGACCTGACCGGCGATGGCTCGCAACTTCGCGGGCGTAGTCTGACCCCATGATCAAGATCCTCGTCGTGGAAGACGATGCCGCCATGGGCGCGCTCGTGCAACACGGGCTCGAGGATGACGGCTACGCGGTGACACTCGTCACCAACGGAGTCGACGCTCTGATCGCGACCGCGAGCGAATCCTTTTCGGCTGCAGCTATCGACGTAATGCTGCCTGAAATGACAGGGTTCGAGATCTGCCGACACCTGCGCGAGCAGGGCAATCCGCTGCCCGTGTTGCTCCTGACTGCTCGGGACGCGGTTAAAGATCGCGTTCTTGGGCTCGACTCTGGCGCGGACGACTACCTGACAAAACCGTTCGCGTTTGCCGAGTTCTCGGCCCGCATCCGTGCCCTCGTGCGACGCGATGCGGCAGTGGGCAAAGCCACGCTGAAGATTGGACAATTGGCGCTCGATGCCGCAACAGTGCGCGCCTCCGCTGCCGGCGCCCCGTTGCCGATGAGTTCAAAAGAGTTCGCGCTGCTCTGGATGCTCGCCACTCACCCCGACGAAGCGCTGACCCGATCCGCGATTCTGCAAGAGGTGTGGGGCACGACCGCCCACATCGATGCGAACGTCGTCGACCAGTATGTGAGCTATTTGCGTCGAAAGCTGGAACCGGCCCGCTCGGGAGTCACCATCACCACGGTGCGCGGCGTTGGCTATGCGCTCTCTGAGGTGAGCTGATGTTCTCGTCGCTCTCGATACGTGCTCGCATCACGCTGGGTAGCGTTGCAACCGTCGCCGTGCTTCTTGTGCTCGCGCTTGTTGTTGTTCGTGGCGCCGTTGAGCAGATTCTGATTGATGCTGATCGTTCGCTCGCAACGAGTGACCTCGCCCCGTTCGTCGCAGACATCACGGCGCACCCCGACGAAAAAGTTGATGATCCAGGAACCGGCGTGCTGATCTTCGTTCGTGATCCCACAGGAGAAGTGCAGGTCGATTCTCTGCCCCACGACGTGCAAGAGGCAGTAGAACGACGAGAACCGGCCACCGAGACTTTTGTTCTGCGCGATGACGATGAGCGCTCATTTGTTGTAGCTGGCGATGTCGTCTCAACCCCGGCGGGTACCTGGACGGTGTGGTCGGCGCGCAGCACCGCCGCTACCGAACTCGCGTTGCGCGGACTCGGCGGCGTACTGCTGATCGCGGGCATCGTGCTCCTGGCAGGCTTTGCGGTCGCATCGTGGATACTTGCAACTGCTGCCCTCAAACCTGTGAGCGCGATGCGACACAAAGCTGAAGCGTTCAGCGCAGACTCCGAAGCAACACTCCCTGTCGGTCCTGCGCGCGACGAACTATCGGCACTCGCAGTAACCCTCAACGACTTTCTCGCGCAAACCCGTGCCGCCACCGACCGCGAAAAGCAAATGGTTTCGGATGCTGCGCATGAGTTGCGCACTCCACTGGCGGCACTCAAGACACAGCTTGAGCTCGCGCACGCCGACTTTGGGAACGCGGCGGCTCTTGCCGCTCAGGTGACGTCGGCCGAGGCATCCGTCAATCGCCTGACGTCGTTGGCATCAAATTTGCTTGAGCTCAGCCGTCTTGAAACAGAGTCGAGCGAGACTGCTACGCCTGCTGGCGCTCTGGTTGATGAGTTCACGGGTAGCATCGATCGTGCTCGATTGCTGGGAATGGCTAAATCTGCGCGAGTGGAGTTTGCGGTTACGGTCGCTGACGAGAGCGTCGAATACGGGATTGGTGCTCAAGCATTCGGCCGACTCATCGACAACCTGCTGACGAATGCGCTCGCCGCCATCCCTGACGACGGGGAGGTGCTCGCGACGATCCACCAAGAGCCGCAGCAACTCCGACTGGATGTTCGAGACAGCGGACCGGGGATGCCCGAAGATTTCATCCCCATCGCTTTCGACCGCTTCTCTCGCCCCGACCGTTCGCGCACCGAGTCGACCGGTGGCAGCGGGCTTGGGCTCGCCCTGGTTCAGGCAATCGCTGCAGCCGCTCACGGCTCAGCGGCGGTCGAGAACACCGAAACTGGGCTGCGGGTTACCGTAATTCTGCCAAAGATGTGAGTTCGCTCATCCAATAGCGGTCTATTTCTTAGCGTTCGCATAGCTAGCGACAGCACAGTGGGGTCATGACCACCCACACCACTGCCCGACCCGTCACTGCACAGCCGCACGTTTCCGCTGCTGCAGCTGACTACCGACGTGAGTTTTCGCGTCGGGCTCGTCGTTCCGATCTGCTGGTGATGGCATTGTGGGCTTCGGGCGCTGCTGCGGCTGCACTCTTTCTTGCCTCGGGTGGGGCGGGCCAGTTCACCTCCCTCACTGAAACGATCACGAGTGTCGGCATCATTGGCGGTCTTATCGGCACCGACTTCATTCTTGTAATGCTCGTGCTGGCGGCGCGGATCCCGCTCATCGATAAAACGATCGGCCACGATCGGGCGATTGCGGTGCACCGTTCGCTCGGCAAACCTGCTCTGTACCTGTTGCTCGGACACGGTGCGCTCCTACTTATCGGCTATGGAATGGCCACGGGCATCAATCCGATTGCCGAAATCGGACCCATGCTTGCGCTGCCAGACATGCCGCTCGCGTTCATCGGGCTTGGACTCCTGATTGCCGTGGTGGTGTCGTCAGTTGTCGCGGTCAGACGCCGCTTCAGCTACGAGGGCTGGCACCTTATCCATTTGCTCAGCTACGTCGCGGTAGCGTTCGCTCTTCCCCACCAGTTGAGTGTCGGAGGCGTGCTCTCCGAAGGAACAGCGCAACGCATTTACTGGATTGCGCTCTACGTTCTCGCGATCGGTGCCATCGTGACGTTCCGGATGGTCGAACCGATTGTTTCCAGCCTTCGCCACGGACTGCGAGTGTCAGCGGTGACCGCAATCGCCCCTGGCGTGACCACGATTCAGTTCAGCGGGCGTGCTCTGCGCGAGCTTGGGGCATCCGGTGGTCAGTTCTTCATTTGGCGTTTTTGGACAGGTCGCACCTGGTGGCACTCTCACCCGCTCTCGCTTTCGGCGATGCCGACCAACACATCGGCACGCATCACGGTTCGCGCTTTAGGCGAAGGCAGTGAACAACTCGGCACCCTGCCAGTGGGCACACGCGTCAGCATTGAGGGACCGTATGGTCTGTTCTCGACAGCCGCACGCACCTCACCCAAACTGGCAATCATTGCGGCAGGCATTGGCGTAACCCCAGTCCGTGCCCTGCTGGAGCACGCCACTTTTGCTCCCGGCGATGCGACCATCCTGCTGCGGGCGAGCACCCCAGAAGAGACTTATCACTGGGACGAAATTCGCGCGATCGCTGCCGCAAAAGGGGCAGCCTGCTACGTCATGGTCGGCCACCGCCCCGCCCACACCTCGAGTTGGATGTCGGCAACTGATGTCGATCGCGGCGTCACCTTGGCCGCTGTCTTTCCTGACCTCGCTGACTCAGACGTCTTCTTGTGTGGGCCAACACCGTGGCTCGACCTGGTCGAAGCGGACGTGCGGCACGCGGGCATCCGCCCCCATCAAATTCACGCAGAAAGGTTTGACTGGTGAGAACACGCGCAATATTGGGCAGCATTCTGGCCTCAGCCAGCGTGCTCATTGTCGGCTACCAAGCGGGCGTGAGCGTCACGACTAGCGATGGCAAGTCTCTCTCGCTGCCGGTTGGTTCGACGACAAATGGCACGACCGGGACAACGACTCCATCGAGCGCGCCATCCTCCGGCACGACTACCGAAGCTCCCGTGGTTTCGGGCCCATCCAACGGCACATACACGGGGTCGAGCATCCGCACGCGCTTCGGCAACGTGCAGGTCTCAGTAACGATCACCTCCGGAAGCATCACCGAGGTCACCGCTCTGCAGTTGACGGATGCCGACGGCCGCTCAGTGCAGATCAGCAATCGGGCGGCACCCATTCTGCGCAGTGAGGTGCTCGCTTCGCAGTCCGCCCAGGTCTCGAACGTGAGTGGCGCCACCTACACAACCCAAGCCTATCTGACATCGGTGCAGTCTGCGCTCGACCTTGCGGGCGCTTGATGCGCCACATCATCCAAACGATGGGAACGGTCGCCTCCCTTGAGGTGCCGAGCGAGTGGGCGGATGCAGTGGCCACGATCGACCGCATTTTTGACGCGACCAATCGCCGCTTCAGTCTCTATCGCTCGGACTCCGAACTGAGCATGATCGCGGATGGGCGGCTCTCGCTCTCCGCAGCGAGCGAGGTGCTGCTGGCCAGTTACTCTCGCGCGCTCGACTGGCGCAACGCCACCGGGGATCTCTTCAGCCCGCACCGTCCCGATGGTGTCATCGATCTCAATGGCATTGTGAAGGCGGAAGCGATCGAGCAGGCCGGTGCCCAACTGATGGCAGCCGGATGCCCGGTGTGGAGCATCAACGTTGGTGGCGACATCCTCGTCTCCCCCACCGGTGGAGCCTCCGGCGTCACCACTGCCACCACCGCCGCTACCACCACCTCTGCTGTTCTCCACGCCGGTATTGCCGACCCGCACAAGCCCACGGAACTCCTGTGTTCTCTTGAGCTGCGGCATCCGCGGCGTGCGATCGCGACCTCGGGAAGTGCTCAGCGTGGCGACCACATTTGGCGTGGAGGCAGCACGGAGTCGACGCAGTTCGTTCAGGTGAGTGTTGTCACGAATGACATCGTGACGGCCGACGTGCTGGCGACCGCAATCGTTGCGGGTGGGCAGGATGCTCTCGACGATGTCGCCGACCGGTGGGACGTAGATGTGATTGCGGTTGATCGCACGGGCGCGCTGAAGGCGACGCCGGGACTGCTGCGCTCTCTGGCCGCGAACGGACTGACTGACTGACTCGTCGGAAGACTACCCGCGGAGGTCGGTAGGGCCAGGCGAAGTAGCAGCCCAATTGGTGCGCACGTGGCTGATGTGGTCCCGCATGATTTGTTCCATTGCGGGGCGGTCGTGGGCGAGCGCGGCGTCGATCATGGCGTAATGCTCGTTCGTATTCTCGACGAGGCTGCCCGCGTCGGCGACCGCTTTCAAGCCGTGCAGTCGAGTGCGGTCACGCAGTTGCCGCACTGTCGCCACGAGAATGTCGTTGCCGTGGATGGCGAGAAAGCGAGAATGGAACGTGGCATCGGCGCTCAAATAGCTCGTCAAGTCCTTGCGTTCTGCGGCATCCACCATCGAGTCAACGATGGGTCGTAGTTCGTTGAGTTTGGCTTCTCGTTCGGGCCAGGTTGCTGCCGCGACTTCGCCCATGATGGGCACTTCGAGCAAGAGCCGGACTTCAGTGATGTGGTCGAGCTCGCGCGGCGTTACCTCGGTGACGCGGAACCCGGTGTTTGGCACGACGTCGACCATTCCGTCGCGGGCAAGGTCGAGCATCGCTTCACGAACCGGTGTCGCTGAAACATCGAGTTGCTTGGCGAGCGCGGGTGCGGAGTACACCTGCCCTGGCACGAGTTCGCCCGCGATGAGTGCTGCCCTCAGCGTGTCGGCAACATACTGACGGATGCTCTCCCGCGGCGGGCGCGCAGGCAACGATGGTTCCATCATTGGTCTGACACAACCGATCGGCTGATCGCGGCCGCGATCGCGAGGTCTTCCCAGCTCATCCCCGAGCTTTTGAAGACCACGGGGCGATCGGCGTGCAGCTGGGTTCTGCCACACACCACATCGGCCATCGGGATGAGGCCGTCAACGGTGAGCGCGGATTCGGCGATCGCGAGAATGACGTCTCCGCTCTCCCGCAGTGCCGTTGGCACGTCTTCGACAATGACCTGGGATCGGGCCATCAGCGCAGAGTCGAGTTCACGGGCATCCGGCTCATGCGAACCGATAGCAATGATTACCGCATCCGAGCGCACGTTCGTCGAGGAGAAGACGGGCGTTCTGGCCGTGGTGGCACACATGATGAGCCCGGCGGTGGCGATCGCGTGCTCGGCTTCGGCGCTGCCCGCCACGACGACGTGTGCGCCAGCGACGTCGATCGTCCGCGGGGTGCGCACCACAAAGATGACCGATGAGATCGCACGCTGAGAAGCGAGAACCGCTTTCAGCGTTTCGAGGTGATCGATTCCTTGGGGGCCGGTACCGAAGATGACGACGTCGAGTGGGTCGGTGCTGCGCAGAAGCGCCTCGCGCGTGGCTGCGAGCGACACCGCGGGGGTACGAATATTCGAGAGCGCTGCACCCTCCATCAGGATTCGTGGTGTCAGGGTTTCGCTGTCGAACAGGATGTAGAGGCCTTGGATGCGCGGAAGATCATTCTTGGGATTCTCCGGGCTGATCGTGATGATCTTGATGCCGGCGTGCGCCCCGACCTCGGAGGGCATGACCAGAAAGTCGCCGCGGGTGAGCTTTTCGGTCGACCGCACATGGTCGGTGCCGGTATCGAATCCGGCCAGAAGCGCAGCCTGAATGGCGTCGACTGCTTGGGATCGGCTGATGGCAGCGTAGAGCGCTGCGGTGTCGAGGTAGATGGGCGCGGCGCTCATCGCAGCACGAACCCTGGCGTGAGGGTGTCGCGGGGGTCGACAGAAAATACGTGTTCGCCTGTCTTGAATGCCATCCCGGTTACCTGCGGCATGACCGCGTCATGGCCGGCAATGTGGACATGTTCGAGCACTGTCGCCGTGAATTGGGATCCGACAATTGAGTCGTGCACGAGAGTTGCGTCGCGAGCGAGGGTGCCGTTGGCGGTGAGGGTTGCGATGCGCGCACAGGTGCCGGATCCGCACGGTGACCTGTCGAGTTCTCCGTCGGCGAAGATGGTGGCATTGCGTTGATGAACTGCGCCACCCGGATGCGGTTCGAGGGTTTCGTAGACGATGGTCCCGTAGATCCCGCTCAGCCTGTCATCGGTCGGATGCACGGCATGCTCCGACTCGTTGAGTGCCCACTTGATCTCCCGCCCGATGGCGATGACAGCTGCCGCATCGTCGGGGGTGACGGTGAGTCCGACGCTTGCGGCATCCAATTGGGCATAGATGGCACCGCCGAACGTGACGTCCACGTGCACTTCGCCGCGTGAAGTAGAGACCGGTACGCGTTCGGCGAGCACATAACTCGCGACGTTGATGAAGTCGACGGCAGTGACAGTGCCGCCGTCAGTGTGTACGCGTGCGGTGACCCGGCCGGAGGGAACGTCGATGATGACGTCGGTTGTTCCGCTGGGATCGGTGGCGACGAGGCCGCTCTCGATCGCCCAGACTCCCAGCGCAATGGTTCCGTGTCCGCAGGCGGTCGAGAAGCCGTCTTTGTGCCAAAAGAGCACCCCGAAGTGTGCGCCCGAGTCATTGGGCTCGACGATGAATCCGCCGTACATGTCTGCGTGCCCGCGGAGCTCGAAACAGAGAATCTGGCGGATGCGCTCGATCTCGGGAGATTGCATGGCGAACACCCGCTTTTCGGGTACCCCAGCGCCCTCGATCGCGACGGGTAGCGATGCCACAATCCGGAACGGTTCACCGCCGGTGTGATAGTCGACAGTTGAATACTGTTCTGGCATAGGTCCGCCGCCCCTCTAGAGTGCAATTGCAATGGCACTCACTCTGCCACTGCGCAGCACATTTGTCCATGGCTAGATGGTGTGCGCCTAGAGTGTGAGCGCCTAAGTGGTTCGCACCTAGAGGCGGGTGCCCCGGCCGAAAACGGAAACCGACGGATGCGGCTTACTCGCATCCTCTTCGTCGGCAAGCCAAGCGCCGAGCTCAGAGAGGAACGCTTCTTGGTCGGCGGGGGCCATCGATCCGATCTCCGGACCGAACGGGGTGCCGGTAATTCCGTGCGCTTCCTCGGATGCTGTCGGCCACTGCACCGTGAGGTGTTCCATGGACGCGGTGACTTCCGCGAATCCGCCGCCGCTCAAAGCGGAGGCAACATCCTCGCTCGTCATCGACAAGGAACCGCTGGCCATCGACCGCGCAAATGGCGAATCGGGCACGTGCTTTCTCACGACATCCACAGAGGCATCGGGCAGGTTGATAGCCGTCGCCGAGCATTCGAGGGTCGTGATCGGGGCGTCGTCGGCGGCGTGCGTGCTGCTTTCTGAAGACTCAAGCGATGACAGCATGGAGGGACTGATATCACTGGCGATAATCAGCCCAGTTTCGCCAACAATGGATGCCGCGGCGTGAGCCACAGCCCCCGTGCCTGCTGCGACATCAAGCACGGTCTGTCCACGCTGGAGGCCTACCGAATTCACAAGCTGCTGGGCCCACGGATCAAAAAGGTAGGGCTGAAGGTAGCGGCGGTAATTCTCGGCGCCAGCCTTCTGAGCGAACATTCCACGGTCTTCGGCATCCACGAGCCCACCGCCATCCTGAATCACTTCGACGCGTGACTCGCCATGAGCCATACCGTGAATATAGACCCGTTTAGCGCGGTTCGACCCCACCCATTGAGCTTCCGCCTTTGTGCTGGTCGAGCTTGCCGAAGGTGCTCTCGAGTACGTGCTGCATTTTCTTGAGGGCTCCGCTGAGGGCGTCGTCAACGGATGAGGCGTTGTCGGTAACGATTTCAGGGTTCAGACCCTCGGGGCGGGCTTCGAGCTGACAGCGGATGTCATCGCCCGTGCTGCGACCAGCACTTCCGTCACTCAAGTGAACTTCCACCCTCGTCAGCCGGGTACCGAAATGTCCGAGCGATGTCTCGACCACAGACTCCATTTCGCTGATGGAATCCTCGCTAAGGGTGATGTTGTGATCGGTGTTGACGATGACCTGCATGGTCGCCTCCCGGCTGTTGTGGTCCACCGTGGCCCGCTCTCTCGTGAGAACTTCGGCAGTAACGGTGTGGCGCGTTTGTTGCCCATGCTAG
>Ga0314772_1000936_pt1 | contig 14043 bp, 8 predicted proteins | sample MetaGCBIW2018_FD_204520 | JGI IMG/M metagenome (GOLD analysis project Ga0314772, IMG submission 204520) | Cryopeg brine microbial communities from Beaufort Sea near Barrow, Alaska, United States - CBIW 2018 | ecosystem: Environmental > Aquatic > Marine > Coastal | place: USA: Alaska | collected... | reverse complement strand
AGTAATTCCAACCCACGAATGCAAGCAGTGCGTAAATGATTAGCTTCTTCAAAATGTCACCCTTCTGCTCAAGTTTCTAACGCCGCGCTCACCGGCGAGTAAGTTGGTGCTGTTTTTATTGCTTTTTCATTTAGCAAAAACCGCAACAACTGTATCGAGTCCGAGTGCAACGCCTTTTTAGCAGTTTAACTCAGCTCTACGCTGAACTCTTTTAAAGCTGATAATGCTTGTTCTGCTTTCTCTGTTTGCACAAATACATGATCATGATAAAAAGCTGCAATGACGTTTGCGCTTATGCCATAAGATGCTAATTTATTTGCAACTGCTGCAGTCAATCCAACAGCTTCCAAACTTGAATGAACAGTTAGAGTAATTTGCTTAAATACACCTTCAAATGCCAATTTCTCTTGCACTGCAGATTCAACTGGAATAATTAAGGTTAAGCCTTCGGACTCTTTAAATGTAGACAAAGGATTCAGATGTTTATAATCTAAACTTTCGCTAGCAAGTGTACAAAATACGTATTCACCATCTTGAAGTTCTGGTGACATCGATTTCAATAACTCGTTTAATTCAACAATACCTGACATAGTTTAAGCTTCCTTTGATTGCTAACGCCCGAGTCATGCGCCGGTTTGTAGCCGCGAAGCGGCGGAGAATCGGTCGCCGTGCAGTCGATTGTTAAAGCCTGCCAAGCCAGTATTGGGGACGCCGCCGATCGTGAGCAATAGCCAGGACTTGAAAACCCTCAAGCTTTTCTCGATAAATAATAGATAGTGGAAATCGGTGAAGGGGAGCTCTGCGGATATCTGGCGGCAGCTCGACTTGCCAAGCTTTTGGTGATTCGCCAACTAAATGGGCTAGGGCCTCGAACTCATCTATGAGAGCACCACCCAACCCCAAAACCCTTGATTCGTAATAACCAACTGACTCCAGGAATTCGGCTTCCGCCGCCGGGTGAAAAAAATATTTCACTTGAGCAGTGCCCGAGCCTTCCTCATAACATCATCACTGGAGACAGCCTGCACTGTGCCATTGTCGAGCTCCTCGCTTCTGCGGCGGGCCTCGAGCAACCAATCAGACCTGAGCTCTGAGTCTGACGGAGATTCAAGACTCAATACCAATCGTTGGATCAATCGGGCCCGCTCCTCTTTAGGAAGGTGGAGCGCCTCGTCTTCAATTTTCTGGAGATTCATGGAAGAAACCTCTCGTTCGCGTATCGCCCGATTTTGACACGGATGGGCGCTTGGTGCCACGACTCAGCTTTTTCGCTTTAACGCCCGGCACACGTGCCGTTTTGTAGCCGCGAAGCGGCGGAAAATCGGTCGCTGTGCAGCCGATTGTTAAATCTCTAGCTTCATGAGTAGCCAAGGCTTCTTGAGTAATCTCGAAATAGCTGAGCGCAAGTCATATTTTCGATATATATATTTAGCTTACCTTTGTAGAGATGGCTTATCGAGCTACAAATAGAATCTTGATCGCTCTTAGATGTTTCATATGCGGTGGCATAGCAATCAATTTCTGAGGAATTTTCGTATTGCTTGACGTCGGACAACGAAAGGAGGTCCATATTTAATCGATGAAAAGCGAAACCCAAAAAAACAATTCTCTCCGCGCTCTTCATATTTGACTTAAGTCTCTCAATTGGCTCTGAATGCGCGCCCTCAGTAAAAGTACGAATTCGCTGCGCATACTGAATTAATTGCTGCGTTTGTATCTCTCCCCCATACTCCTTAAGCGTGGAACTGGCTTGTTCCTGCCATGAGAGTGAACCTACTGTTCCGTAAGGGTGGATAATTGTTAGATTACCAATAATGCTAGCAGAGTCAGCATCTGATAATCCGTAATAAGTCTTCAACGCTTGATGGAGAAAGTGTTCAATGCATCGATCATAATTAAAAATGACAAGTGTTATGCATTTAAATCGTTCAGGCAGTTCGTTATGCCTGCAGTTCTCGGTCAACGTTCGAAAGAAAGGTAAATACCATGTATTTTCTAAGGCCTGGAAGTTGATTTTTTCTTGGTATCTATCAGAGTAAATTTTACTCCGCCTCTCTGCTTTTAAAATCGCTTCAACGATAGCGAGCTTTCCGCACAAAGCTAGCTTTTCATTTCCTCTATCTGAGTCAATAAAGTTGTCGATAGATATTGCAAGCGGCATGCTATTTTTAATGTGCCTACATGCTTGGAGATACTCGTTGGTTTCGTTTGTGTTATTTCCGGTATGCCGCATAAATGCTTGATAGAGATCATAATTTCCATCTTTAAAGGAGCCGTACTCAAATTGCATGTGCAATATTCGAGAAATATCCGTCTTTAGAGCATTGCCGACGGGAAGATCTACTTCGTAGCTAGCTCCAGCACCAACAACGTATACAGTTTTCTTAGCCAAACTCGTCTCCGAATTAGATCTGATTTAACGTTGAGTTATGCGGTACAGAAGCGCAAGGCGCGATGCTTGCTCTGCAAGCGGCGTGACTGAGCATCTGTATCCGACATTAACGACTTGTTATTTGCTGATGGCGTTGCACTGAGATTTGCCACCGCACAGGACAACGCCTTCAGCTTGCCGAAATGAGAGCGAGTGGGATAAGCAATTGATGGCCTCTTCTCTGCCATAAGACCAGGCGTTCGTCCTGTGCAGCAAATCACCACTTGCTCACCGGCGAACGCCTGGTCTTATGGTTTGATGAAAGGCAGAGGTCTGTCAATTCCATTTCCTAGACTTTGTTCTCATATCAGTCAGCTTCAATATACTGTTTGGATATACAGCTATTTCTGCTGCATGAACTAGGCTGATATGGGTCTCGCTCGCTATCGTGCAAATAACAGTGATTAGACCGCACGCGGTATTAATGCATAACGGTGGTTTCGGTATAACTCCGGTAATCCATTTTTGACTGCGGAACTTTTTTCATTTCAAAACAGAGGCTTAGATAAACAGCTTCTTTGCTCCACGTATTCGCTTGGCTTCCCTATTTCGTGAAATCATTACTACGCCATTAACAACCAGCGAACGGGATCAGTGAGTGATCAACCCTCGCCCACTGGTCATGAATGCTTTTCTGTAAGCACGCTACCACCCTGTCCGCTTCACGAACAAATCGAATGAAGCACTGGCGGCGATGGGCTAGGAAGGCAGGCTGTCCGTGCCTGAGAGGCGGGATGAGTCGTGCAATCCATTGCTTGGTTCGAGAGTAATCTACTGCGTGGTGGGTTGTCCAAGGCCATTTTCAGCCCAAAAGCCTGGACCTATTGCGCCAAACCCGTCGGGTTAAGGCGCTTCAGGAGGTCAGCTCAGGTTTATGCTGGGCTATTCAGGGTGCGCGTGCCCCTTGCCGAATTGAAACAAGTGTTTAACACTGGCAGACCTTTTTTCCCTGCCCAGATAGATAGGAGCATTTCATGAGCGATATTCGTTTTGACGACAAGGTCGTTATTGTTACCGGTGCCGGCGGCGGCATTGGTCGTGCCCACGCCCTTTTGTTCGCCAAGCATGGCGCTAAAGTTGTCGTCAACGATCTGGGTGGCAGCACTCAGGGCGAAGGCGCCAACAGCGATGCGGCGCTGAAAGTGGTTGAAGAGATCAAGGCGGCCGGCGGTACTGCGGTAGCCAACCCGGATAACGTGATCGACGGCGAGAAGATCGTCCAGTGCGCGATGGACAATTTTGGTCGTGTGGATGTGGTCGTCAACAATGCCGGAATCCTGCGTGACAAGAGTTTCGCCAAGATGACCGATGCTGATTGGGATCTCGTCTATAAGGTTCACGTTGAAGGCGCCTATAAGGTGACCCATGCAGCCTGGCCCTTCATGAAGGACAACAACTTTGGTCGCATCATCTTTACTGCTTCCACTTCCGGTATCTATGGCAACTTCGGCCAGGCCAACTACGGCATGGCCAAGCTGGGTCTGTATGGTCTGACCCGTACCCTGGCGATTGAAGGCCGCAAGAACAACATCTTCGTTAACGCTATTGCCCCTACCGGCGGTACGCGTATGACTGAAGGTTTGTTCCCTGAGGGTGCCTTTGACAAGCTCAAGCCTGAACTGGTCAGCCCGCTGGTAGCGTATCTGTGTTCTGAAGAGGCCAAGGAAACCGGCAGCTTGTTTGAAGTCGGTGGCGGCTGGATGGGCAAGGTACGCTGGGAGCGTTCGCTGGGTATCGGCTTCAACCCCGATGAGGGCTTTACGCCTGAAGATGTGGCTGCCAACTTCGAGAAGCTGTGCGACTTTGAAGGTGCTGTGCATCCCAAGGACAACATCGAGGCACTGCGTGAGCTGATGGCTAATATCCAGAAGTTCAGCTGATAGCTTGGATGTGCGGCAGCCTGGTTGTGCTGCCGTGACATTTGGAGCCCGCACTGGCAGACAGTGCGGGTTTTTGGTTTTTGGACTGGCAGCTGCTTTTGGCGTCAGATGTAAACTGCTTCCAGGGGTGGGAAGCCGTTGAATTCGACTGCGCTGTAGCTGGTGGTGTATGCACCAGTGGACAGCCAGTACATGCGGTCGCCGATAGCAAGATTGAGCGGCAGACCGTACTTGTAGTTTTCATACATGATGTCTGCGCTGTCGCAGGTCGGGCCGGCGATGACCGACTCTTCCAGCTCGCCCTGCTTGTCGGTCCAGATCGGGAACTTGATGGACTCGTCCATTGTTTCGATCAAGCCGGAGAACTTGCCCACGTCGGTATACACCCAGCGTTCCAGGGCGGTATGAGATTTGCGCGATACCAGTACCACTTCACTAACCAGTACGCCGGCGTTGGAGATCAGTGAACGGCCCGGCTCGAGAATAATCTCGGGCAGATCGTCACCAAAATCTTCCTGGAGGAAGCGGGTAATTTCTTCTGCATAGGTTTTCAGTGTGTTGGTCTTGGTGATGTAGTTGGCCGGGAAGCCGCCACCCATATTGATCATCTTCAGGGTGATGTTGTCTTCTTCCTTCATGCGCTCAAAAATGACCTTAACCTTGCCGATCGCTGCATCCCAGGCGCCTATGTCGCGCTGCTGAGAACCCACGTGGAACGAAATGCCATAGGGGTCCAGACCCAGCTCGCGAGCCAGCACCAGCAGGTCCATAGCCATATCGGTCTGACAGCCAAACTTGCGCGACAGCGGCCAATCAGCCGTAGTCGCGCCTTCGGTCAGGATGCGCACGTAGATTTTCGAGCCTGGTGCTGCCTTAGCGATGTTGCGCAGGTCAGCTTCTGAATCCGTGGCGTAAAGACGCACACCTTTCTCATAGAAGGCGCGGATGTGCTTGGATTTCTTGATGGTATTGCCAAAACTGATCTGCTCGGGTTTGACGCCCAGTGCCATGACCTTTTCCAGCTCATAGATAGAAGCGATGTCGAAGTTGGCGCCCTTATTTTTGAGCAGACCGAGCACTTCGTTAGACGGATTTGCCTTAACTGCGTAATAAATTTTGCCGAAGGGGAAGCCTTCAACCAACTCGTCATAGGCACGGTCGATAGTTTTAAGGTCGACAACAAGAAACGGAGTTTCGAGCTGATCGGCCCGCGCACGAATGCGGCTGAAGGTTTCAGGATCAAAGTATTCGTCGAGTTTGATAGACATGGTATTGGCTCCAAAGTAACTGTTCTAGAGGGTAGTCCAGATTCGGGGCGTGTCAGGACACTACCCGGGGGTGCGAACGTCTGATCAGTATCCCCACTTTGGTTCGCCTACTTCCCAAGGCGTGCGCCGAAAGCACTAAGAACGGGGATTTGCCACCGCTCTTGCTGTCTCGTCGTCAGTACTTGAGCCGTATGGATCGTGCCAGCCTCAACGTTCGGAGCGAACCTTAAAACCAAGCGATCCGTTGGTCAATAGGGACCAGTCATTTCGTTTATCTTGCCGGCGGCCCATGACAATCGTACATGCTTGATTGTGCTGAGGTCGGCGCACCAAAACAGGACCATCAGCACTATTTTAGACCGCTCTGCCGTAAATATGGTTCGCCCATTATGGCCAGGACAACAATACCCATTTGTTGAATTATTTCGTAGCCAATTGTTTTTTATGCCCTTTTTAAACTAGTCACCTGACATTGTCAGGGATTGGCACGTTACCTGCTCTGTCGTGTTGAACACCCGCTTGTATACAAGACAGTATTTTTCACGCTAAGCAGGAGGCCCTATGGCCCAGCAATCCGGATGGACAATCAAAGAGTGGCATACGGCCTACCTGAGCGGCGAGCTGACTCCCCGCGCGGCAATTGAAAAGCTGCATGTGCAGCTTGATACAGAAGACACCGCATTCATCCATGTGCTGTCGGCAAGCGAGTTGAGCACGCAACTGGACGCCCTTGAAGCGCTGACCGATGCTGCCGCTCTGCCTTTGTATGGCATTCCCTTTGTGGTCAAGGACAACATCGACGTTGCCGGCTTGCCAACCACCGCTGCCTGCCCCGCCTACGCCTTCACCGCCACTCAGGATTCGACCTGCGTCGCCCGATTGCGTGCAGCTGGCGCCGTGGTGCTTGCCAAAACCAACCTCGATCAGTTTGCCACCGGTCTGGTTGGCACCCGCTCGCCCTACGGCGCGGTGTCCAACAGCTTTGATGACCGCTATATCTCCGGCGGTTCCAGCTCAGGGTCGGCGGTCAGCGTTGCCCGCGGACTGGTACCGTTCAGCCTGGGCACCGACACGGCCGGCTCCGGCCGCGTGCCTGCTGCCTTTAATAATCTGGTCGGGCTCAAGCCCACCCGCGGCCGCTTCAGCACCACCGGTGTGGTGCCGGCCTGCCGCAGCCTGGATTGTGTTTCGATCTTTGCGTTAAACGTCGATGACGCCCAGCAGGTGGCCGCCGTTCTAGAGGGTTTTGACTCTTCCGACGGTTATTCACGCACCCCGCCCCCCTCAACCGTCATGCTCCCGGCAGCGCCGCGCCTGGGCATTCCGGCGGCTCCACAGTGGTTTGGTGACACGCTGTATGAAGCGGCCTGGTTGGACAGCCTGAAGCAGCTACGGGAGATGGGCGCCGAACTGGTTGAGCTGGACTTCAGCCCGATGCAACAACTGGCCGAGCTGCTCTACGGCGGACCCTGGGTTGCCGAGCGCTATGCCGCAGTGGCCGGATTCATGGATGCCCATGGCGAAGAGATGAATCCAGTTGTGCGCGGCATACTAACCCAGGCGCAGAACTTCAGTGCCACCGATACCTACCTTGCCGAGTACCGCCGTGCCGATCTGGCCCGCACCATTCAAACGCTGATGAGCTCGGTGGATGCCCTGTTGGTACCAACCACGCCTCGCCTGCCCATGCTCGAGCAGGTAGAAGCCGATCCGGTCGGCGTCAACAGCCAGCTCGGCACCTGGACCAACTTCGTCAATCTCGCAGACTGCTCGGCACTGGCACTCCCAGCCGGGCTGCGCGGTGACGGCTTGCCGTTTGGTATCACGGTAATCGGTGCCGCCTGGCAGGATGCCGCGCTGGCGGAGTTTGGTCGCCGCTGGGAATCCTTTGCGCCCTGGAGGGCTGGTGCTACCGGTCGCACGTTGCCCGTTGCGGCGCCATCCACACAGGCACCCGCCGGGCATGTACGACTCGCGGTGGTCGGTGCTCACTTGAGCGGCATGCCGCTGAACACCCAGTTAATTGAACGCCACGCGCGCTTTGTCGAGAGCACCTTTACCGCCGGCAACTACCGCCTATACGCGCTGCCGAATACGACCCCGCCAAAACCAGGTCTGATCCGCGCCAGCGAGGGGGCCAGCATCGCAGTGGAACTGTGGGATGTACCAGTCGATCGGTTTGGCAGTTTTGTGGCTCTGGTGCCAGCGCCCCTGGGTATCGGCACGCTGACACTGGAGGATGGCCGTGAGGTCAAGGGTTTCATCTGCGAAGGCGCTGCCGTGGATGGCGCTACCGATATCACGCATCTGGGCGGCTGGCGCGCTTTCATCGCCTCACGCTGAACACATCAAAGGGATTTGTCACATGCTGACCACTGTATTGATAGCCAACCGCGGGGAGATCGCTGTGCGCATCGCCCGCACCCTGAAGACCATGGGCATCCGCTCGGTTGCTGTGTACTCCGACGCCGACCGTAACAGTGCCCATGTGCACGCCTGTGATCGGGCAATCTGTCTGGGCGGCAACAGCGCCACTGAAAGCTATCTTCAAGCCGACCGGATTCTGGCTGCGGCCAAGGAGTGCGGTGCACAGGCCATCATCCCCGGTTACGGCTTTCTGTCCGAGAACGCTCAGTTTGCCGAGCAGTGCGAAGCCTGCGGTATTGCCTTCTGCGGGCCGACGCCGGACCAGATTCGTCAGTTCGGGCTCAAGCATACGTCCCGGGAAATTGCCGAGCGTGCCGGGGTACCCCTCACGCCCGGCACCGGGTTGCTGGCGTCATTGAATGAAGCCATCACCAGCGCAGCACAGCTGGGCTACCCGGTGATGTTGAAAAGCACTGCCGGCGGTGGCGGAATAGGCTTGACCCGCTGCGACGATGAAGCAGGACTGGTCGAGGCGTTCGACACTGTCAAACGTTTGGGTCAGAACTTCTTCAGTGACAGCGGTGTGTTTCTCGAGCGTTTTGTCGATAACGCGCGGCATGTCGAAGTTCAGATTTTTGGTGACGGCCTGGGTAATGTTCTGGCCCTGGGTGAGCGCGACTGTTCGCTGCAGCGACGCAATCAGAAAGTCGTCGAGGAAACCCCCGCACCCGACCTGCCCGCTGCCACGCGTGAGAAGCTGATGGCGGCATCGGTGAAACTGGGTAAGGCGGTAAACTACCGCTCTGCAGGCACGGTGGAATACATCTACGACGCCCACCGCGATGTCTTTTACTTTCTCGAAGTGAACACCCGCCTGCAGGTGGAGCATCCGATCACCGAGGCCTGTACCGGCATCGACCTGGTCGAATGGATGATTCTGACCGCAGCTGGCCAGCCGCCAGCACTGGATGTCGAGATCAACCCCCAGGGCGCAGCCATCGAAGTACGCCTGTATGCCGAAGATCCGGTACGCGACTTTCAGCCCTCCCCGGGCGTGCTGACCCATGTCAGCTTCCCGGAGGACGCCCGCATCGACACCTGGGTGGCCACTGGCACCGAAGTCTCGGCTTATTACGACCCCATGATCGCCAAGATCATCGTGCACGGCCGTGACCGCGCCGATGCCATTGCCAAGATGCGTGCGGCCCTGGACAGCACCTCGGTCGCCGGTATCGCCAGCAATCTGAATTACCTGCGTCAGATCATTGCGACCGACTTCTTCGCCCAGGGCGATGTGGCTACAAACCGTCTGGCCAGCTTTGAATTTAAGGCTCCAGTGATTGAGGTGATCAAGCCCGGCACCTATACCAGTGTGCAGGACTACCCAGGCCGTGCCGGCTACTGGAGCGTTGGCGTGCCGCCGTCGGGTCCAATGGACGACTACGGCTTTCGCCTGGCCAATCGCATCGTTGGCAATCACGAGAGTGCGGCGGGCCTGGAGTGCACGTTGATTGGCCCTACCCTGCGCTTTCACACCGACAGCATCATCGCGCTGACCGGTGCCCAGTCGAACGCCACACTCGACGGCACCGAGGTACCCTTCTGGACGCCGATCACTGTCAAAGCCGGGCAGGTTCTAGCTGTAGGCAAGGCGCAAAATGGGTGCCGCACCTATCTGGCGGTTCGCTATGGCATCGACGTGCCGGTCTACCTGGGCAGCCGCTCCACCTTTGTACTCGGTCAGTTCGGCGGTCATGCCGGCCGCACCTTGCGCGCTACCGACATGCTGTCGGTCAGCAATCCGGCCATAGCCGCGTGCACCACACCAGCGCCCTGCTATGAGCCGGCCCCAGCACCCAGCGGCATGATCCCCGAGTATGCCCGCGGCGATACAGGCCCGCGGGAGTGGGAGGTGGGCGTACTCTATGGCCCCCATGGCGCGCCGGATTTTTTCACCGAAGATGCCATCACGATGTTCTTCGATACCGCCTGGGAGGTGCACTACAATTCAAACCGTCTGGGCATCCGCCTCAACGGCCCAAAGCCAACCTGGACGCGCAGCGATGGCGGCGAAGCCGGACTGCATCCCTCGAACATCCACGACACCGAATACGCCGTCGGTTCGATCAATTTCACCGGTGACATGCCGGTCATCCTCACCCGGGACGGGCCGAGTCTGGGTGGCTTTGTCTGCCCAGTGACCATTATCAAGTCCGAATTGTGGAAGGTGGGCCAGGTCAAGCCGGGGGATCGCATCCGCTTCAAGCGCCTGGGTTTCAACACAGCGCTGGGGATGGAGCATACGCAGGATCAAGCAATCGAGAGCCTGCGCGTAGTCACCCCCGCAGCTCCCCTGGCCATTCCTGAGCCGGATCATGGCCTGTCGGCCTGCATCCTGGCTTCACTACCGCAAGCAGGTAGCCGACCCTTGGTGACTTATCGGCAGGCCGGCGATAAATACATTCTGCTGGAGTATGGCGACAACGTGCTCGACCTGCGCCTGCGTCTGCGCGTGCATGCCCTGATGGAAGCACTCAAAGCTAGCCCGATTGAGGGCATCATCGAGCTGTCTCCGGGCGTGCGCTCCCTGCAGGTGAATTACGACAGCCGCATACTTCACCAGCAGGATCTGGTCGCCGGGCTACTAGCGATCGAGCACGGCCTACCTGATGCCGCCAGTCTGCGCGTACCCAGCCGGGTGCTGCACCTGCCGATGGCCTTTGAAGACTCGGCCACCCTGGATGCCGTTGCACGCTACCGCCAGTCAGTCCGTGATACAGCGCCGTGGTTACCAAGTAATACCGAGTTCATGCGCCGTATCAACGGTCTGGACAGCATAAATGCGGTCCGCAACGTTCTGTTCAGTGCCAGCTACATGGTCCTGGGCCTGGGCGATGTGTATCTGGGTGCGCCCTGCGCGGTCCCCGTCGACCCGCGCCACCGTCTGCTGACGTCCAAATACAACCCGGCACGTACCTACACCGCTGAGGGCACCGTGGGTATTGGTGGCGTGTACATGTGCGTCTACGGCATGGACTCACCCGGAGGCTATCAACTGGTCGGTCGCACTCTGCCGATCTGGAATACATTCCTGAAAAGCCCTGTGTTCATGAATAACGAACCCTGGCTGCTGAAGTTCTTTGATCAGGTGCGCTATTACGAAGTGACCGAAGAGGAGCTCACCGAGCAGCGCGAGGCCTTCCGCGAAGGCCGGCTGACTATTCGTATCGAGGAAAGTTACTTCGATCTGGGCGAGCATGAGCAGTTTCTACAGGACAACGCCGAGAGCATCAGCGCCTTCAAACGTCGCCAGCAGAGCGCGTTTACCGAAGAGGTGGCGCTCTGGCAAGCCGACGAAGAAGCCAACGTCGATGCGGCGCTGCAAGCCAAGACCAGCGAGCAACCGATCGAAGTCGATGGCTTGGCAGTCACTGCCGATATCAGCGGCAATATCTGGAAGCTACTGGTTGAGCCGGGGCAGACAGTCGAGGCCGACCAGCCGTTGCTGATTGTCGAGGCAATGAAGATGGAGTTCGCCGTGAATGCCGAGCGCGCGGGCCGGATCAGCTCTGTGCATTGTGCGCCGGGCAAGCAGGTCAACGCCGGCGATCTGCTGCTGGTCCTAGAGGAATAGGCAGACATGAACGACAAGAATGCAGCGAGAGACACCGGCGTGCTGAAGCTGAACCGTTCGGGCGAGGGTAACGCCAGACTTCCTGAACGTCGGCAGAATCTCACCGAGCGCATTTACCTGCAGCTCAAACAGAGCATCTTCGACTTCGAGCTGCTGCCCGGCGACCGCTTTACCGAAAGCGAGATCGCCGATCTGGTGGCAGCCAGTCGCACGCCGGTCCGCGAAGCGCTGACGCGTCTGCAGCGGGAGGGGTTTGTCGAAGTGTCCTTTCGCAGCGGATGGCAGGTGCGCCCATTTGATTTCGAACAATACGAGCAGCTGTATGACGTGCGCATCGTGCTGGAGATGGCGGCGATCAAGAAGCTGTGCGAAATGGAACAGCCACCAAATCTGGACACACTCAAGGCCGTTTGGCTGGTAGATCCAGCTGATCGTCTGGAGGACGGCCCCACCGTCTGCGCCCTGGACGAGCGCTTTCACGAACAGCTGGTTGAGGCCACGGGCAATGCCGAGATGGCCCGCATTCATCATGACGTGACCGAACGGTTGCGCATTGTCCGGCGCATTGATTTCACCAAGCAGCCGCGCATCGAAGCCACCTATCTGGAACACGGCCGGATCTTGCGCAGCATTATTCAGCGCCGCGCTGAAGAAGCCCAGTTAATGCTCAAGACTCATATCGAGGAGAGTAAGGCAGAGGTACGCAAAATCACCCTGCACATGATTTTTGAAGCACGCCAAAACCAGAACAACAGCCAGCCGCCGACCCCGGCGCCAGGCTGATACAGAAGGGCCAGCGGCATACCGACCGGCCACAGCCACGCAGCGATGCACCCATTGTTTGCAAGCTTGATTTCACACAGCTGGATATGTAATCACACGGAGAAAGACCCATGAAAATCAGAAAAATTGTCAAACAGGCCGGGACGCTCGGCGTCGCGTGCAGCATGGCGCTAAGCGCAATGGCTATTCAAGCCGAAACCATCAAGGTCGGTGTACTGCATTCGCTGTCCGGCACCATGGCCATTTCGGAGACCACGCTGAAAGACACTATGCTGATGCTGATCGAAGAGCAGAACAAAAAAGGCGGTCTGCTTGGCAAGCAGCTTGAGGCGGTTGTTGTCGATCCCGCATCCGACTGGCCCCTGTTCGCCGAGCGCACCCGCGAGTTGCTTGAGCAGCACGAAGTGGCCTCTATCTTTGGCTGCTGGACCTCGGTATCACGCAAGTCAGTACTGCCGGTTATCGAAGAACTCAACGGCATTCTCTTCTACCCGGTGCAATATGAAGGCGAGGAATCCTCGCGCAATGTGTTCTACACAGGCGCAGCGCCCAACCAGCAGGCCATCCCGGCAGTGGACTACCTGAAGGATGATATCGGCGTTGAGCGTTGGGTACTGGCAGGAACCGATTACGTCTACCCGCGCACCACCAACCGCATCCTCGAAGCCTACCTGAAGGCCAATGGCGTCGCTGAAGAAGATATCCTGATCAACTACACGCCCTTTGGCCACTCCGACTGGCAAAACATCGTGTCCGAGATCAAGCGCTTTGGCAGCACCGGCAAAAAGACCGCCGTGGTATCGACCATCAATGGCGACGCCAACGTACCTTTCTACCGCGAGCTGGGTAACCAGAAAATCTCCGCAGAAGACATTCCGGTTATCGCCTTTTCGGTCGGTGAAGAAGAGCTCTCGGGCATCGATACTGCGCCACTAGTAGGCCACATGGCCGCCTGGAACTACTTCATGAGCGAAGACACGCCCGAAAACGAAGCCTTCATTAAAACCTGGCACGCCTTCACCGGCGATACCAAGCGCGTCACCAACGATCCGATGGAAGCGCACTACATCGGCTTCAACATGTGGGTCAAAGCCGTTGAAAAAGCCGGTACCACCGACGTCGACAAGGTAATCGAAGCCATGGTTGGCGTAGAAGTGCCGAACCTGACCGGCGGCACCAGCACCATGCTGCCCAACCACCACATCACCAAGCCTGTACTCATCGGCGAGATCCAGGACGACGGCCAGTTCCTGACCGTTTCGCAGACCGATGATCTGGTACCCGGCGACGCCTGGTCCGACTATCTGGAAAGCAGTAAGAACCTGATAGGTGACTGGACGGCTCCAATCAATTGCGGCAACTACAACACCGAGACCAAGTCCTGCGTGGGTGTCACTGTCGAGTAATCGGCAACAGGCAAGCGGCCCCGATTCCGGGGTCGTCTTCGGCCACAGGTCCGGCACGGCGCCGGACCTGTCACGACCACACAAGTGAGAAGACCCCGATGAATACACCCTGCCACGCCATACCCTGGCACATGCTACGTGCTCTGGGCGCCTGGCTTTTGCTGCTCTGCAGCCTGTGCTTCAGTGCCGGTCTGTATGCGCAAACCGACGAGACAGGTACAAGCGAATTCGAAGGGCTGGTACACCAACTGGTCCAAGGCAACCTGCCCAACCG
>Ga0314772_1000934_pt1 | contig 14067 bp, 13 predicted proteins | sample MetaGCBIW2018_FD_204520 | JGI IMG/M metagenome (GOLD analysis project Ga0314772, IMG submission 204520) | Cryopeg brine microbial communities from Beaufort Sea near Barrow, Alaska, United States - CBIW 2018 | ecosystem: Environmental > Aquatic > Marine > Coastal | place: USA: Alaska | collected... | reverse complement strand
ATCGCCACGAGGTCGAATGATCGCTTCACCAAGTTGGACCCTTATGCGGGTGCGCAGCAGTCCATCGCCGCCGCGTACCGCGCGGTCGCCATCGCCGGGGCCGTGCCGCTCGCGGTCACCGACGGGCTTAACTTCGGCTCGCCCGAGGACCCGGATGCCATGTGGCAGTTCGTCGAGGCCATCCGTGGCCTCGCGGACGCGTGCCAGACCTTGGGTGTGCCGGTGACCGGCGGAAACGTATCTCTATACAACGGCACAGGTGAGCCGGGCCGCATCGACTCGTCCATTAACCCCACCGCCATCGTCGGAATTCTGGGCGTGCTCGACACGGTGGAGCGGGTGACGCCCTCTGGCTGGCGCGAGGGTGGGCAGCTGCTCTATTTGCTGGGCGATACCCGCGCGGAACTCAACGGCTCGCAGTTCGCGTCGCTGTCCGGGCACCTTGGCGGACTGCCGCCGGTGGTGGACCTGGAGAGGGAACGCGTGCTCGCGGAGGTCATGGTGGCGGCGTCGCGTGACGGGTTGATCGACGCGGCCCGCGACGTGTCAGAAGGCGGACTGGCGGCGGCGCTGTCTTACGGTGCCCTGCGCTACGGCGTAGGTGCGCGCGTGGTGCTCGACGAGATCTGCGAGCGCGACGGCGTCACGCCCGCCGAGGCTCTGCTGTCCGAGTCCCAGGGCCGAGTGCTGGTGGCGCTGCCCCGCGGTGAGGAAGCTCGGTTTGCTGCGATGCTCGGTGCCCGCGGCGTGCCCGCCATCCGCCTGGGCGTGACCGAGGCCGCGCCGCATGGGCTGGACTCCGAAGGCGCCGGCGCGGTGCTCGACGTCCAGGATCAATTCATTGTCTCTCTTGCTGAACTGAACATCGCCTGGGAGGGCCCGCTGCTCCACTACTTTGGCTAACCGCTGGGTGGCGCCCCGAGTCTCTCGTAAAGCGCCACGCGCCGCTTGGCCGGGTGGGCTCGATTTCGCACGATTCTGAGCGTCAGCGCGCCCAGCGGGTCTGATTCCGCCCACCTGCTGGCAGCCCGACCCGTAGTCGAGTGAAATTCCGCGCCATCTGCGACAGTCGAATGTGCCACGCTAGGGACATGCCCGCGCGCCGCCGAATCGCCATCGCCGAGGGCCGCGCCGCGCTCGTGGAATGGCTCGACGCACAGCGCGACTGCACTCTGCACACGTTCGACCCAGCCGTGTCTGTAGAGCAGGCGGAACTCGACGCGCAGCCGCCGCCCGCGGACCGTGCCACCGTCGCTACCGCAGTCCGCTTCACCCTTGAGGAACTCAACGCCCGCGCGCCGGGCCAGGCGCTTGAGGTGCGGGTCCCGCCCTTCGGTGCAACCCAGTGCATCGAGGGCCCGCGCCACACGCGTGGGACCCCACCGGGCGTGGTCGAAATGTCCCCGCAGACCTGGCTGGCGGTAGCCACGGGGAGGCGGGATTGGGACGAGGCCATCGCATCGGGCGACGTTAGTGCGTCAGGCGAGCGAGCGGACCTGTCAGCACTGCTTCCCTTGACAGGAGCCTAGGTGGTCATCCAGGCCACGGTTGGCGCCGTCAAGCTCCGGTCCGTCCTTTGCGCTGCCGCGCTCATCGCCGCGTCGACGCTTGCGCTTGCCGCCTGCGCGGGCACACCCGATGCCGTTAACCCCACGGCGCCCGCGCTGGAGTCTGGCGCACCCGTCGGGCCAGCAGCGACGCCTTCCGAGCTGCCATCCGTGGCGCTCAGCGCATCAGCCACACCAAGCCCCAGCCTTACGGAGAAAAGCATGCCTAAAGACGAGCAAGCATCGGCGACGTTCTATAACGCGCCAAAGAAAGCAGACGCCGAATACGAGCGTCTGGTTAACGAGGGCCGCGCCACAGACGCCGCTCTGATGCAGGTGTTGGTTGACCAACCCACCGCGACCTGGCTTGGTGACAACGGCGAGGCAATCGCCGAGGCCACGTCCGTGGCGGCTGCGGCCAAGGCGGCCAGCCAGGTGCCACTCTTCGTTCTTTATGCGATTCCGGGTCGCGACTGCGGGCTGTACAGCGCAGGCGGCCTGCCAGAGGAGCAGTACATTGGCTTCGCTGAAGAGGTGGGCGCGGCGGTCGCGGGTAGCGATGCATGGGTCATTCTCGAGCCCGACGCTTTGCCGCAGTTGGGCGACTGTGATGGCCAGGGCGACCGCGTGGCGCTACTTGCGGGAGCGGCCAAAGCCTTGGACGATGCGGGGACCAAGGTATTCCTGGATGTGGGCCACTCGACATGGCTCAGTGTCGACGATGCAGTGGCCCGTATCGGCAAGGTGGGAATCGAGCACCTCGCCGGCTTCGCCACGAACACGTCGAACTACAACCTGACGGCCGACGAGCAGGCGTGGGGAGACAAGGTGAGCACGCGCATCGGGCTCCCGTACCTTGTCGACACGTCGCGTAACGGGAACGGATCCAACGGCGAGTGGTGCAATCCGCGTGGCCGGTCCATCGGCCAGAGCCCAGCCATTCTGGGAGGCGACCGCATGTTAGCTGCGGTGTGGACCAAGGTGCCGGGGGAGTCGGACGGTATCTGTAACGGGGGACCGGTCGCAGGGGCGTGGTGGGAAGACATCGCGCTCGAACTGGTGCGCAACGTGCGGTGATATCTGGGACCTTAGGCAGTGGCTTTCTCGAGCGCCGAGTAGGGAAATTTGCTGATTAGATAACGATTCGGTGATCTTTGCGGCGTGGTGTTGCCAGATCGTGCCCTTGCCCCTACGGTAAATACAAGCGCTTGCATCGCCGCAAACATTTGGGTTTTGGCTATGCAGGTACTGTCTCACCCCAGCTCTGTCGGGCAACGGGAGAGAATCTCAGCAACTTCAATGAAGAGGAGGCATGTTGCTCATGAAGAAAAGCTCATTAGGCCTGGTCGCGGTTGCCGCGGTTTCGGGCATGTTTATCGCTGGCTGTTCGTCCAGCGCAGACCCAGCACCTAACTCTACCCCTGCGGGTAGCGCTTCCGGTGGCGGCGCGACCATGGCCGCGGGCTGTGAGGACTACGCGCAGTATGGCAACTATGACGGCTCAGAGGTAGAGGTTTACGCCACTATCCAGGGTCAAGAAGCCGATGACCTGGTCACGTCCTTCGTCGATTTCGAAAAGTGCACCGGTATGACCGTCAACTACGTTGGCACGCAGGAGTTCGAGACTCAGATCAACGTTCGCGTCGCGGGCGGTGACGCACCGGACCTGGCAATCTTCCCGCAGCCCGGACTGCTCCAGCGCATTGTCGCAACCGGCAAGGTAGTTCCTGCGCCGCAGGCAGTCGCGGACAACGTCGATAAGTTCTGGTCTGAGAGCTGGAAGCAGTACGGCACGATTGATGACACGTTCTATGCCGCACCGCTCATGGCTTCCGTCAAGGGCTACATCTGGTACTCGCCTAAGGAATTCGCGGACAAGGGTTACGAAGTTCCCGCGACTTGGGGCGACATGATGACGCTGTCCGAGAAGATGGCTGCAGACAACGACTCTGCGACGTACCGCCCGTGGTGCATCGGCTTTGAGTCGGGCGACGCGACCGGTTGGTCAGGTACCGACTGGATTGAGGACATCGTTCTTCGCCAGGCTGGGCCCGAGGTCTACGACCAGTGGGTTGCTGGCGACGTGAAGTTCTCTGACCCGCAGATCGTCAAGGCGTTTGACACGTTCGGTGACATCGCCAAGAACGACAAGCTCGTCAACGGTGGCTTCGGTGGACCTGAGTCGATCGTCTCCACCTCATTCAACGACGCCGGCCTTCCGATTTTGGACGGCAACTGCTCGCTGCACCACCAGGCCTCTTTCTACGAGGCACAGTGGCCTGAGGGCACCAACGTCGCTGAAGATGGCGACGTGTGGGCGTTCGTCGCACCTCCAATCGACGCCAGCGATCCTGCCGCTGTCACCGGTGGTGGAGAGTTCGTGGCCGCGTTCAACGATGACCCGGCGACTGCAGCACTGCAGGCGTTCATGGCATCAGACACCTGGGCAAACGTCCGCGTGTCACTCGGTGGCGTGATCTCGGCGAACAAGGGTCTAGACCCTGCCAACGCCAGCTCGCCCATCGGTGAAGCATCCATCAAGATCCTGCAGGGTGAGGACACGGTGTTCCGATTTGACGCCTCAGACCTCATGCCCGCAGCAGTTGGCGCCGCGTCCTTCTGGACCGGCATCACCGACTGGGTGAGTGGTACAAAGGACACGCAGCAGACTGTCGCGTTCATCGACAGCACGTGGCCGTAAGTCAATAGCAGGTCAATACGTGCCGGCCGGTCCTTAGGGGCCGGCCGGCATCCACCTGAAATCCCGAAGGGAACCGGCAATGGCGCCGACAATACTGCTAGGACAGGCGGGGGACTCTCAGATCCTCGCCGCAGACAATTTCTGGACTGAATCCGCGAGCAAGTTCGGATCTGCGTTTATCGCGATCTTGGTCTTCCTCGCTGTCATCGGCCTACTTATATTCTTTGCCGACAAGGCGCCCAAGCGCGGCCGCGATGTGGTTCAGCTTTTGCTGTTCGTTGGGCCGGCTCTGTTGCTGCTCAGCGTTGGGCTAGTTTGGCCCGCAATCCAGACCACTATCCAGTCATTCCAGAGCGATGACGGCGCATTCGTCGGTGTCGATAACTTCGTCACAATTTTCCAGGAGCCCGCGGGACAGATAGTGCTCCGCAACACCCTTGTGTGGACCATCTTGGTTCCGTTACTCTCGACCTCCATTGGCCTCGCCTACGCGGTATTTATTGATAAATCGCGCGGGGAAAAGCTACTCAAGTCCCTCGTATTTATGCCGATGGCGATCTCGTTCGTCGGGGCTTCGATCATCTGGGGCTTCGTGTATGAGTACCGAGCCGAGGCATTCCCGCAGATCGGCTTCTTAAACCAAATCCTTTTGTGGTTGGGGCTTCAACCGCAGCAGTTCATCGCGTCTGCGCCCGCCAATACGATTTTTCTCATCATTGTGATGGTTTGGATCCAGACTGGATTCGCGATGGTTATTCTCTCCGCCGCTATTAAGAGCGTGCCGACTGAATTGATCGAGGCTTCCGCACTGGACGGAGCGAGCGCTTTCCAGCGCTTCAGAAATATCACCATCCCCTGGATCCGTGGCTCGCTGGTGGTCGTGGTCACCACGATCACGATTGCCACGTTGAAGGTGTTCGACATTGTTCGAACGATGACCGGTGGCCAATTCAACACTTCGGTGGTCGCCAACGAGATGTACAGCCGCGCATTCCGCCTGGGTCAGCCCGCCATCGGCGCCGCGCTTGCCGTGGTGCTCTTCGTGCTCGTGCTACCCATCGTCATCTACAACGTGCGCGTCCTGCGCAAGCAGAAGGAGATCCGCTGATGACTGCTGTAATCGACCCGAAAGCGCCGTCCGAACATCTTCCGCTCGGGGATCCCAAAGCTAAGCGTGTCAAGACCCGACTCACCTCTCGGGGCGCGACAATCGGCGCGATCATCATCGCCGTACTCTGGACCATTCCTACTTTCGGACTATTCATTAGCTCGTTCCGGCCCGAGGACAAGATTTCTAACACTGGCTGGTGGACCATCCTCAGCAACTGGGGAGTCACGCTCGACAACTACCAGACGGTGTTGTTCGAATCCGGTGCATCATCCGCGAACCTTGGCTCGTACTTTGTGAACTCCCTTGTCATCACGATTCCCGCCACGATCTTCCCCTTGGTCTTGGCACTGATGGCTGCGTACGCATTCGCCTGGATTCCGTTCCGGGGTTCGTCGTGGCTATTCGTCATCGTTTTCGCACTGCAGATCGTCCCGCTTCAGATGGCACTCATTCCGCTACTGCGTATTTTCAATTCGCCGTTGCTGGACATCTCGGGGTCTTTCACCGCTGTGTGGGTTGCGCACACCATCTTTGCGCTGCCACTGGGTATCTTCTTGCTCCACAACTTCATATCGGAGATTCCGAGAGACATCGTGGAAGCGGCGCGAGTCGACGGCGCTAACCACGCGCAGATCTTCCGGCGCGTGATCCTCCCCTTGTCGCTCCCGGCAATCGCGTCGTTGGGTATCTTCCAGTTCTTGTGGGTGTGGAACGACCTCCTCATCGCGCTCGTGTTCTCGGGTGGGTCGGTCAACGTCGCGCCGTTGACGCAGAGACTCGCTGAGTTCGCTGGGTCTCGAGGGAGCGATTGGGAGGTGCTGACGGCTGCGGCCTTCGTGTCGATCATCGTGCCCTTGATCGTGTTCTTCAGCTTGCAACGCTACTTCGTGCGGGGCTTGCTCGCGGGCTCGACCAAGGGGTAAGACGTACGTGCGGCGCCCCCAGTGCGAGACCCGAGAGCCGTTTGCGGTATCGGTCGCACGGGGGCGCCGGCGCCGAGTTCTTTCCTTTGGGGGCGAACCGCCTAGACTTGACCCGTGAGTGACGCTCCCACCCCCGACCACGCCGAACCAGTCCCCTCTTTAGAGGAATTGCAACGCACCGCCGTACCAGCGGCTATACGCCATGCCCCCCGCTTGGGTCGGATCATGGGAACTGGCGTGGGCATCGGTATCGCGCTCGGTTTGGTGCTCGGGATTGCGTTGCCTAACTCCACGAGCGTGGGCCGAGGCGTCGTCATCCTGATGCTGACCCTAGGGTTCGGAACGATTGGGGGCCTGATCACGGGCGTCATCGCGACGAGTATCGATAGTCCCCTGGGCAATCAGTCCGATGGTCCGCTGTTTCCCCAGGACGCGGTTGCGACCGAACAAGTAGCTACTCGCGAGCCCGAAGAAGACGCGATGAGTGCAACCGATTCGGCGGACGGCCAGGGCATTCCCAGAGAAGTGATGAGCGCCGATGATCCGCTCACCGACCGCCCGAACGGAGACACCACCTGATGCGACGCGGCGACGGACGCCTGAACCACGATTTGCTACCCGATGAGAAGGGCCCGCAGGACGCATGCGGTGTATTCGGCGTCTACGGTCCAGGCGAAGAGGTGTCTAAGCTCGCCTACTTCGGACTTTACGCGCTACAACACCGCGGCCAGGAATCAGCTGGAATCGCGACGTCGGACGGCGAGAAAATCCTGGTGTTTAAGGACATGGGACTGGTCTCACAGGTTTTCGACGAGGGCGCGTTGGCGGCGCTCACAGGGCACATCGCGGTGGGACACGCCCGCTACTCGACGACCGGCGCGTCCGTGTGGGCGAACGCCCAACCGACGCTTGGGCCGACCGCCCACGGTACTGTCGCGCTGGGCCACAACGGCAACCTCACGAACACTCAGGAACTGATCGATCTGCTTGTGGAGCGGGAGGGGATGGCCAAGCGGCTCGACCTTCAGGGCGGAAAGTGCACCGACACCGCGGTTTTGACGGCGCTACTGGGCTCTGATCGCGAGGATACGCTCGCGAAGGTGGCTCTTGAGTTGCTTCCTCACGTGAGAGGCGCGTTCTCCCTAGTCTTCATGGACGAGACCAAACTTTACGCCGCGCGTGACCAGTACGGCGTGCGTCCACTGATGCTCGGAAGGCTACCCTCCGGGGGCTGGGTAGTAGCCTCGGAGACTCCCGCGCTGGACATCGTCGGCGCAGTGCTTGAGCGCGAAGTGGAGCCAGGAGAGTTTCTGGTCATTGACGAGAACGGCGTGGAGTCCTTCCGCTTCGCGGAAGCCACTCCCAGGGGCTGCGTGTTCGAGTATGTCTACCTTGCCCGTCCCGACACCTCCATTAGCGGGCGTTCGGTGAATGCGGCGCGGTTGGAAATGGGGCGGACGTTGGCGCGTGAGCACCCTGTCGAGGCGGACCTCGTGATTCCGGTACCCGAGTCCGGCACCCCCGCAGCCGTAGGCTACGCGCAAGAATCTGGGATTCCATTCGCGCAGGGGCTCACCAAGAACGCTTATGTGGGCCGGACATTCATTCAGCCATCCCAGACGCTGCGCCAGCGCGGAATCCGGCTCAAGCTCAATCCGCTGCGCGAGGTGATCGAGGGCAAGCGGCTGATTGTGGTCGACGACACCATCGTGCGAGGCAACACGCAGCGCGCCATCATCGCAATGCTCCGCGACGCGGGTGCGGCGGAGGTCCACGTGCGCATCTCTGCGCCGCCCGTGCAGTGGCCGTGCTTCTTCGGCATCGACTTTCCCACGCGGGACGAGCTTGCGGCCGTCGGCAACAGCGTCGAAGAACTGCGCCAGCAGATCGGCGCAGACTCGCTGGGGCATATTTCGCTCGAAGGCATGATCGCCGCCACGGAGCAGGCAAAGGACAAGTTGTGTACCGCGTGTTTCACGGGTGAATACAGCATCGCGGCTCCCGTAGACGCCCAGCACCTGCTCATGATCCAGGCGGAAGAGGTAGCGCGGTGAGGACCGACGGAATCACGTATGCCGACTCGGGTGTGGACACCCACGCGGGTGACCGCGCAGTTGAGCTCATGAAGTCGGCGGTCGCGCGCACTCACGGGCCCGAGGTGCTGGGCGGTGTGGGGGCGTTCGCGGGTCTCTTCGATGCATCGGCGCTGAAGTCTTACGACAGACCGTTGCTGGCATCTTCCACCGATGGCGTGGGCACCAAGATCGTCATCGCGCAGCAGATGGACGTGCACGACACGATCGGCCAGGACCTAGTCGCCATGGTCGTCGACGACATCGTGGTGTGTGGCGCGAAGCCGCTGGTGATGACCGACTACATAGCGTGCGGCAAGGTGGTGCCAGAGCGAATAGCTGACATTGTGCGCGGCATCGCCGAGGGTTGCCAGATGGCCGGGACCGCCTTGGTCGGCGGCGAGACAGCTGAGCACCCTGGCGTGATGGGAGCAGGCGACTACGACGTAGCTGGAGCAGCGATCGGGGTCGTGGAAGCCTCGGCTCTGCTAGGGCCTGACAAGGTGGTCGCCGGCGACGTGGTGGTTGCCATGGCATCGTCAGGGCTACATTCCAACGGCTATTCGTTAGTGCGATCCGTCGTGAAGCACGCGGGCTGGGCGCTCGACACCGACGTGCCAGAGCTGGGACGCCGGTTGGGCGAAGAACTACTGGAGCCCACGCGCATCTACGCGCGACTATGTGTGGATCTGGCCGCGTCCATCGGCGGCCTGCACGCGTTCAGCCACGTCACTGGAGGGGGGCTTGCCGCTAATGTAGCGCGCGTTATCCCCCAAGGCCTAGCGGCGACAGTCGCGCGTGATGCCTGGGACCTCCCCGCTATTTTCTCGTTGGTGCGCTCAGCGGGCAAAGTTCCGTGGAATGACCTTGAGTCCACGCTCAACATGGGGATCGGCATGGTCGCGATTGTCTCCGCTGACCACGCTGATGCGCTCATGGCGCAGTCCGCCGCTGCGGGAGTCCCCGCGTGGGAACTCGGAGAGGTCATCGCTGATGATGCGCGCGCAGTGTCAGGCGACGTTATCCGCGGCGCCAAAGGCGTCGACGGCGGGGCCGTGTATCTGAGCGGCGCCTACCGAGCCTAGCTTGCGCCTGTCGTACCAAAGTCACGGCGCATCGAATCTCGCTCACGACCCTTTGCGCGCCACTGAACACGTCGCTCGACGCAAAGCGCAGTACGCGATAGCCCGTGAGCACGGCCGCGCGGTCGCGACGGCGGTCCTCAGCTGTGGAGTTCATCGATCTTTGGCGGTGTTCTGTGATCGCTTCGTGTCGTCTGTAGTCGAGCCATTGGCCTCTTCGCGGAGGGTTCGTGACCGTCGGTAGAACGTGGCCCGGGACATGCCGAGATCGCGAACGACCTGAGCGGCAGGAGTGCCCGTTTCGATGAGGTCGAGGGCGCTGCGGATTTGGCTTTCGGTGATGCGTTGTGGCCGGCCGCCGAGATTGTGGCCAGCGGCTTTGCGTTTGTTGATGGAGTCAGTGATGCGTTCGGATTTGATCTCGTGTTGCATCTGCGCTAGAGCGGCCATGATCGTGAACAGCATTGACCCCATCGGCGTTGAGGTATCGACGGCGCCACCACCGAGGTTCAACACCCGAAGCCCCGCACCCTTCCCGCGGAGCTCGTCAGCGAACGCGAGCATGTTCTGGGTGGACCGCCCCAGCCGATCCAACGTGGTGATCACAAGCGTGTCGCCGCTCACCAGCGCATCAACAGCTCGCCCGAACTCAGGGCGCGACGCCCTCGCGCCAGAGACCCCATGATCCACATACAAATCATCCCGCCCCACCCCCGCGGCCAAAAGATCTATCTCCTGGCGATCAGTGGACTGCGACTTCGTCGAAACGCGCGCGTAGCCAATCAACTTGCCCATCAACCCCTCCAAGGTGTCTCGTAAGTAACAGTGCGTACTCCGATTCAACCAGATAGTTCCGAGACATAGTTACGAGAATCGCCCGCCAAGAGGCAGTGCCCACAAAACCAGATGCCCAAGCCCTTGCATCGGTACCACCAATGAGACGCCTCATAGCCCTAGAGTTACAGGACACATGGACTATGAGCGGCCGCGCCACACGCGCTCTTGCGCGCCGAAGCGTGCCGTCGCCGCGTCGTCGACGCGGTCGTGGTACACGAACACTTGTGCGATCTCGCTTGGCTGCAGCACGAGAGGGAACGTTGCGAGCGGTCCTTGTGCCGCGAGCTCGGGTGGGAGTTCGGGACTGCGGCTGTAGCCGTCGCTTGTGCTGAGGCCGGCTGAGAGGAGAATCGCGGGCGCGCGTCCTACGTTGGTGACGTAGAGGAGGTAGCCGAGAACGTGCCACTCTCCTGCGGCGCGAAGATGCGGTTTCGGGACGAAGCAGCGCACGGTCGGCCGCGCCGTGGCGAGGTGGGCATAGACGAGAGCCGCGATCAGGAACGCTCCGAGTGTGCCGACCGATTCCCAGCCTGCAATCGTCATGGGCTCACGCTAGCGCGCGGGGGGTCCAGGTGCTCGCGATAGGCGGCGCCACTCGGGAGCTCTCTCGGCGCGCTCTCTAATGGCGCCGAGAGTGTTTACGAGTGGACGGTCTCGCAGGGCTTGCCGACGATGTTGCCCCAGGTATTGCAAAGCTGAGTCTTGTTCGGCCATGTCGTCGAACCGTAGTAGGACCAGGCGACGCTGCCAATGGTCCCGCACACGGTGTTACTTGTCTTCCACACTGAGCCCCTAGCCCAATACACCGCGTAGCTGCACATCGAAGCGGGCAACGTGGCCTGTGAGTTCCATTGGGAAAGTGTCAAGCCACTGCCAATGAACTGAATGCAGATGCTCTGGTTGCAGCCAAGGGCGTTGAGAAACGTCACGACGCCGCCGGAGGAGGCGGCAACGGGGTCCGGAGCCACGGTCCCCGATAGCGTCGCCACTGGCGTGGAATCAGCGGGACCCATTCCCGGGTGGATGCCGAGAGCTGCGAGGTCACTGGGGGTGAGATCACCCCAGTCCTTCTGCAGGACAACTTACTTCCCGTTCGGAAGCCCGATCGTCGTGCCGGCCCGGAGATCTTGTACTGTCGAGCTCGCCGATGTGGCGGACGGCGAGGGCGTGCTCGGAGACGCGGCCCCTATCGTCAGTGCGACGGCCAGGGCGGCGATGCTGCTAACTGCAGTCAAGCGAAGTGCGCGGCGTGGTTCATGGTTTTCCCTTTCGTGTTGTTCTGCGATGCCAAACTGCCCGCCGCATTGGACCCCTCTTGCGGGGCCCTGAGGCCACGATGCTTGCCACAGGCGAGGAACCCGGGTCAATGCCCATGCCAGGGGTAATGCCGAGCACCGCCAACTCGGCAATGGTGTACTCCGACCATGGGCGCTCGAGTGTCACGTGAAGTCCGCCGGGGAGTGTTATCACTTCGGGTTGGTACTTCCTGCGCTTCCGAAAGACGCCCATACTCCTCTCCCAGTCAGTGTGGGACCGCCGTCAACGGCGTCAAGAGTTTATGCGGGACAATTGCCCCCACTTCGGACATTAGCACTCGGACTGCCCGCGCGCACGGTCGTTGAGTAGTTGCGCGCGTAAGTGACGAGTTGTCCAGGTGTACGGGATATTCCGCCCGGATTGTCGCGACCCGCGCGGACTAGTCGAGGGTGACTATGGTCTCAACCATGTCGGGATCCACGGGACTTGACCTTCGCACTTGACTCGCATCGCTGAGCGCGTAGCAACCCCTGCTCACCCTGAAGATCTCCTGTGCGCGCACGGCCGACGCCACTTGCCGCCGCGTTGCACCGGCACGGACGAGTTCGTTTAGCCTGGCGACACCCTGATAGCCGGAGAGCAGGCGGCGGATATCCACTGACCCACCATGCCGGTTAGCGCAATGGGCGGAGAGTTATCCACAGCCTCGTCGAGCACAACTCGATTGAGTCGGCGTACGGAAGTCACGGGGCTGGCGTGCCCACTCTTAATTCCGCACTCCGAAATGGGGTGCCGATGCTGCGGTCCGTGACTTTCGCACGGACGCGCGCCTAGCGGCCAGCAAAAAGGCAAAGCCTCAGGCTAAGGGAGAGAAACTGAGAAGCCGGCCGGCTTAGTCCTCGTCGTCGGCCCAACGAGCGTAGGGGTCTTCCTCAACTTCAACCTTGACTGGTCGCGGCGAATCTCTGTGGATCAGCTCTCGCTCGAGTTCACGCAAGTCAGCACCATGCGGCGTGTACTTCAGCTCGCGTGCAATCTTTGCGTCCTTGGCCTTCTGACGACCGCGCCCCATGTCGCCGTCCCTTCCACCTTCGCGGACTGCGCGTGCGCGCTCGTCCTACAGAATTAAGTCCTGAACCCGTACTTTACAACGCTTCCGAGGTCCCATGCGACTCCCGGCATTTCGACTATTTAGGAAATCTCGCCAAAACCGCGTCATAGCGCACCAGACGGGCCCTCTCAATAATTGTGAAGCCCACGCAGGGCACTTACGAACCGAGGGAAATTATGATGGCAGAAACGATCCAGGAGCCGGAAAAGCTCCTGACGCCGAGCGAGGTCGCGGCGATCTTCCGGGTGGACCCGAAGACCGTCACTAGATGGGCCAAGGTCGGCAAACTCTCTTCGATTCGTACGCTCGGTGGTCACCGCCGGTTCCACGAGGCCGAGGTTCATGCGTTGCTCGTGGCCGCCCGGGAACAGCGTCACTTGGCTTAATTTTAGATATCGCACGATCATTGGTCGCGGCTCCTGTCCATTATTGGACGGGGGCCGCTTTGCGTTCGCGTACAAGCGGGAGCGGGGTTGTAGTAGGCCCGGGGTGAGTGCGCGGGTGGGAAAGCGGGCGGGCGCCTGGCCAATACTGCGGCACCGCCTCCACGACGCCTCCATGGCTCGTGCGACCGGATGAGCGACCCTCCACGGGCAGAAGAAACAGGTGCCAGTTCACTCCCCTATGGACGCCACGCCCAAGCCCCCACGCCCCGTACCGGGCGTACGCTTGCGCCATGACTCACCCGCTCGTCGCCACGGAGTACGACACGCCGTTTGGCGACCTCGCGGTATTGATGTCACCTGCGGACGCAGTGGTGCGGGCCGCTGGCTTCCACCCCGCCGCGGACATGGCCCTGCGGGTCGCCCCCGCTTTTGGGGCCCGCGGCTGGGAGTTCGGGGAGTCGCCACAGATCGACGCGGTCATCGAGGCTTGGTTAGGTGGCGATGGGGACGCCCTCAGGACGGTTGCCGTCGAGCAGGACGGCGGCCCCTTCTTCCAGGAAGTATGGGAGACGATGCGCGCCATCCCGAGCGGCGAGACGCTCTCGTACCAAGAACTCGCTGAGGCTGCCGGTCGTCCCCGTGCCATGCGCGCCGCAGGCACCGCCTGCGCCCGCAACAACATCGCCCCGTTCATCCCGTGCCACCGCGTCGTCAAGTCCGACGGCACGCTAGGGGGTTACGGATACGGGGGCCTCGAGACGAAGGCCGCGATGCTCGCGTTGGAGAAGCGTGGCAGGGTACCTGCGGCCGATGCCGCGGCGGCACATTCGGTCGCGAAGGCTCCACTGTGACGCAGCCGGGCGACGCATCGGTTCGTGCCTGGCTGCCGGCTTTCCTCGTAGTCTCCCTCGCCTGGGGCTCGTCCTTCCTGTTCATCGCTATTGCGCTGCGCGCATTCACCCCCGTTCAGGTGGGCTTCGGTCGGGTCGCGATCGGTGCGGTAGTGCTCGTGGGGATGGTCGCGTTCGCCAACCAGTGGC